>Ga0123356_10001722_pt1 | contig 23861 bp, 15 predicted proteins | sample TergutEmb28metaG_2_FD_92546 | JGI IMG/M metagenome (GOLD analysis project Ga0123356, IMG submission 92546) | Embiratermes neotenicus P3 segment gut microbial communities from Petit-Saut dam, French Guiana - Emb289 P3 | ecosystem: Host-associated > Arthropoda: Insects > Digestive system > Gut ...
ATAACTGGCATCAGTTGCACTGCTTAAGAACTCCCTTGCTTCATCTACCGTAAAGAAGGCGTTAGAAGCAGCGATGCTATAGTGCTTGTTGCCTGCAATTTCATCGCCTTTCATGACGACGAATTTGACGCCTACCCTTACCGTGGGGTCTTGGTCTACGGCAAAGCTGACATTGTAGATGCCGGGGGCGGCACTAAAGCTTGGGGTGCCCACAAGAACTGGAGAGCCCGGAGGTATGTTTTCAAGTAGAGTGAGCACGTGCGCATTTGCGGTAGTAATGTACTTGACTTCAGAAAGACCACTGTCTACAAAGACCTTTGCTTCGTCTACAGTCATATACACATTGGAGGCGGCTATGGCGTAGCGCTTGTTTCCTGCAATCTCATCTCCTTGCATGACTACAAACTTGACGGTTACTTTGACGGAGGGGTCTTGCAGAACGGCAAAGCTTACAGGATAGATGCCTGGCGCTGCAAGAACTTCTGGCGTGCCCGACACTACGGGGCTTGCGGGAGTTATACCTTCTATAAGCGTGCGCACATGAGCATTGGCAGCCTCAATGTAGCTGGCATTGCTTACGCCTTCCAAAAAGGCCTTGGCCTCGTCCACCGTCATAAAGACGTTGGAAGCAGCTATGGCGTAGCGCTTGTTGCCCGCAATCTCATCGCCCTTCATAACCACGAATTTAACAGCTACGCGCACGGAAGAATCTTGGTCTACGGCAAAGGACACCGGATACTCACCAGGAAGAGCTTGGAGGCTGGGGCTGCCCACAACCACAGGCGCGCCCTCTGGCGTACCTTGCAGCGTACGAGTGTGTGCATGTGCTCTCTCGATGTAGCTGGCAGCAGTTGGGCTGGTTGCCAAGAAGGCAGCAGCCTCGTCCACCGTCATAAAGACGTTAGAGGCAGCAATGGCATAACGCTTATTGCCTGCAATCTCGTTACCCTGCATAACCACGAATTTCGTAACTATGGAAACGCTGGGGTCTTCCTCAACATAAAAGCTAATGTCGTACTCACCGGGAACAATGCCAACCTCGCCAAGAGGTAGCTTCCTTGCTGTGGCGTTGTCTGGTAGTCCGTCAATGCGCAGGGCGTAGGCTCCAGCGGCAAGAAGGTAGCTGGCCTCGGTTGCCGTCGTTCTAAAGGCCATGGCTTCGTCAACGGTCATAAAGACGTAGTTGGCGGCGATGAAGTACTCCTCGCTATGGGCGTACACGTCTGCAGCGTGCACCACGAAGTAACGGGTGTTGCTGGAAACATAGTTGCCATCCGAGTCTGTGGTTGCATAGACCACCGGATAGACTCCTGGCGTGGCAATGTCAACAGAGCCGCCATGCACTACCACATTGGCCAGCAGGTAGGCTTCTGAGTCCACATCGTCTGTGGCTGTCATACCAAGTCTCTTGTGATAGTCAAGAGAGGCAGAATACTCTGGGTCATTTACTTGAAGAATGATGGGGCTCGTTACCACCAGTGTAGGCGGATTATCCGAGAGGTTGACCTTTACGTTGGCAGTAACTGCTGGCTCTTCTGCTACCCTTGCGGTAAAGAAGTCCGTGGCAGCATTGTCCATGGCAAATGTCCTTGAGACTACCTCGGCTGTTGCCGGTGTTGTGATGAGGCCACTTGGCCCCCATAAATACTTAAAGGCTGCAACCTTACCCTCTACCATCAGCTGGGCATCAGTAACCTGCTTAGCCCAGTTAAAGCTCTTGCGCTCGGTGATATGCTCGTAGTCGAGCAGGTATTGCTGGCCTACAGCCACCTCGCCTGGACGAACATGCACAAGGAAGGTTTCTTCTTGGTTAAACTCATAGAGCCTCACCGTAACGGTGTAGTTGCCCGGAACAACTGCCTCGCCGTAAGGATAGTTTGTGGCACTGACAAAGAGGTCCTTATTAGTCTTGACGGGCACCAGTACATACCCCTCTGCCTCAATCAAGGACATGAGCTGCTCGGGGGTGGTGATCTGCTGAGCATCCCCGAGGCCAACAATCTTGTTTTTACCTTCGATGTCATATTGAACGGCCTTTACGACAACCGATGAGGCAGCAGGCAGCATCATGTCATGGCGAGGAGTGTTGACGAGAGGCTGTTCCCAGCCATTGGCATCGGCAAAGACAACGGTGATGATGTCTCCCTCTTGCAGCTCAACACTGTCTTCGATGGTAAATGACCAAGTGCCACTGGCATTAACCTCGCCAATGCCTGGTAGTTCGACATTGCCTGCCAGTGCGCGTTTGAGCAGGGCTCTCACGGTAACCGGCGGGTTGTCATTGGGCGCCAGCTCCCATGTGCCATTGAGCACACGCTGATTAGAGTAAAAGGGGTTGGATTCAAAGGTTGCGGGAGGCAGCGGTGGCACAAAGTCGGTTACAACGGTAGGGGCAGGATTACTGAGGCTGTTGGCTATGTGGCGCTTGGTAAAGCCGGGGTCATTGGGGAATGGCTCGGCTGGGCCTCTCCAGTACTCCTTGATGGTATAGGTGTCTCCTGCTTCCAAGAAGAGGTTGGTGTTTGCCGGCTCGCTCAGCACCTTTTCGAGGCGCAGCACGCCGTCGAGTGTGCCGGCTTGCTCAACTTTATAGACAGTCTCTTTATTGAGAGAGCCAGTTATCGAGGCCAAGAAATCAATGGACCTGCCGTCCTTTTTGACTACGTTTACTATGGCATGGACTTCGCCATCCCAGAAGGGACGACCGATGAGGTCAAGCCCCTCGGGCACCATGCCCTGCCAGCGTACAAATTGATCGGCATTAGTGGCGGGGAGCGCCAGGTCTATGCGCGGTGGTGCGTTGTTTGCACTGATACGTGTATAGTTGCCCATGCGGTTTTGCAAGGCAGCGCCGCCAGCAGGATTTGGGGTGGTGGCATTCCACCACTCTCTAAACTCTTCATCGCCGCTGATCCAGTTAAAAGTAGAACCTGAGCCACTTCTTAATACATAGTCTATAAGAGTGTAAGATCTTTGGGGGTTGCCGTTCCAGTGATTAACGCCTCTGAGCCAAATAGCAACGTCTGAGTCGGCAGACTGCCAATTTGCACCACTGCCCAGGTTGAAGATTGATCCGCCGCCGGGGCGCTTGTTAACAAAGTCGTAGTACAGGGGGTGCTCCATGACAAAGTCAAAGTTTGCTCCCCTTGCCTCTATAATGGAATAACCCGTTGCATTAGAGGTGGTACCAGCTGCGGTAAACACCGTGCCTCTGCCGATATATATTGAACCATCTCCCCTGCCGGCAGCATCGATGGCAGCACCTTTGTCTGCTTGAATGGTGCAGGCAGACGGCTGCCCACTTGGGCCTGTTCCAGAAAGGTGAAAGCTAAAATATCGTGCACCATACTCAATAGCCATGTTGCCGCCATTGTTAGGCGTTGAAGAGTCTGCGTCTCCATTTACTGTGCCGCCATTGTATATCCTGACCTGGCCACCGGTTTCAATAACAAATGCGTTGCCCGAGGCGGTACCAAAACGCACAGCTGCCGATCTATTACGATTTGCAACGGTAGTGACATGTTTTACAACGTCTACCTTGCCGCCATTCCTTACCAAAAAGGTTTGGTTTCCTACATCCCTAAAGCGAATGGTTGCTGTATAACCAGAGTTGGATCCTTTTTGAGTTACGATGAGCTCTGAGCCCTCGCCGTCAACAAGAAAGGTGCCCCCATTTATCTGCTGAACTATGGCAGGCACACCGCTACCTGTATTGACGCTGTGCGCCTCAATAACAGAGGCTCCCGTAATATTAAAACCACCACGAGCCCCCTGAGCACAGATGGCGCCATTGTCTGAGCCACCGCCGGTACCGTTTGTGATGACCGTTACGCGAGATCCGTTTGTTGCCTCAATGGTTGCAGAAAACGTCGTGTTGCTGTTGCCAACATCAAGGGCATTGCCCCCTTCGGCAAAAATATCTATCTGGGCACCATCATGAGCGCCAAAATAGCAAGCAAGCAAATCTCCTGCAGCGCCCATGTTAAGTGCTGCGGGGGCAGAATCAGAAGTGCTCTCTCCCAAAAGGTTTGCAGTAGCGCCTGCAGCAAAGTTTACCTGTGAGCCTCGCATTGTCTCCTCTACCACCTGTATGTTTGTGGTGGTGTTGGGGCCAAATTCGATGCGTGCATAGTTGCCTGTTGAATTGTCAGGATACCCCAGACAGAGTCCGCTGGTAGCATTGGCAATGTCTATAGTGCTGCTTTGTCCAAAGCTTGCGTGGGTTCTCAAGCTGGAGGAATAGCTAACAGCATACCTTCCTCCCCTTAGGTGGAACACCGTATCCTCATGAGCATCAAGCGCATCAAACAAATTAATGAGGTGATTGCGTGCTGTTGTGCTGGTTCCCGAAGGCAGGTTTCTCGAAAAATAGACGTGCGCGCGAGGCATGATAGTCATAGTGCCAGCATATACTTGTGGCTCAGATGAAGCTTCATTTTGCCAATCAATGAGACCAGACAAAATGAGGTTGGCTCCTGGCGCATGCACCAGACCACTTGAAGGAGTTGAGGTGGCATTAATATTGGTTAATGCAATGTTCCAGCCCCTTGTTCTATCAACATTTGTCTCAGTGCACCACACTGCAGATACACGGTTACCCGAGCCCAGGCGATCGATGCTCAGATTCTCTAGGCTAAAGTGGGTGGTCTGACCAAGATCCTTCCTGCCAAGGTTAAAGGAGTTGGCCTCAGCAGTGTCGCTGCCAAAACCAATAGAGATACCCTCTGTTGCACCTTGTATCTTCAGGTCACGAGTCAAAGCAGGAAGTCTGTTTCCTCGGTTGGTGTTTGTTGTTGTGGTGTCTCTGGTTATAGAGCGAGTAAGAATGATTTCGGAGATATCTGGATCTGCCCAGGCATCCCAAAAATCGATCCAAAGGCCGCTGCCAATAACCACAGAAGAACTCAAGACCGTCACGACTCCCTCCAGTGGGTTGATGCCTGCAAACATACCAACCTCAAAGCTGGGAAACTCTGGATCAATGAACTGTTGTGGCATACCAGCCTCATTCATGCTATGCGAGCCCTCTACTATAAGAGAGGGAGTGTTAAAGGCTTGATCCTTAAGAGGAAGTGAGTTTGGATTTGAATCGTTAAGGGGCAGAGACCAGTCTTGGCTGGGATCTGTATATGCAAGATACCAGTCTTGGCCGGTATCACTATACGCAGGAGGCCAATCTTGATTTGAATCATTAAGCGCAGGGGGCTCGTCTTGGCTTGGGTCATTAAACGCAGAAGGCCAGTCCTGACCTGGGTCTTCTGTGCCCTCGCCTTTGAGCGCAGTCTCGCTTTCCAGTGGCTGCACATCATAGTTGCCGGTCATGCCTATTGACCCCAAAGGCACCAGCGTGACAGTCAACACGATTGCCATAAACATAGACAGCGCTTTTTTCATAATAGAGCGCCCGATGCGTGCAGCATCTTTTTGTCTGGGTTCGTTGCCTGATACTGTAGTATTCATTTTTTCTCCATCTCTCATTTGCCAAGGTCTGCTTCTTGAGCGTTTGGTTTGGTCCCCCTGCAACAATAACGAGCTACGCATACAAGTGCGTATCCTGTACGCACGTCGGGCGGTCATTGTTTTTGTTACCCTAAAAGAACCCTTCACGGCATATTTAAGCACCTTTTTGCACAGCAACCCCATTTTTGACAAAACATTACAAGTTAAAATCCCAAGCATAAACCGCCTACCCCTGCGCCTGCGCCTGCGCAGTAGGTGGGCACACCCGGTTTATTCGATTGTAAAAGGCTGATTTACCTCGATTAACCCCACTTACTCTGCACAAGACAGGGGCGGTTCCCAGTCACAGGAGGAACCGCCCCGAAAAGGAGTATGACCCCGAAGGGCCAGAGGAAAGCTAACTTAGCGTTGAATGGTAAATGGGCGGTACGCTATTCCGGTGTCACCTTCTTCATTGCTGATTGTCCATTCAACCTGGTACTCACCAGTTGCCAGTGGGTCAAAAATGTCTTGTTCTATAGTCAGGCTTACCCCCTGCGCAATGACGGTGCTGTTGACATCCGTAATGCGCCAGTCCACAGGAAAGCCTTCGCTCAGTTCGATTGTTCCGTGTATGGGGTTATAGGTTCCTGGTGCGTCAGGGGTAGCAGTAGTAAAATTAATTATCACGGTTTCGGGAATAAACACCGTGCGCTGAGTCTCAATTGGCGTACCGTCTTTGTGGTCTACTATCGTACCAACATAGTTGACTGCAATAACACCCCCGGCAATCAAGGCTCCCGCTGCCAGGGTTCCCGCTACAATTGCTTTGGCAGCTGATGCCTTGGCGGCAGTCGTGCCAGAGGTAGAAAAGATGATTTCTGGAGCTTGCTCAACGCATCTCTGCCATAGCATGTTAGCCATGCCTGGCTCAAGAGCGTTGTCTACCGAAGTTACGACACCAGCAAGAAGTAGTGCGTCAAGCGAGACACCTTGGAAGCTGGCTTCGCTGTCTCTGACGCCCATAACTGCTTGTTCGTGTTCTTCTAGCATCCTTTTCATGTTCTTCTTCGCTCTATTTATGTTAGAACCAACCACTGTTACTGTTGTGTCTAACGCCTTTGCTATGTCCTTATAGGGCATATCATGGTAGTAGTATAGGAGCAAGGTGTAGCGCTGTTTTTCGGGTAGCTTCTCGATGAACACCCTTATCAGCTCATCGCGCTCCTTACGTTCCAGTTCTTGAGGCGGCCCTTGTGCGCTCTCATCAACTATGTCGCCTTCTAGGTCATCCATATTGCCTAGTCGCTGCTTTGCCTCTTTCATGTTGTACTTGTTGCACACATTCATCGTGATACGATACAGGTACGCATGAAATGCATAGGGCGACTTGAGCTTTGGAAGTCCCTTGTGTAGCGAAATCACTACTTGTTGAACAGCGTCCTCAGTCTCGCCTCTGTCGGTCAAAGTCTTGCTGACGTTGTAATAGATGGTGTTGATAAATATCTGGTAAATCTCGGCAAACGCCTCTGCGTCACCGTCCATACTCTTTCTTATCAAACGGGCCAATGCTCGTTTTGATAGTCTCTCTTTTCCTAAACTTTCCTCAACAACCATCAGTCTATTGCACCGTCTTTACTATAAAGAGTACTCAGTTGCATGATTTATTGCGTCCTCTTCCAAATTCTTTTTAGAAACGCCCTAATTTTTTACCCAATTTTCCTGTTAGTTAACAGTATACCAAAAATATCAAAAAACCACTTGGAATTGGGGGGTAAAAACCAATTCCAAGTGGTTGTGGGATCCTTCGCTTGGCGGGGGTGGGCCAACACGAAGGGCGAGATGGTAAGTTGTTCCCCATTTGCTTCCCGATTTACTCAGTAAAGAGACCTCGAATCTCTGTTTTATTGCGTGGTCAGGAAAAAAACTTTAAATCTTTGTTTTTCTTCTTACAATTTGCTACGTTCTGCCGTTATTCTGTCTGCCGTTATTCCACCGTTATTTCTAAAGTTCCCTGTATCGTGAGTGCCTGAGAGAAACAACTTCCTGGCACTCAAACTATTCTGCTTCCGTTAACTCCCACTTTCGACTAGCCTGCGCCGACCCGCTCGGCATTTTGATTGGCAAATCCAGTGCTACAGGGTACCAATGACAAGAGTATAACACAGCTCAGAAATTTATTTTGCCTAAAACCTAGCAAATTCCCCATTTTGTATTGCATTTGCCGCAATATCTTACTATAATCAGAGCGCAGGGTAACCAGGGTAACGGTAGGTATTTAGCACTGAGGGGGCTCTCATGAAGGAATTACATGAGCTGCTTGGGGATAACGTAGAGTCGCAGATGCAGGCGCTTTTTGCGAGCATCTTCGTTGTACAAAACCGCTTCCAAACAGCATACGGCAAAGAACACGGAGAGCTGACAGCTAAACAGTGGCTGATGCTTTTTTTCATCAAAACGTGCCCTGAGCCTCACACGCTCACCAAGGTTGGCTCCTATATGGGTTGTTCGCGACAAAATGCAAAACAGCTTGCCACAGTCTTGACTAAAAAAGGTTTGGTTCGTCTTGAGCAGGGAGCCAAGAACTCTCTCAATATCGAGTTAACAGAAAAAGCGGCAAAGTCTCTAGCGAGGATGAGTGCGCGTCACTTAGAAGTGTTGAGCCTCCTCTTTTCTGATTTTAAAGCAGAAGAAATCTTGGCGCTCAGCCATCTGTACACAAAACTCTATACCGGAGTTGAGCGCATCGAAGCGTTAAGTAAAGAAAGTCTTGCAAACTAAGGCGCAAGGCTGATGTAAGGGGGCGAAGGAACCATGACAGCAATCAATCCTTTTGGGAAGAAAATGGCTCTGTCAAGCGGGCTCCCTGCGCGGCTGCTCTTTGTCGTAGTGGCGTTTACCTTGATGGTGGTTGCAAGCTGCACGTATGCAGGCAATATGCTGCACAACCATTTGAGGGTAGAGGCAGACAACATGCTCGCTCAAACAAAGCTGAGGGTAGAGAGCAATGTCCTCACCGCCGAAACCATGTTGGAGATTGTTGCCGAAAACATCATCGAAATCATCGAGCACGATGGCAATGCTGATGACGTTCTTGCCCACCTGCAGATGAAGAATCTGCGGCTGCAAGAGAGCCTTGGCTATAGCAGTGTTCGAGGCTACTTTGATGTCTTTGGTGGAGTGTACTTAGACGGTTCGTCTTGGAAGCCGCCGGCAAGCTGGCAAGTGCAAGAGCGCCCCTGGTATCAAGCCGCAGTTGAGGCCAACGGGGGCATTGGCATCGTGCCCATATACCAAGCGGCTCATTCAAACCAATACGAAATGGCATACTCTCTTTGTATCTTTGATGAAGATGGCAACCGGCTTTTTGTACTGGCTTTAAACGTTCCTCTTGCCATGCTCAACCAACATATGTCCGGCATTGGCCACTCAGAAAACAGCTATGGCATTTTAGAAAGCGCTGCTTCGGTTATTATGGCGCACCCCAATCCAGAGTTCATTGGTCAAAACATGAGTGAGATTAACGCCGACATCTATAGCTTTGCCAATGAAGTAAGAGAAGGAAAAGACTTAGTTGAGCACACTGCTACCAACTACCGAGAAGAAAAGGTGGTTGTCTTTACCTCCCTGCTCAAAAACGACTGGGTTGTATCTGTGGTCATTCCTCAAAGTGAATACTACTGGGAGCTCACACAAATGACTATCATCATCAGCGCCTTTGGGGTTTTTTTGGCGGCAGCACTCATAGTCATCCTCATAGGCATGGATAAAAACAAGAGACGGGTTGACGAAATGGCTCAGCAACAAAAAGGGTTGCTGGAGCAGAGTAAGAGCATGCAGCTCATGCTCGATGCCATGCCCATAGGCTGCAAGCTCTGGAATGAGAATCTGGAAATAATTTCGTGCAACGAAGCCTGTGTGCGCCTTTTTGGCACAAAAGACAAGCAGGAGTTTATTGATCGTTTCTTTGATTTTTCTCCTGAGTATCAGCCCTGCGGCAGGCTGTCTAAAGAGATGGCAGCCGAGTCTATCCCCAAGGCACTTGAAGAAGGCTTCCTGCGCTTTGAATGGATGCATAACAAGATGAATGGCGAGCCCATGCCCGCAGAAATAACCATGGTGCGCGTAGCCTATCAAGATGAACACGTTGTGGCAGCCTATATCCGCGACCTTACAGAGCACAATCAAATGCTGGGCGAACTCAACTCCTTTACCGATAAACTACGCTTGGCACGCGACGAAGCAGAGCATGCCAATCATGCAAAGTCTGCCTTCCTCGCTAATATGAGCCATGAAATGCGTACTCCTCTGAGTGTGGTCATAGGCTTAACCGATCTTCACATGGAAGAAGAGCTTGAGAGCTGGATTATGGGCGATATCAAGAAAATCAACACCGCAGGCAACACACTGCTCAGCATAGTCAACGACGTATTGGACATTTCTAAGATCGAAGCAGGCAAGATTGAGCTGGTGCCCATTATCTTTAACACAGCAAGCTTCTTTAACGACGTGGTTACGCTCAACATCATACGCATCGAGAGCAAACCCATTGTCTTTAACGTCAAAATTGACGAGAAGGTTCCCGAAGAAATCTTCGGTGACGAACTGCGCCTCAAGCAGATGCTTAATAACCTTTTGAGCAACGCCTTTAAGTATACCCACGAAGGAAGCGTAACGCTGAGCGTAAGCTGCCATCAAGAGGGCAACGATGATCTTTGGATGCACGTTACTGTGAGCGACACTGGCATAGGCATGAGCCCTAAGGATCTTGAGCGTCTGTTTACAGATTATAATCAGGTCAACACAAAGGCCAATCGAAAGATCGAAGGCACCGGGCTTGGCTTGTCCATCACCAAGAAAATGGCTGAGCTCATGGACGGCTCCATAGAAGTAGAAAGCGAGTTGAGCAAAGGCTCGACCTTCTACCTCAAGATCAAACTGGGCTTTGTGAGCAGCAAGCCCCTCGACAAAGAAACAATCGAGAAGCTCCGAGACTTTAGCTATGCCGACACCAAGCAGCATGTTTCGGCAAAGCTCGTGCGTGCAGATTTGAGCTATGCCAAGGTTCTCGTGGTAGACGATGTGCAAACCAATCTGGACGTAGCTTCGGGCATGATGAAGAAGTATAAGATGCAAGTAGACTGCGTAACCAGCGGACAGGCGGCCATCAACCGTATTAAGAGCCAAGAGCCTCTTTACGATGCTGTCTTCATGGATCATATGATGCCCGAAATGGACGGCATCGAAACAACGCAGCGGATACGGGCACTCGGCACAGAATACGCTCAGGGTCTGACGATTATTTCGCTCACCGCCAACGCCATAGCCGGAAACGAGCAGATGTTCTTAGACAGCGGTTTTCAAGCCTTCCTATCAAAGCCCATTGACATGCTCAAGCTCGATATGGTTTTGAGGCAGTGGGTAAAGGATAAGACAAAAGAGGCTGCTCAAAAGGCTGCACGCGAAGCTGCTGCAGAAGCTGCACGAGAGCCAGCAATGACTCTGCTGAGCCCCAGGACGGAGGAGGAGAGCAGCTTTGTTGAAATCAACATCCCTGGAATCGATGAGCACAAAGGCCTGGCGTTTTATGGTCAAGATCAAGAGCTCTATATACCAGTCTTGCAGTCCTACGCCGCCAATACGCCTGCCATCATTAAAAGCTTGAGGGGCGTAAACGACAAATCCCTGCCCTCTTATGCAATAAACGTACACGGGCTTAAGGGTTCGAGCGGCAGCATAGGTGCCGAAGCCGTGAGAGAGCAGGCAGCCCGTATGGAGGCAGCAGCAAAGGCAGGCGACCTCTCTACCGTCTTGGAGCATAACGAAGCACTGCTCAAAGATACCGAAGAGCTGGTGTGCGCCATCAGAGAATGGTTTAGTGCCCAGGCGGCAGATGACGCACGACCCGAGCTTGCTGCTCCGGATCCAACACTTTTAGATGATCTGCAACGCTGCTGCGAGCAGTTCAATATGAATGGGGTCGATGAAGCCATGGAACAACTAGAGCGCGCTCGTTACACCACCCACGGCGAGCTCATTACCTGGCTGAGAGAAAAGGTGGACATTTCTGACTTTGGCGCAATAGTCCTGCGTTTGGGGGAGTATAAGGAGGAATCATCATGAACAAGCAGAGAAAAATCGTCGCGGTAGACGATAACCTAACCAACTTAACCGCATTAAAAAACATACTCAAGCCAGTCTATGAGGTATATCCGGTGGATTCTGCCGCAAAGATGCTTGACCTTCTCGAGCATATTGACGCAGACTTGATCTTGCTGGATGTAGAAATGCCGGGGCTCAACGGCTATGACGCCGCACGTCTGTTGAAGAGCAACCCCGCTCGCGCAGAGATTCCCATCATCTTTGTTACTGCGCTGAGCGATGAACAAAACGAAATGGAAGGTCTGCAACTCGGCGCGGTAGACTACATCTACAAGCCTATTGTTGCCCCACTTTTGCTGCGGCGCATAGAAACACATCTTTCTCTGGCCGAGCACAAGCGAGAACTGCAAGCACTCAATACCGCCATCCAAAAGAAACTCATTATTAAAATTGGCGAGGTCTTTGAGCTCCAAAATGCCATCCTCAACATCGTAGCAGGCATGGTGGAAAGCCGAGATGACAGCACTGGTGGGCATATACATAGAATCATGACCTACCTGAGCTGCCTCATAGAGGCTTTAGAAGCCAACAATACCTACTTTGAAGAAGTAAGTTCTTGGGACATGGGCTTTCTCCTGCCCTCCTCTCAGTTACACGATGTAGGCAAGATAGCCATTAGCGATGCGATTCTTAATAAGCCTGGCAAGCTCGATACAGAAGAGTTTGAGACTATGAAGACCCATGTACAAATTGGAGTAGATGCCATCAGTCGTATGGAAGAAAGCACCTCTGACAGCAGCTTCTTTCAATATGCAAAAATCTTTGCAGGCAGCCATCATGAAAAGTGGGATGGCAGCGGATACCCTAACGGCCTTAAAGGAACCGACATTCCGCTCATTGGTCGCCTCATGGCCATTGCTGATGTGTACGATGCACTGGTGTCTCCACGTCCGTACAAAGATGCCTTCTCTCCCGAAAAAGCCGCAGCCATCATTCGAGAGGGCAGCAATACGCACTTTGACCCAGAGCTTGTTAACATATTCAACAAAGTAGCCTGCCGATTTGCAGAAATAGCACAGGACGCAGGATAGTTATTTGAGCGACAGGACGACAGATGTGTGTGAATGCTCCGTTGCCTTGCGCTAGCCGGACAACCACTTCTTGATGTCTACCGGCGTGCCATTAAGGGCGTTGCCCACAATGTGTTGAGCCACATGCTCGAGCTCCTTTTTATCACCTCGATAAAACTTGCCCAATAAACTCTTAAGCTGCTCTTTTGGGTTATCAAATTGCAGGCCAAACTGATTAGGCTTGCCTACAAACACCTTGTCGTCTCCGTCCGAAAAGAGCAGGTAGCCTCCTTTGATATCAGAAATGAGCTTGCTTTGAGGGAGAAGATTATCGAGCTCGCGCAGAGCTACTTCTGCCACCTGATCAATCAGGGTCTCCTTGTCTACCGCCTCGGGGGCACTGGCAATAACAGGATCGCCACTGGGCGGATCATAGCTGGATATTTCTTCTTTGCGAGGAGTCCAATTATCATCATTGATCAATGAATCGTAGAAGATACTGTCCAACGAGTCACTTTTGCAGCTGTCGGCAGTGGTGTGCACAGATGACCAAAAGATGTTGTCCAGGTCGTTATCTGCCGCTCTGCTTTTTTTGAGTTCGTTGTAGGCAGCATCCAGCACCGTCGTAATGCAGTTTTCTGTGCCCTCAAGGGCAAAGTCAAGCATGGCATCGTCCATGATTACTCCCTGACTCTCATTCCTCATCGTCTTTTATAGCAGCCTTCTTCTTACTGGAGTTGCTGGAGTTATCAAGCAGTTTGCTCATGATGTCTTCCGCAGCAGAATTATCACTAACGGCTGCACCCAGCGTTGTGGCAATGGGCATGACCTCTTGCGACTTATCTCCTACAATATCAACAAGCTTTTGTACATCAATCCCCTGCTTGCCCTGCGCTTGTTGAATGGCGTTGATGGTGGCAATTGTTTGCGGGGCAATGTTTAAGATGTTGTCAAACTGGCCTTTGGCTTCTGCCGCATTGCCAATAAGCGTGATATTGTCGATATTGCCCACTTGGGCGGCAACGGCCTCTGCGGTAGCAATCTGCGCCGAGAGAGTGTCGGGGTAGTAGAGCAGCGATGCTGCGCCTGCACTAAAGGCATTAAGCGCTTCTGCCATCTTCTGTTTACCAGCGGCCTCTGCCTCAAGCTTGGCACGCAGACCCTCTGCCTCAGCCAGTAGGCTGGCTTTGTTGCCTGCAGCCTCGGCCTCAAGACGCTTTTGTTCTGCCTCTGCTTGAAACACCTTCTGAGCCTTTTCGGCCTCGGCTACTCGTCTGATACGCTCGGCCTCGGCCTCGGCCTCTTGAATGGTTGCTTCCTTCTCGGCTACTGCCTTGGTAACTACGTCGGCGGCATACTTGTTTTCTTGCACTTGCTTGCGCGCAGCTTCTACCTCCGAAGCAGCCTTTTCTTTGTCGCGAAGGGCATTTTGCTCGGCAATGAACACTGCTGCCTCTGCCGTTGCCTTGGTCTCAAGTGCCAGCTGCTCGGCTTTGGCTGTTGCAGCCTGCTTTTGCCCCTCCATCTCGGCAATGGCTACCAGAGTCTTGTTTTGTTCCTCTTTTTGCGCCTTCATTTGCTGGGCCACGACGATGGCAGCCGATGCCTGGTTTTGTGCCACCGTCTCGGTGGAGCGACGAGTTTCCTCAGAGGCCCGGATTTGAGCCTCTGCCTTTACTGCAGCAGCACGGGCAACACCCAACGACTTGATAAACTCGTTTCTATCGTCAATGCGATTGATGGTGAACTTTTCGAGCTTAAGCCCCATCTTTTCAAAAGTCTCGGAGGCTTCGGTGATGATATCTTGCGAAAGCTGCTCACGATCTGCGTTAAGCGCCTCTACCTCACGGTTAGCTACAAGGCCACGAAAGGCGCCCTCAAATATGGGAGTTAACTGCGCCTCAATGTCAATCTGTCTGCGGCCCAAAAAACGACGCGCAAAGTTATCGAGTGAGGCGGTGTCGTTATTGACGATAAAGAGCGCAGTGCCCTCAATATTGACGGGAATAAGCTGCGCAGCCAGGATATCGGTGAGATTAACTCCAATTGGAAACTGGCTGATGTCAAAGCGCTCTACCTTTTGGAAAAAGGGAATCCTGACCCTTCCCCCGTTGGTAAGATACTGCGATTTACCAAAGCCGGTAAACACCGCTGCCTGATTAGGGGGAACAATGACCCAAAGCCTCTTCATCCACAAAAAAATCAGGATGACACCTACTATGACAACTATTGCAAGGGGCAACCAAACGGGAACCATACTCAAGCTCATTATTTCTCCTTTTTCTCTGGGTCATCATTTGAGTGGATTGGCACATCCACTTCTTCTGTTTTCATTTTATCAACAAAGGCAATGGTGCCTTCGACACGCTCCACTCTTGCCAAATCTCCCGATGCAAACACAAGGTCGGACGAAACCGGCCTGGCCGTATAGCTCTTGCCCTCAACCATGACCTCTCCCATGGCTCCCTTGGTCATAGGTGCAATGACCGCTGCAGTTTTGCCAACGGCTTCCTCTGGCTTTGACACACCACTATGCTGTTTGCGCTTGAGCGGTACGATAATAAAACGTCCAGCGCAAAACGCACACAGAGCGCCCACAATCAGACCTAAAAGAAGGGCAAAGATAGGAGCAATCTTGAGGGAGTTAAATAAAAAGCCACCCGCGCCGGTGCCCGAAATGCCTATGCAAATGGTGGTAAACGATATCCAGCCAAACCCATCGCCATCAAAGTCAAGCACTCCGTCAAGTCCATCAAAGACTCCTCCCACCGCATCGGTGATATTGCCAAAGATGACAGAAATGATGGCAAGACCCAGGCCGCCCACAAAGAGCGCCAAGAAAATGATGTTAGCCACTTGATGAGACAGCAGTGAATCAAAGAATTCCATAATCCCAACCTCTTTTAATGTGCATTATACGTTACTGTTTTTGCCACCTTGTCATCTGGTATGCCGCAAAGCGATTCTTGCAGCTTTTGGCCTTGCCAAACGCCGCGGAAGACAGATGGGCACGGGTAAGGTCATCTGCCTTGCCTGCCTAGCCAAGGTATGAGGCAATTATATCTCAAGTAGTCTGCTACCATGTAAGCACACTTATCAAGCACACTTGCCAACAACTGCCTCTACAGAAAGGCTTGGAGCTTTGACCATCAATCACATATTCCTCTTGCTGGGTGGCCTGGGTCTTTTCATCTACGGCATGAAGCTCATGAGCGATGGCCTCAAGCTTATCGCAGGTTATCGTCTCAAAAAAATTTTGGGCAAGGTCACCACGAATCGATGGGCAGCCGCTGGAGCAGGCGCCTTTATCACAGCTATTATCCAAAGCTCAACGGCTACCACCGTCATGGTCCTTGGCCTCGTTAACTCGGGCCTATTGACATTGTTTGCTGCTATTACGGTCATCATTGGAGCAAACGTAGGCACCACTATCTCCAGCATGCTTCTCACTTTTAATATCAAGCCCATTGCCCCCTTTCTGATCTTCATGGGAACCATTCTCTTTTTGTTTATCAAGCAAAAGAAGCTCAATCATGTGGGGATAATCCTCTTGGGCTTTGGCGTGCTTTTCTTGGGTCTCAGCCTGATGAGCGACTCAATGATGCCCCTAAAGGACGCAGCCTTTATGGCAGAGCTTTTTGAGCTCACGAGAAATCCTTTCTTTGGCATATTAATAGGCTTTGCTGTAACGGCTCTCATCCAAAGCTCAACAGCCACCATAGGAATCATTCTCTCAATGATTACGGTGGGCATCATCACCGACCTCAACCAGGCCATTTTCATCATTTACGGCCTCAATCTCGGCGGAACGGTAACCGCCCTCATTGCCTCCATTGGAGCCAACAGGGCAGCAAAGCAAACCGCTGTTGCCAACCTCATCTTTAACACACTGGGTGTGATAATCTTCCTTTTGCTCATGCTGTTTCAGTTTGACCTGGCAGGCATTGTCAAGCTCATGAGCACCGAAGTTTCGCAGCAGCTTGTTTTTGCCCATATGATCTTCAATGTGGTTATCACCTTAATCTTGTTGCCCCTTGCCAAATACATAGTCAAGCTTGCGCAAATAATCGTTAAGAGCAGCAGGAGTAAAGAGTCGGAGTTGCGATTCAAGTACATAGACTCCCGGCTCCTTAACACCCCTGCAATTGCCGTAGAACAAACCTTCAACGAAATAGGACGCATGATGGACATCGCGCTAGACACCTATGCGCTGAGCGTGAGCTTTCCACCAAAGAAGCAACTCAGAGAAGACATCACCAAAAACGAAGAAACAATCAACTTTCTTGACAAGGAGATAAACAAGTTCCTCGTGCACCTCAATACCATACCGCTCAAACAGGCTCACGTAGAAGAGCTTGGTGCCTACTACCGAATCACAGGCCACCTCGAGCGCATTGGAGATTACTCTGAGGACACCGCGTTTGCCATTGCCCAGTACATCAATGATAAGCGCTACTCAGAAAACTCCATGAAAGAAGTGTGCAGGCTTACCAAAAAAGTCGAGAAGCTTCTTAACAAATCCTTTGACCTCTACAACAGCGAGGTATTTGATGAAGAAAAGCTCGATGATATGAAGAGCTACAAAAAGGATATTTTTGCGTTAACCAAAGACAACAGGTTCCTTGCCGAAATCAGCCTGATGAGAATCATCTACAATCTCAGCCGCATCAGCGATCACGCCGTGCTGATAGCAGTTGCCCTGGGCTATCGCAAAACACCACCAGAAAAAATAGCTCAGCAGTAACTGGTACACTGGTTACTGTACTAAGCCGCTACCGCTGCAGCCCCATCCTGCACCGGCTTTCACTGTCAGACACTCGCCCTTGTCACATGGTCCTGCCCCGTTAGCTGTATCTACTCAAGCCTCTTCTACACTATTTAGCCAGAATTTGTGCCATAATAACGGTTGTGCACGATTTTTTGAGCCTTAGTGCCCTAGAATAGCCATAATCAGGCTATTTTAGGGTTATTCTCCCTGGAAATCATGCACAACCGTAATATTTGCTCAATAATTATAGTTTTTTTGCAGCGCTAAAAGTAGTCGTCCCCCTGGCAACCCATTTTACTAGACACTCGCCTGGAGACAAAAGGGAACGTCCCCTGCGTCCTGCCTTGTGGCAGGACGCAGGGGACGTTCCCTTTTGTCTTTTAGCTGACACAGTGTACTAAGGTAGAAGTGTGCTTTAAGCAAAGGACGGGTGCAGGTGCCAGATAGAGCGACAAACAATTAATTATGAGAGCGCGATGAGAGCACGATTACAAGCCAGAGATAAAGCTTGAATCATCCCTGGTGCCAAACGCTACCTCTTTTTAGCCTTTGGGCTCAAACAAATGAGCGTTTGAGAAGCTTTGCTAATATGTTACCTTCAAATACACAAATCTTGATTTATAATGACCGCTCTAGAAAATCCTCAACCTAATTTAGGAGAAAACTATGCTAACTGTAACTTTTGCTGGTGGGCCGCTGACCCTCAAAGAAGAACAACTCAAAGTGGGCGACAAGCTTCCTCAAGCAACGCTTGCCCAAAACGATCTTTCCCCCCTATCCACCGCCGACACGAGCGGGCTTCGCGTGATTCTCACCGTACCCTCGCTTGACACCCCCGTATGCGACCTGGAAGTAAGAACCTTTAATGCAAAGGCTGCTGAACTCCCTGGCGTTTCTATCTGCGTCGTAAGCGTTGACCTACCCTTTGCGCAAGCGCGCTGGTGTGGACAGGCTGGCGTTGATGCCGTCACCACCTTAAGCGACTACAACGGTGGAACCTTTGGCCGTGCAACCGGTACCTTTATTGATGAGCTCGCCCTGCTCACACGTGCGGTCTTCATCGTTGATGCCGACGACAACGTTGTGTACACCGAGTTTGTACCCGAAATCACCAACGCACCCGACTATGACGCAGTGTATGCCAAGTTGGCCGAGCTGGCATAGTCAAACACCTGTCAAGTAGACAGTGATTTACTCCGCCGACATGCCCTGGTATGTCGGCGGTTCTTTTGTCTTGACGGGTTTTCTGGCCAATATAGGCTAAGATAGTTCTATTCATTAATTATGGGAGGTAGCTATGGGCGAAGAACAAACCACCGCTAACCAAGAACCACCTGCTGGGCACCAAGCCGAGCTTATCGAGTTTCATGGCGAATTTAGCGACATCAAGGTTTTGGTGCGCAGAGAGCCCGGTCCTGATATGTATTTGGCCTTGGTTCCTCCAACTGCGCTTCCTTATGTAGTTGCGCCCATAGAAACACCTATCAATGACGTAGCCTTCTTTATTCAACAACGGCTTGAGATTCTTCGAGAGCTACGCGAAGACATGCTTAAACACTTCAAAAAAACCAGCTCGCTTAAGTGCCGCTTTGAAACTGGTGACGTTGCCCACCTTTTGGGGCGTCCCCTGATGATACGCGTTAGCGCTGTTTCCAAGGGTAAGGCGGTTAAAAAGGCAGTGCGCGTGCGCGCAAACGTCAAGGCAAATCTTCATCCAGACGTGAGTCTGCTCAGCCTTGAGGTTATGCAGGCTGGCAACTACGAGCAACGCCGCGCCGCGTTTTTTTCCTTTGCTGGCCAGGTTTTTTCTCAGAACATTTACCACTTGATGGAGCAATGTATGCAGCGTGTGTTTCCCGAGGCTCCCCTGCCCTCAAAGGTTAACTCCCGCCCTATGCGTGACAACTGGGTGCTCATTGATGAAAGCAGGAGCGTCGTGTGGTTTTCTGAAAACCTCATACCCTTTCCACCCAATGCAGTGGTATACGCCTACCTGGTAGAAGCCATCAAGCTCTATGCTCCAAACGCCACCGAAGAAGAACGCCTTGCCCTCCTTGCTACGGGTGTCCCCAATTGGCAAGACATGAAAGCCCTCCTAGGCGACCCCAACTGCCCCTACGCTCTCACCTCGTAAGAAGTTGACAGAAGGGGAGACAGAAGGGGACGGGGCTGAGTAAGGTGACAAGGGGACGGCACAGGTGACAAGGGAACGCTCCCCCAGGTGACAAGGGGACGGCACAGGTGACAAGGGGACGGGGAGTTGACAAGGGGACGGGGAGTTGACAAGGGGACGGGGAGTTGACAAGGGGACGGGGCGTTTGTCACCTTATTAAGGTGACAAACGCCCCGTCCCCTTGTCAACTCCCCGTCCCCTTGTCACCTGTGCCGTCCCCTTGTCACCTGGGGGAGCGTTCCCTTGTCACCTGTGCCGTCCCCTTCTGTCAACTTCACCTCGCCTGCGCGATGGCTTTAAATATATCATGGTAGGCGGTGTCTGGCTCATAGCGTCTTGTCTCGGCGTGTGCATTATCTACCAGCATGCCATTGAGCATCTTGGTTCTCACTTCACTCATGCTCCAAGGGTCGTCGGGTACTTCCAGCCAAACGTAGCGCAGCAACCTTTCATGCTTGTCTCGATTGCTTAAGTCTCTTTGCAAATAGACCGTCTGCCCTGGCTGCACTATTGATTTAACATAGTTACTTGAATCAATTCCTTCTTGCGTATTCTTGGTTTCATCAGAATGCACGCTCTCGGGAGCGTCTATACCAATGAGACGGACTCTTTCGTTGACCCCAAATATGCTCACAATCAAGGTATCGCCATCGACAATGCGTACCACCCGCGCCTGCTCAAATTCCTGGCTTTCTGAGTCCTTCCACAGCAGCTCATACGCTACCGCAAGAGTGAGCACGGCAGCCACAGCAAGCATGCAGACGAGTGCGCGTGTACTGAGCACAGATTTTTTCTTGCTATTTCTCATGAAGCAATACTATCATTCTGTCACACAAATAACACGGTTCGTATTTGTAAAACTAAACAGGAGGCTTGATGATTCAAAAAATGAACCTCGCTACCAGTGCAGAAGATATGCACAATATTACGCGGAGCGTTGCTGAGATCGTGCGTGCAAGTGGGGTGGAATCTGGGTTATGCCTTGTGTATTGCCCACATACGACCGCAGGGGTTACCATCAATGAAAATGCCGACTCAGACGTGGTTACCGATTTGCTCTACGGTCTTAACCAGGCATTTCCAGACCGAAGGCAGTTTCGCCATGCCGAGGGTAACTCTGCGGCACATCTCAAAGCCAGCGTCGTTGGCTCCAGCGTTACCATCCCCATTCAAAGCGGCAGGCTGCTCCTTGGCACCTGGCAAGGCATATACTTCTGTGAGTTTGACGGCCCAAGAAGCCGAACCTTCTACGTTCAGGTGGTTTGATTATGGAATAATAAGGTACAATCAAACCATGCACATGACCAATGCCTATTGGAGGTAAGCTGATGAGATCCCGATTTGATGAACAGCTAGAAGAGCTCAATAACAACTTGATTGAGATGGGTGCCTTGGTTGAAAAGACCATTGCCGATGCGTGCCATGCCCTCATTGAGCAAGATGTGACGCTTGCAAAGAATATCATCGGGCAAGATGACGATATTGACCAAAAGGAGAGGTTTATCGAGAGCCTTTGCTTACAGCTCATCTTGCAACAACAACCTGTTTCTGGCGACTTACGCCTTGTCTCGACTGTCCAGAGAATCTCTGCCGATTTGGAGCGTATTGGCGATCACGCTACTGATATTTCTGAGCTGACTCTCCTGCTCTCAACCACACAATATACTAACAAGCTCGTATATATTCCGCAAATGGCAGAAGCCACCAAAAAAATGATAGCCAACAGTATCAAAGCTTATATTAACAAGGATCTTGAGCTTGCCCAGGAGGTCATTGCCTCAGATGACACGGTTGATCAGCTCTTTGATACGGTTAAGGACGTTTTGGTCAAACGAATTCGAGACAGCGCAGATAGCAGCGATCAGGCAATTGATTTGATTCTCGTGGCAAAGTACTTTGAGAGAATCGGCGACCATGCAACCAACATTGCCGAATGGGTTATTTTTCTGCTCACCGGCATACACAAGGACGATAAAATATTGTAGTTTGTCTGCATTCCCAAAACCCACGAGAAACTTTAGCCCAGCACATTAAATTCGTTAAGGGCAAGTAAGGCAGCAGCAAGCAGAAGAAACGCGCTAAAGACAAAACGTAGTGAGCGCTCTGGGATTGCCTCTACCAGACGAGCGCCAATAAAGGCTCCTGGAATCGAGCCAGCCACAACAACGAGGGCGGCCACGTAATCTATGTTGCCCAAAACTCCTTGGGTCACAACTCCTGGAATTGCCAAGATAACCATTGCAATGAGGGAGGTGCCCGAGGCCTCCTTTAAAGAGATGCGCAGGAAGAATACCATCAAGGGAATCATGATAAAACCGCCGCCAACGCCAATATAACCGGCAAGCACGCCCGCAAAAAATGCAATAACAAACCCCAGGGCAAACTGTTTCTTCGTAAGCTTTGCTTTGGTTGGGGCTTGAGCTGGGTCGGCATTGTGAGGAGTCTTGGAGCTGCTGATGTCTTTGCCGGCACGCGCCATGCTTTGAGCTTCTACACCACCTTCTACCGCATCTTCTACCGCATCTTCTACACCATCCTCAGACACAAGGTGCTTTTTGCTCTTCATCCTCAGCGCTTTGATGAACATACTTATTGCCGAGTACGCAATTACCGCAGCTGCTACAACCATGATGAGCCAAGGAGGCGAGAGCGTTGCAAGCCAAACTCCCATTGGCGACGAAATAGCTCCGCCCAAGCCTGCAATAATGCCCAGTGAGACAATGCAGGTCTTTTGACGAATCCTCATTGCAGCACCCGATATCGAGGTGGGCACTATCGCACACAACGAAGTAGCCGTTGCGGTAAGCGGGCTCATCCCAAACAAAATGCGAAAGGTGGGAACCAAGATAGTGCCCCCGCCTACACCAAGCAAACCAGAAGCAATACCCATGAGGAGCCCGGTAAGCACGAAGAGGGTAATAGTAATGTAAATATCCATGCGCTATTCTAGCTTTCTATGGCGGTCAGGACGAGTTGTCAGGAGTCGTCAGGAAAGGGCAAGGTGTCAAAGGCGTGTCAGTGGAAACGCGTGTCAGCTTCCTTGTCTTCTATTCGCTTGCAAAGTTGTCAAAGTATCCTTTGATGAACACCACCGGGGTTCCCTTGTCGCCACTGCCGCTCACTAAATCGCAGAGGCTGCCAATGAGATCGGTAAGGTGGCGAGGCGTTGTGCCTTCGGTCTCATCCTTGCCCATCAAATTGAGTTGCTTGGTTCGTATCCGGCTTATGATGGCTTCTTTTGCCTCGTCTCCTCGTTTGTCGGCAAGCTCGTTATCGGCCAGGTACTTAAGCTTGAGCTCGTTGGGAAGCCCCGAAAGCCCTATGGTAAAGGCTGGTGAAACCACCGGATCTGCAAGCTCCCAAATCTTGCCCACTGGATCCTTAAAGGCGCCATCGCCGTACACCAAGACCTCCACCATAACCCCGGTTTTCTCAAACATGAGTGCTTGCACATCTGCCACAAACTCATCGCAGGAGTGCGGAAACAGCTTGACTTTATTGTCACTTGCCTTGTTTGAGCCCAGGACTCCATACTTGTCGTTGTAGCCGCTTCCTTCAACTGGCTGGTTCAAAAAACCGTCGAGCGTATGAACCACTTCCGCACCGCCTGCCAACAGGCGCCTTTTGGTTTGTTCACGGGTGTGAATATCTGCGGCAATGACATTTTTAGTGAACTTTAAAATCTCGCAGGGGTTATTAGCGAGTATTATTTCAGCTCCATTGCCTATTTCTCGATAAAGCTCCAGATAGTCGATAGCGGTAAACTCATGCTTCAAGTCGTTAAAAATGGCACGAAACTCCTGCTCGGTAAAAGCATCGGTAAAGGGATCCACGCCTGCAGCAAACAGTGCTTCTTCGCTGATGATGTGGTTTCCGACCTCATCCATTGGGTAGCTCAGCTGAATGTAGAGCTTGTCAGCACCGGCGGCTATTCCTCTGAGTAGAACAGAAAAGCGGTTGCGGCTGGTAATAGGAAAGACAACGCCCACAGCGCCCGATGGAAACTTGGCTCGCACATCGGCAGCAATATGATCCGTGCTGGCATAGTTGCCCTGCGCACGCGCCACAACTGCCTCAGTTACGCCAATGACGTCGCGCTCACAAACCTGCAGATTGTTTTCTGCGCAATAAGCAAGCACCGAGTCAACCACAATCTCGGGCAGGTTATCACCTTCATATATTATTGGGGTACGAACTCCAGCCGCCTGCGTTCCATATGTTCTCATGTTGCTTCAATTCCCTTTATCTCCGAGCCACCTGTGCATTGCCTATTATAAATCAAGGGAGGCGATGTTTACCTGCTTGTGTC
>Ga0123356_10001723_pt1 | contig 23860 bp, 23 predicted proteins | sample TergutEmb28metaG_2_FD_92546 | JGI IMG/M metagenome (GOLD analysis project Ga0123356, IMG submission 92546) | Embiratermes neotenicus P3 segment gut microbial communities from Petit-Saut dam, French Guiana - Emb289 P3 | ecosystem: Host-associated > Arthropoda: Insects > Digestive system > Gut ...
AATCCGGTACTCTCCTCACCGAGCAGTGCTTTCTTCCACTTATACAAACTGGCTCTGCTTGAGCCGTGTGTTTTGGCTACTTTTGCAGCGGAGTCCTTGCGGGAACACAAATCAATAACAGCAGGGTGCGGTGGAACAAATTAGACTCAGAATTGAGGATGTGTTTAGCCTCGGTATCGACAGGCTCCATGACATCTATTGTGTGCGCTGTTGTGTTGTTCATGCGAACTCTATATTGCGCATACTGCGCGAGGCCTGTTTATTGTCTCAAGTATGGCCGACTTATACCTACCAATCGTCAGTATAAGAGAAGTACTGGTTGCCTCGTGCTACTCCCACTCAATAGTACCTGGTGGCTTAGAGGTGATATCGTATACCACGCGGTTTACGCCGGGGACTTCGTTTACGATACGACTGGAAATAGTTGCCAGTACGTCGTAGGGCATCCTTGCCCAGTCGGCGGTCATGGCATCATCTGAGGTTACAGCCCTAATGGCTACGATATTGCCGTAGGTACGGAAATCGCCCATGACTCCAACGCTCCTCACGTCGGTTAGGATAGCGAAACTCTGCCATAGTTGGCGGTAGAGTTTGGCTCGCTTAATCTCAGCCATCACAACCCAGTCAGCGGCTCGGAGCATATCCAAGCGCTCCTTTGTAACCTCGCCGATGACCCGGATAGCCAGTCCTGGGCCAGGGAACGGCTGGCGCCAGACCATTTCCTCTGGCAACCCGAGCTCAGTGCCAACCTGCCGTGCTTCGTCCTTAAAAAGGAAACGCAACGGCTCGATAAGACTCAACGTCATATGCGATGGCAGTCCACCTACATTGTGATGTGTCTTGATTTTGGCCGAGGCGGTGCTTGTGGAAGAGGTGCTTTCAATAACATCAGGGTAGAGGGTACCCTGTGCTAAGAAATCTACCTTACCGAGTTTGCCCGCCTCCTCCTCGAAGATGCGGATGAACTCGTTGCCAATAGCCTTTCGTTTGGTCTCGGGGTCAGTAACGCCCGCAAGGCGTGCCAAGAAGCGATCTTCGGCTTCAACATAGACGATGTTCATATTAAGGTTATGACGGAATACCTCAAGGGTGCGCTCGGCTTCTTGGCGGCGTAAAAGCCCGTTGTTAACAAAAATACAGGTTAGTTTATCGCCAATGGCGCGGTGGATAAGGGTTGCAACAACTGAGGAGTCTACCCCGCCTGAGATGGCACAGATGACCCGTCCGTCCCCTACCTGCTCGCGGATGTGCGTCAAACTGTCGTTAATAAAGTTTCCCATCGTCCAGTTACCCTGACAGCCACAGATACTATAGACGAAGTTTTTGAGGATTGTTGAGCCGTATTGGGTATGAGCCACCTCAGGGTGGCACTGCAATCCGTATAGGCGCTTGATCGCATCACCCATAACGGCAACTGGCGAGTTTTCGGTATAGGCCAGTGACCTAAAGCCCGGCGGCATTTCCTCAACACGATCACCATGGCTCATCCATACCGGAGAGGATTCTGGCAGGTCGCGAAACAACGGAGAGTTCTGGTCGCTAACGTGCAGCACAGCGTGTCCATACTCTTTGCGGAGACCCTCGGTCACCCGTCCGCCGAGTTGCTGGGTCAGGGCCTGCATTCCATAACAGATACCAAGTACGGGAAGTCCCTTTTCGAAGATGTAAGCGGGTGCTAAGGGGGCATCTGGGGCGTAGACACTAGCCGGTCCACCGGAGAGGATAAACCCTTTGGGGTTGAGGGGGGCGATCTTCTCCCATGGCGTATCGTGGGAAACCAGTTCGCAGTAGACGTGTAACTCGCGTATGCGACGGGCGATAAGCAAACTATATTGTGAGCCGAAATCAAAAACGATAATAGCTTCGCGCTCGGCGCCTGAAACGGCCTCGCCCGTAGCTATGGCCTGTTGCCCGGCTTTCTCGTGAGCGATTTCAAGGTAGGTGCCGACCTCAATATCACCGGATGTGGCAACGCGGAAACTGGCTTCAGGGGAAGAATCAAATGGCTTATCCATCTGTGTAGATTAGCATTATGCTATACTGGCGGTCAAGACATAATGGGGGATAGTGTTGGTATGTATGAAGATATTCTGGCTGAGTTAGCTCGGGCTGCTGATGTGCTGAAAAATGGGGGGGTAGTGGCCTTTCCCACAGATACTGTCTATGGTCTAGGGGCGAGGGCAGATAACCCTGCTGCTGTCCGCCGCATCTTTGAGATAAAAGAGCGTCCTCTAGGCCAAGCCCTGCCGTTATTGGTATCCGATGCAGCACAAGCGCTATCTGTTGCAGGTGACGTTTCCGAGGTAGCCCAGCGCCTCATGGTGCACTTTTGGCCAGGGGCTCTCACCTTAGTCATGCCATGTGCGTCTTGGGTTCCGGAGGTGGTGACAGCTGGCGGGTCAACTATTGCCGTGCGCGTGCCTGCTCATCTCCTGACCTTACACCTGATCAAGGCTGCTGGTGGACCATTGATAGGTACGAGTGCCAACGTCCACGGTCGTCCCAGTCCTGTCACTGCGGAAGAAGTCTGGGAACAACTTGGTGGTCGGGTAGATCTCGTTGTTAACGGAGGGCATACCCCGGATGGTGTCGAGTCCACAATTGTTGACGTGACCGTAGACCCGCCGCGGATTTTACGGCAGGGAATGATTACTAGCGAGGATATCAAGAGCATAATAGAAGGCTAATGCAATACACCAAAAGAAATGCCGAACCTTGATGTCAAAGCCATTGCTTTATTACCTAAACTTACTTTTTTCTTGACACTCGCCTGCCTCTGTGTTATGGTAAAGCAACCTATTTCGCCCAAATCACGTATCCGTCCTAAAGGACGGATTTTTATTCTAAGGAAGATATTATGAGAAGCGACGCTGTAAAAAAAGGCATTGAGCGTGCACCCCATCGCTCCCTTCTGTGCGCCTTGGGTGTAGGTTCCGATGACGCCGCAAAGCCATTCATCGGGGTGGCTAACAGTTTCACCGAAATTGTCCCAGGGCATATCCATCTGCGGTCTATTGCCGAGGCTGTAAAAGACGGTATTCGGAGTGCTGGTGGCGTACCGTTTGAGTTTAATACCATCGCCGTTTGTGATGGCCTTGCTATGAACCATTCTGGGATGAAGTATAGCTTGGCAAGTCGTGAGCTTATTGCTGACTCTGTTGAGGCAATGGCGCAGGCACACCAATTTGATGCCCTGGTTTTTATTCCCAACTGTGACAAGGTAATCCCTGGAATGCTGATGGCGGCGGCTCGTCTTAACCTGCCGGCTATCTTCGTAAGTGGCGGTCCTATGCTTGCCGGCACGATGGAAACCGAAGAGGGTCTGAAGAAAGTGGACCTGAGTTCGGTTTTTGAGGCAGTGGGCGCTGTTCTCCAGGGCCGGATGAGCAAAGAAGAGCTGGATGCCCTGACGGCAACAGCCTGTCCGGGTTGTGGTAGTTGTTCTGGCATGTTTACTGCCAATACCATGAATTGTATTCTGGAGGCACTTGGCTTGGCCTTGCCTGGCAATGGCACAATTCCGGCAGTAGATCCGCGACGCACTACTTTGGCTCGGCAGGCAGGGGAGTCTGTAATGCAGCTTCTCGCAAACAATGTATGCCCTAGGGATATCCTCACCCGCGATGCTATTGTCAATGCCTTTACCTTGGACGTGGCCCTTGGTGGTAGCACCAACTCTGTACTCCATCTCCCTGCTGTTGCTTACGAAGCAGGGGTTAGTTGGCGTTTGGCGGACATCAATAAAATTAGTGACAAAGTACCGACCCTGACCAGAATCCGCCCGTCTGGTGATTATCATATTGAGGACTTGGAGCGTGCCGGGGGGGTTCCTGCCGTACTTAAGGAGTTGTGGTCATACCTGCATCTGGACGCCCCTACGGTTACTGGTCGCACCCTAGGCGAGAACATCTCCGATGCAACTGTATCTGATCACGACGTCATCCGCTCGGTGTCGACTGCATATTCCCCTGAGGGTGGCTTAGTTGTTCTTTTTGGCAACCTCGCCCCGGATGGGGCGGTGGTCAAGCGCTCGGCCGTTGCTCCGGAAATGATGACCCATCAAGGCCCGGCACGGGTCTTTGAATCGGAAGATGAGGCCACCCAGGCCATTATGGCCGGGAAGATTGTGAGTGGAGATGTTGTGGTTATCCGCAATGAAGGCCCATGCGGTGGTCCCGGTATGCGTGAGATGCTTACCCCGACCTCTATTCTCTCTGGTATGGGTTTGGATACCGAGGTGGCCCTTATCACCGACGGACGTTTCTCCGGGGCTACGCGGGGGGCGGCTATTGGGCACGTCTCACCCGAGGCGGTTCGTCAGGGACCAATTGCAGCCCTCAGGGATGATGATATCATCGTGATTGACATACCAAGCTATCGACTTGATGTTGAGCTTTCAGAGCAAGAAATTGTTGATCGCTTGGGGGAGATGGCGCCGTATGCGCCGCGAGTCCACTCAGGATATCTAGCGCGCTATGCGGAGAGCGTTTCCTCAGCAAACACTGGGGCGGTGTTGGGGTTTGACGAGCATTGGCCTTGGAGATAATAGTAACTATTTTCCCATAACCACTGCGGAGTATGACTATGAAACTAACTGGTGGACAGATTGTCTGTGAGAGCCTTTTGAAAGAGGGGGTCGAGGTTATCTTCGGCATCCTAGGCGGACAGATTTTGCCATTGTATGATACCTTGACGCAGTACCCCCAACTAAAACATATCTTGGTGGGGCATGAGCAGGGGGCGGCGCATGCTGCCGAAGGCTATGCCCGTGCAACCAACAAAGTGGGTGTGTGCTTTGCCACCTCAGGTCCGGGGGCGACCAATCTTGTTACCGGCATTGCTGATGCCTATATGGACTCCATACCTATGGTGGCTATTACAGGGCAGGTGGGCCGTCCCTTTATTGGCAAAGATGCCTTCCAAGAGATAGATATCACCGGGGTTACCTTACCTATCACCAAGCATAACTTTATCGTTACGGATATCAACCTATTAACACAGACAATAAAAGAGGCTTTCTATCTGGCTCGCACCGGTCGCCCCGGTCCGGTGCTAATAGATCTGCCGCGTGATATTCAAATAGAGAGCACTGAGTTTAGTTACCCGACCCGGGTTGATATGCCAGGCTATAAACCAACTATGAGTGGTCATCCAGCCCAGCTTAAAAAGGCAGCTAAGCTTATTGCCGAGGCCAAAAAACCCGTTCTGTTACCCGGTCATGGTGTAATAATTGCCGGGGCCTACGAGGAGCTTAAGACTCTGGCGGAAACAACACAGATGCCGGTGGTTAGCACAATGCTGGGGGTGAGTGCCTTTCCGGCCACGCACACCCTCTACTATGGTTGGCTGGGCATGCATGGCATGGCCTATTCTAATTTTGCTATCCAAGATGCTGACCTGATTGTGGCAGTAGGTATGCGTTTTGACGATCGGGCGACTGCCAGGGTGAATGCCTTTGCGCCTAAGGCGCGTGTGATACATATTGATGTTGACCCCGCTGAGATTGGCAAGAATGTGCGTGTTGATGTTCCGATTGTAGGTGATGCGCGTGTCGTGCTTGCGGCATTAAATAAGCTTGTGACTCCCAAGACGCATCCTGAGTGGGTAATCCAACTTGAAGAATGGCGGCGAGATCATCCGTCATTGGCCATCCGCGAGGCAGACGAGATCTTGCCGCAGTATGTCATCCGCCAGATATGGGAGGCAACAAAGGGTGATGCCATTGTAGTGACTGGGGTTGGACAACATCAGATGTTTGCCGCACAACATTTCTTTTATGATAAACCGGGGAGTTTTATTTCCTCCGGTGGGTTGGGTACTATGGGTTTTGAGTTACCTGCTGCCATGGGGGCTAAAGTTGGCTGTCCGGAGGAGCTCATTTGGTGCGTGGCTGGCGATGGTAGCATCCAAATGACTATCCAAGAGCTGGCGACAGTGGCACGTGATGGCATTGGTATTAAGGTTGCTATTATGAATAATGGTGTGCTGGGCATGGTGCACCAATGGCAGAGCATGTTTTACAACCAACGTTATATGGCCACAACCCTTAATTGTCCCGATTTCGTCAAGCTTGCCGATGCCTATGGCATCCCGGCAGAGCATGTTACCTGTAAGAATGATGTGCGCCCAGCCATTGAGCGTGCCATTGCTACCCCTGGCCCTTATATCATCAACTTCGTTTTCTCTCCTGATGAGAGTGTCTATCCCATGGTGCCACCAGGGGCGGCCCTGCACGAGATCATTGAAGCCCCCAAGGAGGAGATGCCGACATGGTCGCACCGAAACACACTATAGTGGTTATGGTAGCCAATCGCCCCGGTGCCCTCAACCGCGTAGCCAGTCTATTCCGTCGTCGTGGTTTCAACATTGAGAGTATTGCGGTAGGGGAGAGTGAGCTTACAGGTATCTCGCGCATGACTATTGTTGTTGATGGGGTTAATACCATTATCGAACAGGTGCGCAAGCAGCTTGAAAAAGTCGTAGATGTAATCAAGGTTTCTGATATTTCTGGCGAAAACATCATCTCGCGTGAACTCGCCCTAATTAAGGTCAAGACCACCTCTATCACCCGGAGCGAGATAATCCAGATTGTGGACACCTTTCGTGCCAGAATAGTGGACGTATCCCCTGATTCGGTAACGGTCGAGTCTACCGGAGATGAAGCCAAGGTGGACTCGCTGTATAGTCTTCTGCGGCCCTTTGGGGTAAAGGAGATCTCGCGCACTGGGGTGGTGGCCATGACCCGTGGCACAGTCGATGGTGGACATGGCGAAGAACAAGATAAAATCAATTAAATTACATAAAGTGTAACAAGGAGAAGAAAATGGCAATCATTTATTACGATCAAGACTGCGACTTATCTTATCTCAAGGATCGCACAGTAGGTATTATTGGCTATGGGAGTCAGGGCCATGCTCAAGCACAGAACTTACGTGATAGCGGGGTTAAAGTTATTATTGCCGAGATGAAAGGTTCTGCTGCTTACGAAAAGGCGGTTGCGGATGGCTTTGCCCCCCTTGCTGCTGCCGATGTGGCTAAACAGGCTGATTATATTGTTATGCTGGCCCCGGATACCCTGCAGGCCAAGATTTATCACAACGACATTCTGCCTGGTTTAAGTGCAGGCAAGGTACTCCAGTTCGCCCATGGTTTCAACATCCACTATGGCCAGATTGTGCCACCAAAGGATGTAGACGTGACCATGATTGCCCCGAAAGCCCCCGGTCAGATGGTTCGCCGAGTCTTTGTTGAGGGCAAAGGAGTACCATCCTTGATTGCCGTGTGTCAAGATGCCTCTGGTAAGGCTCAGGATTTAGCCTTGGCTTATGCTAAAGGTATTGGCTCAAGTCGCGCCGGGGTATTGGAGACAACCTTTGCTGAGGAAACCGAGACCGACCTTTTTGGTGAACAGGCCGTACTTTGCGGCGGCGCGACTGCACTGATTAAGGCTGGTTTTGAAACACTAGTTACTGCTGGTTACCAACCCGAAGTGGCTTATTTTGAGTGTCTGCATGAGCTCAAACTTATCGTTGACCTTATCTACAAGGGTGGAATGTCTTTCATGAGGAGTTCTATCTCCGATACGGCCAAATACGGTGACTTTACGCGAGGGCCGCGTATTATCAACGAGACGGTGTTTGATGAAATGGCTGATATCTTAGAGGAGATTCAGGACGGACGCTTTGCTCGTGAGTGGATTTTGGAGAATCAAGCAGGACGACCGGTCTATAATGCCCTTAAGAGACAAGAAGAAGAACACCTTATTGAAGAGGTGGGGGCCGATCTTCGCCAGATGATGCCTTGGCTTAAAGAAGATAAATAACCCAAGGTCAATACGGCAGCGTAAAGAAGAGATGATGAGTGGTGGCGGGCATAATAACCTGCCAAGGTCTTGATATATTCACTGCGTAGTATCAGGTGGACACCGGATCACAAAATCAGGGGATGACTTGGTTGCAACCAACACAGTTGACGGCATTGCTGTTTAATTGCGGCGTTTACTGTCTCGTCTAATATTGATATGTGATATTGTGGATACCTCGGTGAAATGGATTTTCGCAGAATAAAAGAATTCATAGGACGATTTTTTTGACTTTACCATCTACTTCATGTATCTTAATTATTCGCCCAGTATTGAGATTGACATGAAAAACTATCCATATCGCCCGGCTATCAGGATTAGCCTTACACTTACTGACCCCTCCATTTGAGGAGGGGTATCTGTATTTGTTTGACTAAATTCTGAAGGAGCGTTATATGGATAAAATCACTATATTTGATACTACTCTTCGCGATGGCGAGCAGGCTGCTGGCGGCTCGCTAAATGTTGCGGAGAAAATCGAGATTGCCCGCCAACTAGAACGGTTGGGGGTTGATGTCATCGAAGCAGGCTTCCCCGTTAGCTCAACAGGCGATTTTGAGTCTGTACAAGCTATTGCGCGTGAGATAAAGAATGCCATTGTTTGCGGATTGGCGCGAGCCAATCCCACTGACATCGACTGTGCTTGGGAGGCTGTGAGAGAGGCGGCGAGCCCCCGCATACACGTTTTTATCTCTGCATCAGATATACATATGATGCATCAGCTCAACAAGAGCCGCGAGCAGGTATTAGAGCTTGCGGTTGGTATGGTAACCCGGGCTCGTGGTTATACTGCAGACGTTGAGTTTTCTCCTATGGATGCCTCCCGTGCCAACCCGGGGTATATCTACCATTTGCTGGAAGCGGTTATTGCGGCTGGGGCTACTACCATTAATATCCCTGATACCGTGGGTTACGCTACCCCGGCGGAGTTTGGGAAGCTTATTGCCGATATAAAATGCAATGTGCCGAATATCGAGAAAGCCGTTATCAGCGTACACTGCCACAATGATTTGGGGTTGGCTGTGGCAAATAGTCTGGCAGCGATATGTAATGGTGCACGTCAGATAGAATGCACAATCAATGGTATCGGTGAGCGAGCGGGCAATGCCTCACTGGTAGAGATAGTGATGGCAGTGGCAACCCGTACCGACATCTATGGCTTCACTACTGGTGTAGACACGACACAGATATACCGCACATCGCGCTTGGTAAGTGAGCTCACTGGCTTTCCTGTCCAGCCCAACAAGGCTATTGTGGGTGCTAACGCCTTTCGCCATCAGTCGGGCATCCATCAGGATGGGGTTATCAAGATGCCGACAACCTATGAGATTATTGACCCACGGCGCGTAGGGGTGCCTTCGTCTTCACTAGTTATGGGGAAACTCTCTGGGAGACATGCCTTCCGTGAGCGCCTGGCCGAGTTGGGCCATAGCCTGCCGGATGATGACTTTGAGCGTGTCTTTACTGTTTTTAAGGGACTGGCGGATAAAAAGAAAGAGGTGTCCGACCGCGACATTGAATCCCTAGTTGCCGAGGATAGACGAACCTTAACCGAATACTATCATCTGGAAAGATTACAGGTCACCTGTGGCGATCGTGGTATTCCCACGGCGGCGGTTAAACTCTCAGGTCCTGAGGGCAAAGAGCTAGCCGATGCAGCCTTGGGTACTGGTCCGGTAGATGCTGTCTATCAGGCCATCAACCGCTTGGTGGGGGTACCTAACACCCTTGTTGAGTTTACAGTAAATTCTATCACGGGGGGCATCGATGCCATTGGCGAGGTGCTCATTCGCATAGAGAGTAATGGGGTGTCTTATACCGGACGCGGGGCTGATATGGATATCATTGTGGCCAGCGCCAAGGCATACCTAAATGCCTTAAACCGCCTGCTCTCAGCGAAGAGTCTGGCGGAGGGGTTAGGACAGACTACGGCGAGTTAGTTAATACCAATTACCCGCGCATTGCGTGACATAAGTATTCGAGGGACGTATGACACTTGCAGAAAAAATACTGGCTGCCCATGCGGGCAAAAAATCAGTCTATCCGGGTGAGTTTATAAGAGCCCGGGTTGATCTGGTGCTGTCCAACGATGTTACGGCACCCATTGCCATTCGCGAATTCCAAAAGCTTGGATTGCCAAAAGTCTTTGACCCCCGGAAAGTGGTCATGGTGCCCGATCATTTTGTCCCTAATAAAGATATACCCTCGGCAGAGCAGGCTAAGATCGTGCGCACCTTCGCTAAAGAGCAGGGCATTAACTACTTTGAGTGTGGGCAGATGGGTATTGAGCATGTATTACTGCCCGAGAAGGGGTTGGCGCTGCCGGGTGATCTTATTGTTGGCGCTGATTCGCACACCTGTACCTATGGGGCGCTGGGGGCTTTTGCCACGGGTATGGGCTCAACCGATATAGCTATGGCTATGGCAACTGGTGATGTCTGGCTCAAGGTGCCTCCTACTATGCGCTTTGTCTATCATGGAAAACTGCCGCGCTGGGTTAGTGGCAAGGACCTCATTCTTTATACGATTGGCCAGATTGGGGTGGACGGGGCACTTTACACTGCCATGGAGTTTGTCGGTGAGGCTATTGACGAGCTCTCAATTGATGGGCGCCTAACAATGAGCAATATGGCTATTGAGGCTGGAGCCAAGGCTGGGCTTTGTGCAGTGGATGAGAAGACGCGGGAATATGTGCGCATGCGTGCCCATCGCCCATATGTCATCTACGAGTTGGGGCCTGCGGTGGAGTGTACACAGGTCATAGAGTATGACGTCTCCCAACTTGAGCCCCAGATAGCCCGACCGCACTTGCCATCCAATGTCTGCCCGGTAAGCCGTGTGGAGACAGCGGTTGACCAGGTGGTCATCGGCTCGTGCACCAATGGGCGCCTAGAGGATTTACAGATAGCAGCTCATATTTTTGAACAGCGGCGCGTTTGCCCCGGTGTGCGCTGTATTATTATTCCTGGCAGTCAACAGGTATATCTGGATGCCATTAAGATGGGATACATCAATACTTTTATTACGTCTGGCTGTGCCGTGAGCACCCCGACATGCGGGCCTTGTCTGGGAGGGCACATGGGTATCCTTGCTGCTGGGGAGCGGGCCGTCGCCACTACCAATCGTAATTTCATTGGACGAATGGGGAGTCCGCAAAGCGAGGTTTATCTCGCGAACCCAGCTGTGGCGGCGGCCAGTGCCGTGGCAGGGCGTTTAATAAGCCCATCTGAGCTATAGGCACAAGGAACCGACAAAATGGTTAAGACGCGCAAGACTTGGCAGGAAAAACTAAACACTCCATCCAATTTGCCATTGGTGGAGCCAATGCCCCCCAAAATGGTGCCCTTGTTTGGTGAAGGCACTATTTGTGTGCCAGCGCCGCTTGAGGTGGACGGGATTATGCGGGGTGTGCCATGTGGCAGACTTATGACTGTTAACCAGATACGGGCCGTGGTGGCCAAAAGAAACGGGGCCACTGTTGGTTGTCCTATGGGGTGTGGCATTTTTATTGCCATGGCTGCCCGGGCAGCGGATGAGATGGAGGCCGAGGGTAAGCAAGATATTACGCCTTGGTGGCGTATTGTGAAAGAGGGTGGCAAACTGAATGAGAAATACCCCGGTGGAGTAGCAGCTCAATGGGAAAGGCTTGAGGCCGAAGGGTTTACTATTGAGCCTGGCCGGGGCAAACAGCCGCCGAGGATCAAGGATTACGAACGATACCTGCTGGAGATACCATAAGGCCTAGTCTTTGGCCAAGATATTAGTATTGGGAATAAGTTAATGAAACGACGTCTGCGGAATGCCATGACAAGAATTAAGGGCTGGTTCAGCAAGACCCCGCCTGAGGCGGTGTCCGTTCCTGACGAGGAGTTGCGCTTTGCGTTGGGGGTGAAGTCGGGGCAAAAGGTGTGTCTTTTTCACGCCCCGAAGTATATCCTGCCATTGTTTTTGGTGGGTGATCTTAAGCTCACGATGGATTGGGTGGAAAGCGACTCCGATGTGATTTTGTATTGGCTTCAACCACAGGATGATGCTGTGAATATCATGACCAACTTGGAACTAATGATAAAGCGTAATGGGCGGGTTTGGCTCGTTGTACCACAAAAAGAAGCCGCTCGGAAACAAGGGGTTGGTGGTTGGGGGGATATCCGCTCCGCCGTGCTGGAGGCAACCTCTCTGGTGGACAATAAAACCCTCGTTTTTGGGAATGGTGAATGCGGAACGCAGTTTGTGCCAAGAAAAGCAGTTAAGGAAAAAAGGGTGGCAGTGGATATGGCCTGATCTCGTGGGGATTACCCACGCCTTGTTCAAAAAAGATACCTGTTGATTGATACAATATTAAGCTTTGCAGCAGAGGTTTGTTATGCTAAAAGGACATGTTTTCAAGTACGGCGCGAATGTAGATACCGATGTCATTATCCCGGCACGCTACCTGAATGTCTCTGACGTGCAGGAGCTGGCTCGGCACTGCATGGTGGATATTGACAAAGACTTTACGCATAGGGTTCAGCCTGGCGATATCATTGTGGCCGGGGCTAATTTTGGCTGTGGTTCATCTCGCGAGCATGCCCCACTGGCGATTAAAGGGGCAGGGGTGGCAGTTGTTGTTGCCCACAGCTTCGCACGTATCTTTTTTCGCAATGCCATCAATATTGGCCTACCACTTTTGGAGTCTGCAGAGGCGGTTGACGGTATTAATACTAATGATGAGCTTGAGGTAGACCTTGGCTCTGGTAAAATCCGAAATATTACGAATGGCAAAGAGTTTATAGCCAAACCATACCCGCCATTTATGAGTGAACTTATTGAGACGGGGGGATTGGTCGAGTATACCAAGAGGCGCTTAGCGCAAGGTAATAATTTATGAGCTTTAAAATTGCAGTATTGCCCGGTGATGGTATTGGACCGGAGGTAGTTGCCGAGGCGGTCAAGGTCTTAGGTGGAGTTAAGCAACGTATCGGTCATGAGTTTTGCTTGACTTATGGCTTTGTGGGTGGAGTGGCTATTGATAACACAGGTTCTGCCCTGCCGATGGAGACGCTTGAGCTTGCTCGTTCCTCCGATGCCATTCTTTTTGGTGCAGTGGGTGATCCAAAGTTTGATGACCCTCGGCTCATGGTGCGTCCCGAAGATGGGTTATTGGCCCTCCGCAAAGAACTGGGGTTGTTCGCCAACCTCCGTCCCGTTACGGTTTATGACGACCTGGTGGATGGGACAGTCTTCAAGCCAGGGGTTATTCGTGGTGCAGACCTGATCTTTGTACGCGAGCTTACGGGAGGGCTCTATTTTGGCAAGCCTAAAAAGCACTGGGTGTCCCCCGAGGGACGGTGGGCTGTTGACTCCATGGTTTATTCTGAGCAAGAGATCGAACGATTGGTGCGGGTGGGCTTTGAGCTGGCACGGATGCGCCGGAAAAAACTTACCTCAGTGGATAAAGCAAATGTGCTGGAGTCTTCGCGTCTATGGCGCGAGGTGGCCGTTGAGGTTTCCCGGGACTATCCGGACGTTGCCTTGGAGCATATGCTGGTGGACACCTGTGCTATGCGTCTCATCCTTACCCCTCGTGATTTTGATGTACTGGTTACAGAGAATACTTTTGGCGACATTCTAACCGACGAGACTTCCTTACTTGCCGGAAGTATGGGGATGCTTCCATCGGCGAGTCTAGCAGGGGTGCCCCGGGAGGGTGGGTGCGCATTTGGCCTCTATGAGCCGATCCATGGTTCAGCACCAACCATTGCGGGTCAGGATATTGCTAATCCTATTGCAACTATTCTTACCCTAGCTATGCTACTGCGCTATTCCTGTGCCATGGCGGAAGAAGCAATGCTTATTGAGCGAGCTGTGGCTCGCGTACTGCAAGCTGGCTATCGTACGGGTGATATAATGAGCGAAGGTAAAATACGGGTTGGGACAAAAGAAATGGGAGACATTATTATGCGGGAGCTTACAGTGTAATGCCTGGTAAAGTATGTCTTTATGATACTACCCTGCGTGATGGGTCGCAGCGGGAAGGGATTTCCTTTTCTGTGGCGGACAAGCTTGTCATTGCCCGCAAACTTGATGAGTTGGGCCTGGATTACATTGAAGGCGGTTGGCCTGGGGCTAATCCTAAGGACAGCGAATTTTTCGCTCAGGCGAAGGAGCTTAAACTTGCCAATGCCAGACTGGTAGCTTTTGGTAGTACGCGCCATAGTGGTCTCCGTGTCGAGGAAGACCCTGGTCTTGTTGCCTTAATAGACTCCGGGGCAAGCGTTGCAACTATTGTTGGCAAAGCTTCCGCGCCCCAGGTAACTCAGGTATTGGAGACATCTCTGGCGGAGAACCTGGCCATGGTTACCGAGTCTGTGGCTTATCTGAAGTCCAAAGGTTTGACCGTTTTCTTTGATGCCGAACATTTCTTTGATGGTTATAAGGCGGATAAGGATTACGCCCTCGCTGTCCTCAGTGAAGCGGGGCGAGCTGGGGCGGAATTCTTGGTGCTGTGTGATACCAATGGTGGTAGTCTTCCGGAAGAGGTTGAGGTAATTGTGGCAGGAGTAAGACAGGCCGTCAGTACGCCACTGGGAATTCATGCCCATAACGATGCTGAGCTTGCCGTGGCAGTAACCCTCGCGGCGGTGCGGGCGGGTGTTATCCAAATCCAAGGCACTATTAATGGCTATGGCGAACGCGCCGGCAATGCCAATCTGTGCTCGATAATCCCGGCCCTAAAACTGAAAATGGGGCTTGATTGTCTAAGTGATGCGGAACTTGCCCGCTTAACCGAGGTTTCTCGCGCTGTGAGTGAGGTTTCCAACCTCACCCCGGATGCCTTTTTACCTTACGTGGGTGCCTCTGCTTTCAGTCATAAGGGTGGACTGCATGTATCAGGCATACGCAAATGGGCTGGTAGTTATCAACATATTGACCCATCAAAGGTTGGCAATCAACCGCACACCCTTGTTTCGGAGTTGGCCGGACGCGCCAGTATCCTCCAGCGTACCAAAGAGATCGGGATTGATCTCCCGCCCAAAGGCCTGGAGGTACAGGTGCTATTGGATAAGGTTAAGCACTTAGAGAGCCGAGGCTTCCAATATGAGAATGCCCAAGCCTCCTTTGACCTCTTGGTGCGGCGAACCATACCAGATTATCACGCCCCATTTGAGCTTGTTGATTTTATGGTTGTTGTGGAGAAACTTCGTCGCCCTGGTAGTGAATTACATAGTGGGGAGATGTTATCCGAGGCTATGGTCAAGGTGCGGGTGGGGCAAGACGTGATGCACACGGCGGCCGAAGGCGATGGCCCGGTCAACGCTTTGGATAATGCCCTGCGCAAGGCCCTTTGTCAATTCTACCCAAGGTTATCAGCAGTTAAGCTGGTTGACTATAAAGTGAGGATTTTAGAGGAGAGTACTGGTACAGAGTCACAGGTAAGGGTCCTTATTGAGTGCTCTGATGGTACCACGCAGTGGCGTACTGTTGGGAGTTCGACTAACATTATTGAGGCCAGCTGGCTTGCTTTGGCCGATAGCTTGGAGTATTGGTTGTTGGGGCATCAGGAGAGCTAGCCTGGTTTTCTGGTGTTGTGTTCGGGAAGGAGCAAGTAATGGACGCCGATGCGCTGTTGGAACTAGTTAGACTGAGAAGAAGTACTCGCCGCTTTAGGCCCGATGACGTGCCATTGGCAAGTATTGAGAAGATGCTGGAGATTGCCCGCTGGGCTATGTCGGGAGCAAACGCCCAGCCTTGGGAATTTGTGGTAGTGCGGGAAAAAGAGTTACTCCAGAAGATTGCCGAGTCTTGGTATGAACCACATCGTGACGTTTTTACTATTGAACAGATGCGCATCCCCGAGCTTAGACTTACCCCTCTGCGGGATGGGTGTCAAGCCGTTGCTCCCTGGCGTAATGCACCAGTGATGATTTTGGTGTTGGGGGATAAACGCACCTTTCAGGCAACAATATTGGCCGCAAACATCCTTAACACCGAAGGTGCGGCAGATGCCATTTATCTGAAGAATATGGCGAATACAACTCAGTTGCTACATCTTGCTGCGGCAGCTCAGGGATTGGGCTCAATGTGGCTCAGTGTTAATCGTCCTTGGGGGCAGGCACTCAAGCGCCTGCTGAATATCCCAGAGATGTTGGACGTGCATACTATTGTTGTGGTGGGCCGTCCTGCCTACGAACCGTCACCGCCTTACCGCCGCCCCCTGCAAGACATTGTTCATTATGACGGTTACGATCAAGGGAAATACCGCTCAACGGAGGACATCCAGCAATTTCTCTACGATCTGCGAGGGCTTACTGAAGGGGCTTATAGGCAAGGGTTTTTGGAGAAATAATATTATTTGGTTAATTAACTTTACATATAGAGGTGTGTGATGGGTGAGATAAAGACTGCCAGGGATATTGCCCAAGAGAAAATAGAACAAGTTGGTAGTGTTACCGAGGCCGACAAGCTCCGCTGGAAATACTTTCCTGAGGGAGAGAAATGGGCTGCAAAATACCTAAAAGAAGGGTATGACCTTGTTGCCGAGTTGGCAACGCAGACTGCTGATGCTGTTCCTTTCATCAAGAAAGGAATGGAATCAGTGTTCTTAGGTGCCGTTTCATTACCTCATAACGAGGCAGTTCGGACATGCAATCAACGGGCCATGGAAGCCATCCTCGTCCTTAAACAAGATCGGGATGCCACACAGCGTTTATTAACCCAAATGCAGCAGGTGCTAGATCATTACACTGATCAGGGTGACAAACAACGAAAGGCGACCAAAGAGGCTCTTAAGGAAAAATACGAGGATAAGCTTCGCCAGGCCTTGGATAAACAGCTTGGTGGGGTGGGCGGCCTTGAAGGCCAGAAAATTAGCGCGGAAAGCTTACCGCAGTTCCATGAGGAGTGGCGGCGTGTCTCTGCACAGCTCGATCGGCAATACCTTAAGTTACTAGAAGAATTTAAGCATGAACTTGCCAAAGTCAGTTAGGTTATGAACGATGCCGAAAAACTGAGTCGGGCACTTGATATGACACAAGTGTTGCGACCGCCTAAGCAGGCACTTGCCACATTTGGTGTAACTAGCATTGAGTATTATCTGGTAACGCAGCCGTCATATGAAGAAAATGCTGCCGAGGGGACAATAGTGCGCCGCGGACGGGTAGTTGCGAGTCGCCCGCGCATTGTCACGCCACACTATCTCTCGCAAGTAGAGGGATTCAGTGTCGATGCCCGCCGTTATTTGACGAAGCTTATGACCGAACACGGGCCGCATACCCCGGGCCTATATTATACCTATCGCAACGAGCCGGGCGGACTGGAAATTGCAGGCGACAGTCTGTCTCAGGTGTTAGAAAAAATCAACAAAGAAATTGATGAAAAGAATAACCCCCTTGCCGTTGTTATTCGGGGTGCAGACGAGATGTGGGACGTTTCGCTGGCCAAATTTATCTTCGAAATGACGGAGCACTCGTTTGGGGAGAACGTGCGCGAACTGAGTTCGCATGGGTTACTACGCGTAGATGACGATGGGGTACCTAATGGAGCAAGGATGCGTATTGAGGAGATGTTCAGTCAACTCTACCGCGGGGCCATTAAGCCGGGTGAGCTAAAAAACGAACTGGAACGGTGGGGACTCTTTGAGGCGTACCAAGATCGGTTTCTAGCGCTGTTTAGAAGGTAGGATATATGATTACTGCTATGATCGAAGCCCGCGACCTGTCGGAGGCTTGGTTCCTTTGTCTGCGCAAGGTACTGATGGAAGGCTATGAATATACCATTGAGCGGGGGAGTTACGCTGGTCAACAGCGCAAAGAGCTGGATATGGCTATTGTGCAGATAAAAAACCCCGCCGTACGTCCCTTGACTCCTGATGTGCCACCAGGGGTGCCGGCGCCGACTACGATGGAGTACATCGAAAGTTATCTGCCGTACCTTATGACATCGCAGCGTGCCGAGGGTGAACAGTATACCTATGGCCAGTATCTCGAGCCACAGATTGCTGAGGTTATCCGTATGTACAAGAACGATGGTTTTAATACCAATCAAGCCTATATGGCAGTGGGTGATGCTCGCTCTATTTTCTTGGCAGACCCGCCATGTCTGCGTGGTATTGATACCCGGATCCGCTATGGCAAGCTACACTTTATTGCCTATTTCAGGAGTTGGGACCTATGGGCAGGTTTCCCCTCCAATTTGGCTGCCATGCAACTTCTCAAGGAGTATATGGGGCAGGAGATTGGTGTTGAAGACGGCGAAATCATCGCCGTGAGCAAAGGGATGCATCTCTATGGCTATTCGTGGGAGTTGGCACGTACGGTGGCGAGACTGGAATAGCCAGTGAAACGCCTTTTATTGGTACTCCTCAGTCTGCTAACCTTGCTTTCTGGTTGTGGGGCAGGGTCGGGGGAGCGGATAAACGAGTTTGCTCGTCCCCATTCTTTCTCCTTATTTCATTGGGAGCTTAGTGCTTTCTCGCAAGAGCTAGACGCACTTATACGCGGCCTTGGGGCTCGAGATTCTACCAACAGCGCGGTGGTGGTTGCCTACTTTGAGCTCGTGGCGCACGAGAACAATCTGCGAGGGCAAATTGATAATATCCAAGGCGGCTTTGTCCAGGGAGATGTGGATGCCCTTCAATCAATGCTGAGTTTTGTTTCTCAAGAGCGGGAGGCTATTGAGTGGGAGGTGGAGGGGGTTATAGCTCGCCAGATGAGCCTAGCCGCTGCAAGCTTAGGTATTTATAACCCACTTGATCCTTTCTGGAGTATACAATCGACATTTCCACCAGTGAAACTAAGGCTTCAGGAGCCACCTAAGCTCTTGGTGGTCTCGCCACGCGAGCGTATTGATCGATTAGCGAGTATTACCCTTAATTCTGACATTAATCAGGTTGATGCCGCTGCTTTGGAGGATAATATCGAGGGGCTTGGGTTCTCGGCTATTGTGGTGGGGCTAGGTGGTATTGCTACTTACCCATCTTTTGTTAACAACAACTACGGATTACGTACAGCATTAGAGATTGCTGCCGAGGAATGGATACATCAGTACCTCTTTTTCCGCCCATTGGGCTTCCGCTATGCATTATACGAACTCGGTTTTTCTCAGCCATTGGATATCGTTGTCATGAATGAAACATTGGCAGGGATGGTGGCCTCTGAGATTGCGGCAGAGGTTTATACCCTCTTCTACTCGCAAGTCGTGAGCGTTCCTGCCACTCAGCTTGCGCAACCCGTGTATGATTTTTACGGAGAGCTTTGTATTACCCGCAGCGCGGTAGATGCCCTTTTGGAGCTGGGGAAGGTGACAGAGGCCGAAGCCTACATGGAAACCCGGCGACAGGAATTCGCAGAGTACGGCTACTATGTCCGAAAGCTGAACCAGGCTTACTTTGCTTTCTATGGTTGCTATGCCAATCAACCGGGATTCGAAAACCCAATTGGGGTGGATATGCAGATGCTACGGGTTAAGAGCCAGTCCTTAGCTGATTTCGTGCAAATGGCATCATCTTTTACCGACCGGGATGATTTGACACGGGCAGTAAGATAACCGATGCTGCTCAGAGTGGATTAGCCGTGCGTATTTGCTAAAACAGGCATGCCCTGATAAAATGGTAAATTGCTGGCGTGGGCCGCTAGCTCAATTGGCAGAGCAGCTGACTCTTAATCAGCCGGTTTGAGGTTCGATTCCTCAGCGGCTCACCAGATTTTTAAACAAAGAGCCACCTTAACGTTGAGTGTTAAAGGTGGCTCTTCTGCGTTATGGCAGATGTCTTTCTAACAAATCCTCTGGCCACGCCTGTTACCAGTGACTGCTGGCCAGTAATAATTTGGCTAATCCAAGTCTATGTTTTACGATGCTCTGCTAAACTGGTATTGCGGGATATCCCTGACTCTGCCAGTTTGTGGTGCCGCCACCAAGATGCAGCACATTTGTGTATCCCGCGGTAACAAGTGACTCGGCGGCGTTCTGGCTGGTAATACCCCCAATGCAATAGACAACAATTCTCTGGCTTTTATCTGCTGGGAACTTATCAAGATTTTGGGTGACCTCATTGTATTTAACAAAAAGGTCAGTGTTACGAATGGCGATGGAGGGTTGTGTATCCACACAGGCTAAAAAGTAGTCTGCTTTGTTCAGAGAGGCGAGTTCCCTCGGGGTTACGCGCCAGTAGGAACCATTTGGCAGGGTGATCTCGGTGCCAAAAGAAGCAGTGCCAGTGGAGGGTGGGTTGGATGCTTCACCGTTACAACCGGCAAGCACAGCTAATACGACCGTGATGGCAACCAATAATTTCTTCATATCCAAGACCTCCTTGAGTAATGTTATTATACACCTTCAACCAGTTCGCTTGATTATTTGTAGGCCAGCAATGGCACCGGCGCATACAGCAACCCCGAAAGCAACACCATTTAAGCCTAATGAAGGGATGGCAGAGAAGAAGCCTCCAATGGTGCATGCTGAGGCTAAACCTGCCCCATAGCCCATGAGAAGTCCGCCGGAGAGTACCCGTATATAGACAGATATCTGGCGCGGACGACGCAAACGAAAATCACCCGAAATTGTGGCTGCAACGAATGAACCAGCAATAATACCGGTATTAAGAAAGAGTCCCCAAGTCAACTGGCCTGGCGCAGAACCAGTAACTCAGGTGCCTGGGATGGCACCAAAGACAGGTGTCGGGAGGTTGACCATAGTGAAAAGACCTTGTGCCCATGACATAATCTCGCCAGTCGCTGTCCAGGGGCGGTCGACTACTTGGAAAAGGATTACATTCACAATACCTAGCACTATCCCACCCGAGGCAAGGGGCCAAGCCTTGGTGAAAAGTGACCTTATCGTTTTAGTAAGATGTACCCTTGGTTTGACAGCATGGCTTGTGACGGGTGGTGTTTTACCCATTACACGTCTGGCGATGATAAATAGAATGGCAATAGTAATGAGGGTGGTGGCTATTGCTCCTAGCCAACCAATTCGCTCTGGCAGCCAAATGGCGGTGAGTGTACCGATATAGTTCTGCCACCACCACGGCCAAGTGAATTGAAGGGCGCCCATGCCCAAGAGGATGCCCAGAAAGGCTAAAGCAGCGGAAAGGCCTCCCTCGCCGATACGATACAGATTTCCTACAATACAGCCACCGCTGAGCATCATCCCGCATCCAAAAAGCGCCCCGCCTAGGACAAGGTGCCAGCCGAATGGAGAGACAACGGCGGCGAGGGGGATACTCCCCGTAGTGGGATCAGGCGCTATGCGGTACATAATGAAAGCAAAGCCAATGGTGGCGATAAAGAGGCCGCCCAAGATACCTTGTAGTAGGCGCGTGTCACGAAAGAGGAGACTGTTGCTTATTGCCGAAACAAAACAGAAACGGGAACGTTGTAGGATGAAGCCCAAGGCGATGCCGAAGACCCAAAAAAGCCCCAAGCGTGGTAGGGTGGCATTAAGCCAAAAGAACACAGCCAATGCTCCTACCATGGCCACAACGGCTGCCCATGGCTTCCAACCAAAACGCCGGATTTGGCTCGTAATCCTACCCATATGAATTACAACACAACATGCTGCAGGCAGGAGTTAGTCTCGGCATAATGGTTAGAAAAGATCCTGTTCGCTGTCTTTGACTGCTTTCTTTAACTCTTCATTTAACATGGGAGGCAATCCTTCAATATCCACCTTTAGGAACCCCCGGATAATGGCGGCGGTCGCCTCATCACGGGTAAGTCCGCGGGCCATGAGGTATTCCACCTCCTCCTCAGCGATCTTGCCAACAGCAGCCTCGTGAGAGAGGTCAACGCCGGCCTTGGCCCCCTTAAGTTCGGGGATGGCATGGATAAAGCCTTCGTTGCCCAAGATTAAACCGCGACACTCAAGGTGTCCCTTGCAGTCGGTGACATTGCCTTCTATATAGCCTCGGGAGACGATTTCGCCGCCAGTAGAGATGGCGCGGGCGATCATTTCGGTGCGGGTGCCCTTGGCATCAAGGAAGGCTTTGGAGCCAGAGTCTATCTTGGAGCCAGGGGTTGCAACCATAACACTATTGAAGCGTACAGTGGCATTCTCGCCCACACATTTTGCCGAGGGGTTGAGTTGAATGGATTGCACGGGGCGCATGAGGACATAGTTTGACAGGAAAAGTCCATCCTGCTCAATAATGGCCCCGGAGCGAGGACGCACGTCTGTCTCAGGCGACCAGGAGTGGATCATACTGAATGTTACCTTGGCACCCTTCTTGATATAGAACTCGGAAATACCCAAGTGTAACCCCGGCTCATTGCCAGCGGTGGCGCAGCCGGTGATAATATGTAACTCTGAGCCTTCCTCGGCGATAATTATATTGTGGACGTCCTGTATGAGGTGGGTGCGGGAAAGATATATACAGGCTTGGATAGGGAAGGTGGTTTTGGCACCGGGGAGGGCGCGAATGAAATAGCCATCGGCGTTATTGAGTTCGACATGGGCAGTGTACTTATCAGCGTCTACAGCTACAGCTTTCCAGAAGTAATCCCTAAGCCAGTCATACTTTGCTAAAGCCTGACTGGTAGCCATGACCTCAATGCCGTCTTGAGAAACAGAGGCATGCATAGGGTGGTTGTTAAGCTGCACAAAGGTGCCTGAGCGCTGGGAAGGGTCGTCCAATATTATGCCGGTAGCCAACATATTTTGGCGGTCGGCGGAAGGAATTACAGACGGGTCAACTTGCGAGGGGGCTTCTGGTAGCTGTGTCTCGTATTTATCCAAGTCGATATCGTCGCCAAACGCGGCTTCCTTGGATGAAGCCGCACGAGCCTGCTCCAGTCTATCCTTTACGTCTTCAGACATGCCACACACTCCTGATAGCCTTTTTCCTTGATACTGTTCAGGATATCACGGGGATCGCCTTCGCACATGATCATACCTGCGCAGAGGACATAACCGGTGCGGGCGTTGACGTAGTCCAAGATATGCCCGGTATGGGTGATAATGAGGCCGCTGTGTGTCCTCCGATGAATGGGGTGAGACTTATCAAGCAACTCATTAATGAGTTGTCCGATGAGGGCGATGTTCTCTAAGTCTACCCCTGACTCTGGCTCGTCCAGAAGGGCAAGGTCGGGGTTTTGGGCAAGAAGTTGGAGCATCTCGCTACGCTTGATCTCACCACCGGAAAAGCCGTGGTTGATGTCGCGTTCAAGAAAGTTTAAGAGGTGGGCACGCTCGGCCAACTGGACAACCTCGGCATCTTTCTGATCATCTGCACGCTTATCATTGAAACAAGCGGCAACCATGTTGCGCGTTTTTACTCCGCGTACCACTGGTGGGCGCTGAAAAGAGATACCCATGCCAAGACGGGCGCGTGCGTCAACTGACATTGCAGTTATGTCTTGGCCTTTGAACACTATCTTACCACGAGTAACCTTGTAGCGAGGGAAACCCATAATTGTCATAAGAAGGGTAGTTTTGCCGCCACCATTGGGACCAAAGATGATGCTTGTTTCACCGGACTTCAGGACGAGGTTAAGGCCGTGCAGAATATCACGGTCGTCCACTGATACATGCAGGTCTTCTATTTCCAGCAGGTTTTCGCTATCCACAATGCCTCCTTGAGGTTAGAAGCTTAGTCTGGGCTACGCTTGACAGATGCTCTGGGGCTCGTAGTCCACTGAGGTCATATTATAGCATGGTGTAAAAATAAGGCGAATAGGCGTAGGCCTTGTTTTTGTTATTGTGGGAATGAAGTCAGTTGCCTGTGGGTGGGCATTTTAATAAGTACTAATGGCTCCCCGACTAGGATTCGAACCTAGAACCTAGCGGTTAACAGCCGCCCGCTCTACCGTTGAGCTATCGGGGAGTGTACAAAATAAATACCAAAGTTGCCACTAGGGCAACTACCTTGGGCATTATCGCTGTTTTTATCTAGTAAGTCAAGCCTCTGTATGAGTCCATAACATATTGGACTTTTCGGTATTTAATCCTAGCATATTTAAGCAACCCATGAGAGGCGGAGCCTGTTTGCCATTTATGCGCACAGAGTGATGGGGCCTAATGGTGTTG
>Ga0123356_10001724_pt1 | contig 23859 bp, 17 predicted proteins | sample TergutEmb28metaG_2_FD_92546 | JGI IMG/M metagenome (GOLD analysis project Ga0123356, IMG submission 92546) | Embiratermes neotenicus P3 segment gut microbial communities from Petit-Saut dam, French Guiana - Emb289 P3 | ecosystem: Host-associated > Arthropoda: Insects > Digestive system > Gut ...
CTCAGAAGAGATCGCGCATAAGATCTGTGATGCGCTAGAGTGCAAGAAGAGCGATATCGAAGATCTTGCGATCTCCGAGAAGGGTTTTTCCAACATCATCATCACCTTTACCGTCGATGGTGTCGGCTATGTATTGCGCTATCCCGGCGAGAGCGCTTCGCTGATCGTCTCGCGTGACAAGGAGGTCATGGCACAACACATCGTAGCCAAGAACAAGATCGACAACACGTTGGTCTATATCGATGAAGAGGGTTGTAAGATCGCGAAATTCGTACCTGATTGCCATGATCTGAGCGAGGCGTTCTATCACGACATGGACATCATGGATCGCATCGTGCGCAAGACCCATGACCTGCATCAGTGCCCTTTGACCAAAGAGGAATACGACTTCCTGTTCTTCGATCCCATCGTAGAAGGTGACCGTCTGCTTGAGATGGCACGACCGACCAAAGGTGACCTCTTTGTTCGCTTCGCCGACCTGAGAGCGCGCATGCTTGAATTGGCGGACTATATGGAGAAGGATGGCTGGGACAAGGTGATGGCCCATGTTGACCTCAACATCTCCAATATCCTGATCAACGACGAGACCCTCGAGTTCATCGACTGGGAGTTTGCCGGCGTGACCGATCCAACTTTTGACTTTGGCCGTATTCTGGACGGCTATGAGGTGGATAGCGATGAGGTCAAGCACCTTTTGGAGGTCTATCTAGGTCATGCGCCGACCATCGGAGATCTGCGCCACTTCTGCGGAGGCGTTGCACTACATAGCTGGTATTTCTTCTGCTGGTGTCTCTATAAGGAGAGCATCAACGAGGATACCTCGTTCTATATGACGTACTTCTTCCATCGCGCGAAGAAATGGGGCGATTTCGCGCTCGATCTGTATGAGAATGCTGATGGGGCAAAACTCGCGTAGCTGGTAAAGTAATTGGCAATGAGATCGATACGATGAGCCAAGATATAATACAGGTTTCCGGTCCAACGAGCACCAACCGTTGGATGAAGACGCTGTGCTATGCGCTCTGTGTCATGTTGCTTCCCTTCGCGCTGATGAGCTATCTGTATCGGCAGAACATCGACTATCTTTCGTTGTCACAGGTAGCAATATTTAGCGCGTTATTCGCCTTGGGATTGCTCATCTTCTTTGGAGCGATACGCCTGATCACCCGCTCAGATCTTGCTGCATTCCTTTTTAGCGCTCTTGTGTTTATCGGACTAGTGCGCTATCGAGCACTCTCTGCACTCTTAGAGCAGGTAGGTGAGCATATCACTCTGCCGCTGGGGGCATGCGCAGCCCTGTTGAAGATCGCGCTTCTTGTCGGAACCACGTTTCTGGTATGTGCCTCTTTTGCGCAGACCAAGCCGTTTCGACGACTTGAGCGGAAGATCGAGGACCGCTTCTCACTGTCGCCACTCTTGCTCGGATCACTTCTTGGTGCATGTATCTATCCGATCCTCTATCATGCATACAATGCTCTACTCACTTTCATTGCGCCCGATATGGTCGGTCTGTTACTGATCAACACAATCATGTTCGTAGCTCTGGTAGTTGCGACGATCTGTATGCGATGCGGACGTGTGCTCTCGCATGCCACCATTCCTCAGTTCCTTTTGGTCTTTATCGGGGTGCTCTTTCTGCTCAATGCAATACCTCTCGGACTGGCACTATGGGGGCAGACCAGCGACAATACCGCATTCAAGACCTCTTTTGCTGCCGAACGATTTAGGGAGTCACAGCCTAATATCTATTGGTTCCATATGGATGGAATGCTGGGATTTGACTCATTCGAGACCTATTTTGGAGATGACCAAAAAGATTTCAAAGAGGATCTGACCGATCGCGGCTTCATGATCTTTCCCCATGCTGCTCTCGAAGCGAACCATTCCTCACAAAACGCGATTCCGGCACTGATGAACCCCTACTTCTATGATCGGGTACTGTCGTGGAAGTTCGATCCGGAATATGCCGCGTCTCTTGGGTCCAACAGCGATCTTGTTGACGATCCTTCATTGCGCATCACTCCGAACTACATCGCGAACCGAACAGCGATGGAGCGCAATGAACTGGTACTGGCTTTCAATCAAGTCCAAGCGAACACCAATACCATTGCCTCGCTTGATATCTACTTCTATCCCACGGTCAGACAGTTTTATAACACCCTCGATCTGGAAACTCCTTTGCTGGAGCCACTCTCAGATCTTACCGAAGCCTCTTCGTTTGTAAGCAACATCGGTGCACTACAGAATCTGGCGCATCTCCTCTCAGATATCGGACCTATCCCGTATCCCGCAAGTGCTGAGGGACGGGAACTCTTTCGTGGTCTGCTGTCAAGGGAATTTGCAGCAAGCGCGATCGACCGAAACGTCGATGTGTTCTCGCATCTGTCAGTGGATGACTACAGCGCACTCAATCTCAATGATTGGAATTTCAAAGCAGACTGTCTGGTCGATACGCTTGACCGGCCTGCTCCGCGTTTCACCCTCATCAGTTTTCCCCTTGCGCATGGACCGTTCTACTATGACGAACAAGGGTATTTCACCATCGAGGGTTCCGATGATCCGATGCGTTACCGGCCTCACCATCGGTTTGCTACCGCAACTCTGATTGACTTCATCGATCTGATACTTGAAGCTGATCCAGATGCGGTCATTGTCCTGCAAGCGGATCATGGGTTGCATCTTTTGAGCGAGGAAGAGATCGCTGCGGCATTTGGAGAGGGTGAGGCAGTCCAAAAGGGACTCTGGAATCAGGTCATGAGTGCGGTGCGTATACCTGCAGAGCATCAAACGGAAGCGAACTTTGAGATACTAAGCGACCCACGCAATATCTCACGATATCTGATCAACACCTATATCGGGCAGAATTACGACTATATTCCCTCGCAGTTCAAGCAAAGTTTCTAACAGAACCTTCATCATCCGAACGATGATCGAGGGGTGTTTCGTGGGAACGGCATTCCTTGTTGAGCTTTGTGCGCGTAGAGTAAAATAAAACGATGGAAATGAAGAACATACAATCCGATTCAACTGCAAAGACCCGATCCGCCACAGTAGGAACACTTTGGTATGTTCTCTGTGTTGCACTGATGCCGTTTGCCTTGCTGAGCTATCAGTATTTACGCAACATCGCTTATATAGCTTTGTGGCAGATCGTCGTATTCTGTGTTGTGACGGCGCTCGTCTTCGTGGGTATGTTCTATCTACTACGTATCCCCTCGCGCACCGATTTTGGTGCTTTTCTCGGTACTGCATCCGTGTTCATAGCTTTCTTCATGTATCGTTCGCTCATTGCGGCGACCAATGCACTGCAAGAGGCGAATCCCTTTATCTTCAACCTCGTTTCACGATCGCTCAACATCGCGATGATCCTCACACTGAGTTACCTGTTGATTCGCGTTGTGCAAAAGCATGGGCTCTTTGACCGGATTGTGGCGCGTTTTCGTGAACCGACCATGTCTGCTTCAAGGATCGTGGTTGTGGGCGTCTTTATCTTGATCGCTGCGGTGCTTGAGCTGTTCTATCAGCTGTGGGTACGCAGTCACCCGATCTATGCTGGGGTGCCCATGATCATCAATGTGGTGATAGTCCTGACGGTCATCAGTATCCTCCTTGCACGAAACTATCGCGAGCAGCTGTCCTCGGTGCGGATACCTCAGTTCGTCATGATATTGATCGGCGTGCTCCTCATTCAAAATGTGGCGGGGATCGCCAGTTTCTTCATCACGCAAGGTGGAAATACTCCCGAAGCGATGCTACGTGACAGGAACGTTTTTGTTGATGAGTCGATAACCGACCAACCCAATATTTACTGGTTTCACTGCGATGGTATGCTCGGTCTTGACGCGACCGAGGCATTCTTTGGCGATGACCAAGAAGGATTCGTCACCGATCTTGAGGATCGCGGATTCTGGATCAATCCGAACGCTGCGTTCGAAGCGTATCACAGTACCCAATATGCAATTCCGATACTCATGAATCCCACTTTCTTCGATCAGTATCTTGCCTGGAGGTTCGACTCCGCATATGCGCTGTCTCTCGACCCCGATAAAGCGAGTGAATACGGATCGCTTACCATTGAAGACATCAGTCTTGCGACGTTTCGGAAAGCCCGCGAGAACAACGAACTGGTCTTTGCGTTCAACGAATCAGATTATTATACGAGCATCATCTGTATGCTCGATCAGTTCTATTTCCCCACGGTCAACAGGTTCTATAACACCCTAGATAACCAGACTCCGCTCATGATCCCGATGGGCACTACGCAACAGACCACCACGATCGTTACCCAGACAGGCTATGCCCAAAACCTCGTTGATCTGCTCAATATGATCTCTCCCATCCCACCTACTACCAACCCACGGGTCAGAGCGCTGTATCGCACGATACTTAATAGGCGATTCGAGAATGATGAGATCGCACGGATTGCCGACCTATTCAGCGAGTACCCGCCTGACCCCTCACGAGCTCAGAATTTTAAATCGTGGGACCTTATTGCCGACGCGCTTTATGATGCACGCGATATGCCTTCTCCGCATTTTATGATCATTGTGACCATCATGTCTCACCGTCCGTTCTTCTACGATGAACAAGGTAATTATGAGGCGGAACATGCGGACGATCCTTGGCGCTATCCCGCTCACCAGGCATTCGGTGTTAAGGTATTGATGACCTATATCGACATGCTTCTCGAGTCAGATCCGAATGCGGTGATCGTTCTGCAGTCAGATCACGGTCTCCACGGATTTCACCTGTATGAGATCATGGAAACGTTCGGGTGCACCGAAGGAGAAGCACTTGCCCTGTGGAATCAGACGTTCAGCGCAGTTCGCATGCCACAAGACCAATTGACAGAGGATACGAAGATCATCTTGTCAGATCCTCGCAACATCTCGCGATTTTTGGTCAACACCTTCGTCGGGCAGAACTACGAGTACATTCCTCCAGAGTTTAGGCAGACATTCGAAGGACCGAATCCATAAACCATGAAAGGACTGTCATTGGGTAGAAGAACTCTTGTTACCGACTGATGGCAGTGGGTTGTGACAAAAGTGGAAGGAATCGCATCTCATGTATAATAACTCTTTCGGAGTCGGGGAAGATAGAGCCAAGGCGTGTATCGTGGAATAAAAATAGCAGCGCTAGTACCAGCGTACAATGAAGAAAAAAATGTCGGAAAGGTCATCACCACGATGCCCGATTTCGTCGATTTCATTATCATATGCAACGATGGATCGACCGATGCCACGGCTCAGGTGATTGCAAGTAGTCTGACGGATCGCTGCATCTTCATCGATCGAAGCGAGAATAAGGGTCTCGGAGCGACGTTGATCGAGACGAATCAGGTGGCGCTGTCTCAAACCGATACCGACATATTCGTTATCATGGCCGGTGACGCTCAGATGAGCCCGCAATACTTGCCGAGTCTCCTCGATCCCCTGGTAGAGGATCAATGTGATTTTTCAAAGGGTAACCGTTTTTACAACTCAAAATCTTATAAGGGAATGCCGAAATCGCGCATTTTCGGAAACATCATCCTCACCTTTCTTACCAAGATAGCGACAGGATATTGGTCGATCTTCGATCCTCAAAACGGCTATACCGCCATCAAACGCAGTGTCGCGCAGCAGATCGATTGGGACAGAATTGCTCAGGACTATAGCTACGAAAACGATATTCTGCTTCAGCTTGCCAACCTGCGGGCACGGGTCAAAGATGTCAATATTCCCGCTCTCTATGCGGACGAGACATCGACGATCTCACTGTCCAAGACGATACCGTCACTGCTCTCAGTTCTCTGGCGTGGTTTTTGGAGACGCGCTTGGCTGGAATATGTGATCCGATCCCTCTCCGTCGTCATAATCTTTCTTGTGCTTGGCACGTTGCTCACTGCGTTCGGTCTCGGATATGGCGGGTATGAGCTCTTCAAGATTTGGGGAGTAGCGCCACTCTCGGCTGCCAAAGCCGTACTCATTGCCGTAACGCTTATCATGGGGTTACAGTTCTTGCTGGGAGTTATTATCCTCGATATCATGAACGAACCAAAGTAATGGTCGCAGACATCCTCAGCATTCGCCTTCGCTATCTACTGCTCTTTCTCACCATTCTTGCGGCTTTAGTTTATGGAGTTGCGGGATGGCTGGTCGGTCCCTCGGTCGTCTTCGCTGATTCGATGGATTACCAAACGACCGCTCAACGTCTGGTGCATACCGGTGTCTATGAGCACAATGCAACACCCACGCTAGAAATTGTTGAGGGGGCTTCGGCGCGCATCATGCCAGGCTATGCATTTTTCCTGGCGGCTTTCTATCGTTGCATCGATCTTACAGAGAATGTGCATAGCAATATCGAGGTTGTGCGCCCATGGGTCTGTGCGGTGCAGATGATCCTTGCGGTTGCATCAGCGACGCTTATCGCCCTCTGCGGATTCCTCTTGGAAGGTAAGAGGGGAGCTCTGATAGCGGGACTGTTGTCGATCTTCTATGTACCTATCGGAATCAATGCGATGTATCTGGGCAATGAAACACTCACACTTTTCCTTACGGTTGCCATGATACTCTCGGTGATTGGAATGCTGCGTACACAGGATTGGCGCATCAAGAAGTATTGGGCGGTAGCCCTCGGCTTATCAACTGCAGCAACGGTCCTGACACGCCCCTCGATTCTCCTCTGGTTTGCTGTTCCTCTTTTCGCACTCTTAGTGTTTGAACGGAAGAATTGGCGAAATGCCTTGCTTATCGGTGCAATTGCCATAGGATCGTTCACGTTGCTGATGGCTCCCTGGGTAGTTCGAAACGCTCTACTATATAGAGAATTCATACCGTTGAACAACTCGTCCAGTGAACCTTTTTTTGCTTCGACCGGTCCGCCCACGCTGACTGATGAAGAAAAGACCATCTTTGATCAAGCAATAGCGGATGGATTGGACGGATATCAGGAAGTGGCACTTTATCGCCTACGAACACGCTGGGAAGCGGGGCGACGCAGCTTCATCGAATGGCGTTGGGCTCCAGTAGCATTATCATTAAAGGAGTATACCGATATGCCATCCTCGGTATTGGCGTACTTCGATGCAACGATGGCACAAAGAGACGATATGCTCCAACGATATGAGGGTCGCTATGTTTTTCCCGCAAAACCTCAAGTATTCGAATCCGCAAAGTACCTTTTCGCGCAACGGTTGTTCCGGCTCTATCATATTGTCTTGCTCGGAGGATTCATCCTGGGAACTGGTATGGTTCTACTAAAACGTCAACGCTCTCTACTTGTCCTAGTCACCCTTCCCCTCTATTTCACCCTCGTTCATTTTATGATTCTTGCCAATACCCGGTACTTTTATTACAACATCCCGGTCTATATCCTCGTGAGTATGTTCCTTATTGTGGCACTTTACCAATTGGCTCAGCGAAATGTATAAATCTCGTGAAAAACCCAACGTACTGACTTGGTATGTGTTGTGCGTCATAGTGCTTCCCGTTGCGTTTTTCAGCTTTCAATTTGAAAGGAATATACAATATCTTGCTTTGTGGCAGGTAGTTCTTCTCTGTGCGATTATCGCTACTACATTAATTCTTTTTTTTGTTGTTCTGCAAAGGTTGTTTCATACTAGTCTCGGAGCATTTATCGGTACTACCATTCTGTTTCTTTCGTTCTTCATGTATAGATCGCTTGACAAAACGCTGTCCTATATCGAAAGCGAACTACCTGTGCAGTTTGTACTCTTGATAAGGGTTTCAAAAGGTCTTATAGTGGTAGCTCTGTGCTATCTGATAATTGCATTCCTTTTTAGTAGAGGGACAATCAAGAGGTTTAGTTTACCCACACAGGTTTTTGGTCATTACGCTCTTGCAATCACAACTGCTAGTTTATCGATGATCATGCTTGTTGGAATGGGTTTTATATATCGATTGATAATAAACGGCCTTTCTATCGTTGCCAACACGGTCATCATCTTCAATTTTGCCCTATCGCTTATGGTAATCTGTGTGCTTATATGCAAAAAGTACAAAGCGCACCTCAATTCCATGAATATCCCGATTATCATTCTCGTGCTGCTTGCTACTATCCTTGTCCAAAATGTTTATGGGATTGCCCGTTACTATCTGACTCAAAAAGGCGAAGGCTCTGTTGCAGAACTCCGCAAACCAGAGCTCAATATTGACCAAACGATAGACGATCAACCAAATATCTATTGGTTTCACTGTGATGGCATGCTGGGGCTCGATGCCTCAGAGGCTTTCTTTATGGACAAGCAGGAGTCATTTGTGGCTGAGTTGGAAACCCGCAGGTTTTGGATCAATCCGACCGCAGCTTTTAATGCAGAACACAATACGCAATATGCAATTCCCATACTCATGAATCCAACGCTATTTGATGAAGCTCTTGCATGGAGATTCGACCCGGCCTATGCTCAATCACTAGATGCTCACCAGGCTAGCGCGGATGAGGCATTGATGATGGATATAATGAGCCACAGGACCTACAGGAGAGCTCGCGAGAATAATGAATTGGTCCTTGCATTCAACACATCAGATTATTGGACGAGTATTATCTGCAGACTCGACTACTACTATTATCCTACGGTCGATCGGTTTTATAACACACTCAATCCAATAACTCCTCTCATGATCCCACAAGGGGATATGGGCAAGACGACCAGCTTTGTGACCCAGGTCGGGTATGCACAAAATTTGGCTGATCTTCTCAACAAGATTACTCCTCTTCCTTCAGCGAATGATTCAAGGATTCGTGAGTTGCATCGATTACTCCTCAATCATAGATTTGAGGATCGAGAGATCGCAAACGACATCGATCTTTTTATAAACCTTCCAGCTGACCTGTCCGATAGCAATTTTGAAAAATGGAACGTAACAGCAAATGCACTTGCCGATGTCCTCACCACAGAACAACCACGTTTCGCCATCATAATGGTCGATTTGGCACATCGGCCTTTCTACTATGATGAATTCGGGAACTATGAAGAAGAGGATGCAGATAATCCTTGGCGCTATCCTGCTCATCAAGCTTTTAGCGTGCAGATTCTGCTGGCATATATAGACATAGTGCTTGAAGAGGATCCAGATGCGGTGATCATACTTCAGTCAGATCACGGGCTACATGGACTCACGTATCAAGAAATAATGGATGCCTTCGATTGTACCGAAGAAGAAGTCCAAGCTCTATGGAATCAGACCTTTAGCGCAATCAAGCTTCCCCAGGAAAAAATGACTGATGAAAACGAACAAATACTGTCAGATCCGCGCAATATTGCGCGTTTTTTGGTTAATACCTATGTTGGGCTGAACTACCAATATATCCCACCAGAGTTTCGTCAGTCTTTCGAAGGCCCAGCGCGCTGATCAACAAGAGCTAGACCTCTTTTTGGCACGGATTTCACAGGTATTCTTCAATGCTTCTTGTACAATTGAGTGAGCGATAACAAGGATGCTGAGTGAGCAGTGTGCTGCTAGGCTGAAAAGAGGATTGGCTTTGTGAGTAAAAGAATACTCGTCACCGGTGGTGGAGGTTTTATCGGAAGCAACCTTGTTGATGCTTTACTTGAAAACGGCAACTATTATGTTCGTGTGCTCGATAACTTCTCGACAGGCCGTCGTGAGAATCTATCCCATTGCCTTGATGACATCGAGCTTATTGAAGGAGACATTCGTGATATGGAGATCGTCGAGGATGCCGTAGCAGGTATCGATATGATACTGCACCAAGCAGCACTCCCCAGTGTTCCACGATCGGTGAAAGCACCTATTACTACCAATGATGTCAATGTTGGAGGAACTTTGAAACTGCTATCGGCTGCACATAAAGAAGGCGTGCGCAGGGTTGTGATGGCATCGAGTTCCTCGGTGTACGGTGATACTCCGGCACTTCCAAAACGTGAAGATATGATTCCGCAGCCGATGTCACCATATGCTGTTACCAAGCTGACAGGTGAGCACTATATGAGAGTATTCTCCCAGCTGTATGGTCTTGAAACACTAGCACTTCGCTATTTCAATGTATTCGGTCCGCGACAAGATCCAACATCACAGTATAGCGGGGTCATAGCAAAGTTTATGACTGCGGCTCGCGATAGGGCTGCATACACTGTCGACGGTGATGGATTGCAAGCACGGGATTTCACCTATATTGATAATGTCGTTGATGCGAATATACTCGCACTTGAAGCACCAAAACTTGCAGGTCAAACAATCAATGTTGCGTGTGGCAAGAAATATACCCTTCTCGACCTTATCGACGCCATCAATGCAGCGGCTGATAGCGAACTGCCCATCGAGTATCGTGATGCACGCGTCGGTGATGTTAAATACTCCCAGGCAGCTATCGATCGTGCCTTTGATGTTCTTGGGTATAAACCAACAGTATCTTTTGAAGAGGGAATCATGTGTACCTTTGAATGGTACAAAAAACAGTAGGATCTTTATGCCATGGCAGGAAAGATCTATTGGTTAGGGCGGTTATGACCCCAACAGGAAAGACCTCATCCTCGAATGTGCTATCCGTGCTTGATATCGCAAAAAAAGCAAAGACATTCATATCTCTGTTGGCTAGACCGGAGCAGCTATACAAAGTGATATACGGCAAACATAACACGAATAGTAATGATGCTCATAATCTGGTGGGAAGCACCTACTGGAGCATCCGCCAACGAATTGGATATCGGTGGAGGATAAAGATGGGTGATGTACCACTGGATTTTTCAAGACCTGCCACCTTTGCCGAGAAGTGTCAATGGCGTAAATTCTATTGTCCAGAGGTCGAAAGATTCGCACAACTGGCTGATAAATATCAAGCGCAAGAGTTTGTGGCAGGACATATCGGTGATACTCATGTAGTGCCGGTGAAGTGGGTCGGAGATCGGCTGACCCCGGAAGTTGTCCACCAGCTGGGCGACGACATGGTATATCATCTGACCCATCGATCAGAAGCAACTCTTATAGTCGAAACCGTAGAGACCACTGATATCGAAGCGCTGTGCCGCAAAGCCAATACGATGCTTGATTGGCCTTATTCCATGATCGGTCAGGAGCCATGGTATGGACATATCAAGCCACGCATCATCGCGCGGCGTCGTGTGAGGAACTGCGAAGGTCATCTATTCCCTGACGACTATAAATTCCATCTATTTGCACAACCCGATGGATCGAAAAAAGTGATATGCGCAATAGGTAAGGTCGCGCCAAAAGGTCGTTTTCTTGTTGACGAGGACTTTTGTCCGCTTCCGTTTGAGTGGAATCCAACACCATACTCGCAAACAATGCATCAACCATCCAAGCCGATTCAATTTGATGAGATGCTTGCCGATGCCTTGTTGCTGTCAGAAGGCTTTGATTACGTACGCATCGATTTTATGAAGACCGAGGATGAGTACTATTTCACCGAGTTCACCTTTACCTCTGCAGGTGGCCACGTAAAGCTCATTCCATCGGAGTATGATGAGATCGTGGGAGACTATTGGCATCTCGACACAGGGAATGCGTTGCAGCGAGTTTGGTGGCATGCGCGGGCGTGGGCACCTTTATGGAGGACCGAAATGCCAGTAAGATGGCTTCGCAGGCTTAAAGCCAAGACCGATCTTTGGGGTCAGTTCTCATTTCCAGAAACACGGTATCTTCAATGACACATGATCCTCTCATTTCAGTTCTAATACCAGCATATAATCGCGAGGATGTTCTAGAGCGTGCTATTAGCAGTGCGCAGAGTCAAACGTACCCCAATGTTGAGATCATTGTACTCAATGACGGCTCGACCGACAATACAAGTGAAGTGATAAGCCGCCATGTGAGAGATTCGGACATCATTGCGCTTACGCATGACATGAATAAAGGGCAGCAAGTTGCTCGCAATACGCTAAAAACAGCAGCGAACGGTGCAGCTCACTTCTGGCTTGATAGTGATGACGAGTTTTATTCCGACTCTACTCTCCAGATGATGTTCAATGCGCTCACTGAGTATGGAGTCGATTGGGTTGCGGCTCTTACGATGGAGCATCGAACACAGATGATCAAGAATCCCGAGCTTCCCTTCAATCAGGTATTCGACGATCTTCTGCGACCAAATGCAGACATCGCGCGCTTGGTATCTGCCGATATTTCAGCATCGTGTGATTTTCTCGAAGGTGCGCCCGGATGGTGGGAGTGGTGCACAAGAGCTCTTCGGCAGCGCAGATGGGTCTTGGTCGATCAGCCGGGGCTTGTCGTTCATACCGAGTATGAGGATCGTCTGTCAAACCAGTATCAAAAGAATTCTCCGACTGAAATAGCGCAGGTTTGGGCACCGATCGTTGATTCTAGACCTGAGTTCTTTGTTGAATCTGTTCTCGAATGGAATCGCACAAACAGGATTCCCCACCTTGTCGATCTCTATGATTCGTTAGGAGACTATACTCGTGCAGAAATCCTAAAGGGTGTTGGTTCAAAAGCAGGTCTCTATCCTGCGAAACCAGATCCAAAGAGCGTCCAACAACGTCTTGGTGAAATGACAGTAGCAGGCAAAAGAGCTATCGTTAAAGTTCTGAGGCGTATGGGGCTCAAGCAACCGGCACCACTCGAGGAGCAACGGGAAAATGCATAGAGATCTAGCAGAACATCCTCTCATTTCAGTCCTTATCCCCACTTATAATCGTCAGGAGGTTGTTGGTCGAGCGATCAATAGCGCTCGAGAACAATCCTACCCAAACCTCGAGATAGTTGTCGTGGATGATGGGTCGACTGATGGTACCCAAGAGCTACTAGATCAATATATCGAAGAACCAAGTATAGTCATAGTGACCCATGAAGAAAACTTCGGGCAAATGGCATCTCGCAATACGCTCAAAGATTCCGCGCATGGTAAGTATATGCTCTATTTGGATAGTGACGATGAGTTCTTCGATACTCATGTCATACAACGTATGCATAATGCTCTCATAAAGTATAGCACCGACTATGTGGCAGCACCTGCTGTTGAATCTGAAACCGAACAAATTGGGGAGATTCGGATTCCTTATAACACGGTGTTTTCTGATTTGAAGTTTCAAGGGGCAGATATCCTCAGGCTACTTCCGGCGTCTTTATGGAGTAGCCAAGACTTTCTCGTGAATGCCTCCGGATGGTGGGAATGGTGTACCCGCGCACTTCGCGGCTACACATGGGTTCTCATCGATACACCAGGTCTATTCGTGCACACCGAACAGGAAGGACGAATGTCGCAAAGAGGCAGAGACTTTCCTGAGTATGCAGCGATTGCCTATGCTCCGGTGGTGGATAGTCGTCCAGAATACTTTGTTGAATGTGTCTACGAATGGGGTGCGACCAATAGAATTCCCATGCTTGTCGATCGCTATAACAAACTTGGTGACAACGAACGCGCGCAGAAACTCGCCAAGATCGGACGAGCTTCGAACCTCTATCCTATTCCAGAGCCTAACGACTCAACTTCGCTAAAGGCAAAGACGATTATGAACGAATTTAAGAGATTTGTGGTCAGGATACTGCGTGCCTTGAAGCTCAAATCACCGCAACCTCCTGAAGAGTGTGAAAGAAAGAAGGCCCCATCAGAGGAAATAGACTGGGAGGCGGCAGTCACTCGATATCACCAATCCCATGCTGGCAAAGGACTGAGCAAATGATTTTGAGGAAAGTAAAGACTTTCTTTTCGTTGCTAGGAAAACCTGGACGACTTGCCCAGGTGTTTGCAGATAAGCGCTCCTTCAGACAGAACAAGGTATATAAGACCGAGGCATTCTACTGTTCGATTCGGCGAAGAATCGAGGTGCGGTATAGGAAACTCCTGGGTATCGAAATAGAGGATCTTGACCGACCATCTCTATATACCGAGAAAGCACAATGGCGCAAACTCTACTGTCCTGAGGTCAATCAGTTGGGAAAGGTGACCGATAAGATCAAGATCTATGAATATGCCCACGGGAAAACGAGTGATCGACATCTTATACCGATCATCTGGTCGGGCGATACCGTTGATGCCGATTTCTTGCGCAATCTTGGTGACAATATTGTGCTCCAGCCCACGCATCGATCCGGGCAAGTTGTATTCATCGAGAATTCCAAAGACATCGATTATCATGCGCTCGTTGGTTGGTTCGAACGCATGCTGGCATGGCCTTACTCGATGGTCGGACAGGAGCCGTGGTATGGCAGGATCACTCCCCGAATCATTGCTCGGCCGCTCATTAAGGACTCCGATGGCAGTACCTTTTTACTCGACGTCAAGTTCCATGTTTTCAGGCAACCTGATGGCTCGCAGGTAATCGTGGTGACCTGCATTAACAGGAATCCCCGCTGGCTTGCGGTATTCGATGAAAAGTACCACCACCTACCCTACAATTGGGCTTCAGACGTATTTCCTCCACCCGAGCATGATCCACCAAAGCCAGCGGAATGGGAGGAAATGGTCGAGGATGCGCGTAGACTCGCTGGTGATTTCGATTATGTGCGCGTTGACTTTATGCTCGGAGCGCAGGAATACTATTTCACTGAGTTGACCTTCGCACCTGGTGGAGGTTATTCTCTGATTACTCCAACAGAGTGGGATAGAATTGTCGGGAGTTATTGGCATCTTGACACGGGCACCCCGATAAAGCGTTTATTCTGGTTCAGCCGTACATGGTTGCCACTGTGGAGAACGGAACGTCCGATGCGTAATCTAAGAAGACTGTATCGCTATCGAGATGATTGGTCGATACGCGCGATTCAGAGAAGTGATTACGACCGGCGCTATCAAGAAGGGGGAGAACTCTACAGTGATTAGGGTCCTATTCATGCTCGATGAGGCGTACTCGCTCTTTCCGGGTGGACAAGATGGTCCACGCTTTGGTGGTGCTGGTATTCAGCTGTACAGTATTGCAGACGAGCTTTCACAGCATCCAGGCTTTGAGGTCGCATGGCTCTTTTTCGATACTGAAAGATATGATATCTCTCGCTTGTCGCATCCCCGCATCAAGATTCTCACTCATAGAGATCCAATACAGAAGGGATTACCTCTTCTGTCACGTGTTCTGAATAAGAGAAGACAACGCGAGCCCTATCAGGATTTCTTACCCGATGTAGTGATTTCAACGACCGGACTATGGGCAGCTCGTCTTGCTCGCGAAGCTGAGGAAACAGGCGCGAAAGCCATATTCCGTATTGCAAGTGACTCCGATATCACCAAACCGCTTTGCCCGAATGAGACGGTTGCGCAACAGATAAAGGACACGATCGCTGCGTTTGATCAGGTGGTTGTTTCCTCAAATGACCAAAAGATCGAGTTGGAAAAACTGCGAAAGAAAGGTATCCTCCACATACCGAAGTATCCGCTCGTCGGTAAGGAGAAACAAGCATCACCCGAGGCGGATTCTGTCCTATGGGTAGCAAGTTGCCAGGACCTCAAACAGCCGTGGCTCTACCTTGTTTTAGCAGCTCTGTTTCCAGATGAGAGATTTGTTATGGTCATGCCTCCGATGAATAAGGAACTATCGGAATACATCAGCATGCTTGCCAGTGAGCTCAATAATATCGAGCTGTTGAACGAACAAGTCACGCACGATGGCGTTCTCGCACTTTTTTCTGAAGCGAAGCTTTTCGTAAATACTTCTGTTATCGAGGGATGCCCCAATACCTTTCATGAATCATGTGCAGCAGGAGTACCTATACTCTCGCTTTGGGTCAATCCGGACGATATGATACATCGATATGGGCTTGGTGCATGTGCTGATGGTTCACTGAGAAAGTTCATGGATGATTGTGCAAAGCTCTTGTCAGATCGAAGCGAGCTTGCTATCAAAGGGAGGAATGCGAGGAAGTTTTTCGAACAGAATTTTGATCGCAGTGAAGTAATGAGCCAGTGGGTATCGGTGATTCGCCAAGTAGCAGGCGATGTAGATGTCTCTCCCGATCAGGAGTGAAGGGAAAAAGGACGAGGAGCAACTTTGAATCAAGAGAAAAAGATAACAGTCTATTTCGTTTATGCATCACATATAAAGGACTATTTCTATTCGAAAGATGAGTGGAAACCCGGTGGTGCCATTCTTGCGATGGTATCGCTCGCTGAGGAGATCGCAAAAGATCCGCAGTTCAATGTTCGCTTTATTATGCCCCCCAACACTCCCTATAAAATGGTGGATGGAATCGAGCTGGTATCGGCGGATCGGTTTTTGCCCGAACTACCTCTTCGGGTACCTGGTGCACCGCGTTGGAACCGTGGAGCGATAAAGAGACTTCTCAGAAAAGAACGCCCCTTTATTATTTTTACCGGAGTCGCAATTCCCGAAGTTATCGCAAACTATTTAGAACCAGCACAACAGTTGGGTGGTAAGTACGTGTATTGGATCGCTTCAGATGCTGACGTAGATCCAGAGAGCCTTCCGAGTCGCATCATACCAGCATTCTATAATCGTCTGCCTCTCGTCGATGCAGTCGTCGCTGAGACGGCTCATCAAAAAGAAAAGCTGTTTGAGAACTTTGGTATGGCGAGCACGTTGATCCCCTCATCGTTCTCTTTACCGTCTCAGAGTGCTCATACCAAAAAGGACAGCATCCTGTGGGTTGGGCAATCAGTCGCGCTGAAAAGGCCATGGATCTTCCTTAATCTTGCACGTGATTTTCCGGATGAGTCGTTCGTCATGATCATGCCGCGTCTGGACGGAGAACTCTATGATGCACTCTATCAAGACGCTGCATCCATCTCGAATCTGGAGCTCATCCCCCAAGTTGATTCCGATCGTATCCAGGTGTACTACGATCGTGCAAAGATTTATGTGAATACCTCGGTTGTTGAAGGCTTTCCCAACACGTTTCATCAAGCAGCGCACGCTCGCACGCCGATCCTCTCCTACAAATTCAACTCCGATGCGATACTGGATACCGTCGGTATGGGACGCTGTGCAGACAATGATTATCAAAAGCTCACCACCCTCATGGCTGAAATGCTGAATGATGAAAGCATGCGTGAGGAGATGGGGGAGCGGGGCTATGATTGGGCTCACTCATATACGGTCGCGGATGCAGCTGAGCAGTATAAAGACCTTTTTCGAGCGCTTGTCACCAACTAAATGGCACACTGCGATGTCTGAGAACACTCCAAAATATGGCATAGTCATTGCAGCATACAATGCTGAACAAACGCTGCAGCGAGCTGTCGATTCGGTACGAAAGCAGACCGTGGATGACTGGCAGTTGATTATCGTCGACGATGGATCGATAGATTCGACATACCAGATCGCGTCTCAATTCGCACAGATAGATGAACGGATCATTGTGGTCTCCCAGCGTAATCAAGGAAGTGCGACTGCACGCAATAACGGGATCGAACGTTTGGAAACTGAATGGATCAGCTACCTTGATGCAGATGATGAACTCGACCCTCGTTATCTTAGTTATCTGCAGTCATTCATCGCAAAGCACTCCGCTTTTGATGTCTATGCGGTCGGGCTCATCCGGCTCGATCCGGATGGTTGGGAAGAAGCGATCTGGAAGAATTCGCGCCCGGTGGTGTTAAGCATAGAAAAGGTGCTTTCCGGATTCTCTGTTTCACTAGGTGCAGCGCTTATGCGAAAGGCTTTTTTTGTCCAACAAGGCGGTTTCCGTACTGAGATCCGGTACGGTGAAGACTACGATTTCATCCTCAGAGCACTCGCAGATGGAGCATCGATCGTACGTGTGCCAAAAAACCTTCTGCGCTATGACTGCAGTATTATCGGACGAAAGTCCGATCAGGAAGAGAAACGAGCAGCGGCAAACCTTGAGATAATCTCAGACTTGGAAACCAGAGATGGACTCACCGCATCACAAAAGGAGGTGATAGATCGCGCTCTTACCATCGGCACTGCTCGACTTGAACGAGCAAGTTTATCGCCTGATGCGAGAGAGTCTTCTCCATCGACAGAGCACGAGATCATGAAGCAGGAGGTAATCTCGCTTCGCGCAAGTTTGCTGAAGATCTTCCCCATTCCAATAGTTAAGGCAATACTGTACATCTTGCATAAAGTAGCATGGCTCGTTCGTCCCGTGCGACGGCGGAATGCGCAGCGAAAACTGAACGCAATGGGCGAATGATTCCTTAGCTTGATTCCCAAAGCTCTCTATGAGTCTTCGTAATACCCAACAATCGATTGAACTATTGTACTGGTCCTGATTCGTTCAAAGCTTCAGTGAAGAGAGCGACATAGTCTTCTCTTTGACCCTGATAGGAGTGTTTCTCTATTTCAGCTTGGCACGGTTTGCATAACGGTAAACCACGTTCTTTGGCGTTTTGTGCCACAAGAAGAGCTTCGTGCAAAGTTTCGAGATCCGATGACGCGGAAATCAGTAGTCCACATCGTAAGAGTATCTGAGCGGCTTCATCGGTCGTATTACCAATGTAGATCGTAGGCATCTCGAACGCGAGAGCTTCAAATGTCTTAGCAGGTATCACCGAGGGACGTGTCTCGTCACTCATTATCACCATCACATCAGAATCCCGAACTGCTTGATTTGCCTCCGCATTGCCGACTACCCCATGTGCTTTGATATTCGGTAGGTCTTCTATGAGTCTGCCTTGTGACCTAGACACAATATTCCCATAGAGGTGGAGCATGATTTTGCCATCGGTATTCTCTAACGCTTTGACGATCGGATCAAGATCATAGAATGGGTAGATCGTTCCCGCATGTATAAGCATCAGAGTATCAGCCGAATGCGAAATGGGATGTTGCTTTGTCACGGTATCGAAGATCTCAGGATCGAATCCATAGTCTAATACACGCACAGGTGTTGAGGTCTTCACCGCAAGTGTTTCTCCAAATCCTTCGGTAACAGTCGAGACCATACGCGCATGATCGAGAAGGATGTGTTCTGGTATATGCTCTTCAGAACTCACATTCAGAAATGGGTTCTCAAGCCAGAGGTCTCGATAGTCCAAAAGGTAAGGAACGCCCAATCGGTCACTCGCGACAAAGGCAATTATTCCACTGGCTATAGGCGGTATGGTCGCCCATATAAGATCGATAGGTTGTTCCTGATTGAGTTTCTCAAGAGTATCGAGAACCTTTGGATGCCATATTGCATCGAGCTTACTCGTGGGATACCCGATTTCTCGAACGGAGGAGTAGAGTGCCTGAATCCTTTCCCGATTTCGGAGGTGAGCGATGGTGCTACGAGTTCCTCGAAGTGCCTTTCGAAAAACTCTCGCAGGTAGTGCATGTGAGAGAGGTCGAACAGAATTCTTCTCGTGAGAGGTGCTCGTATCAGGCAGATAGACTACCTTGACATTTGATGGAATGTGATCGAGTAGCTCTTGGTTATTCATCCTATGGATCGTACTATCTGGATAACCGGTAACTACCGTGACATCCCACCCCTCTTGGTCAAGAACTTTTGCGACACGCAGGGGACGATAGCTGGCGACGTTCGAAATGGGGGGAAATGACCAAGCTATCAATACGACATGCGGCATGTCTGTTCCTGTCTGTTGCGCCGAGTTATCTAACAATAGTACTCATGATATTCTAATGATGGCTTAAGTTCAAAAGATTGGGCATGAATGCGAATATCTCAGATTTCTCCCAGTGATATCGATGGTGGATCCGAAAGGACTGCGCTCGATTTGCATACCCAATTCATCGATCGAGGATTGGATGCAAACCTCCTTGTGGGACGCAAGGTGAAGACACCGGCAGCCGTCGGAGTGTATGAAATACCTCGAAGTAAAGCAGAAGAACAACGGCTTCGACTGGTAAAGACACTGCTGGGCACTCCTAAAAATGCCCATCGTGCAAAAATAATCGAGGGGATAGCAACACCATCACGCATCAGGTGCTGGCGCGACAGACATGATGATTTTTCTTATAATACCTTGACTGCGTTCCAATCATCGGGCGCTCTTGATAGTGACGTATTGCAATACCACTCTTTATATGGCCACTATCTCAATGTTGGGGAGGTGGTAGAGCTGAGCCACCTCATCCCAACCTTTGTAAAAGTGCATGATGACTGGGTATTTACCGGTAAATGCACCTCTCATTTAGGTTGTCAGAAGTATCATGAAGGTTGCCAGCAGTGTCCACGCTGGCCCCGATACCATGCGAGCATCCGACAAAACTACGTACGCAAAGAGGAGCTTTGGGATAAGGCACTCTTTCATGTGGTCACCCCCTCAGAATGGATGCGCGATCAATTGGAAGGAACGATCTTCCAGCCGGCCATCATTTCGTCTCGTGTTATTCCGAATGGCGTCGATGTTGACGTATTCAAGCCTTCCGATAAGCTGGGTATTCGAACGGAGCTGGGTATTCCTTCTGATGCCCTGATCATTCTTTGCGGAGCAGCATCAGCGAAGAGCTCGATAAAAAATCTTGCGTATATCGCGAAAGCAATCAGAAGTGTCGCGAACACCTCGCAATATTTGGAGAATCGACTCCATGTCATGGTTTTGGGCGGTGATCCTGTTGATTTCGATGTCGGAGCAATCCCGGTAACAGCAATACCCTTTATCGATGATCCGCAAAGACTTGCTCATATTATTCAAGCCACGGATGTCTATGTCCATGCATCCAAAGCTGAGTCTTTTGGTCGTGCTCTTGTTGAAGCGCAAGCGTGTGGCGTGCCAGTCATTGCGACCGATGTGGGAGGAGTCGGTGAAACACTTGTTGATGGAAAGACCGGCTTCCTTGTCCCTCAAGATGATCTGGCGGCAATCGTTCAGGCACTTCTCGTGATTTTGACTGATGATACTAAACGTCATGAGATGGCAATGCATGCACGAGAACACGTGGTGGAAAATCTATCAGACACATTGATGGCGGATCGCTATCTCGACTACTACGAGGAGATACTATGCGCATCCTCATGATCGCAACCGGTAACTCGAGAAGTGGTGGCGGGGAAAAGCATGTGCTCGATCTCTCACAGGGACTCATCGAGCGCGGGCATGAGGTGATGGTCATGGCACCCGGTGGAGGTGACTTTCTTGATGAAGCGGCTCGAATCGGCTGTGCCACTTACATTGTCGAATCATTCGGACCTTTTTCGTCTGCTCCAAAGAATGCGTTGGAAAAGGTCGCCCTAACCTTTGACCCCGATGTGGTGCATGCGCACGGTCCTCGTGCCGCTTTTACTGTGAGACGCGGAGCAACCGACTTGATCGATAAGCTTGTCTATACCATACACGGTATTCATGCACGACATGGATCTCTTGCACCAATAAAACTTGCGGTTGAGCGAGCCGACGTGAACAAAGTTACCGCCTATATCGTCATCACTGAAGCTGATCTTGAAGAAGGGACAAAACTCGGTATTATCGATCCTGAGAGAACGACCCTGATCATTAATGGTGTACCTGCACCTAAAGAGGCGGAGGTAGGTCAGTTTCGCGCTGAGCTTGGTATCAGCTCTGGTAGGAAGCTGATCCTTCATGTTGGACGGATCAATACCCAAAAGAATCATCCGCTTCTGATCAAAGCTTTCGACCTGGCATGGCATCATGCACCCGATGATGATAAGCCGATCCTCGTAATGATAGCAGCCGGAACAGATACTGAGATTCGTCGGCTTCAGCAGCAGATCGACGGGTATAAGAGCGCGGCTGATATGCATATCGTAGCACCGCGACCGGAACTTGCGACAGCCTATTCAGATGCCGATCTGTTCGTCCTCTCATCTTTGTGGGAAGGTCGACCTTATGTACTGGTAGAGGCAATGCAGTACGGGATGCCCATTATTTCGACCGATGTCGATGGAATCAATGAGATGATCGAGCATGAAGCAACAGGTTTGTTGGTACCGCCGAACGACGCCGATGCTTTCGCGTCAGCAATTGCAAAATTACTGACCGATGACGTACTTCGTGAGCATCTCGGCAAAACTGCACAGGTATCGGTCACTGGTCGGTTCACCATCGATGAAATGGTCGATCGCACCCTTGAGGTGTACGAAAGCATCGCTGGCTCTACGTTATAATTGACGCCATGTCGCAGAGAACCTTTGTCATACTTTCGCTGATCATCGATGCCCTTTGCATTATTGGTGGAACCGCTCTTGCATTCGTTATTCGTTTCGTCGGCATACCACCCGCCTATAATTTCAATGCGTTTCTTTATGCAGCTCCTTTCATGGTGCTCGCCTATTTCATAGCTGGTTGGATCTATGATCTCTACAATCCCACACACATCGATACGTGGTGGAGTATCACGCGAGCGACGCTTTTGACCACGTTGACCGGTGCGCTGCTCACCACCTTCGTCCTTTTCTTCGGTGGCGAGCTGACTGCACCCTTCGCTCGCTGGACGTTCCTTCTTGGAACAGGAATTACCTTCGCGTTGCTGACCTTGTGGCGTATCCTTTTCCTCCGTTTCGGGTCGATCACCTGGCCGATGCAGCGAATCCTCATCCTTGGTACGGGTAAGATGGCGCTCAAGCTGGCAGAGAATTTTAAGAAGTATCACGAGAAACACCTGCAGTTGGTGGGATTTGTGGTCGCGCTCAACAGCGCTGACGGCAGTTATTTCGATGAACTTTCGGACTTCGCTCCTGTCCAAGGCTCATTCATGGATCTCGCTGATATCATCAAAAGGACCGATGCGACACGTTTGATTGTGGCATCTCCTGCTGATTCGCGCGAGATCATCGAGACGATCGCCTTGGTCGATGGCAACAACATCGCGATCGATATCGTTCCCGGTGTCTATGAGATCATGTTCGCCTCGACCGACTCGATCGTGGGAGACATCCCGCTCATCCATGCGACCGATCAACAGCTCTCCGGCTATCGTGGGCTGCCTAAGCGTCTTTTCGATCTGGTGGTTGCAAGCATTCTCCTGATCATCGCCTCACCCATCATGCTCATTGCGGCTCTTGCGATAAAACTGGATGATGGGGGACCGATCTTCTACCGGCAGGAACGCGTGGGTAAAGACGGACAGGTCTTCAACGTCGTCAAGTTCCGCACGATGCGCCTTGATGCCGAGAAGGACACCGGCCCGATTCTAGCTGAAGATCACGATCAACGTATCACGCGGGTGGGCAAGGTGATTCGTAATTTCCGCATCGACGAGATGCCCCAGTTCTTCAACGTGTTGCGAGGTCAGATGAGCCTTATCGGTCCGCGACCCGAACGACCCTACTTCGTCGAGCGTTTCAGAGAAGAGGTCAAGGGCTATGATGAGCGCCTCCAGGTGCTGCCCGGTATCACCGGTCTGGCTCAGATCAACGGGGGGTACGCTACGACTCCCGAGCTCAAGCTCAAATACGATCTGATGTATATCTATCACCAGTCATTTCTGCTCGATCTGCAGGTCATCGCCGAGACCGTCAAGGTCGTTTTGACCGGGCGAGGTGCCCGCTAGAACTTTTTTCTCACACGATTTTTCTTTGCTATACTTTATGTAGTGCGCAGCAACTCGTTGTTGTGCCATGTTCGTGTAATGTTGGTGAAGAGATGAAGGTTGACCGTATGACTCGTCTTATTGAAGCGTTCAAAAACCCGGTAACACGGCCTCGCGCAATAATTTGGCTCTTGACCCTCTTGACGTTCCTCTTTTTCTTTGTGGCGTTCGCTGTAGGAGCAACGACCTCCTATTGGTTCTGTGCACAGGTCTGCCATAAAGTCCAAGACGACGCCATCGCGGCCTATCACAATTCGACACACAGCCAGATATCGTGCGTCTCCTGTCATATGCCAGCCGGTGCCGATCCGGTGACCTTCCTCCTGCATAAAGTCGAGGCGCTCGCCGAGCTTCCCCCGACCCTTGCCAATACGTTCGAGCTTCCGCTCAATCCCATGAGCGAGACCGCGATGAACGGATTCAAATTCCCCTCGACGCAGTGTCTGCAATGCCATATCGGGGGAGATCGCTTCGTCACACCTTCTGAAGGCATCATCATGAATCACGATGCC
>Ga0123356_10001725_pt1 | contig 23851 bp, 15 predicted proteins | sample TergutEmb28metaG_2_FD_92546 | JGI IMG/M metagenome (GOLD analysis project Ga0123356, IMG submission 92546) | Embiratermes neotenicus P3 segment gut microbial communities from Petit-Saut dam, French Guiana - Emb289 P3 | ecosystem: Host-associated > Arthropoda: Insects > Digestive system > Gut ...
GCGTCTGTGTTCGCACTTTCGGAATATTTTAAAGAAGCGGGGAAAGAAACCAAAATCGTTTACAGCGGCGTTTCACCTATTTCGAAACCCAACTTAAGGCTGATGGTTGCGGAGCTTGGAATTCAGGCGCGCTATATTCCAAAAAATGAGGCGGCTGATGCGTCGTCAAGGCCCGGAACGCTGCTGCTTTTGGCCGACTGCCAATACGGCGCGGGCAACGTAAAAAGGATCGAAGCGGCGCATATTGCGGTAATCGATCATCACGTTCCCGAAACACCGCCGACGGAATTTTCCGATATTCGTCCGTTTTTAGGCAGTTGTTCCACCTTGGTTTGGCTGCTGCTGAAAAGCGAGGGATTCCGGTTTGACCGTCACCCGCGCACTTCTACTGCGCTTTACTACGGTTTGTATACGGATACGGGCGGATTTTCCGAGATTGCACACCCGCACGACCGGGATATGCGCGACTCTTTACGGTTTGATAAGGCGCTGATAAAAAAATTAAAAAACTGCAATCTTGCCATACAGGATTTGGCGCTTGCGGGGCGGTGCCTGTTAAGCGGGCGCATGGATGTACGTACGGCCGGCGCGCTCTTTTACGCCGATCCGTGCGACCCGAATCTTTTAGGCTTTATCAGCGATTTGGCCCTGCAGGCGGAGGGCGTCGACAGCTGCGCGGTATTTTGCGAGGTGAACGGCGGCATAAAGCTGTCCGTGAGAAGCTGTGTGCGCGAAGTCATGGCATCGGACCTTGCGGCGCGGCTGTGCGCGGGCGGCGGATCCGGCGGCGGGCACGCCGACAAGGCGGGCGGCTATATTTCGTTGGATTTTTTGGTCAAAAGCGGCTACGGAGCGACGGATTTTTTGCAACGCCGATATGCGGAGTATTTTGAGCGCTACGACGTTTTTTGCGCCGGGGCATACCGGCCCGACTTGTCGGGGTTTAAGCGGTATGTTAAGCGCAATATCCCCGTCGGCTACGTGCGCACCGTAGATGTGCGCCCCGAGGGGACGGATTTGACCGTACGCACGCTTGAGGGCGATTCGCACATCGTTTCGGCAGCCGACACCTATATCATGGTGGGCATCCAACAGGAAGTTTACCCGATAAGCCGCGATAAATTTGAGCGCTCTTATGCCGTATTAGACGGCGCCTACACGCCGCGCCCCGAATTTTTAACCGAGGCGCATTATACACCCTCTATTATTGACCGTGCCTGCGGGACGGCGGAAGACATAGAAAAATATATCCGCCCGTGCGTCGCGCACGGGGAAACGCTTATTTACGCAAAGCCCTTATTAAAGGACGCCAAGGTGCTGACAAAGTGGAATCCGGAGGGCTATATGTCCGGCGAGGCGGGAGACCTGCTGGCAGTACGCGCCGACGACCCGGACGATATTTATCTTATCAAGAAAGAAATTTTCGAGCTTACGTATACCGTTCTGGGAGATTAACACCCGGGGGGTTCGCGCTTAATATCTGCGCCAAGGCCCGACAGCGTGTTGTCGAGCGCCTCGTAGCCGCGGTCAATGTGATGAGCTCCGCTCACCGTACTCTCACCGTCCGCCGAAAGCGCCGCGATTACAAGCGCCGCGCCGCCCCGCAAATCCTCCGCCTCTAAATTTTGCGCGCCGCGCAGTTTTTCCACGCCCTCGACCACCGCAAGGAGGTTGTTCTGCGCGACGGCGATTTTGGCGCCCATCTTTTGTAGCTGCGCGGCGTAATGAAAGCGGCTCTCGAACACGCTCTCGCGCATAACGCTTTTGCCCTGCGCCGTGCACAGCATTGCCGTTACCGGCGCCTGCATGTCGGTCGGAAAGCCCGGGAACGGTTCCGTGGCGATTTCACTCACCGCCCTAAGCCGCCCGCCTGAATTAAGCGTTACGTAATCGTTCCCCTCTTTAACGGTGCATCCTGCGGTTTTAAAAACCTCCGTCACCGCAGAGAATGATTGAGGCTCAACTCCCGTTACGCACACTTCCCCGCCGGCCGTTGCTACGGCCGTTAAAAACGTTGCGGCGGCGATGCGGTCAGCGTTCGGCCGATAGCCGCACCCCCCCAACCGCTCCATTCCCTCAATTCGCACCGCAGAGGTTCCCGCGCCGAAAACCCGCCCGCCCATGCAGTTGATAAAATGCGCTAAATCCTCGATTTCCGGCTCGCGCGCGGCATTAAAAATCAACGTCGTTTTTCCCTTACCGAGCGCCGAGGCCATCATCAAATTTTCGGTGGCGCCGACGGACGGGAACCGCAACCGCACCACACCGCCCGTTCTATGCGAGCCGTCGCAGTAGACGCAGGCCTCATCCTCCGCCACCCGCACATTCAGCGCTTTTAAGCCCGCGATATGTATGTCGATGGGGCGGTTTCCAATGGCGCAGCCGCCCGGAAGCCCCACGCACGCGCAGTTGAAACGCGCGATTGCCGGGCCCAGCATAAAGATTGATGCGCGCAGTGACGAGGATTGGGCGGGAGCGATGGTGACGGGGCTCGGGGGATGGGATTCGAGATTCGGGGCTCGGGATTCGGGATTCGGGATTCGGGATACAAATCCATCTCCTTTTAACTGGCCACTGGCCACTGGCCACTGACCACTATCCCCTCCCCCTACGTCGCGACAATTGATAAACACATCGCCGCCTATGTGTTGTGCGCGGCCGCCGATGCTTTTTATAATCCCCAACATGTTTTCTATATCTACAAGGCGCGGCACATTTTTTATAAGCACGTCCTCTTTGGTTAAAAGGCTTGCCGCAATCATCGGCAAAACGGAATTTTTAGCCGATTTTATCTTAACTTCGCCATGTAGGCGTCTCCCGCCTTGTATCCTAAACCGCTCCATACCCCCAAGGTATGAAATTAAACGGGGATGTGTGCGGATAGAGGGTAGAGGCTGAAAACGAGACCCCGGTATCGGGCTTTCCCTATTCTATTATTTTACAGGATTGTATCCAGCCATTCCAAAAGCTCTTGGGCGACGGCTCTTTGCACGGGCGTAAACGTTACATAAACCGGAGGGTAAAGCAACTCGCCTAGATCGATCTGTTCGATTATGTCGCATAACTGCTCGCATAGCAACTCGCACTGTTCAAGCTGTTCGTACAGCAGCTCGTACTGCAACTGTTCAATTTGAATGTTTTCGTATTCGAATAACGAGTCTAGCTGGTTAGCCCTAAAATTGCTGAGTAGCCGCAAACAATTGAATACTTCGGACGGTCCGTGTTGCCCGAACTGCAAATCGAGTTGCCCAAGTTGCTCTAACAAATCGAGTAACTGTTCGTGCAGCGGATTGCCGGAATCGAGCAAATCGGGCAGCCGTTCGCGCAGCGGATTGTCGTAATCCAACCACCTGAATACGTAACCTTCCGGACTATCGTGTGAATCCCAATAAGAATCCCAATCTATCAGTTGGAACGCGCGACCCGGGTTATCAATAATGCTCGACAGTTGGTCTAAATATTCATGCACATATTGTGTATCCTTATGTCGTTCCAGATCCCACAAAAAACGGTTAAAAAAAACGTCTGCCATGTCATCGTCATTCTCGGATATGGGATTGTCTTTCTTGGATACGGGATTGTCTTTTAAGCGCTCCCAAAAAAGGTTAACAAGAATGTCTGCCATGTCATCGTCTTTCTCGGATACGGGATTGTCTTTTAAGCGCGCCCAATACCCGATTGCTTTATATACGACAGTATCAACAACACCATCAAGCAGTGGTTTATATGCTTGTAGTGGTGCATCATTAATATTTTGCAGCATCTGCTTTTCTAGTTCAATCATCAACTCTTGTTCTTGTCTTTCCGACGTATCAATATCACGGAATATTATGTCTGCCCATCGGTGGCTCATAGAGGAATATCCTTTTTTGATATCGAACCATTGACGTACGCTCCCCGCAAAAAGTATCTTAATTCGTCCGCACCCATAAAACGCGCCGTCTCCGATTACGGTTACAGAAGCGGGAATCGCGACACTTTTTACCCCGGAATTGATAAATTCAAAAGGCTTAATGATTGTCGCGCCTGCGGGAATCACTAAGTCCGCGCTTCCGTACATGCCGTAAATGACGGGCAATTCGATAACGCCCTGTACGATGCCCTCAAATTCCGCGAGAAAAACGTGTTCTCCGTCTTTCAGCGTTTTTATGTATTCTTGGGAGAAGGTTATTACCGTGCTGCCCGCCGTTACGGTGTAGTTCGATGGATCGACCGTCTTGTTATTTAGCGACAGCCTAATAAATTTAGTGTGGTCGGCGTCGATTGTCGCGCACACATTGCCACCGTAAACGCCATCGTTTACAACGGCAAGCTTTTGTTCCGCCGCTGCCCATTTCGCATACACCGTTACGCTAACCTTCGCGTCCGAAAGCTTTGAAAACGGCTGTAAAAACGTCACGTCGTCTAAAAACCAGCCGACGAAAACGAAACCGCTTTTTTGCGGATTTTCCGGTATTGCCGCGCCGGGCTTAACTTCCGTCGTTTCGTATACGGTACCGTCTACCGTAAAGGATACGGTAATTTGAGCGGACGGGGTATCGTTGCCGTTGCACGCCGCGAACGCAAACGCAAACGCGCACAGCAAGGCGATTATTGCCAATATCGCCGGTCTACAAAATTTTTTCATAAATTTGGGCTCCTCTAAATTTGATTCCGACCGAAAGTATCATACTCCGCTCGCCTTGCGGGCGGAACAGCCGCGAAGCGGCGGGTCTAGGGCAGCCGAGTCGACAGCCGCTTGCGGCTGCTGGCTTTGCGATAGCAAAGCCCAGAGAGACGAGGTGCCCTGGGGCATGATGCCGGTCATTTTTTTGGGGTTGAAATAGCGCAAGGAAGTCTCACCGCAAACCCCAACCTCTAACCACGGAACACTAGCCTTCCTCTTTCGGTTGAATTTCTTGCACGATTTCCTCGGCCTCGCTACGGTCGCCAAGGCCGCGCACAAGTTCCTCAAATATGAGCTTATTAGCCATCTTTTTAGCTCCGGAATCGTTTGCCCCGCTTTTTGTAGGGTTTGCAGCCAAACGGTCGTTTTTCGCTTCGGTAGTTAAAAACGGCTCGTCGGTTAATATGTCGCTTTGTGCGTTCTCTAAAATCGACTCGATATCGGGCTGGGCATGTTTTTTTGCCCGTACCGTGATTGGCGCGGTGGGCTTGCGCCTTGTCGCCGGTTGCTTGGCGGCCGACGAATTAGAAGTGAGGAGTGAGGAGTGAGGAGTGTCGGATGAATTATTATCTGACCCCTGACCCCTGACCCCTGACCCCTGATCCCCAATCCATGACCCCTGAACCCCGATCCCTGCCCCCTGATCCCTGACCCCTAAACCCAGCCGCGCGATTTCCTCACGCAAGCTACCTAGCTCGTCCAAAATTAAATTGTTGTACGATTCATACCCGGTTTTTCCGTCGGCATCGGCGACATTCGCCATGCTGACGGCAAACAACCGATCGCTAAGCAGGCGCACCTCGGTAAGCAGGTCGGCCGATTGCGGTTGCGTTCCCTTCCCGTCCGCAATCCCGGAAAGTTTGTCGCCCAAGAGACGGATTTCGGCCAGTATGTCGAGCGAAGGCGGTTCATCGGCTTTCGGGCGTTTTTTTAACCCGGCTAGCTCGGACTTTATCTCCGCTAATTCGTCCCGGCAGGCGCGAACCTCCGCCATGAGCGCGCCCAGCATCCCCGCCGGAGCCTCCCCCGTCTCGCCGCCTATGGCGTTAATCCGCTCGTGAACGACCGCTAAGTCCTCCAAAAGCAACGCGACATCCTCGTCGCCCTCGGTTCCGGCGGTCGCTATAACGGCGCACCGCTCCGCAAATTCCTCGGAGAGCTTTGCAAAGCTCTCGGCGATTTTCTCGTCGGATCTTGCCAGCCTTTCTTTCAGCTCGCCGACATCCGCAACCAAAATTTCGAGGTTGCTGATTTCCTCGCCCGCGCCGGTGCCGTACAAGGCGGCGTCCAACTTTTGTGTAAGGCCCGCCAATAGCTCCGGAGTCTCGCGCCGATGGTCGGTTCTAGCCGGCAGCATGATGCGTTCCACCTGCTCTTTAAGGCGGTTTAGCTCGGAGCGCAAGTCTTGAAACGACTGCGCTTTGTTTAAGTCGTCCCGCAGGCGCAAAACCTCGCTGTGAAGTGCCGCCTCACCCGTCGGCGACGGCACAAGGCAGCGCTTTAATTCGGCAAGCTCTGAGAGGACTTTTTCGAGTATTTCATTTTCGCCGGACATTTCCGGACGGTCGCTAGGCTTATTCATACAATGATTGTAGCGCATATTATTTTGAAAGTCAATTGATTTTTTACTTCATATATGCTATACTGATTTTATGATGCCAGCCACTTTAAAAAACCGCTTATTGGAACTGTTCGAACAACACCGGGGAGAAACGCTCTCGGGAGAAACGCTCGCCAGCATCTTCGGCGTGTCGCGCAACGCCGTATGGAAAGCCGTTTGCGAACTGAAAAACGACGGCTACCGAATCGACGCCGCCACCCACCGGGGGTACAACTTTTTGGACACCAACGATATTTTGTCGGAGCAAGGCATCCGGCCGCACCTTAAACCTTTTGCGGCGGAGGCGCAAATCTCGGTGCTGCCGACGGCGGAGTCCACCAACAAAACCGCCCGCGAAGCTGCGGCGTCCGGCGCGGAGCACGGCTCCGTGATTTTTGCGCACCGCCAAACCGCCGGCAAGGGGCGGAACGGGCGCGAGTTCGTGTCCGCGGACGGCGGCATTTATATGAGTTTTGTGCTGCGTCCCGAATTTTTGCCGTTTATGGCTCCGACCGCCGTTACCGCGCTGGCCGCCGTCGCCGTGTGCGAGGCGGTCGAATCCGTCACGGGCAAGTCCCCGTCAATCAAATGGGTCAACGATGTTTTTTTAGGGGGCCTGAAGGTTTGCGGCATTTCCACCGAGGCCGTCACCGACTTTGAAAGCGGCAAGATTTCTTGGATTGTGCTTGGGCTCGGCATTAATTACGATACCAAAGAGTTCCCGGAGCACTTACGAGGGGTCGCCGGTTCGATTTTTGGCAAAGAAGGCGCGCCCGCCGTAAAAAACCGCCTTGCCGCAGAGGTGATAAACCGGATTTTGGCGCCAAAAAAAGACGAGCCGGAAATTTTTGCCTCGTACAAAAAGCGGCTCAATATGCTGAAAAAGACGGTTACGGTGTATGCGGGGAATGAAGTTTTTGAGGCGTTTACTTGGGACATCGACGAATGCGGCCACTTGATTGTGAAAAAAGCTGACGGCGAAACACGGGTCTTGAACGCCGGAGAGATTAGTGTCAGGGGGTAGGAGCCGGGACTAGAGCCTATGGTAATTGAGTCTATCCGGGCATGGGTTTTGCCAAATTACAATTTACAAATTTCGGATAGCCGGGTAAACAGAAAACGACATAAATTTTTGGAACAAAAGAGCATATTGGCGGAGCCCGCAGGCACTTATCCCTAATTTGTCAATTGTAAATCGTAAATACTATTCGGCGATTGTCACCCGCGCTCAAAATTTGGTTGACAATTTGCTGCGAGCATGTTATCCTGTTTTTCTTGTGAGCGATAACCCTAAAAAGCCCTGCCGCAGGCCCTTCCTTACCCTTCGCGAGATGTGCCGCATCGCCGTTTTTACGGCGCTGATTTGCGCGCTCTCGCCCATCGCGATTCCCATCGGAGCCGTCCCCATAACCCTGCAGACGTTTGTGATTCTATGTACGGGGGTGGTGGCAGGGCCTAAAAACGGAACCGTCGCGTGTGTCGCGTACGTTTTGCTGGGCGCATTCGGTGTCCCGGTGTTTTCGCTGGGCAGGGGCGGCTTCGGCATGATTGCCGGGCCTACGGGCGGATTTATCCTCTCCTTTCCCTTGATGGCTTTGATTGCGGGGCTGGGAGCAAGGCAGATGCACAGGGGTCAGGGGTCAGGGGTCAGGGGTCAGTTGAGAGAAGATGGATTAGGAGACAGGGGTCAGGGGTCAGGAGTGGTCGTAGGGCGGGGGCTTGCTCCCGCCGTAGAGCCCGTAGACCCGCAAAACACCCCGAATCCCGAACCCCGAACCTCGAATCCCGAAAAAGGCGCAGGTATCGGTGATATGCGTCATCCATTACCTGTGCCTTGTGCCTTGTGCCCTGATACCTTATCCCCGAATCCCCCCGGCACGGAAGAGAAGTTGTCAAATACCACCGTCCCCGTGACAACAATCCCGAATCCCGAGCCCCGAGCCCCGAGCCCAGAGTCCGGAATCCCGATAACAAGCATCCTGCTCCTTACCGCAGGAATTTTGACGGCAATCGCCGTCAACCATCTGTGCGGAGCGTTCTTTTATGCCGCGCAAGCCGGCGTGGATTTAAAAATCGCATTTGGCGCCGCCTCGTTCCCGTATATTCCGCTTGACCTTGCTAAAGGCGCCGCAGCCGGGTTTACGGGGGCAAGTCTAAGGAATGCGCTTATAAAGGCGAGGCTTTTGTAAAGCGCCTCTAGCCCCTGACACCTATCATAGTGTAATTCAGCACCACCCGGAGCAGAACTAAATTACAAATTACAATGTACAAATTACAAATTACAAATATGGATACGTGCCGGTGAATTCACAATAATCTTTCTCTTGTTCTAAGCATTCTTGCCGTTTACTACATCCCAAACCATCCACATTTGTAATTTGTACATTGTAATTTGTAATTTGTAATTTGTGCATTGTAATTTGTAATTTTGGATTCCAAAGACGAAAAGGTGGTGCCGAATTACAATAGCCCCTATTCCCTATCCCCTATATGACAGAACCGCTCCTTAGCCCGACGGGCTAAGGAGCGGTTCTGTCTTCTCTACTAGTGGAATTTATTGAAATCCATGTTGGCGTTAGGGTCGGCCTCGCCTATCGTCTTTTTGCGTTTAAACGGGATAATCGGGCTGATAACCACACTCTTATACTGCTTGTATTGCGGCCTGTTTTCCTCTAAGTGTTTTTCCATCATAGGCACGCTCTGCCAGAAGAAGTAAAGCGTAATCATAATCGCGCCGACGGCCGCGGCCGCTTGAACCGGCACGCCGTTTCTGACGATGAACATCGGGATAGAGGCGATGAACAGCCCGGCCCAAATCAAAATTTCGCCGAAATAGTTCGGGTGGCGCGAATGCCGCCAAAGCCCGACGTCGATATTCTTATTGCGGTTCTGAATCTTTTCACGGAACCTGGCCATGTCGCGGTCGGCAAGCCACTGGTATATCGCGCCGACCGCAATAATGACTCCGCCTATGATAATCATCCAAGCCTTTAATAAGTGCGTCGCCTGCTGCTCACTGGCATCCAACGGAAGCGTCATCTGGCTGAACGGAATCATCCCCGCATAAACCAACACCGTCGGCACCAGCATTACCCAAAGGAAACTGAACAGGTGGTACAGCTTGGGATGGCGTTTCCTGGTTTTGTAGTAACGCCAATCGTTCCAATCCAAATGCTGGAAGCCGCCCGCCCAGTGAACCGTGCGCCGTATCGCCCAAAAGCACAACGGAATCAATACGATCAGATGCATAAATTCAAACTGCGCTTCCGGGTAATTGATAAAATAAAACGCGGGAATCAACAGCAACGCCGAAACGCCCCAATAGGGATCGTAGAGGCAAATGTTCTTTTTGTAATGCAAACTAAACAGCCAAATAATTACCATGGCGATAAAGTCGGCCAAAAAGACGAACAGTAAGCGTTGATCCGCCATATACGACCCGTCGTCCAACAGGAATCTTGGCGAGTCCGAACCGTCCGGAATCAGCCCGAACAGTTGCAGCGGAACCAAAAACGCGGCGGCCGCTCCAAACGCGAGCAAGTATATCAAAGTGATTTTAATTAATGATTTTGCCTTATTACTCATACCCTTGTTATCGTCTCCTAAATGTAATTATAGCACTCTTTCTAAGCTGCACCCTATAACTATATATACTTTTTTGTATTTTGTCAAATGATTTATACCACATTCCGGCATATAATTTTTGGAAATCCCGTGATAAGGGGCTGGGGATTTAGTGAGACAAGGATTTTTTCACCCTTATCACTGAACACCGGTCACTGATCACTGACCACTGTATTCCGTTTTTCCCTCGCCTCCAGCCTTAAGTAAATTTGCGCCAAAGAATACCGGTTATACCTTAGCGCGAGCGGCGGCAACAGGCACAATACAAAATTAACCAGCGCGACGGGAAGCGTGAGGCTCAGCCAATATCCCGCGAACAGGGGAATCCACGGCGGAAAGATGAGGAGGATTAAAAAACCGAAAAACGCACCGAATATATGCCCGATTTCCCCCGAGCAGCTTTCCATCATATAAGTACGCACGTATTCCTTGCTTTTGGGGTCGACAATTCTGCCCTTTGGGAACTTGACCAAAACGCCTAAATCCGGCAAATAGTTTTTGAGTTTACGGATTCCCAGCCTTGTTAAGACATTTTTTTGCCGCTTTGAAACGTTGAAAAACCTAGAAAACGGGTCGATACGGCTCTGCCGCACATGGCAAATATGCGCGCAAACGGCATCGATTGCAATGACGACGACCGTACTGCCGATAACTCCGACCGCAATAAGCCACGGCCAAATATGCGTCAAAATGCAGTTGAGCGTAATAATGGCGGCCCAACCGCACAGGATGACGGCGATGTAGATGTAAAAGCCTTTATTCATAAATTCCCCTATAGCACGCTTCCCACAGCTCCGCATTCCGCGCCCTCATGCGCTCACAATTCTCGCTTACCGTCAAGCCGGATTCCGGGTAGATAAGCGGTAATATGTGTACGGTATACTCTTGGACGGGAAAGCCGTCCGTGCCCACCATGGAATTATCGGAGAGTGTAATAAAGCACGGGATGACGGGCGCTAAAAACTTGGCCGCAAATAAAAAGGCGCCTTTCTTAAGCGGGCGCGGACGGCGATAGTTCCACCACATGGCCTGCTCGGGAAAAATCAAAATCTTTTTGCCGCGCGATAGCAAGGTTCCGATGGCGGAAGTCGCTTTAGACATGATTTTAAACCCCTCGCCGATCGGTATCGTGTCGCCGTTACGCAACAAAAACCCCACGAGCCCCGGGAAGCAATAATTCCCCTCGCGCACGATTTTGTGGAGGCGGTAATGGCCGAAATGCCGCCGTAAAGCCAAATGCACCGCATAATTATCGACGCGGTTAAAGTGGTTGCACGTAACCATCGCCCCGCCTTTAAAGCCCGCCAGGTTTTCTAAGCCGGTAACACGTTGTAAAATCCATTGCTTTTTTTTGAGCGTCCCCTCAAAATATCGCCAGCCCAAAAAGGTTGCGATGTGGCTTTTGAGCTTATTGAACGGGTTTTTTTTGAGAAAATCGATTTTGTCGGGGTTGAGCGGCTTCCACGGCGGGTCAACCTCGGGATCCCGGTCGAATGCGCCCTCAGCCTCGAATTCCTTGATCTTTTCTAAAACCGCGAGCCTATCCGGGGCTTTTCCCGGCGCTGTTTTTGTTTTTTCCATTGGTTTAATTCACAAGTGCGGATTCTAAAATAGCGCCGAATCCCAACCAATCTTTCTCGGGTTCGCACGCACGTTCGTCAAACTTTTGCAATTTCAATTTTCCCGTAAAGATAAGCCCTGCAAAAGTCTCTTCAAACGGCAAATCGGCGTGCCTTTGCGCGTTTTTTTCCAGATTCGTCATCCATGTTGCGTCGTACAATTTTTTGTCCGCGCCGTAGTTTTTCTTGATTTCAAGCAGCTCCCCGTACGCCGGAGAATTTTTGGCGTGCTTCCAAAAGATATCCTCAAAGTCCAACGTCCTATCATCCGGCGGCAGTTCGTCGACGTCATACCGCCACGGCCTGTAGTATAAATTGTAATGTATTAATTTTACGTTGCTCCCGTCGTATCCGTCGCGTTTTCGCGCAATTTTATTCCATATTTGGGGCAACAACAACACCCGCCCGCGAAATAGTACGTTTAGGTAATCCTGGTCTTGAATCACCTCAAACTTAATCTTACTGAGGATATCAAAAAACCGGGCCTCAAAGTTTTCCCGTCTCAAAAGTTCAATGTTTAAAAGCAGCACGCCGGCGTTAAAATACCAGGGGAACTCTAAGCCCAAATACTTTTCGACGTAGTCGTAAAAGGCCCTTCGGGTGGTATGGCAGGTCTCGCAGGTGGCCGCCGCGGCATACATGCCGCTTATATCATGATTGTATAATTCAGATATATCGGCGTTCAACACCACGTCGCTGTCAAGGTATATCACTTTTGTGTATTGCGGAAACAGCTCCGGAATAAAAATCCGAAAATACGTGGTCTTTGAATAATAGTCCCGGGTATGGAAGCCCGTTCCTCTTTTTGCGCACAAGCGGGTCATGTCTTTGACCATGACCTTAAAATTTGCGTTTGAGCGCGCGATAAAAGATCGGCGGTATCTATCGCTTAGGTTTTCGCTAAGGATAACGATATGATATTGATAATCCTTAGACGCCTGAGAAATGATAGATTCGACGGTCACATGGAGGTTGGGGGCGTAGTTGTCGTCCACCGCAAAAAATATCGGGATAATCGGTTTTTTGTTCATGGCAACGTTCATAGGTGTAGGTCTCCTTACTTTTATACTGTGCTATACAGTATACTATACATTACATAGTATTGATTGTCAAGCGTTTTTATGCAAAAACATTTTTAACGCGTTAAATGAATCTCCCCGAGGCAAGACCTCGGGGTATCCCCCTCAGCTCACTGCGTTCGCAATAAGCAGACCGACGCAAGACGTCGGGGAATAAAACCCGGAGAGATTTAATTTATCTAAGTATACCCTGCCCTATAACGCGCGCGCAAGGCTTTTGACTCCCCTTTTTAAAAAACCGGGTAGAAACTTGGATTTTTAGTGGTAGAATCGAAAGAAAACCGCTCTACTGCCAGTAGAGCGGCATATTTACACCTAAAACGACGGTTTTTGCTCGTTTTTTGGCAATTCTCCTTTAATTTCCGGAAAGCATAAGCTCAATGAATTTTTTTGCGGCAAAGGTCTGGGTGAGGCCTTTGAGGCGGATGAGCCCGATTTTACGGCTGCGGATATCGCCCTCGACGCTCAGCTTATATAAATAGCCCTTCTCGATATCGTTACGGATGAATTCCTCGGTAACGCAGGCGACGCCCATATTTCGTTTGGCAAACGCCACCAGCAGCTCGTGATTGCCGACCTCAATTTCCGGATTGCAAACACAATTGTGGCTTCTAAAATAATCGTCGATAAATTTGCGCGAGGAGGTCTCCGGCCCATACAGGATGATGGGATGCTTTAACAGTTCCTTATGCAAAATACGGCGTCCCTTAAGACTTGGGTAGTTCTTCCCCGCCACAAAGCAGTCATGCAATTCGCCGACCGCGTCCGCCAAAATTTCAGGTTCGTCTATGGGCAAATTGACGATGCCTACATCAATCAATCCGCTTTTGATGAGCTGCACGGTTTGCGCCGAGGTTCCGTTGACAAACGTTAATTTGATTTTCGGGTATGTAGCGTGAAATTTTTCAACATACGGCATCAGTACGGTGCGGCAAATATTGTCGCTCGCGCCGATTTTAATGCTCCCGCGCTGCAAATCCTTCATGTGGTTAAACCGCGTTTGCGCCTGATCAATCAAAATATTCGCCCGGTCGATAAACTCGTACATCGCAAGCCCCTCGGCCGTAAGTTCCATCCCCTTGGGCGTGCGTTTAAACAGCTTGCCACCTAATTGCGCCTCTAGCTGTTTGATAGCTTGACTGACGGCGGGCTGTGAAATATACAGCTCCTTTGCCGCGTTGGTGATGCTTCCGTTTTTTACGACGCACCCGAACACCTTGTATAGCTCGTAATTTATACTGCTCATTTGGTCTTGAATCCTATTTCTTTCAGTTTTTTGCAATTATAATCAATGACGGACAACAGGCGGTCGAATTTCATTTTGGCGTCTTTCAAATCGCGCACCGCCCGCGTCGGCGCAAATTCGTCCGAGTTGTCAGAATGCGTCAAATTATGCCGCTCCTTAAAATACTCCGTGTACAACGCGCTCATCACCTCGTTGTAAACCACGCTGTCGATTTTTTTACGGTAACCGGACTTTAGGCAATAGCTGCCGTCGTCGCGTTTTTCAAAGGCTTGGCCTATCATCTTAACCGAAATCTTTTCGGCGGTTTGCAAGTCGTATATCAGGCGTTCCAAGCCACGGTAAGGCGGCACCAACAGTACCGAGTAGTCCGAAAGCCTTGTAAACTCGTTATATATGTCGATAAGCCCGATGCTCAGGTCGATTTTTGATTGGTCGGACAAAAAGTCTATCGCCGCCGGAAGCAGCTTCCTCAACCGTTTTTCCGTAGCCGAAGCACTCTCGGGAACGGGCGGCGGAGGCTTTTTCTCGCGCTTCGGCGCGGCGCAGGGCATTTTTAGAACGGGCGCCGCCGGTTTCGCAAATGCGGAGCCGACGGGCGCACCGTTAGCGCCCTCAGCGCCCGGAAGAAGGGGTGCGCCGGGCACAACGACAGAGACGTGCGCGCCGGGTGGAACGGCGGGCGCGCCGGCTACGGGCGCGCCGGCTACGGACGCTCCTGCTACGGGAGACGCCGATTTTTTAAGAGAGTCCGAGGCGGGTCGTTGCGGTTGATTGAGATTTTTTTTGTCCGACTCGCCCGCGCTTTTTATGTGCGAGGTAATCGCCGTGTTATAATCCGTGTTGCCGGTGAGCAGCAACTGAATCTCGGCATATAACGCGCTGCGTTTGCCCTGCAGCGCTAAGGTTTGCGAACGCGGCGCAAACCTTAGGTATGCCTTTTGCTTTTGCGCGCCCGTGAACTCCGCCGTAACGACCTCTCCGGGTTTGCCTGCGTTCTCGACTACCGCCTTGGCCGTTACGCCTTTTAGGCTCTTGCCGCGTTTATAAATGCCCTCGTACGCCTCGCGGGTCACGTTCTTAATCACGAAGCCGTTTTTGTATTCGGGATTCGGGATTCGGGATTCGGGACTCGGGGGCTGCTTCCCAAAATCCTTTTCCCTGATCCCTGACCCCTGACCCCTGACCCCTGAATCGGGGCTCGGGATGGATGATTTGCGTTCTTTATCCTTAGAAAACTGGCCATTGGCCACTGGCCACTGACCACTGGCTGATCCCTGCTTTTGCATCAATTTATCGGATATCTTAAGTTTTCTGGGGGCATCGGAAACCGCTTTATCCTTTCCTATGGCTTTTGTAATTTTATCTCTCCCCCGCCCCTTAAAAAGCGCCTCCAAATCGGCCGCCACCGAATCCTTTGCCGTGACGGAAAGCATACGCGCTTTTGTATCGTATACGATAGAAATGTGCTCGGAACCTTGCGCATACGAAAACCGCTCAAAATGGCTCGCGTCATTCACCGGGATATAGCCCTTGCGGATAAACGCCCCGCTTTTTTCAAGCGCGACGATAAAATCCGCAACCTTGTCGGCCGCGCAATCCTTAAAATCCTTTCGGACGTTTTGGGGGGATGAGGTAGTATTTTGTTCGTTCATCTTTATTTTATTTTGGGTGTTCTAAATTTTCGTGATACTTATTTTGTTAGTCCCTCGTAGGGGCGGCCTCGTTATCCGCCCGAAATTATGGTAAAATTGCTTCGTTTTTCTTCAAAACATGTCTGTAACCAAACATTCGGGCGGATAACGAGGCCGCCCCTACAACACAATCGGTAGGTTCACGTCACGAAAATTTAGAACCCCCTTTATATTTCATATTTGTTCCCTAGTTAAAAGCGGTTCTTATAGCTAAGAACCGCTTTTAACTACACTCAAAGCTTACGCCTTAATTTTTTTCTTTTGGAAGCGGGCAAGGTATAAGACAACCGCCGCAATCAACAGCACTGCAATAATAATCATCGCGGTGCTGAGCACGCGCCACGGCCACGGGGCGGGCGGGCTTGCGCCGATAATCGAGAATTCGTAAATCACCTTGCTCTCATTGCCGGCCCTGTCGCGCGCGGTATACTCTACCTTGTAATCGCCCGAAGCCGTAAGCTTGTAGCCGCTCTTGCTCTTGTCCTTGTCGTCCTCGTACTTGGAGTCCATCGTCTTGATGCGTCCGGTATTGCCCCAATCGCTCACCGAGTAGACCTCGCCGCTCGGCAATATCAGGCGCTTGGTGAAGAGGATGTCCTCGTATTTAGCCGCCTCTGTCGTCGCCGTCGCCTTAATGTCCTCCGTGCCGATAATCTCCATGATGTCGAACACAAACGGATCGTTGAGCGCATAAGCTTTTGTTCCGCCCTTTTGAGGCGCGTTTACCTTAAACGTAGGAGCCCGGTTGTCTCCGACCGTAATCACAAACGATTGTTGCGCGACGCGGGAGGTATTGACGGAGGCCGAATAAGTGACTTTATACTTTCCGTCCTCACTCGGCGTAAATGCGTATCCGTTGAAGTTTTCTTTGTACTTTTGGTTCGCGTCGTCAATCTTGTCCAACTTTTTGATTAAAGAGGGGCTTACGCGCGAACCGCTGGGCGCATCGATTGTAATCTCGACCTTCGCGTTTGCATAGCGGTTGTGAGCAACGACCGACGGCAGGATGACCTCTACGCTTTTGGCCGAATACACCGGCATGATGCCCTGAACCTCAAAGGTCGTGTCCATGGTGTCGTCCACCATAAGGTCGTACACGTCCTGCATTTGCTTATAAACGCCATCCCTCGTGTAGTACCCTTCCTCAAAGAAGAACGAGCCTTGCGCAAACGCCGTAAACTCGGAACCCATTAAGGTGAAGCTGCCGGGGCCGGAGATTTTGCGCACCGTGTAGGCGCGGGAGAAATCGGTACTGGAAATTAAGGGCTGAACACCGAATTCGCTCTTTAAGGTGTAGGTTTCGTTGACCTGGCCGCTGGTGGGGATGGGCGGGGCGGAGCTCGGCAAAATGACAACCTCTTCCGCCTCGTCCTCTACCTTCAGCGTGTAGTTCACCGCAGTGCTGTTGCCCAAGATATCAAACGCGCGGATGGTAAATACATAGTTGCCCTTAGCAAGGCCGACGCGGATATTGTCTACGACAATCATGCCCGTGCCTTCTTCGGTAATGAGCGGGCTTGAATACGGCTCGTCTCTGAATCCCGCGCCGCTTACATAGAACGTCTCTAAGGAGTCGATGTCCTCAATGACGAGTTCGCCGGTTTTTTCCTTTACTTGGGCAAGCTTAATCTCAAAGCCGACAAAGTTTCTGTAGGCGTCCGGAACACCCGTAATTGCGAACGAGCCCAAGGAGAACTTGTTGTAGTTGTCACGATTCAGCACGTCGTCACCGCGCTCGAGCGTCGCCGTAATCCCGTCGAACTCGACCTTTTTGACGATAGGCGACGCCGGAATTACGATATCGTCGTCGTCTTCCTCTTCACCGGGCATTGTGATTTCCGGCGTCATGCCTGTGATACATTCATAATAAAAAGGACTTGTCTCGATGCCCAACGCCGATGCCGGCATTTTTTCGGCAATCAGTAAGCGCACAACGCCGTCGTCGGAAACGTCCGATTCATACCCGTACGAGCGGGAATTCCCTACGCTGTCGGTCGCCTTTACCGTAAAATACAACTCCGTAGCCGCGGTGATCTCCAGTGACAGCTCGTCCAGTTTCTTTTGTGCGTCCGCTTTACCGGCCTCCGCCGCATTGTCAAAGTCAATCTTGGCGTACTTGTAATCGGCGTTGCGCAAAAACACCTTGAACTCGGCGCCCGCACCCTCGCGCTCGACGCGCAAGGTCTCGCCGCTCTTTACCGAAAGAGCGTCGGCAATGACCGGCTTGTCATCTTCGTCCAACTTGACCGTCGATATGGTATAATCGATATTAAGCCTCGAAGACAGCGCGTCCGTCACGGTAGCCGTCGGAACGGTGTAGGTTTTTACGCCCTTTGACAAATAGATATACTTATCAAAGTCTACCGCAATGGAGGGGGGCATTAAATCCTTATATTCTTGATCCAGCGTGATGTCGTAGGTTTTGGTGGTGATGTTTTGATCGTAGTCGCGCGCTTGGTACTGCACGGTGTATTTCCCTAATCCGTCAAAGCCCTCAAGCTTGTCCTTATTTGCCTCGTAATAGTTCTTAAAGTCAAACTCTAAGCCTTTTTCCGTGAATGTGATTGCCTTATACGTCGTGTCGGTATCCTTTTCGGTCACATAATAACCGTTCGAAAGTATATTGGGGTTGTAGCGGTACGTGTTGTCCGAGCCGCCGGAGGTGTTGTAAATATCGTAAATCTTTAACACCGCATTGTTGTTGACCGTGTCGCGGATTTCGAAGCTGACGCGCGAAACGCCCGTTTTCTTGGCGGGGTCGTTGAGGCCGGAATTATCCACATACTCGGGGTACGGGAACGTGATAACGGTGGAGGCTTCCGTCTCGTCGGTGTCGCTGTCTTCGTCGGAGTCGCGCATGTAGACGTCTTTTCCCCAGCGCGTGGGAATCATGTGCTCGTCAATGTCTCGCAAAGTAGGTGCCGTGCGGTCCTCGCACGTGATAATATACGTCATTTCCGTAGAGAGGTTGCCGAAATCGTCGACCGCCTGATACGTGATGTCGTAACGGCCCTTAACGGTCGGATAGAACGACATGTTATATGCGTTGTCAAAGAAAACCTCTTCGTCCGTGTAGCCGGTCGCAAACCCGCTCTTTTTATCCACGGTTGCCACCTTGACTTTTTCGGTAACCGCGCCCTCTCCGGTCTTGTACGCCGCCTTTACCGTAACGAATACCTTGGCGTTTTTATCGTAATTGTCGGTAACGGAAGCCTTGGGGAGCGTAATCTGCGTATTGATGCTGGCGGTGGTCGGGACGCCGGAAACCGAAATCTTCGGGTCGCCCTCGTCCTTAAAATCGCCGCCCTGGACAAAAATGTCCTCAAACGTCTTGGTGAAATAGCGTTCGCCGCTCCCCAGCTTTGCACTGTATACTATCACGTACGTGCCCGCTCTCGCATAGCTGTGCTTTCCTTCCTTGTCCTTGGTGGACATCTTATCCGTAATATCGTCGAAAACGGTAACGCCGTCCGCAATCTTTGTCGTTTCGACCTTCAGCGTGTAAGGGTCTGCCTTTTGATCGACCGGCTCAAATTCGTCCATATCCTCGGACTTAAAGTAGAGCTCGGCTCTCGGCACAATAAACTCCATATTTTCCGCAGCATACGTCGGGATGTCCGCGCCGCCGTAATCGACGCGCAGCTCGTACTCCGCTTCTATCTCGCAGTAAACGGTTTTTGAATACAACAGCTTGTCTGCCTTCTTATATTCCAATGTATATACGCCGACCTGCGAAAAGGCGAAAGCCCCCGTCTCGGTCAATGTGGCCACCTTGCCGTTCGGCGCGGTAATCACCAGCGTTTGGCCGGTGCCGAGCGTGAAAGTCTCGGATGACAAATAGGTTACGGACGCAGGAACATAAAAAGAGCCTGCCGTGTCCTCGGCAATCGCGTTCTCGCCGAAAACGCTCACTGCCCCTCCGCCGATAAAGAGGCTGACGGAAAAAACCATTGCCAGCATCACGCCTAGAATTCGTCTGTGTTTCTTCATTTTGGTAAACTATACTCCTTGGGTTGTGGTTCTTTAATCTTTAGCGCATACCAAAAAATGATACGCGCAAGTATACAACTGTATGATTATACTATTAAAATGCAACCTTGTCAAACAATTTGTCCGACAATTTTTTTTATTTTTGCAAATCTTGCCGCGGTGGTATTGTTTGTGTAGCGGGTTTTTTTTATGCAATGATTTTAGCTACGACAAACGACGTGGAAAACAAGTGATAAGTGATAAGTGGTAAGTGATAAGTTTCGGATGATTTTTATTGGGGAGTAATTGTCCGTCGGCAGATAAAATAACTCAATAACTTATCACTTATCACTTATCACTTATCACTTGCTCACAGTACCCGTATCACGCTGTCCACGCTCTTAACCGCCTTAATTCTTTTCATCTCGGAAAGCGCCGCCTGCATCGACGCCTCGCCCGTGACGTGCGTCAAGAAAATAATCGACGCCGTGCCGTAGGCCGCTTCGGATTGAATCATCTGCGCGATTGAAATTCCGTACTTTGCAAACAGCTCCGCGATTTTTGCCAGCACGCCCGCCTTGTCCTCGGCGGTGAGGGCGAGGTAGAAGGCCGATTCAAAATCGGATGCGATTTTGAAGTGAGGAGTGAGGAGTGAGGAATTAGGAATGGCGGATTTTTTATCTTGCTTTGAGCCCAAGCTTCCGGTTGCACACTCGGCACTCATCCTTCGTTCCTCACTCCTCACTCCTAACTCCTCACTGTCACCCCCCGCAGTCGAAGCGCTGAACGCCGTATACGTGTGCGACTTGGCCTTTGCGCACGTCACAATGTCCGACACAATCGCGGACGCCGTAGGCAGCGAGCCCGCGCCGCGCCCGTACAGCATGACGTCGTCTACCGAATCGCCCTTTAAAAACACCGCGTTGAATTCGTTGCGCACGGACGCCAATGGATGCGAGAGCGGCACAAAGCACGGGTGCACGCGCGCCTCGATGCGGGATTCGGGGTTCGGGGTTCGGGATTCGGAATCGGCAACTTCCCCTCCGCACGGAGCGAGGCGGCGCTTTAGCGACGGGATGTTTCCCGTAGGGGTCGCCGTCCCCGGCGACCCGCCGGAACCGCTACTTTTTATAAGGTGCGGGTCGCCGGGGACGGCGACCCCTACGATTTTATCTTCTGCCCCCTGACCCCTTTCTCCATCCGACATTGTGCAATGTGCGCCTGCGCTTGTGCGCTTCCCGATGGCCAAAAGCTTAATCACGTACCCGAGCTTTGCCGCATTTGCGATGTCCGCCGCCGTTACCCCCGTAATCCCCTCGCGGAAAATCTCCGCATAGGGGATGTGCTTATGGAACGCGAGCGTCGAGAGGATGCTTAATTTGTACATCGCGTCGAAAGCCTCGACGTCTGCGGTCGGGTCGAATTCCGCAAACCCTAACGCTTGAGCGTCGCGCAAAGCGGTTTCGTACGAGAGGCCGTTTTCCGCCATCTTAGTCAGGATGTAGTTGGTCGTGCCGTTGATGATGCCCATGACGGCGGACAGGTTGTTCGCCTGCATCCCTTGCTGCAAAACGCGGATAATCGGGATGCCGCCCGTGCAGGACGCTTCAAAGTAGAGCCCCACGCCGCTCTTTTTGGCGATAGGTTCTAACTCCTTGCCGTGTTTGGCAATCAGTTCCTTGTTGGCGGTTACGACGCTGCGCCCGCTCTCAAGGGCGCGCGTGATAAAGGTTTTGGCGGGCTCGACGCCGCCCATCGTTTCGACGACGATGGAGATAGACTTGTCGCTAAGCACGTCGTCGATGCTCGTCACCGCGCATTCTTCCGGGACGCCGCGCTTGACTATCAGCTCTTTGGAGCGGTCTAATACTTTAGCCACGCGGATATCAAGCCCTTGCGTGCGCAGTATCATTGCTCTTTCGCGCGATAAAATATCGAACGTCCCGCCGCCGACGGTGCCGATGCCTAAGATTGCCACGTTAATTCTGATTGGTTGTTTGTCCATAATAATTCCTTACCCAAGTGCAGTAGTGCGGTAGTGCAGTAGTGCAGTAGTTGATGTTTTTTTTCTTATTCCTTAGATAAAACGATAAATGCTATTTGTCGAATACATAATGCTACCGATTGCAATCTATCATTCACTACTGCACTATTGCACTATTGCACTATTGCACTCGGTCACGACTTTCTATTTAAGTTGAATATAATATTCAGCCCCCTTAAAGTCAGCGTCCTATCCACGATGTCGATGACTGCCGAGTGCTTGCCGACGAGTTCGGCAATGCCGCCCGTCGCGATGACCTTGGCCCCGCCCGTTTCGGCCTTTATCTTTTGAATAATATATTCGACCAAACCGACATATCCGTACAAAATGCCCGACTGCATGTTGGAGATGGTGTTTTTGCCGACGACCGCCGGGGGGAACTGCAATTCGACTTTCGGGAGCTTGGCGGCGGTGTCCCACAGCGAATCCGCGGCGGTTTTTAAGCCGAAGCTGATGGGGCCGCCTAAAAATTCGCCTTTTTCGCTGACGACGTTAAAGCTGGTGGCGGTACCGCAATCGAGCACGATGCACGGCCCGCCGTAGGTGTAGTACGCCGCGACGCAGCCGACGATGCGGTCCGCGCCGACCTCTTTTGGGTTGTCGTAGCGGATGTTGAGGCCGCATTTGGTGCCCGCGCCCACAATCAGCGGCTTTACGCCGATGTAGTACGACACCATGTGCTCTAGGGTGTAGTTGAGGCTGGGCTGCACGGAGCTCATGACGACGCCGGTGATGTCCTTGGAGCCGAAATCCCTGCCTTTAAAAAGCCTCTCTAAAAGCAGCCAATACTCGTCGCCCGTTTTAGAAACGGACGTCGCTAAGCGCATACTCTCTATCAGCTTGTCCTCGCCGAACAGCCCGAGCTTTATGTTGGTGTTACCTATGTCGAATACTAATGTCATCTTTTATCTTTTATAACAGATGCTAATTAACATTACCTACGCATCCGCTAATAACGCCGTAGGCGTAAAACGTGGATAACCCGGGGTCTTGTTCGAGGGGCATACCTATATGATCCAATGATAGGCGCGAATTATTGAAACTGATATCCGTAGGGGCGAGGCGTGCCTCGCCCGGTCGGTAAGCGCTTTTGCAGGGCTGGGTACGCGTTATTGGTACGCAGGTGGGGCGGTAGGTTGCCGCCCGCCGCATATAGAGACTCCGACGGTTCGGGCGGATGCCATCCGCCCCTACGGGGATTCGTGTCCCAATTTTTCGTCCGAAAAACCTCCGCCGTCGTTTTTCGTTTTTCGTTTTTCGTTTTTCATTCGCTCAAACTCTCCGAGTTTCAGCGCCTTGCCCACCGCCAAACACAGCGGCGGCATGATGAGGTTTAAAACAAGCAGCTCGCCCAACCCAATCAGCACAAATGCCCACCAAAACGCGCCGACCGGGAGCCCCATAATCTCCATCCCGGGGAACAGCCACACAAGGCACGAGACGACCAGCGCCGTGTTGGTGACGACACCGGCGCTCGCGGCGGCGTTGTAGGGCAGCCAGCGCGCCGTCTTCCCGCCACTTTTCCCACCGGCCGCTTTGCCTCCGTCCATTGCGCCGTCAATTTCCCGACCCCCGACCCCTGGCACCCGGCCCCTAAACTTCCTCACGCCCGCAAACGCGAGGGCGGAAAGCCATCCGGCAACGCCGCGCGGAACAATCCAAACGGCGCAAATGATCGCGATATTGACGGGGCTCTCTGACGCCGCTCCGAACATCAGCGCCCATAGCAAGCACGTGCATCCCGCGAATATACCAACGATCAGCCCATACTTTGGACGGTAAGAACAGGCGACAAAGACGACCGGGATCATAAACGCCGCCACGGGCAACCACGCGAGCACAAACATAAGCGCGACGGCAACGGCGCAAACGGTAATGTCCTTGGATTTGATTTTCACTTTTTCGGCTCCTTGTAGACGCCTTTTTTTAATGCACAGTGCTCAATGCTCAATGCACAATGATTGTTGTTTAATTAGCACAATCACAGCACAACACGCAATGCAAGACTAAGGTCGCCTCAATAAAATAAACTTTTCCTTGCCACCCGCAGTAAATGCAAGCAACACGTCCGATCCGCAACATGGTACCGACGAAACAATATCATATCATATTATGCGTAAAATTGGCAAATGTTTTGAATGCATTTCAAAGAGAAAACTTTAGGTTGTCAGGGGGATGTCACGGGGACGGCAGACTGGGGAAAAACTCTTACGTTTAAACGCTTGCAAAATCCGTCATATTTTGGTATAATGTTGTTATGTTGAGTGGGTGGTTTTAAGTAATGGAACATATAGTCGGCGATAGCCGTAACCA
>Ga0123356_10001727_pt1 | contig 23843 bp, 20 predicted proteins | sample TergutEmb28metaG_2_FD_92546 | JGI IMG/M metagenome (GOLD analysis project Ga0123356, IMG submission 92546) | Embiratermes neotenicus P3 segment gut microbial communities from Petit-Saut dam, French Guiana - Emb289 P3 | ecosystem: Host-associated > Arthropoda: Insects > Digestive system > Gut ...
CCGGTGAGCACCTTGACCCACGCCTCATACAGCGCCCAGGCGCCGTCCATTTCCACGTGCGACTCCATGACCGGCGGGAACGCGCCGATCGCATCGACGGCCGACACGAACGAGAACGCCCGGCCGGCCAGGTAGTCCGACGATCCCGAGCACCAGAACCCGATGTCGCTCTTGGTCAGCCCGGTCTGGCCGAACACCTCGGCGAAGATCGGCACCAGCATCTCGACGCCGTTCGTGGTGCCGTCGGTGCGGCGCACGTTCGGCGCCTCGGCGAATGCGACCACGGCAACGTCACGCATCAGGGGACCCGTTCCTCACAGGTGGTGGGCGTAGGAGTCGTACGGCGCGTCGGACTCGCCGGAGGGCTCGAAGTGGCTGATGTTCTCCGCCGTGGTGCCCCACTCCTCCTGCGGCCGCCACACCGCCCGCACCCGCATGCCCATCCGCACCTCGTCGGCGGGGCAGCCGAGGATCAGGTGCTGGAACGGGATGTCGGCGCCGTCCAGCAGTACCGACGCGGCCACGTACGGCACTGGCACCCGCTGCCCCTGGAACGGCACGTTCACTACGCAGAACGTCGTCACGGTGCCGGTGTCCGGCAGCTCGACGTCCGTCGCGGTCGGCACCCCGCAAGTCGGGCACGCGCCGCGCGGCGGCACGTAGACCTTCGCGCAGGCCGGGCAGCGCTGCCCGATGAGCTTCCCTTCCGCGAGCGCGCGCAGGTAACGGCTCTCCTCCGCCGACGCGCTGTGGGTATAGCGGAGGGTGATCGGAGCGGACATCATTCCGGTCTCCGCACCGGGGACGGGAACGGGCTCGGCTCTGCCCGGTGCCGTTGTCGTCATCGCGGTGTCTGCGGCAGGCTCGAAGCACTCGATGTCGGTGATGCTGCCCTTCGGCTCGGCCGCCCAGCGGGGGGTGACGCGCAGTCCGGTGCGCATGGCTGCCGGGCTGGGCGCATCGACAGCGTGCAGGAGGGCGGTGCCAGCGCCGTCGAGCTGGATCAGCGCCCAGGCAAACGGGCGGGCTAGCGGCTGGCCGTCGCGCGGCTGCGGCTGCCAGGACCAGGTCAGCACGGTGCCGGCCGGACCGACCTCGATCAGCTCCTGCGGCGGCGCGAAGGTGACCGGGTCGTACTCGGCAGGCGGCACGTGCACTCGTCCGTCGGCGCTGCGCGAGCCCAGGATCCGCCGCTGTGCCAGGCCCTGCATGAACCGGCCGAGCACCGGGCCGAGTGACCGCGTGTAGTCGAAGCTGATTTCCAGCGGCGCGCTGAGGGGCGCGGAGACGGGCCCCTCGCGGAGTGGTTCAGTAGGCACGGGCACGGATGAAAGTGAAACACGTTCTAGCTACGGATGCCAGAGCCTCGCCAGGCTCGTAATGCCGCAGCTCGGACCGGTCAGGCCGAGCCTGTTTCGACAAGAGTGTCCGGGACCCCGCCTTCGTCCCTGGTCTGGCCGGCTGCCGTGCAGAGTCCGCCGGTGACGCACGACACCCCGCTCAGTAGGTTGGCTCCCGCGTTGACGTTGTCAGCCGATGTGCTCAGGCTCCACGCCGTGCCATCCCAGACCTCCGCGATTGTGTTGAACAGGCCTAGCGGGCTGAACTGGTAGTCCCCCACTGCCGCACACGAGGTAGCCGAGCTGCACGACACGGAGTTTAGCGAACTGCCCTGCGACGCAGAAGGATTCGGGATCGTCTGCTCAGTCCACGCCGACCCATCCCAGTTCTCGGCGAGAGTCGTGGCATTGCCCAGGCCAAAGACCTCGCCGACCGCCTCGCACGCGCTGGCCGCCGAGCAGGAGACTGCGCTCAATGTCGCGCCCGCCGGTCCTGCGGTCGGCTGAGGAGTCCAGGAGCTGCCGTTCCACAGCGCAGCGTTCTCACCGGCCGGCCCGGAGCCGACCACCTCGCAGACATTCGCCGACACACATGACACCGAAGTAGGCCCTGAGAATCCCGTTATGCTCGGAGCCGCCGACCACGACGTTCCATCCCAGATGCCCGCTGTGGCGAAGCCGTCGACCGCCATGCAGAAGTTTACCGCGGCGCAGGACACGGACTCCGGCTCAACATCGGCCCCTGGCCTGGTCTGCAGGCTCCATGCTGTCCCGTTCCACATCTCTGCGTAAGCCCCGGCAGCGCCGGCGCCAACGGCTTCACAGAAACTCGGGGAGACGCACGACACGCCGAACAGCGAGCCGCTGGTAGGGGCGAACTGGCTCGTCGGATTCGGGACCGCCTGGATGGTCCACGTCGCCCCATTCCACGTTTCCGCCAGCCCGACCTGGTTGCCCGAGTTGTTGAAGTGGGTGCCTACGGCCTCGCAGAACGTGGTGGACGTGCAGGACACGCTGCTGAGCGTGTTGGTCGTTGCGCCAGCGGGCGCTACTACTGGCTGGATTGCCCAGGAACTACCGTTCCACGCCTCCGCCAGCGCGCGCACCGGCTGCGCAGTGACGACCACCTGAGAGCCGCCGGTAGCCTCGCAGAACGTGCCGGACGTGCAGGACACGGCGGTCAGGTTCGAGAAAGTACCCGCAGCCGGATTGGGCGGCGACTCAGCAGTCCAGCTGCTGCCGTTCCACTGGGCCGCCAAGGGCACGACGTTCCCATTGCTGGAGGTGGTGACTCCAACGGCCTGGCAGGAGGCCGCGGCGGTGCAGGACACGCCCAGGAGGTTGCCGCTGGCGCCAGCGATCGGCTGAGCGGTCCAGGACGACCCGTTCCATACCTCGGCGCCCAGGACCCCGTTTGAGTCGGCTCCGACCGCCTCGCAGAACTGTTTCGACTTACAGGAGACCGCATTCACGGCCGCGTTGGCAGGTACCGTCTGGAGCTGCCACGACGTCCCGTCCCACTGTTCCGCGACGGTGGGGCCAGGATTGCCGCCATTGCCGGAACCCCAGGCCTCGCAGAACGAGGGCGAGGCGCACGACACCGAACTCAGGGTGAGGAATGCATCGCCTGCCGGGGCTGGCGGGAATTGCAGGGTCCAGGACGTGCCGTTCCATGTCGCAGCCAGCGGCGCTGTTCCGCTGGCCGCGACGTAAGATCCCACGGCCTGGCAGAAGCGGGCCGATGTGCAGGAGACCTGGGCCAGGCCCGCCGAGTCAGAGCCGACGGGGAACGGGACGGTTTGGAGCGTCCAGCTGCTGCCATCCCACGCCTCGGCCAGGCTAACTTGCGAGGTTCCCAGCTGATATGACCCGACCGCCTCGCACGATCCGTTCGTAGGGCACGAAACGCCGGTCAGGCTCGGAGCCACCGTCGGATTGGTGTCCTGAGCCGGGTTGAGCGTGGGCTGCCGCTGCCAGGACGTTCCGTTCCACCGCTCAGCCAGCGTGACGTTGATCCCGGCGGCGTTCAGGTCAGTTCCGACGGCAGTGCACGCGTTCGGCGAGGAGCATGAGACTGACTCAAGCTGCCCGCCGGGTAGCTTCGCGTTCGGCGACTTGACTATTGTCCAGTTCTGACCAGCGGCCAGCGCGCTGCCTGCGCCGGTCACGACCATGCCGGCAACCAGCACGGCGATAGTGAGGCTGGCCCCGGCGCGGGCTAGCGCCGTGCCGTTAAGCATGCGATGCATTGCGAATCTCCTTCGCCGCGTCAGCCGCCGGTCTCGATGAGCGTTGCAGTGAACTGCGCGGGATCATCAGTTACGCCTGCCGCGGTGCATTGACTGCCCGTGCAGGACACGCTTGCCAGCACGTTCTGGCCGGCGAAGGCGACGCTGGGCGTGGAGCGAAGGCTCCATGCCGTACCGTCCCACACTTCCGCGACCGTGAGGGACTGGCTCGACGGGCTGTACTGACCGACGGCGGCGCAGTAGGTCGGCGAGGTGCACGACACCCCTTGCAGCTCGGCGCCGAACGAGGCGGCAGGGTTCGGCGTGGGCTGCACTGTCCAGCTGGTGCCATCCCACGCTTCCGCGAGCGTCACCTGCGTGAACGTGTCGTCGATGTACCAGCCAACCGTCTCGCAGGACGTCACGCTGGAGCAGGAGACCCCGAGCGGGTCGACGGAGGATCCGCCGTCGGGAGTCGGCATGACTTGTGCTGTCCAGGACGAACCGTTCCACTGCTCGGCCTGGCCTCCTGACGGGCCCGCGCCAACCGCCTCGCAGTAACTCGGCGAGAGGCAGGACACCGAGCTGAGCGACGTGAAGCCAGCCGTAGCGACCTGGGCCGACCAGGAGCTGCCATCCCACATGTCCACGTGGCCGTCGAAGCCGGTTGCCGCGCAGAAGCTCGCGGACGTGCACGACACCGACGTTAGCGAGCCGCCGGGAACCGTCTGCAGGACCCAGTTCGTTCCGTTCCACTGTTCTGCGCCGGCTCCCCCGGACGTGCCGCCGACCGCCTCACAGAAGTCGACGGAGGTGCATGAGACGCCTGCCAGGGACATAACAAAACCGTTGGCCGCCTCAGCCGGATCTGGCGTTGGCTGGATCTCCCAGGTGGCTCCGTTCCAGACCTCGGCCAGCGCGACGGTTTGTGCGGAGGCATCGGTGTAGGAGCCCACTGCCTCGCAGAACACCTGCGACACACAGGCCACCGAGCTGAGACCGTTGCTCGTGGCCGCAGCGGGGCTGACCACCGGCTGCAGCTGCCACGAACTGCCGTCCCATGACTCTCCGAGCACCACTAGATTGGGCGCTGCGTTGCTGAGCTCGAAGTCTCCTCCAGCCTGGCATGCTGCGGCGGCGGAACAGGACACAGCGTCGAGGCTGGCGAAGGACGCGCCAGCTGGGTTCGGTGTGGTCTGGGCGGCCCAGGACGTCCCGTTCCACGTGGCGGCTGCAGTGATGGTGTTGCCCTGGCTGTTATTGAAGCTGCCAACCGCCTCGCAGGACATAGCTGTGGCGCACGAAAGGGCGGTCAGGAAGGCGGTGCTTGGTGTCGTCTGCGCGCTCCATGCCGACCCGTTCCAGCTGGCAGCGCCGCCCGAGCCGATAGCCTCACAGAAGGTTCGGGAAACGCACGAGACCGCGCTGACGCCGGACAGCGCCGGAACGGTCTGCAGCTGCCATGATGTCCCATTCCAGTTCATCGCGAATGGGCCCGTATCCAGGGAGTTCCCGGCGGCCTCGCAGAACTTCGCCGAGATGCAGGAGATCCCGCGCATACTGACGCTGGCGGCGCCGACCGGGTTTGGCGTGGACTGCAGGTGCCATGTAGCCCCGTTCCATCGCGCCGTAAAGGCGAGTGTCTCGCCGACGCCGTTGCTGTAGGAGCCCACCGCCTCGCAGAACGTGGCGGATATGCAGGACACGCCGGTCAGTACGGCCGATGTCGAACTGGGCGGGACTGGGAACGACTGCGATGTCCAGGCGGTCCCGTTCCACCCGTCGGCGAGGCTGATGCCCACGGTGCCGACCGTGTATGCCCCGACGGCCTCGCAGAAGGTCGAGCGAGGGCAGGAGACTCCGAGCAACACCGGGCCGGCCGCAAACACCGTGTTGTCGGCTGGGTCCGGCGTGCTTTGCACCTGCCAGGCCGTGCCGTCCCAGCGCTCGGCCAACGTCAGGCTGAGACCCGACGTGCTCACGGCGGTCCCGACGGCAGTGCAAGCGCTGGCCGCCGAGCACGACATGGCTTCGAGCTGCCCGCCAGGCACCGTGGCGTTCGGAGAGTTCTGAATGGTCCAGGGCGCCGCGGCGCCGGTGGCGGCGAGAGCAGTCGGCGTGACTGTCATGACCGCCAGGAGCGTGCATGCGCCTAACGCAGCTCGCGAGATTCTGACCGTGCCCAAGCCCAACCGTCGCATGCCGGCTCCCCATAGTGGGCCTGATCTTTAACTGAGACTGGCCTGTCTCAGGCATTGCCGCAAAAATACCGCCTTCCTGGGATTTCGGCCAGCCCGCACCGACAGCGCGTTGGGGCCGGCTGCTGCGTTTGACAAACAGACCGATTGGAAACTATAGTTTCCGTCAGTCAGAGTTCCCCATCATGTAAGGAGAAGACGATGAACAGCGCAGCAGCCTGCGGCAACCAGATCCAAGGACAGATCCTCGAGACGATCCGCGGCAGCCAGGAGGCGGTCACCGACGCGCTGAGTACGTGGTCGGAGACTGTCAGGGCTGTTACACCGTCGCTGCCGATTCCGTCCCTGCCCCTGGCTGACAAGCTGCCCAAGCCGGGCGACCTGCTCGCGAGCGCTTACGATTTTGCCGAGCAGCTGCTCGCGTCACAGCGCAAGTTCGCCGAGGACGTTCTTCAGGCCACCGGGCCGGCACTGGCCTCGACGAGGGAGAGCGGCTCGGCCACCACGGAGTAACGAAGTCTGGCGGAGACGACGTGACTGAAGTGAATGACCACTTTCAGGCCCACGCGACTGCCCTGGGAGCATTCCTTCGCAGCCAGCGGGAGCTGGCGCGGCTGTCGCTGCGCCAGCTCGGTGATCTCACGAGCCTGAGCCACGCCTACCTGAGCCAGGTCGAACGGGGCATGCACCAGCCTTCGGTGCGAGCGCTCAAGCAGATAGCCGAGGCGCTGAACGTGTCGGCCGAAACCGTGCTGAGGGAGGCTGGCCTGCTGGACGCGCAGGATGAGGGCGACACGGACGGTAGCCGGATCACCGCGCAGGTGACGGCCCTGATCCAGGCAGACAGCCGGCTGAGCGAGTCGCAGAAGGCCGCTTTGCTAGCGGTCTACGACAGCATGCTGCCGAAATGACCTGACCGCCGTGGCTCAGCCGTTGCGCAGCTCCGTCTTGAGTATCTTGCCGGTGGGGCCTTTCGGCAGCTCGTCGACGAAGCGGACTTCGCGCGGATACTTGTAGGCCGCCAGTCGCTCTTTGGTGTACGCAATGACGTCGTCCTCGCTGAGGTCAGACCCCGCGCGCCGGACGACGACCGCAACGACTTCCTCGCCGAGCCGGCCGTCCGGCTTGCCAATCACCGCGGCCTCGGCAATCGCCGGGTGGCTGAACAGCACCTCCTCGATCTCACGCGGATAGACGTTGTAGCCACCGCGGATGACCAGGTCCTTGGACCGGTCAACGATGAAGTAGAACCCGTCCTCGTCCTGGTAACCGAGGTCGCCGGTGTGCAGCCAGCCGCCTCGCAGCGCCGACTCCGTGGCCTCTGGCTTGCCCAGATATCCCTTCATCACGTTGTGGCCGCGAATCTGGATCTCGCCGACGTTCTCGCGGCCGGGCGGCAGCGGCTGATCCTTGGTGTCCGCGACGCGCATCTGCACGCCCCAGATCGGCTTGCCGACCGACAGCGCTCGCCGGTCATCGGGCCGGTTGAACGACGTCGTGCTGGCTGTCTCCGAGAGCCCGTAGCCCTCCAGCACGCGCACGCCGACCGTCGCCTCGAAGCTGGCCAGGACGTCCTCTGGCAGCGAGGCGCCGCCGGATACTGCCACGCGCAGCCTGGACAAGTCCCGGCCGCTGAGGTTCTGCTGCGCGATCGCCTGCAGCATCGTCGGTACCCCGGCTATCACCGAGCACTTGTCGCGCTCGAGTGCATCGACCACAGCGCCGGGATCGAAGCGCGGGACTATCGACAGGGCGCCGCCGTACCGGACGGCGACGTTCAGCACCGACGACAGGCCGAACACGTGAAAGAACGGCAGCACGGCCAGCGTCACGTCGTCCGGCTGGGCGGCGAACAACTCGCCGGATACCGTGCAGTTCATGTACAGCTGAAAATGAGTGAGCTCTGCGCCCTTCGGCCTGCCGGTCGTGCCGCTGGTGTAGATGAGCACCGCCGTGTCGTCTGAGCTGCCGGGCCAGACGTCACCGCCGGGCTGGCTCAGTGGCGCGGAGCTCATCAGCTCGCTGACCGGCCTCGTCCCCTCGGGCAAATCCTGCTGACCCAGGCTGACCAGGTACAGCGGGATGCCGAGCCGCTCGCAGGCCTTGGCAGCCTCCTCGTGCATGCTGTGAAAGCCGATCATGGCCGCTGCTGCGGAGTCGGCTAGGTGGTACTCGATCTCAGGCGCCTTGAGCAGCGGGTTCAGCGGCAGCACGACCATCCCGGCCTTGAGCGCGCCGAAGTAGGCGGCCGGGAACTGCGGAAGGTTCGGTAGCTGCAGCGCGAGCACCTGGCCCGGCGCGAGCCCGCTTTCTGCCAGCCCGGCCGCGAACCGGCCGGATTGCTCGTCCACTTCGCGGTAGCTGGTCGGGGCGCCCATGAAGACGTGCGCGGTGGCGTCCGGCGTGGTCATCGCCGTTTCCGTCAGCATGCTTGCCATGTTGAAGCTCACCGCAGCCTCCATAGTGACTTCGCCGTCCGCGACGTGCCTGACTACCGGCGACGGGGGGCTTCCCGGCAGTGCCTGTGAGACATACATTAAGCGTGTATCACTACGGTGCCTAGGCCCTCGGAGGCGATGGCAAGGAGGACCATGGCAATCTGCCTGCGGGAACCCGGTGCTAACCGCGCCGGTACTGGCAGCCGCGTGTCCGGACCGCCGGCCTGGCTCTACCTGACCGAGCCGGCTCGCGGGCTCGCGGGCCTGGCCGCCCTGCCGCTGTCAGCGGGCTGGCTGGCATTCGCCCCGGTCGGTGACGGCCACGGCGTGCTCGTCCTGCCGGGGCTGCTGGCCTCGGACATGAGCACGGCGCTGCTCCGGCGGTATCTCGGCGGGCTCGGCTACGAGGTACACGGCTGGGAGCTCGGGCGCAACATCGGCCCGACCGACCGGGTTCTCGCGGAGCTGCCGCGAGCGCTGGCGGATCTGGCCGCGCGCACCGGCGGGCCGGTGTCCGTCATCGGCTGGAGCCTCGGCGGTATCTACGCGCGCGAGCTCGCGCGAGAGCAGCCGGGACTCGCGCGGCAGGTGATCACCCTGGGAAGCCCGTTCGGACTCACGCACCCGAAGCAGAGCCGTGCCGACTGGAGTTACCGGCGCCGCAGCCACCTGCACGCAACTGATCACCCGATCCCCACCCGAGAGGACATCGCCTGCCCGATAGAGGTTCCGTCTACGGCCGTCTACTCCCGGCGTGACGGCATCGTGTCGTGGCAGACCTGCGTGGAACCGGAGAGCGCCCTGCACGAGAACGTTGAGGTTCGCTGCGCGCACCTCGGCTTCGGCGCCGACCCGGCGACGCTGTGGCTGATCGCCGACCGCCTGGCCGCTCCGGCCGGCGTGCGCCGGCCGTTCCGGGCCCCGCCGCTCCTGCGCCCCCTGTACCCGGCACGTCGTGACCAGAGCGGAAGCTAAGGAGTGACATGCAACAGCTCACCGGACTGGACGCGTCTTTCCTGGCGCTGGAGACGGCCAACGCGACCGGGCACGTGGGAGGCGTGTGCATTCTTGACCCGAGTTCCGCGCCCAGGCCGCTGACGCTCGCGCGGCTCACGGAGGTGCTGGCAGAGCGGCTGCCGCTGGTGCCGGTGCTGCGGCGCAAGCTGCTGAATGTCCCTTTCGGTCTCGACCAGCCCTACTGGATCGATGACCCCCATTTCGACATCGAGTACCACATCCGCGAGATCGCGCTGCCGCGACCAGGCTCAGATGCGCAGCTGACCGAGCAGGTCAGCCGGCTGCATGCACGGCCGCTTGACCGGAGCCGGCCACTGTGGGAGATCTACCTGATTACCGGCCTGGCCAAGCGCCGGATCGCCGTCTACACCAAGATCCACCATGCGGCCATCGACGGCGTCTCGGGCGCGGAGCTGCTCACCGTGCTGCTCGACCTCAGCCCGGAAGGCCGGGAGGTACCGGCGAGCAGCCCGTTCCGGCCGCCGGAACCGCCCGGGCCGGTGGGGATGGCGACGCTGGCTGCGATGGCGGCCGCCCGCCTGGCCTGGCGGCCGGTTCAGACCGTACGGATCACCAACGAGCTGGTCAGGATGATGCCGACGCTGGCGCCCGCCGTCAGCACCTTCGTCGGCGGGATGCTGGGGCTTGGCCACGGCGACGGTGGCGTGATCCGGTCCGCCTCCGGCCGCGCGCCGACGACACCGTTCAACAAGCCGATAACGCCGCATCGCAGGCTGGCGCTGCGCAGCGTCGACCTGTCCACCGTCAAGACCGTCAAGAATGCATTCGGCGTCTCGGTCAACGACGTCGTCATGGCCATGTGCGCCGGCGCGCTGCGGCGCTGGCTGGCTGACCACAACGCGCTACCCGACTCGCCGCTCGTCGCGATGATCCCGGTATCGGTCCGCGACCCGCACGCCGCGGGCGCGCTGGGTAACAGGGTGTCTGCCATGCTGGCGTCCCTGCCGACACATGTCACCGACCCGGGCCAGCGGCTGGAGATCGTGCACGAGGCAACCAGGATCGCCAAGGCCCAGCAGGCAGCGATCCCGCAGGGCCTCGTGGACCGGATCAGCGACTTCGCGCCGCCGGCGCTCACCGCGCGTGCTGCGCGGGTGGTCTTCGCCACCGGCCTGCTGAACCGGCTGCCGCCCTTCAATCTGTGCATCTCGAATGTGCCCGGCCCGAACGTGCCCGTGTACCTGGGCGGGGCCAAGCTGCTGGCGCACTACCCGGTGTCGGTTATCACCGACGGCCAGGGGCTGAACATCTCGCTCGTCGGATACCTGGGCCAGCTGCACTTCGGGCTGCTGGCGTGCCGCGAGCTGGTGCCCGACATCGAGACGCTGGCCAGCTACGTGGTCGACGAGCTGGAGCTGCTCGCCAAGGCTGCCAGCGCCGTCGCGCCCAGCTAGCCGCGACCATGGCCAGGCCCGCCGTCCCCGGGGTCGCCCGGCACGGGCACGACATCAGCCGTGTCGTGCCCGAGGGAACCTCGGCGCCAGCCAGCATCCCGGCTGATGTCTTTGCCGCGGCGGCCGATGCATACGCCGCGGGACGTCGCCTGGACATGCAGTCGCTGGCCCGGCACCTCGGTGTCGGCCGGGCCACGCTGTACCGCCGGGCCGGTAACCGGGAGCAGCTGACGGATGAGGTGCTCTGGTGGCGCGCCAGGAGGCTGCTCGCCCGGCAGGTCCGGGCGACGAGCGAGCAGGACGGGGTGGCGCGGATCACGGCTGTCATCGGCGGAGTGATGCGCTCGATCGAGCAGGACCTCGCGCTGCGGGCTTTCATCGAGGCTGACCCCGAAGCCGCGCTGCGGATTCTGACCGGAACGCGCAGCACCGTGCAGCGGGGGATGGCCCGCGCCCTCGAGAACCTGATTGACCTCGAGCGCGCACGCGGTACATTCGCCACTCACCTCGATACGCCGACGCTTGCGTACGCGATCATGAGGATCTGCGAGGGATTCCTGTATGCCGACCTGATCGCCGACCGCGTGCGCGATATCGACCGTGCGGAAACGGTGATCGAGGCGCTGCTGACGGGCCTGGACCTCGGTCAGCGCGACACGACGGTCGCGGTCGCCACATGAGCGACCCGATGTTTGATCTCACCGGGAAGGTCGCCCTGGTCACCGGCGGCAGCCGGGGCCTCGGCCGGGTGATGGCAGGCGCGTTCGCCGAGCGCGGCGCGGACCTGATCATCGCGAGTCGCAAGGCGGATGCCTGTGAGGCTGCCGCCCGTGAGATCACCGGACGGTTCGGGGTGGCCGCGCTGGCCGTGGCGTGCAACGTGAGCGGCTGGGACGACTGCGACGCCCTGATCGACCGTGCTTACACGGAGTTCGGGCGGGTCGACGTGCTGGTGAACAACGCCGGGATGTCCCCGCTCTACCCGTCGCTCGATCAGGTGAGCGAGGCGCTGTGGGACAAGGTGGTCGCGGTGAACCTCAAGGGCCCGTTCCGGCTCACGGCCGTGATCGGCTCGCGGATGGCAGCGGGGACGGGCGGCTCGATTATCAACGTCTCCTCGGTGGCAGCGAAACACCCGGGTCCGGCCGAGCTGCCCTACGCTGCCGCGAAGGCCGGGCTCAACGCGCTCACCCTGGGCTTCGCCCGGGCCTTCGGGCCGACGGTCCGGGTGAATGCAATCCAGGCGGGACCGTTCCTCACCGACATCTCGAAGGCCTGGGACCTGGAGGCGTTCGCCGAGCGGGCCCGCACCTCCATCGCCCTCGGGCGAGCGGGCCAGCCACATGAGGTGATCGGGGCGGCGCTGTACTTCGCGTCGGCTGCGTCGTCCTTTTGCACGGGCGCCGTCCTGCAGCTGGATGGCGGCGCGTTCTGAAAGCCGGCAGGCAGAGCGAGCACGACAGGCTAGGGGCCGAAGATGAGTGATCCCGAGACGAGCATGTCGGAGCGGGTGACCGTCACCCTGACCGGCGGAGTGGCCGACGTCCGGCTGAACCGGCCCGAGAAGCGCAACGCGCTCGACCCGGCGATGTTCCAGGCCCTCATCGCGGCCGGAGAGCGTCTGAAGACCGAGCCCGGGTTGCGGGCGGCCGTCGTGTCTGGCAACGGCCCCGACTTCTGCGCGGGGCCGGATTTCGGCTCGTTCCAGGCGATGCGCTCCGGCGAGCGACCGCCTCCGCCCGCTGACCTGCCGCCATCAACCGGGCCGGCCACGGCCACCGGTCAGCGCGCCGCCTACGTCTGGACCGAGCTTGCCGTTCCCGTGATCGCCGCGGTGCGCGGCAATGCTCTCGGCGGCGGCCTGCAGATCGCGCTCGGAGCCGACATCCGGATCGTCGCACCCGATGCGCGGCTGTCTGTGTTCGAGGTGGCCTGGGGCCTCATCCCCGACATGACCGGGACTCAGCTGCTGCCCGAACTGGTCGGCCGCGACGTCGCCAAGGAGCTGACCTTCACCGGGCGCGTCGTGAGCGGCGAGGAGGCCGTGCGCATCGGGCTCGCGACCCGCGTCGAGGCTGATCCGCTCGCCGCGGCGGTCAGCATGGCGAAACAGATCGCCGGGCACAGCCCGCACGCGATCCGGGCGGCGAAGCGGCTGCTGAACCTCGCGGGCCGGGCTGACCTCGCGTCCGGGTTCGCGGCGGAGCAGCAGGAGATCCGCGCGCTCGTTGGCACCCCGAATCAGGTGGAGGCCGTCACGGCGCGCTTCGGCAAGCGCGCCCCGGCATTCGACGAGGTCTGATTCCGCTGGCCTGGTTATCCAGCCTGAGCCGACTCGCTGGTCAGCGCACGGACCTTACCCCCGGGAGCGGAAACCATCAGCGTGATCAGTTCCTCGGTGACGCGGGGCTCAAGGCCTTCGGTATGTCCCTTGTCCAGACGCATCACGTCGGCGACCACCCGCCCGTCACGCCCGCCCGGATAGACGTACACCTGCGCCGTCCCCGGCGCGGGCTTGCGGCCCCAGCTCAAGGTCGGGTTCGCGTCATAGCGTGAGTCGTGGATCTTGCCTGGCTGGTCATCCACTACATCAGCCCGCCGGACGCGCGGCCCGGCGCCGTAGCGCTCGGCCCACGGCGAGGTGTCCGGCAGCGAGGCGACCTCGTGCTCACCGCTCGTGAAGATGAACGAGAAGTCGGCCGCGGGCGTCGGCGGACGCTGAAAAGCGCCGCGGCGGGCCATCGCTTCCTCGAACGCCTGTCTCTCCTCTTCGGTCCGGGGCGGACCGAAGCCAGGCGCCCGCTCGGCCGGTCCGAGGCGGCCGCCGGAAAGGCTCAGCCAGCCGTCCACCCGGTCAGCGAAGTAGTCAGTGCCCGCCAGCAGTCGCTGCGACGTCATCCCGCCCTGAGAGTGGCCCGCCAGCCAGAAGGCGCGCACGCGACTGCGGCCGAGCTGATCCAGGATCGACTCCACCAGACGGACCAGGTACTCGTCGTCAGCGTCGGCAGCCCAGTGCCGCATCGGCTCTTTAGTGGCCGCCGAGGGAGTGGCTACGGCCAGGCGGTACCTATCCACGAAGTCGTAGGCGGGGAAGTACTCCCGCTGCCAGCGCCCGACCGATCCGCCGCCGTGCAGGCTCAGCACAAACGTGACTTCCTCAGCGCTGGCGAGGCCCGACGGCGTATCGAGGTAGCACTTCCGGCCGGTCTTGTCCTCGACGACGGCTGTCTCCACCCGGTGCGCCCTTCTCAGTGGCCGGAAAAGTTTGGTTTGCGCTTCTCGGCGAACGCGCGCGGACCCTCTCTGGCGTCCTCGCTGGCGAAGACTGCCATGCCGAGCCTGGCCTCGAGGGCGAACGCATCGTTCTCCGCCAGGCCCTCCGACTCGCGGATAGTGCGGAGGATCGCCTGCACCGCGAGCGGGCCGTTGGCGGCGATCATTTCCGCGATCTCCAGCGCTTTCGTCAGCGCCTGGCCGTCCTCGACGACGTACCCGATCAGCCCGATAGCGTGCGCCTCCGCGGCAGTGATGTGCCGGCCGGTGAGCAGCAGGTCGGCAGCGACCGTGTACGGGATCTGGCGGGCCAGCCGGACCGCCGAGCCGCCCAGCGGGAACAGTCCCCAGCGTGCCTCCGAGACGCCGAACCTCGCGCTGCGACCGGCCACCCGGATATCAGTGGCCTGCAGGATCTCGGTACCGCCCGCGATCGCCGGGCCTTCCACCGCTGCGATCAGCGGCTTGGTTAGCCGCCTGCCCTTGAGCAGCGGCTCGATCACCGACGGATCGAACGCACCGGAGCGGAACGAGTCGCCGGGGTGCGCGTCGGTCATCGCCTTAAGGTCGGCGCCGGCGCAGAAGGCGCCGCCCGCCCCGGTGAGAATGCAAACCCGGACCTCCGGATCGTTGTCGACCCGATCCCAGGCCTCGCGCATGATCGCCATCATCGGCCCGCTGAGGGCATTGCGGGCGTGGGGGCGGTTCATCGTGACGATGAGGACGTGCGTGCGCAACTCAACGAGGGCGTGCGGCGGCTGCTCCTGGTCGCCCGCGTTAGCGGTCATCTGGACGACCTCCTCTGGGCCTCCGCCGACGGCCCGAAATCGCGGATGCGCACGGTTGTGCCGAACGATAACACGTTCTAGTTTCGTACCCATGGCCGTGAACATCGCTGACCTCTTCGAGCACGCCGCCGACGCCGTACCGGACCGCCTGGCCATCGCGTGCGGCGACGCGCAGGTCACCTACCGAGAACTCGAGGCGCGTAGCAATCAGCTCGCGCACTGCCTCGCCGCGGCCGGCGTCGGAACCGGTGACCACGTCGGCGTCTACGGCCGGAACTCCATCGAGCTGGTCGAGGCGTTCCTCGCCTCCTACAAGCTGCGGGCCATTCCCGTCAACGTCAACTACCGGTACGTCGAGGCGGAGCTGCGCTACCTGTTCAGCGAGGCCGAGCTGACTGGCCTGGTCTTCGACCGGCGGTACGGCGACAAGGTGACCGCGCTGATGCCGGACTTCCCTGGTTTGCGCGCGGTCCTTGCCATCGATGACGGCAGCGGCGCGGAACTGCCCGCCGGCGCGCGGGACCTCGCCGCCGGGCTGACGGCTGAGTCGGCCGCGCGGGATTTTGGCGAGCGCAGCCCCGACGACATCTACCTGCTCTACACCGGCGGCACGACCGGATACCCCAAGGGCGTGCTGTGGCGGCACGAGGACGTGTGGCGGACGCTCGGCGGCGGTATCGACTTCGCCACTGGCGAGCGGCTGACCGACGAGTGGGAGCAGATCCGCCGAGGCACCGCCGGGCCAGCCGGCATGGTCCGGCTCGCGTTCGCCCCGCTCATCCACGGCAGCGCGCAGTGGAGCACGCTGCCAGCCCTCTTCGCCGGCGACACCGTGGTGCTCCTGCCGCAGTTCGACGCTCACGAGGCCTGGCGGGCCGTGGAGCGGCACAAGGTCAACACGATCGTGATGGTCGGCGACGCGATGGCCAGACCACTGATCGAGGCGTACCAGCAGGGGAACTACGACGCCTCCTCGGTGTTCGCGGTGTCCAGCAACGGCTCGATCTTCTCGGCGACGGTCAAGGATCAGTACCTGAAACTGCTGCCGGACATCGTTGTCACCGACGCGATCGGCTCATCCGAGACCGGTTTCACCGGGCTCGGTTTCGTGTCGGCGGGCACCGAGAAGTCCGAGGGGCCGCGGGTGACGGCCGGCCCGTCGACCATCGTCATCGACGAGCACAACCGGCCGGTCAGCCCCGGCGAGATCGGCAGGATTGCGCGAGGCGGTCACGTCCCGCTCGGCTACTACAAGGACCCGGTCAAGACCGCGGCCCTGTTCGCCGAGGTCGACGGCATGCGCTACGCGGTTCCGGGAGACTGGGCCAGGCTGGAGCCGGACGGTTCCATCACGCTGCTCGGCCGCGGCAACACCTGCGTGAACACCGGCGGCGAGAAGGTCTACCCGGAGGAGGTCGAGGGCGCGCTCAAGTCTTTCGACAGCGTCTTCGATGCCATCGTGATCGGTGTGCCGGACGACAGGCTCGGGCAGCGAGTCGCCGCGCTCGTGCAGCCGCGTGACGGTCAGCCCGTCGACCTGGCAGCCCTGGACGCGCACCTGCGGACTCAGATCGCCGGCTACAAGGTGCCCAGGTCGATCTGGCTCGTCGAGCAGGTCGGCAGGACGCCGGCTGGCAAGGCCGACTACCGCTGGGCCCACCAGTACGCGGAGGAGCAACTGGCGGCTTCAGCTCCCCCCGATGCTCCGGCTGCCGACGGCCAGCCGGCTTCTGCCTGAGGGGGCCCGATGCGCACGCCGATCTGCGACCTGCTCGGCATTGACCACCCGATCGTCGGGTTCACGCCGTCTGAGCACGTGGCGGCCGCGATCAGCCGGTCCGGGGGGCTCGGCGTGCTGGGCTGCGTCCGGTTCAACGACGCGGCCGAGCTCGACAAGGTGCTGGACTGGATGGACGCGAGCACCGACGGGCGGCCCTACGGCGTCGATGTGGTCATGCCGGCGACGATCCCGGCTGAGGGCGCGGCCATCGATCTCGGCCAGCTGATCCCGGCCGGGCACCGGGACTTCGTCGAGCAGACGCTCGTCAGGCTCGGCGTGCCACCGCTCCCGGACGGGAGCCGGCCCGCCGACGGAGTGCTCGGCTGGCTGCACTCGGTGGCCAGGGAGCAGGTCGAGGTGGCGCTCGGTCACCCGGCCCGGCTCATCGCGAACGCGCTCGGCCCGCCGCCGCCTGACATCATCGCGAGCGCCCACGATCGCGGCATGCTGGTGGCCGCGCTGGCCGGCAAGGCCGCGCACGCCCGCTCCCATGTCGCCGCGGGCGTCGACATCGTGGTGGCGCAGGGCTACGAGGCCGGCGGCCACACCGGCGAGATCGCGACCATGGTGCTGGTGCCGGAGGTGGTCGACGCAGTCGGGCCTCGCGTGCCGGTACTGGCGGCCGGCGGCATCGGCAGCGGCCGCCAGGTCGCAGCTGCCCTGGCCCTCGGCGCGGCCGGCGCGTGGATGGGCTCAGCGTGGCTGGTCACGTCGGAGTACGCGGCCCTGTCGCCGCTTCCGGCGGTCCGGGACGCACTGCTCGCGGCGACGTCGTCCGACACCGTCCGGTCCCGGGTCTACAGCGGCAAGCCTGCCCGGCTGCTCAAGAACCGGTGGACCGATGCGTGGTCAGATCCGGATGCGCCGCAGCCGCTGCCGATGCCGCTGCAGAACCTGCTGGTCGCGGAGGCGCACCAGCGGCTGATGGCTTCCGGCAACCCGGAGGTGATCCCGATGCCCGTTGGCCAGATCATCGGCCGGATGAACGAGGTCCGGCCGGTCGCGGATGTCATGAGCAGTCTGGTAGCCGAGCTCAACGACACGGTCGGCCGGCTGGATGGCTGGCGCTAGTCGCCGGTGACCCCGTCGATGAGCTCCCGGATCAGGTCGGCGTGGCCGTTGTGCCGGGCGTACTCCTCGATCATGTGGAGATAGACCCACCGCAGGTCCAGCGACTCGCCACGCCTGCTCATAAAGGTGCCCTCCAGCGACCGGCCGCGAGCGGCATCATCTGCGCGGGCGCACTCGGTCTCGAACGTGGCGAAATCCGCCGCGGCGCCGGCCGGGCCCGCCAGGTCGAAATCGCCGTCCGGATTGTCGTCGCTGCAGTAGAGGAAGCTCAGGTCTGGCTGGCCACCGAGCCGGCGGCGGAACCAGCCCCGCTCCACCTCGGCCATGTGCCGGACAAGGCCGAGCAGGGACAGCGTCGAGGACGCGACGGGCCGGATGACGAGCTGCTCGCCGCTCAGGCCGGCGCACTTCCAGCGCAGCGTCTGCCGGTGATAGTCGAGCCAGCCCTGCAAAGCCGGGCGCTCGGCCGCGACGTTGGGTGGCTCGGCCCGATCGACGGCAGGTGCGGTCCAGGTCATGCGTGCATAGTCGCCCGGCGCGACGCGGACGGCAACCGATTTCACCGGCTGGCCGGGGGGCGGTCCTTCCTCGGCAGCTTGCTGACCACCGTGTCGTAGGAGGCATCGACCGCCTCGAGGAGCTCCTCGTCGGGGATCCCGCCGCCGAGCCGCAGGTCGTTCCACCCGGACCGGCCGATGTAGGCCATCACCGTGACGTCGTCGGGATAGCGCGCCAGCCACTCGTCCGCGATTTCACGGGTCGCGCCGCACTTGACGCCGACGCTGCCGGTCGATTCCACGCCGAGAAAGGCGAAGATCTTGCTGCCGACCTTCACCACGACCCCGTCTTCCCAGGGCTGATCCGGCCACGCGCCGGGCTTGGCCAGGCAGTAGCTGAGCAGTTCGTCGTAGATCACGGAGCCCCCTCGGGTCGGGCTCCATGCTGTCACGCGGGCCGGGCCCCAGGGAAAGATCGGCGCGTCGGACTCGTCGCGCCCGGATTGAGCCGTGCCGCAGCTACGGGCCACCTGTTCCGATCGCACACGCACACGGGCGGGGTCGCCGCGGGCCACCGTCGGCCGCAGATGAGATCCTGAGGGCGTCTGTTGTAGGCGCCCCCCGAGCCACGAAAGTACGAGGGAGGCATCCGTGGCAAACGACCCGCAGCGACCTATCGAGCACGATCCGGGACAGCGACGTTCCCAGGATCCTGGGCAGCGGACCATGCCGTCCCAGCGCGGCTCAGCCCAGAGTACGGCGACGATCAGCCGCGACCGCGAGTACGAGACGCGCGAGCGACGGGGCCGAGAGGCGCCGCCGCTCGAGCATCGTCCGCCCCGGCACCACCTGCCGATGAAAATAGCGGGCATTCTCGGCATTCTCTTGCTGGGTGGCCTGATCGCCGGCCTGGTGGCGTCCCATCCGCTCGGAACCGCGCCTGTGGCGGCACGCGCGCTGAACTCGTTCGGGGCAACCGGGTCGGCTGTATCGCCCAGGTTTACCGTTCCGTCGAGCTCGGCGACCTCCACCTACGGCTACCGGTGCCCCGCTGGCACAACAGGCCATTTCACCGCAAACCTGGCAAGCGTCAACGGTGCCGATACTCAGCGCATAGCCGACACCAGCGCGTCCAGCGTGAGCGGTACGGCGAGACTGCACCCGCGTATTGTCGGCGGTCCGTACTACGTGGCAGTGACAGCGCCAGCGGGTTGTGCGTACCGCATCAACACGTCCGTGCCGTAACGAACGATCTGAGCCAGGTCAGGGGCGCTCCCGACGGCGGGGCGCCCCTGACATCACGCTGAGGTGAAGTCGGGTATGCCGGGCTGATGTGCGTGCGGGATCTGGGCCCAGCCCAAGGCCCGGCACGACTCGCAGCCAGCGACCTTGTAGACGATCACGTTGCCGGAGTGGTGCCCTCTGAGGCCCACGCGCCAGAACATGCCCACCCACTTCGGCTCGTGCTTGCTGTCGACCAGTATCGCACCGATCCTGGCATTCCTGACAAAGGCCTCGAAGCGCGAAACGCGCTGCGGGCTGGCCTTCGACAGCCGCTGCACTACCCGGGGCAGGTCACTGCCCTTCGTGATGGCCTGGTTGATGTAGCCGCCGGCGAGCCGGACGTAGAAGTCGGTCTCGGCCTGCCAGAGCATCCCTGCGTTGCCGACATTGGACACGACGACGACTGTCTCACCCCTTGATAGTTGCGTCCGGTAGTCGCCCGCGCTGATGAACGTCGGAACGGTGCTGTGGGGTTGGACGTCGAATGCGCCGATGTCCTGCACGAGCGCCGCCACGACCAGCGCCGCTAGCGACAGCCGCAGCCACCGCCTGGCCTGCGTCCGGGCGAGCCACAACGCCGTCATCACCGCCAGGGCGAGGTAGGCGAACAGCATCAGCCGCGACGGATACGCGTTGCGCACGATGGGCAGCTGCCAGAGCCGCGCCCACGGGAACGTGAAGATCTGGCCGCCGCCGATATACAGGGCGGGCCCGAAGGACGCGAGGATGATGAAGGCCAGCATCGCGGCCAGGAACCGGACCAGCCTGCTCGACCAGCCCGTCACCGCGAGCAGCCCCGCCAGCAACAGCAGCGGGATCCCCACATACCCCGCGTCCGAGATCTGCCTCGGCTCGAAGGCGATGTGGAACAGCCACGGGATCCTGGCAGCGCTCGTTGGCCGCGGTACTACCAGGCTCATCAGGTCCAGGTTGGTAAAGCCCTGCAGCACCGGTGTCTTGGTGGTCAGCGCGTAGGCGAGATACGGCAGGGCCAGCAGGATCGCGACCCCGTATGCGTAGCCGACGTACCTCGCCAGCCGCAGCAGCTCGGGACGGTGCTCGCGCCCGGCCACCGCGATGCCGATCGCCAGCGACACCGCCAGCAGCCCCGTCAGATCGGCGAACGTCTCCAGGAACAGATAGAACTGCACGGCCATCATGAGGCCGGCGAGAACGACGAACGTCCGGGTTCCGATGGCGCGCTCACGCCAGAGCACAAACACGTAGGCCAGGAGCGGCACCAGCAAGCTGTAGGTCAGGTTGAGCTGCCCGGCCGCGATGTGGTTGATCTCATAAGCCGAGAAGCCGAATACGGCCCCGCCCGCCAGCGACGGCCAGAACTTCCGCGTTATCCGGCGGCACAGCACGAAGGCCGCCCACGCCGCCAGCGGTGGCGCCAGGACAACCAGGAGATTGAAGGTGACGATCGGGCCGGCCGTGAGCGTGAGCGGCGCCGCCAGCAGGGCGATCGGGGGGATCGCGGTCACCCAGGCCAGGGAGTGGCCAGCAGGCGCCCGGATCAGATGGGTGAAGAACGGGTTGAGGCCGTGGCCGATCGCGTACGGCCACCATCGAAGGCACCAGGTATAGAAATTCGGGTCCATGCTCACCTGGTCGAGATGAGCATCCCCGAGATTGTGCAGCAGGTGACCGCCGGGCGAGAGCAGCCAGCCGCCCACGTAGAGGGCGAGCGCGAGCAAACCCAGTACGGCCGGCCGACGGTACCAGTCTCCCGGCCGGGCAGGCGGCCCGGGCACAGGCTGCACGTCGTCGGCGACCGCCGCGCCAGGCGCGGCAGCCTGGCCCTGGTCGTGGCGGCTCAGCGGAGCCATCACGAGGGTGGCAGGGGCGGAATGCGCTGTCCGCGGGTCAGGGACTCCTGGCTGCTAGCGGGCCAGAGCGATTCGCTGTCGGGATGACCGCCCGGCGCGAATCCGCGGGCCTCGCGCACGAGGTACAGCGGGCGCGCCCTGGCCTCGTCGTAGATCCTCGCTACGTACTGGCCCACCATGCCAACCACCGTCAGCTGCACTCCCGCTAGGAACGTGATCGTTACCAGCAACGAAGCATAGCCGGACACCTGGGAAACCCCGGCCAGCTTCAAGGCAATAAGAACAATGCCATAGACGACAGAACCGAAAGCCACCAGCAAGCCAAGCGTCAGCGCAAGCCGCAACGGCGCCGTGGAGAATCCGATGAATCCGTCGAGCGCAAGCCGCACCATCTTGCGCAGCGGGTATTTACTCTGCCCGGCTTCCCGCGACGCGCGCGAATAGGGAACCGCCGTCTGCCGGAATCCAATCCAGGAGAACATTCCCCGGACGTATCTGTTCCGCTCGCGCATCTGCAGGAAGGCGTCGAGCGCCCGGCGGTCGACTAGGCGGAAGTCTCCTACCTCGACAGGCTGGTCGATCTCCGCCAGGCGTCGCTGCATGCCGTAAAACATGGTCGCCGTCCGGCGTTTGAACACCGTCTCGCCATTCCGCTGCTCCCGCACGGCATAGACGACGTCATAGCCCTGCTGCCAGCGCTCGGCCAGCTCGAGGATGACCTCGGGAGGATCCTGCAGGTCGGCGTCCATGACGACGACGGCCTGGCCGGATGCCACGTCCATGCCCGCCGTGATGGCGATCTGGTGGCCGAAGTTCCGCGATAGCTGGACGATCTTGAACCGAGGATCGCGCCGGTTCACGTCGATCATCATCAAGTAGCTGTTGTCGCGGCTACCGTCGTCAACGAGCACGACCTCAGCCGGCCCGTCCAGCTTGTCCATAACCGGGCGCAGCCGGTCGACGAGGGCTGGCAAGGACTCCTGCTCGTTGTAGATAGGGATGACGATCGAGTACTTGACAGAGTCCACTGGGTCCTTCTACCCCCTGGGCCGCGATCCTGGATATACTACGCGAACTGCCCCGTGCCTGGCGATTTCGGGATCGAGCTTACGGTGTCTGCTGACCTGCAGAACCCGCAAACGTCCGGCCGGATTATCTGACGATACTGGCACAGCGGGCGCGAGTCGTTTTCTGATGCTCAGTAATGTGCCGACAACAACTCGCGCGGACCCCCGCCGGAGCCGGAGTCAGGGCCGGGTACGCCCATGGTGGAGCGTCCCAGCGGCCATGCCGGGCTTCTTGGTCCGGTTCACATTGACAGCCGTAGCGGCCAGCCTCACAGTGACGACTCAGAGATATCCGTCAATGGCAGCCGGACCGGCAGGAGACCGATGTGAAAACCAGGGCAGCGATACTGCGGGGCGTCGACAAGGACTGGGAAATCGTCGAGCTGGAGCTTGACCCGCCCAGGGCGGGCGAGGTGCTGATCCGCTACGTCGCCTCCGGGCTGTGTCACTCTGATGACCACGTGCGGACCGGGGACATTCCCGTCCGGTACCCGATCGTCGGCGGCCACGAGGGAGCCGGGGTTGTCGAGCAGGTCGGTGCGGGGGTCACCGGGATCAAGCCGGGCGACCATGTCGTCTGCTCATTCCTGCCAGTCTGCGGCCGCTGCCGGTTCTGCTCGCGCGGCCAGTCAAACCTGTGCGACCTCGGCGCCCTGCTGGTGGAGAACTGCCTGCCCGACGGGACGTTCCGGTTCCACGGCGATGGCGAGGACTTCGGTCAGATGTGCCTGGTCGGCACGTTCTCCCAGTACGCGACGGTGTCGGTGCACTCGTGCATCAAGATCGACGACGACGTGCCCTTGGAGGTCGCGGCGCTGGTCGGCTGCGGTGTGCCGACCGGCTGGGGTACCGCGGTGAACTCCGGTGGCGTCCGGCCTGGTGACACTGTCGTGATCTACGGGATCGGCGGAGTCGGCATCAACGCGGTGCAGGGCGCGTCCTTTGCGGGCGCGCAGAACGTCATCGCCGTCGATCCGCTGGCCAACAAGCTTGAGGCGGCCGGCCGCCTAGGCGCCACGCACACGGTGGCCAGCGCCGCCGAGGCTCAGGAGCTCATCACCGACCTAACCCGCGGTGTGGGCGCCGACCATGCACTGGTCACCGTCGGCGTGGTCACCGAGGACGTCATCGAGTCTGCGTTCAACGCCGTCCGCAAGCACGGCAGCGTGGTCGTGACCGGGCTCTCGGGGCCGGACAAGATCAACATTAAGCTGCCCAGCTTCTTCCTCACCCTGTTCGAGAAGGAAATAAAGGGCGCGCTGTTCGGCGGCGGCAACCCGTTCGACGAGATCCCGCGAATGCTGGACCTCTACCGGGCCGGCCGGCTCAAGCTCGACGAACTCGTGACCAGCAGGTATCAGCTGGACGAGGTCAACCAGGGCTACCAGGACCTGCTGGACGGCAAGAACGTTCGCGGCGTCCTCATCCACGAGCACTAGCGCCGGACGGTCGCGAGTCAGTCATCACGAGCCGGGGGCCGACGCTGCGTCGGCCCCGGCTCGCGTGAACGATCAGGCCGAGGCCTGCGCATCCTCGAGCGCGCGCCGCACCAGAACCCTGGCCAGGTGCTCGCGGTAGGCGCGGCTCGCGTTGAGGTCGTCCGACGGGCTGGCGC
>Ga0123356_10001728_pt1 | contig 23841 bp, 15 predicted proteins | sample TergutEmb28metaG_2_FD_92546 | JGI IMG/M metagenome (GOLD analysis project Ga0123356, IMG submission 92546) | Embiratermes neotenicus P3 segment gut microbial communities from Petit-Saut dam, French Guiana - Emb289 P3 | ecosystem: Host-associated > Arthropoda: Insects > Digestive system > Gut ...
ACTCATAATAGAACCTCCCTTGCCATGGTAACAAGCAGTATGGCCAGTACGCCCAACATCACCGCACGGATCACTTTGGCTCCCCTGCGAATCGCCAAACGTGCCCCCAAAGCGCTCCCTGCGGCGGAAAACAAGGCGGCGGGCAAACCCAGCGCAAACACCACATGGCCGCTCACAATCTGCGTAGCCAAGGAGGCCACGTTGCTGGCTAGGTTCACCACCCTGGCAGTACCGCTGGCGTCCACCGCCTCCATGCCCGCAAACAGGGTAAACAGCAAAATCAAAAAGGTGCCGGCGCCCGGCCCCACCAGGCCATCGTAAAACCCAATCACCAAGCCGATGGCAGCGCACACAAAGGACAGAACGACAGGGGGCAAGGTGATCAGCGGTTTTAGGGAACCGCGCCGCAGCAATACCGCCGCCGCAGCCACCGGCAGCACCAACACCAGCATGCGCAGTATCTGCTGATCCGGCAGGGCGTTAAGCAGCAGCGTGCCGAGCCAAGAGCCGGGCAGGGCCAGCGCTACCGCGGGCAGCGCCAGCCGCCACAGGATGTGCCCGCCCCGCATGTACCGCCCGGTGGCGGTGAGCGCACCGATAGAAGCCGACAACTTGTTGGTGCCCGCCATCAGTTTGGGCGGCAACCCGGCCAGGTAATAAGCTGGCAGCGAGATCAGCCCGCCGCCCCCGCCGATGGCGTCCACAAATCCGGCAAAAAAGCATAGGGGGCATACGATGGCAAACATGGTTAGGGTTGGTTGTATTGGCACGGGGAATCCTCCCTCATTTGCTCAAGGCCTTTGATAGATCCAAAAAAGATGAACCGGCTCGTTCAAATCAAAGGAAATGAAGCTATAGACGGAATCACCCCAATGGTATTCCATCAAATACACTACAAAGTCCGGGTGCTCCATCCATGTTTCGATGATCTCCGTGTGGCCCAAAGACTCCATGATTTCCCAGAAAAGGCTTCCTACCCCCACGCCGCGGATCGTAAAATTCTCATCGCATGCAATGAGCTCCAATGTGTCTTCATCAGGATAAAAAGCGAATGCCATGCCCAAATCTTCGTAGAAATAGCCATCGCAGATGCCCTCGGGACCCGTGGGCTCCACCACATAACCCGGCCCGTGTTTGGCAAGAATTTCGTTCTTGGTCATGGTAAAATAGCTGTCGATTTGTTGTATCAGCGCTTCATCGGGCACTTGGGGCGTCGCCCCGGAAACGGTTTCCATCTCTGCCTGAGCCGCAAACACCGTGAGCGCAAAAACCAAAACGATTGCCAGTGCGGATGCGAATGCCTTTTTCATGTGGTTTACCTCCCTTAAAATTATAACACTGTTGTCAGTGCAGCAAACAACGGAATCGTAAGCATGCTCAGCAGGGTGGTGATGGTGATGCCCCCTGCCGAATACTCCGAGTCGGCCCGGTAGCTGTGGGCCACGATGGCGCAGGAGCTTTGACAGGGCATGCTGGCCTGCACCAAAAACGCGCCCCGCCATAAGGGGTTCAAACCACCAAGCAGGTACATCACCGCCAATATAAGCCCTGGGCTCAGCACAAAGCGTGATAGGATAAACGCGCCGTAACCCCGCTCCCAGCGCAGCCCCTGGCGCAGCATCGTGTACAACATGCTGCCGATAAAAAGCATGGCCAGGGGCGTTACCATGTTGCCCACATACCCGGCAGCCTTCATCACCGGCGGCAGGGTGGGCGTCTCCAGCAATATAAGTACGATGCACAGCACAAAGGTGACCAGGGGCGGCGTAAGGAGCCGCTTGAACGTGGCCAAAGACAAGCGCTTTTGATTGCCAACCCCGCTGTCGTTTTGGATATCGCTTACGCCCACAAACCAAAACAAAAACGTATTGGCAAGGTAGTACATCAGCGCGGCGGGCAGGGCTTGCTCCCCAAATAGGGCGGTGGCGATGGGCAGGCCCATAAAAATGGTGTTGCCAAAGGTGAAGGTGGTACGGAATACGCCCCGCCGCCCCTGGGGAATACGCAGCAGCCGCGAGAGCAACCAGGCCAGCCCATACAGCAGCAAAATGGAGATCATCGCCATACCAAGGCTGGGCAGCGAGGCCAGCAACTCGGCCCGGTGGTAATTGGTGAGGAGTTGATGAAAGGTCATGCAGGGCAGGGCCACATGGGTTACCAGCTTGGCGAGCAAATCGTTGGCCTGGGGGGTGAGCCACCCTAGGCGGCTGAGCAGCATGCCGGCGCCCACCATGATCAATACGGTGACTACGATGGAAACGCCGCTGAAGAACATATCAAGCATACTCACTACTCCACAAAGGCTGTATAGATAGCGCGCACCGCCCGCTCAAAATCCGCATTGTTTACGCCTACAATGATGTTGATTTCGCTGGAGCCCTGGTCGATCATACGCACGTTCACCCCGGCCTTGCTCAGCGCGTCAAACAGCTTGGCCGATGTCCCCCTGGCGTGCACCATGCCGCGCCCCACCGTGGCGATCAGGGCCATTTGGGCGTGAATCTCCACGCTGTCGGGTTCGGTGAGCTCATAGATGCGGCGTAGCAATTGTTCGCGCTTCCCGTCCAGCTGGTACTCGTTGCATATCACGCACATGGTGTCGATGCCGGTGGGCAGGTGCTCAAAGGAGATGTGTAACTCTTCTAACGCCTGCAGCACCCGGCGGCCAAAGCCCAGCTCGGCATTCATCATCGCCTTTTCGATGGAGATAACGGAAAAGTCCTTTCGGCCCGCAATGCCGGTGATCACCCGCTGCCGGGCGTCGCCCGAGGGCACGTGGGCAATGCGTGTGCCCGGCTGATCCGGTGCGTTGGTGTCCCGGATCACGATGTCGATGCCGGCTTTACGCACGGGGAAGATGGCGTCTTCGTGGAGCACCGTGGCGCCCATGTACGATAGCTCCCGCAGCTCCCGGTAGGTGATCTCGTCGATGATGTCCGGCTGATCCACCACCCGGGGATCGGCCATCAGGCAACCGGGCACGTCGGTCCAGTTTTCGTAGAGGATGGCGTTTACGGCTCTGGCCACGATGGCCCCGGTGATGTCGCTGCCGCCCCGGGAGAAGGTATGCACCCTGCCATCGGGCAGGGCTCCGTAAAAGCCGGGGATCACCGCGCGGGGATATTGCTCCAACAATGCCGACAGCCCGGCCTGGGTGCGTTCCGCGTCCAACGCGCCGCTTTTATCAAAAAAGATGCCTTGGGCCGCGTCCACAAATGTGTAATCAAGATAATCGGCCAGCAGCAGGCCGCTCAGATACTCGCCCCGGCTCGCCGCAAAATCCGGGTCGCAGCCCGCACGCAAGGCCTGCCGGATATCTTCTAACGCGCCACGGATATCCACGGCCAGGCCCAGCTCCCCGGCGATGTTGGTATAGCGCCCGGCGATTTCATCAAACAGCGCGTCAAAGGGCTCGCCCTCCGCTGCCAAACACTGGCAGGCGTAGAGCATATCGGTGATCTTTTTGTCGCCTGCATGCCGCTTGCCCGGTGCGGAGGCCACCACATAACGCCGCTCCGGGTCGGAACTTACGATGGCCCGCACTTTTTGAAACTGACCCGCGTCGGCCAGGGAGCTCCCGCCAAATTTCGCTACTTTTGTTTCCATTGTTTTCATTAGAACCTCCGTAAAACCACACAATGTTTTATTCTACCGGAACAAATCGCCATCCGTCAAGATGGCGCCGATAAGTGCATCTTATGTTGGGCAAAAAACCCGCGTTCGCAAAGTTGACAAGGGACAAACAGCGATGTAAGATGAAACAAATGCGAGAAGCAGTCCGAAGGGGGGCAAGCGTTTGACAGATAGGCGGCGTTCCCCAACCTGGCTGGACCGAACCGAACCGAGCCTCCCCCCTTGGCAAAGCGCGGCCCGGCCCGGCCCGGTGGCCCAGCCCGGCAAAAAGCAGGATGACAAGCCGCGCAAGGCAGGCAGGGAGCCGGGCAGCCGCCCGCTGCCGCAGCACCTCTTACCCCTGCGCTCCAAACCTTTAAAGCTGGTATCCAAGCGCAAGCGCGGCGTATGGGAATATGCCGTTATCGTGGTGCGTGTGTGCATCGTAGCGATCATGCTGTTGTTGCCGTTGCTGCTGACCGCAAGCGCGCCGGTTGGGCCCCTGCCCGATGTGGAAACCCGGTTTGAAACCTGGAAGCAGGCACACAACGAAAACGCCGTGAACCCGCTGCCAAGGCGTGCTTCGGGGCAGTGAGGGATTTGCGGTTATTGCGGTTAGCGACGGGACGCCGAGGGCGGCGTCCCCTACACGGTTGCGGCGATTCCGTAGGGGCGACCCTGTGTGGTCGCCCGCAAACCACGAAAGCGTCCATGATTCGGGCGGCCACATAGGGCCGCCCCTACAAGGTTACACGATCATTTCCATATGTAGGGGACGCCGCCCTCGGCGTCCCGCTGCGAGTTAATGCAAAAAGATGGAGAGAACAACATGCGCAAAACATCAACAAAAGCCCCATGTAATGTAAAGAGCTGTGCCGTTGCCGCGGCGGCAGGTTTATTGTGCCTGTGCCTTGGCGCAGGCAACGCTTTGGCCTTTAGCGATGGGGGCCAATACCTAACCCCGGCAGATTTGCGTACACTAACCCCCGCCTACGAGGCATTTTTGCAGGAATTGGCCGACGTGATCATTGAGCGCGGATTGATCTCGCCCGAGGAGCGGGAGGACTGGCTGATGTACCAGTTGGGCGATTTCTACCAAAATGGCGGACTGGGCATGATCGCCGCCATGTTTAACCCCGGCCTGTTGGCCGAGGTGCGCCCCCAAGATTCGCTGCTGCGTCTGCGAAAAGAATTTCCTAACGGCACTACGCTGCATGTGGATACCATGGCCGCCTATTCGCCGCTGGACGGAACCATGCCCGGCCTGATGCTGGAGGCGTCTTTTGCGGACGCCCAAGGCCTGCCGGTTCGTTGCCGTTTCCGCTGGCGATGCGAGCAGGGCGGGTTTTCCACTTGGGACGCCTTGGGCAGCAGGGTGGCGGATGTGGGCATCGAATACATCAATGATGGGCGGCGGGCCTACTGGTCGGACCAGCCGATTATCGGCGAGGTGAATGCCGTGTGGCATATCGAGCTGGAGGTGCTGGCTCCCGACGACAACAGCAACGTGCTGGGCAGCGCCGTGCTGGTGCTTACGCCTTCGGGCAGCGGGTGGGAGCTGAATGAGGATTCATTGAGATAGATTCCCTTCAGATAAATCTTCCGAAGGATACCCCATCCATACCGGGTGGAACCCAGCGCCCAACGCCACCCTTGCGGAGGCGATGTTGGGGCCCCAGGTGGTGTAAAATGGAAGCTTTCCGCCCCGTTCGATGGCCAGCGCCAACTCCTTTACCAGGTAAACGCCCAGGCCCAGGCGCCTGTATTCGGAAAGCGTATCGATTCCGATTTGCCACATGGAACCCCAGCGATCATCGGCCCCGGCCATGGCGGCCAGCTTGCCTTGCCTGTCGTATGCGGCCACGGCGATCACGTCCCGCTCAAAATTGAGCGCATTATCGAAGGTTTTGTGCTCGTAAAGCCCGCGTACCGTATCCGTGTTATACCACTTGTACGTAAAACCCAAAGGCTTTTTTATTGTTGAGTCGGGGAAAAGATGCAGATACCGCACGTGCTCTCCGGCCAGTTTTTTGCCTAGGGAGCGCAGCTTTGTTTCGAGTAGATAGTAATTATCTCCGTCCAGGATCCAACGCGCCAGGGTTGAACCAAACCGTTCGGCGCACCATGCCATTATGATTGGATTGCCCCGCATCACGGCGTTGTGGCCAAAGGTGGCGATCTCAAAAAAAGTATCCGCGGTTTCAAGAAACACATTATGTTCCGAATCAAAGGCAGCGGCATCGCACTGCCACATTTCAGCCAGCTTTTGCTTAGCCCAATCTATTTTCTGATGTTTATCCATACAAATCAATGCTCGTCGTATTCGCCTTCGTCCATCACCTCGTCGGGGATGGTGGCGTTAGGATCCGGCGCCTTAAAGAAGGGCACGCAGCCGTAACAGGGGATGAGCTGATCGGTGGGGGATTCGTACAGCGCTTCGTAGGGAAGTGGGGTGAGGGGCAAAAAACGATCCCGCACCGCAGCGCAGCGCTGCTCACTATGATAGCTCTTGCCCCCATTGGGGTTGTGATACACGGTAAGCGCCCAATCGGGCACCGGGATGGGCGCACGGCCCGCGTCGTCCCATATCAACACAGGGGTATTGCGCTTTAAGTTGTTCCATAACCAGCCCATGTTGACGCGATCGTTGTTGCGCATACGTTGTACGCGCACGCAGCCCAAGCTGGCTTTTTGGCCTAGGAAGGACTCATAGGGATCATAGGTGCGTGTGCCGTCGGCCCGCACTTTGTGGGGAACCTCGTGCATCAGGCAGCCGCCGTTGATTCGCAGGGCCAGGTCGCACCACATATCCCTGGAGGGGAACTTACCCACCCAGGAATCTACCAGGAACTTGCCCGAGGGCGTCTCGTTCCACGGTCTATTGGCGGTGGGGCGGCCTGTGGAGACCAGCACGGTGGTGAACAGCTTGCCATCGCGGAATATGTACATGCGCTGGGTGTACTTGTCGATCACGATGCCGATGCGGTTGTAAGGATTAACGGTTTTGAGCAAATTGGAACGCACGTAGCCATGGATCAGCGTGTTGGCCAGGCCGTGGAACTTATCCGGATCCGGCGAACGGTAGCCGTCGGCGGAAAAGGCTTCGATCCGTGTCCAGCCGTTGCCCAAGGTCTCCAGCACGTGAACCGCCGCTGTGCGCCCCATGATCTGGCCGGTAAGGTTATCCACATTTTTCGGGTCGGCATCGGGGGATACCAACGGATAGATGCGGTCTTTGGGGCCCACATTCAGGTAGGTCACAGGCTGCATGAGCACTTCCCATATCTTGGCCTGATCATCGGGATCGTAGATGTCGATGCGGTCGATATCCAGGCCCCAGGCGCACAGTTCATGGGGATCGGGGAAGGGCGAAAGCTGCCGGTCCGGGCCGGGTTGCAGTGATGCCCGGTCCACGGATGTCATCAGGCTTGGGATCGAAGGGGTTGCTTGAATAGATGCTTCTATAGGTGCCTCTTCAGACGTTTCTTCAGGCTCTTCGGTCTGACCGCCCCAAGTCGGCCCGCTTCCTGCGCTTACCACCGTTACTTCTACGGTTTTGGGCTCGGAACGCGCTCCGCTGCCATCCACCAAGGTCAGCTCAATCAGCCAATGGCCGGGCGGCACCGGCAGGCCGTCTACCAAACCGTCCCAAGTCACGGCGCCGTCTCCAGCCGCGACTTCCGTCTGTTGCGCCAGCGCTTCCAGGCTGCCGTCGCGCAGGCGCACCAAAACTTCCAGCGTACCGGCGGCATCGGCTTGGAAATACAATGACAGGGGTGTGCCGGGGGTTAGGGTATCGTCGTCGGGAAACACAAAGGGAAGGGAAGGCCCGGCCAGCGCCAGGGGAGCCAAGAGCGCCACCGTCAGCGCCCAAACAAGAAGGGCCAGCCGAGAACTCTTTTTCATGCCATTACCTCCGCCACCCGCGCTGCTAGCGCCGAATCAGCAAAGGAGCCGATACACTCGTTCACCGCGCAGTATTTGTCCACCAGGCATACGGTTAAGCTCTCCAGGTGGAGCGGAATCGCTGTGCCCACAGGGAACATGTGGGTAAGGATGATCTCTTCCTCCAGCACGCTGAGCACAAAGTGCCGCCGGGCGTTTTCCAGCGCAACCTGGGGATGGGTGAGGGGATGGGGGCCCCGATAACTGCCCCGCTCCCGTGGGTCGTACAAAAACAGATCGTGCAGCAGCCCGCCCCGGGCGGCCGCCCGCACATTGCCGCCCAGGCGCCGCACCACCAAAAAGCTGAGGTACGCCACCGATACCGAGTGCTCCAAACGATTTACGTTAAAATGATGCCGAAACCAGCGCATCTTTTGAACGGCGGGGGAGGCCATCAAATCCTCCACCAACGCCATGAATTCATCAAAATGAAGAGACTTGTCCAACCGTCAGCACACTCCTTTTGCCACACATATGGTTTCTATATTATAAACGAATTGGACGCACATTGCAAGCGAACACAATTAACGTTATAATACAAACATCATCAAACAACGGAGAAAACGTTATGTTTCGAATCTGCCGAAAAACAAACGCCCTGCTGCTGGCCCTGTGCCTATGCCTCACGCCCATGGCGGCAAGCGCCAGCCCGCGCAAGGTTGCTGTGCCCACAACGGTTGGCATGCGCACGTTGTCTATCACCGGGCGGACGCTGCGGGTACCCGGCTATTATTGCCTAACGGATTTTGATTTTTTGGGAGAATTAACAGACCTGCGCGTCCTGGACCTTTCGGCTTGCACCAACCTTACGGATTTACAGCCCTTGGCCCGGCTGCTGAACCTGCGGGAACTGCGGCTGGCTCACACCGGTGTGGCCGATCTATCGCCTTTGGCTGGGCTTGCTGCATTGGAGACACTGGATTTAACCGGCACAAGCGCAATAACCGATCTGTCGGCCCTAAGTGGCCTAACCCGATTGCGCACGCTGCAACTCAAGGGCACAGGCGCAACAGACCTAACGCCCCTGGCCCATCTTATCGAATTGACGGACTTGGCTCTGCCCGACGGCGTCTATGATTTGCAGCCCTTGGCAGCCATGACCCGTTTGCGCTGCCTGTCCCTGGGCCAGGGTGAAATCGCAGATTTATTGCCCCTATCGGCCATGGGCAGGCTGGAGGAACTCACGATCCCGCCCAATCGGGTACAAAACTTATATCCGCTCTCCGGCAAAAAAGAGCTCAAGGGACTTTGGGTGCGGGGCAACCCGGTGGCCGATCTATCGCCCCTGGCCGGTTTATCCGAACTCGTGGAGCTGGAGCTTTGCGGAACCCTAGCACACGACGTACAGCCCCTGTCGCGGCTGAGCAAACTCAAGCGCCTTACAGTGAGCGGCAGCCTGGTAAAAAACATTACACCCTTGGCGAGGTTGCCAGCGATAGAAACCCTATGCTTGGATCAAAACGCCATCACCGACATCACCCCGCTGGCCGGACTGCGCACCTTACGCAGCCTGTCGCTGCAGCGCAATCAAATTGCTGATATCAGCCCATTGGCCCGGCTGTTTAAGTTAGAAGATCTGCACCTGGGCGATAACCAAATCGTAGAGGTGAAGCCGCTGGCGCGCCTGTCCCGCCTGCTTGCGCTTTCGTTGCCCCGCAACCGGGTACAAGACCCATCGCCCCTGGCCCGGCTAGACAAGCTACGCTACTTAAACTTGCGCGAAAACACCATCGCCAACGCACAATCGCTCCTGGCCCTTCCACTAGATACGTTGTTGGAGCTGGAGGGCCAGCGTGATCCCGATCCGCCGCTCCCCGCCGATGCCCGGGAGCTGAATCTTTCTGCCACGGGGATCACTGATTTAACACCGTTGGCAGGGCAGGGTACGCTGCGAGTGCTGTGGCTGGCCGATAATCAAATCAAAGATTTGACGCCGTTGCACGCGCTATTGCTGTTGGAGTATGTGGACATAAGCGGCAATGGGGACATTAGCGAGGAGCAAATCGAGGCGTTACGTTATGTCCATCCTGGGTGCACAATCGTTTTTTAATCTATTAATCGTAATGATCCCTTGGGTCCAGGACCGAGGCCTGGTTGGCGACAGCGAATATAACTAAAGTCGAATTGATTTGGGGTGTTTCGCCCTTTGCGAAGGGCGACCAAAGGGCTTTGCGATCGCCCTTTGGAAACCTTCGCTTTTGTATTTCCGTTGGCATTGTGGTATAATAAACCCCATAGAAACAAAGAAAGAAGGCCGCTCATGCAGGAAACCTGTATCGTAATAGACGGCAATAGCCTGATGCATCGCGCGTTCCACGCACTGCCCGCCATGGAAACCTCCGGCGGCGTGCCCACCAACGCGGTGTATGGTTTCGCCAGCATGCTGCTCCGTGTGCTGGCCCAGGTAAAGCCAACCTATTGCGCCGTGGCCTTTGATATGCATGGCCCCACCTTTCGCCATGCCGACTATCCTGAATACAAGGCCGGGCGCAAACCTACCGACGAACTGCTGCGCCCGCAGTTTCCGTTGGCGCGCCGTATGCTGGAGGCCATGGGCATCCGCCAGCTGGAATGCCCCAGCTACGAGGCCGATGACATCCTGGGCGCTATGGCCGCCAAGGGAGAAGCCGACGGCCTGCGCATGCTGCTCATCACCGGCGACCGGGACGCCTTGCAGCTGGTAACCCCCGCCACCCACGTGCTCTACACCAAGCGGGGCATTACCGATACCATCAAGTTTGACCCCGAAACCGTGCTGGAGAAATACGGCGTGACCCCGGCCCAAATACCCGACCTAAAGGGCCTGATGGGCGACAGCTCCGACAACATACCCGGCGTGCCCGGCGTAGGCGAAAAGACCGCGGTAAAGCTGCTCTCTACCTATGGTTCGTTAGAGACCGCCCTGGACCGCGCGGATGCCGAACAAACCGGCAAACTCCGGGAGCGCTTAATCGAACACCGGGACCTGGCCCTGCTGTGCAAAAAGATTGCTACGATTGTCCGGGACATCCCCCTTGCCGTGGCCTGGGAAGATTGCCGCCTGGGCGACCTTTCCGGCGCGGCTGCTTTCTTCCAAGAGATAGAAGCATTATCCCTAATCAATCGCCTACCAGTAGTGACGGCGGTGCCGGCTGCCAACATCGCGACGGATGTGCCAGAGGAGCCGGTTACCGTACTCGCGAGCATGGATCAGATTAGAGCGGCTGTGGCGGGGATAGCTCCGGGGCGGGTGGCAATTTGCCGTGGGATCGATGAAGTGTCTGTGGCGTGTTATCGGATTCCTTGCGGCGGGGATTTGCTAAACCCTGGCCTTGACCCAATGGAAGTGTGGCAAGCGCTGCGCCCGCTGTTTTATCCGCCTTACGAACCCTGCGTGCACGACGGCAAGCGGCTGCTCACCGACCTGGCCAATGCCGGGATCGACGTGGCTGGCGCGCGGCTGGCCGACGATACCATGCTGGCCGCCTATCTATTGGATCCATTGCAAAAAACCTATACATTAGAGACAAAGACTGCAGGCGCACTGTTGCAGCTGTCCAACCGCCAGCGCCAGGAGTTGGCCCAGCAGGATATGCTGAGCCTGTATCAGGATATCGAGCTGCCCTTGCTTCACGTGTTGCTGGACATGGAGCGCAGGGGGTTCCAGGTGGATCGCGCGGAACTGGCCCGCATGGGCGAGGCTTTCATCGCCGAGATTCAGCGGCTCACCGCCCAGATATACGCCGCCACCGGCGAGGAGTTTAACCTAAATAGCCCCAAACAGCTAGGCGAGGTGCTGTTTGTTAAGCTGGGCCTGCCTGCCGGAAAAAAAACCAAGAGCGGATGGAGTACAGACGCCGAAACATTGGAAGGCCTGGCCGGGATCCACCCGGCCATTACGCCGCTGCTGGAATACCGGCGGCTGGCAAAACTCCAGGGCACCTATATCGAAGGGTTGTTAAAACTCATTGACAGTGGGGGGCGGGTGCACACTTGGTTTGATCAAACTGCCACGGCCACAGGCCGCATCTCTTCCAACGAACCCAACCTGCAAAACATACCGGTGCGCACCGCCCAGGGCCGGGAGATTCGCCGTGCCTTTGTGGCCCGGCCCGGTTGGGCGCTGGTGGATGCCGACTACTCCCAGATCGAGTTGCGCGTATTGGCCCATTTGTCCGGCGATCCGGCCATGACGGAAGCCTTCCAGCTGGAGCAGGACATCCACACCCGCACCGCCGCCGAGGTATACGGCGTGCCCATGGATCAGGTAACAGAGGCCATGCGCTCGGCTTCGAAGGCTGTGAATTTTGGCATCGTGTATGGCATGAGCGATTTTGGCCTGGCGCGTAACCTGGGCATCTCGCGGGGCGAGGCTGCAGGGTTTATCGAGCGGTATTTTGCCCGTTATCCGGGCGTGCGCCGCTTTATGGACGCGGCGGTGGCCCAAGGCAAGGCCCTAGGTGTGTCCACCACCCTGTTGGGTCGAAGGCGTCCCCTGCCCGAGCTTTTGTCCGGCAATTACAACACCCGTTCCTTTGGCGAACGTGCCGCCATGAACACGCCTGTGCAGGGCACCGCCGCCGATATCATCAAATTGGCCATGGTGCGCGTGGCAAACCAGCTGGCCGCCGATGGCTTTGAAGGCAGGCTGATACTGCAGGTGCACGATGAGCTGATTGTGGAGTGCCCACTAGAAGAAGCCGAAAGAGCCGCCGAGCTGCTGCGCACGTGCATGGAACAGGCCTTTCCATTGGATGTGCCCCTGGTGGCCGACGTACGTGTGGGCAACAGTTGGTACGATACAAAATAATACACATCCAAAACATCAACAAAAGCCACTTGCCAGTCGTCTATACATATAGGCCATAGGAGAACAAAGGATGTACACAATCGGCTTAACAGGCGGGATCGCCAGCGGGAAGTCCACCGTGGCTGCCCTGTTGCGGGCGTTTGGCGCGCACGTGATCGACGCCGACGCCATCTCCCGAGCGCTTACGGCAACCGGGGGGGTGGCGTTGCCCATCATCCGCGCCCACTTTGGGGCCGAAGTGTTTGAGGGAAACGCCCTCAACCGCCGCGCGTTGGCGGCGCAAATCTTTGCCGATGAGGAAGCCCGCCTTGCCCTGGATGCCATCATGTTTCCCCTGGTATATGCGGATATGTTTGAGCAGGTTTGCGCCCTGGTTGTCCGTGGCGAAAAGCTGGTGGTGCTGGAGGTACCGCTGCTGTTTGAAAGCGGGTTCGACGCCCAGGTAGACGAGATATGGCTTACTGTTTTGCCCCGAGATGAGCAACTGCGCCGCCTGATGGCACGGAACCAACTGACCGAGGCCGAGGCTGTGGCCCGGATCGATAGCCAATGGCCCATCGAACGCAAGGAGCGCCGTGCCCGGCAACGTTTCGATACCGCCCAGCCCATCGACCGGGTGGCAGAGCAGGTGCGCGCCGCCTGGCAACACGCAAAAAGAAAGGCGGAATCGCCGAATGCATCGCCCCCCTGATCCAAATCCGCCGCAAAGAAAATACCGCAGCGCCCGCCGGGCCGCAGAGCAAGCGCAGAGCGAGGCCCCTCAAACAAAACAAGAAACGCCACAAGTGCAAGCCCCTCCCCCCCAAACCGTACAGCCCAAGCTGGTGCGCAGTGGCAGTTCCTCCCCGGTGCGGCGGGTAGACATCCTGTTGCCCAGGCCCCCCGCACCGCCGCCCAAGCTTCCACCGAAACCGCCGCCAAAACCTTCACTAAAACCTCCGCCAACCCATAGGCCCCAAAGGCAAGAACCAAACAACGCCCAGCCAAGATCGCGCATCCAAAAGGAAGAGAAGGAATTTCAACTGCCCAAGGGTTTTTGGAGTTCCTTGCTGATCGGTGTGTTATGCCTTACGGCGGTGGTTGCCGTGATTGTGCTGTTTGGGGGCGCGGTGCGCGATTTTCGTGGAGGGCAGGATGAGCAGAGGCGGGCCGAAGCGGAACAAACCGAGCGTGCCAACCACCCCCTCGAACCCGAATATCGGGAATTGGTTGAGCGGTATGCCGAGCGGTTTGACCTGGAGCCCGCACTGGTTGCCGCGGTGATCCTGTGTGAATCCAGCTTTAACCCCAATGCCCGCTCTCACTTAAATGCTCGCGGCTTGATGCAGATCATGCCCGACACCGCTCAGTGGATTGCCGACACGATGGGCGAGCCCGACTACAGTTTCGACCGGCTGTACGAACCCGAGCTCAACGTCCGTATGGGCACCTGGTATTTGAACTACCTGGCCAAGTTATTCGATAATGATGTGCGAAAGATGGTTTGTGGTTACCACGCCGGACAAGGCAATGTGGCTGCGTGGCTCAGAAACCCGGACTATAGCCCCGATGGTGTTACGTTGGCGGTGATTCCCGACGTTGGCGGCACCCGTCCATACGAGGCACGGGTGCAGCGCGCCATTGTGGCCTATCGTAAGTATCATTTTACTGATGGAGGTTTTGAATGAATCACGACCTCATAGTGCGCCTATGTACCCTATTGGTGGCGATGGGGTTGCTTTTGGGCGGGGGTGTGAATAACTATCTCGAACGGCAAGAGGAAGCCAGACGAGCCCAAGAAGAAATCGTGGAGCGTGCCTATCATCCCCTTCCCTCCGAATACCGGGAGTTTATTGAGCAATACGCTGAGATTTTTAACCTGGAACCCGCCCTGATCGCCGCGGTGATCCTGTGCGAATCCGGCTTTGACCCCAACGCTCGCTCTCACGTAAACGCCCGCGGTTTGATGCAACTCATGCCCGCAATTGCCGAGTGGATCGCTGAGACCACGGGCGAACCAGACTTTGATCATGATCGGTTGTACGAACCCGAGCTGAACATCCGCATGGGCGCCTGGTATTTAAGTTACTTGGCCGAGCTATTTGACAATGATGTACGAAAGATGGTATGCGCCTATCACGCCGGTATGGGCAATGTGGCTGCGTGGTTGAAAAACCCGGAGTTCAGTTCGGACGGGGTTGCGTTGGAGGGCACTCCCTTTCCCAATACTGCCGAATACGAAGCCCGCGTACAGCGCGCGATTGTGGCCTATCGTAAGTATCATTTTACTGATGGAGGTTTTGAATGAAGCATCAAATCAAGCGTTGTTTAGCTATGTGTTTTCTATGTCTAACCCTGTTGGCGGTTTGGCTGACGCCGGGCATGGCGGGCAGCACGGGCCACAGCCTTACATACCTTTCTGTGGCAGTGGTGGCCACCGAAGACCAGCATTTATCCCCCCTCACTTCCCGGGACCGGGACATGCACAGCCTGCTGGCCCTGTGTTACGAGGGATTGATGGCCTTGGACGACGACGGCCGCCCCGTGGCCAACCTGGTGACCCACGTGACGCCTCCTTCCGAAGAAGGCGGCAGGCGGTGGCTGTTTCACCTTCGCAACGATGTCACCTTCCACAATGGCAAGCCCCTTACCTCGGCGGACGTGATCGCCACCATCGACCGCATAGCCGCCCTCTACAACGAAGGGCGCGACAGCGGCTTGCCCCGGGAGGAGCGCGGCATATACGCCAACTTGGTGGAGGCCTATCTCTCCGGCTGGAGGGCGTTGGACACATACACCGTGCAGATCAACGGCAATCGGGGCTACTACGGCCTGCTTCAAGCCATGACCTTCCCCATATTGCCCGCCGAAGAAGTGGCCAACGCGCTCCCATCGGGCACAGGCCCCTATCGTATTATGGAATACGAGCCGGGCGATAAGCTGTGGCTCACCGCCTATGCGGGGTATCGCAAACCTGTGGAAAATGTATCCAACATCGTGGCCACCATCTATCCCAATGTCGATAGGGCGCTGGAGGCTTTTGATGCTGGCTCAGCCGACGTGGCCATGACCCGCTCCCTGGCCGCCACCCGTTATACGGGCAGCCTGCGTTCCTTCTCCATGTCGTACAGCACCCGCCAAGTGGAATTGCTGCTGATGCACCACAACGAGCGCAGAGGGATTTTGCGCGACGAAAATGTGCGCCGGGCCATCATGGCGGCCATCGACCGTACCGCCTTGTTGCGCAACATCTATCAGGGCATGGCCACCCTGGCCGATAGCCCGGTTCCTCCCGGCTCTTGGCTCTACGACAGCACGGCCACCCAGGAGCCCTTTGATACGGAGCGCGCAAAAGAGCTGCTGGACGAGGCCGGTTGGCACCCGAACCCCGACCATAACAATATGCGCGGGCGGGATATCGATGGCACGACCGCCCTCTTGCGGCTCACCCTGCTTACCTACGAGGAACCCGCCGGGGGCGTACGCCAAAGCACCGCCAATCTCATTGCAGGTATGCTGCGGGAGGTGGGCATCGAATGCACGGTGTCGGTGGTTACTTACGGGCGGGTTAGGGAGCGCCTGTCGGCAGGCAACTATGACTTGGTGCTCTGCGGCATGAACCTGGACGTGGTGCCCGATCCCGGCTTTATGTTCCTGGGCATCGACAGCAACTATTCCCGCTACCGCAACAGCACCATGGATCAGCTGATTGCGGACATGCGTGCTCAAATCACCGAGGAGGGCTATAGGCAGGCCATGAGCGAGGTGCAGCATCAGTTTGTGGCCGACGCCCCGTTTATGTGCCTGTACTTCCGTAATGGTTCGCTGCTTACCCGGGACACCTTTTCCAATGTGCGGGTGCTACGGGAGTTGGAATTGTTTAGGGGGATAGAGGCCTGGTAGGGGCGTCCGTGGGTATGGGTTATATATCACGTTGTTACATGCAAGCCGGAGAAGATTGTTACATGCGTTCCACAAGCCAAATGTTACACGAGAGCCACAAAAAAGCCGTTACATGTGTGCCGTCTAAGGGTTCGATCGTTGTTTTTTTGTCACATTCATGGCTAGGTTCCGGGTAGGTGCGGAGTGATCGAAAGAAGAGAAGTAAGGGCAGGCACGAATTTTGGCGAAAGCAGCAAATCTTAAATTTGTTGCTTTTTTATTAATAATGCGCCCCTTAAATTTATCTTAATTTTATAATGACGTAAAGATTTATGTAATCTTTTTAACGTTTCTGCTTATTTTTTGGAAATTCTATTGACGGGAATGCGGTTTCCTATTATTGTTCTAATGATTAATAATGGCTTAATAGCGATATTAAATCATTGTTAATGCCGACATTAAATTCTAATTAACAATCAAAAACCTGGGAATGATAAAATCCATTTCTGTGCACCCTATGTGCACACCGACCGAAAACGAAAAGGAGCCAATCAAGATGACATTTGCAACGAACAAAAGGACAAGCTACAAAAAACCCCAGTGGTCCAAGGTGTTTTGCCATGCCACGGTTGCGTTGCTGGCAAGCTTGCTGCTGCTGGCGGGCGCTTGGGGAGCAGACCCGGCGCTGGCCCAGGGGGATCAGCAATATACCGTGACGTTTAAAGACCATAACGGTACGGTGCTGGGCACGCGGCAGGTGCCATTTAACGGCATGCCCGATGCCACGGGCATCGTGACCGAACGCACCGGCCATGTGTTCACCGGATGGATTCCCTCGATTACGAATGTAACCGCCGATATGGAAACAACGGCCCAGTACCGGATGTTTGATATCACCGTGCGTTTTTTTACAAAGTTGCTGGAGGATGGCTCCGAAACCTATCTTACCAGGGGCAAGGCCACGCTGAACCAAGAAGGTAACTTTGCGGCGCAGCTTCCCGCGGGCTATGCTTGGACATTCAACGGCAACCCGTTTTCGGGCCTGATCCCGTTTCTGTCCGCCACCGACGGCAACGTGCTGGACGTATACGCCAATGTCTGCAACCTTACGCTGATTGACTCGGTGAGTGGCGGGCGGCGGACGGTAACCTTGCCTGTGGGTTCAAGCTTTGTGCTGGAGCCGCTGCCCCATGATGGGTTTGTGTTTACCGGCTGGGAGCCTGCCGACGCTGTTGTTGGCGGCATGGTTACGGTTTCCAGCTCCATAGAGCTGACGGCCCAATACCGTACGGACGACCTGGGCCAGGAAATCCACCAAATTTACTATTATGAAAAACCCCTGGGGCAGGGGGGCGATGTAATCTACCGCCAGCAGGTTATACACGGCGGCGATGTAACCGAATTCCCCCATCCCGCTTATAACCCCACCCTCGCCGGCCATACATTCCAGGGGTGGGATGCCACGCTGCCCATCGAGAACGTAACCGAACGCAAACACATCTACCCCCTGTTTGCGCCCAATTTGCGGGCAGCGTTTTACGACTGGCAAGACGACACCCAGCCCCTGTACACCACCTTTGTGGAGCGGGGCACTTTTGCTACGTACGGGGGGCCAACCCCCGAGCGCGCGGGATTTGTGTTTACCGGCTGGTTCCCCGATCCGGCCCAGACCCCGGTAATGGCGGACATCAACTTTGTGGCCCAATACCGGGCCAGAAGCGACAGGCTCTACTTGCTTACCGTGCTCTATCGTTTCCCCAACGGCACGGTGGCGGCCCAGCCCCATGTGGCTAACCTGCCGCTGAGTGAGATTCCTTATGCCGTAACATCCCCGGCCATTATGGGCTTTGTTCCCGATCAGCAGGTGGTAACGGTGACCACCGACGACAACACACCCAAAGAAATCGTGGTGACGGTTACATACAACCCCTCCACGGGTACGCCGTATATCGTGCGCCACTATCAGCAAAAGTTGGGCGTTTCCCTGGCGGGTGGGATTGATACGAACATCACCAAGTACGATCTGGCCCTTTCGGAGACCTTCCACTCCACTACGGGCTCCATCGTAGATGTGATCCCCAAGAGTTTCCCTGGGTTTGCGTTGATCCCCGATCAGGACGATGAGGTGCGGATCGCTGCCGACGGCTCCACGGTGGTGAACGTATTCTATTCGCGCAACACCTATGCCGTGTATTTTATCTCGGCTGGAGGCACCTATATCCCGCCCGTTGTGGCGGAGTTTGACGCGCCCATTTCCGGGCCGGGCACCCCCACGCGGCCAGGATTCATTTTTGAGGGTTGGGACAAACCCATGCCTGCAAAGATGCCCGTGGACGGCGACCGGCTGGAGGCCATATGGAAAAACGGCCCGGATGTGGCCTATACCCTGAGTTATTGGCTGGAAAATGCCGAAGGCACCGGCTATGATTTCCACAAAACCGTAGCCCGCACCGGCCCGGCCGGTTCCCCCGCCTTGGTAAACAACAACCCGGCAGACCGCCCTGTGATCCAGCACTTTGCCTATGAGCGGCACGAGGCCAAAACCATCGCGGGGGACGGCTCCACCATCGTAAATGTTTTCTACACCCGCGCTATGTACAGGATTGTGTTCACATGGGAGAATATTGGCACCCAACCTCCCGTGGGCGCGCAGATTTTTGTGAACGGTGAGCTGAAGGCCACGTATCCCGAAACCTATGAGATTACGGCCAGGTACATGGAGGATATTTCGCTCAGATGGCCGTCGGGCACGGATGTGAAGAGCCCCACCGGCAGCCTTTCGAACTATGTTTTCCACGGCTGGCGTGATCCTAGCAGGAGCACAATCCATGTCTCCAAGCGCCTAAACATGACGGATGATCTATTTAACGTTGCCGGGACCCGGTATGTGTACGCCAATTGGACCAACACCCCGGTGCTGAAGAATCTTCACTACATGTTTGAGTGCATTGATCCAAATGATCCCGACGGTGTGCTCCACATCAACGGGACTACCGGCAATACAAGGTACAAAAAAAGCGCCTTGTACTCGCAGATTGTTACCACCAGTACCGGCAGGTTTTTGTGCAAGGAGATCGAAGGGTTTACCGCTGTTGCCGAGGACGCTATCGAAAGAGCGGCGGCCGCTTCTTCTCCCTGGGATTTTGACGTATACCTCTACTATTACCGCAACACCTATCAGTTGGAGTTCTTTAACTTTAACAGCCGGGACGGGCTCCATACCCTGATGTACGAGGCGCCGCTGGCCAGCTATATGTATACCCCTCAGCGCCCGGCGGTGCTGGATGACGATTTTGAATTTGGCGGATGGTACACCACCTATAACTGCCTGCCCGGCACCGAGTTTACGGGCTGGGGTAACCGCAACATGCCTGCCTATAACCTAACGCTGTATGCCCATTGGGTGCCGCCCACTTACGGCGTAACCTTCTATTCCCACAACGAAAGCGGGGATGAGGTTCAGTTTGGCCCTGTGCAGAGCCTGCTAAAGGGCAGCCTGGTGGAAAAACCGGCCACCGATCCCGAACGCCCCGGCTACCGTTTCTTGGGTTGGTTCGACCGGGATACAGATTTGCTATTCCAATTTGATGTGCAAAGGGTTATGGATGATACCGAGCTGGTGGCCAAGTGGACCGCCCGGGACGACTTCCCCTACGAGGTGCATTATTGGCTGGTGGGCAGCGACTGGCAGATGGGGGATCCGGCGGATACCCGCATGCCCCCCGGCCTGATCACCCCGAACCCATTGATCGTACCCAACAACCAGATCGGCTCCACCGTGTATGAGGAAGCGCCGATCGCAACCGCCTATGTGCCCGACGCTATCAGCAAATCCAGGCTCATCGGCACGAGTGAAAACAGGATCGATTTTTACTTCAAGGCGTTTGTTACCTTGGAATACACGGTGATGTATGTAGATGGGGAAGGCAATGAACTGTTTCCGCCCAAAACCGTAACCACGGATCGTTCCGTTGTGGTGGAGGATGCGGTCAACATCCCGGGTTATTCGCCCAACCCTGTGCAGCAGACCCGCAGGCTTGCTTGGGATAGCGCCAACAACATCATTACCTTTGAGTATATGGAAAACCGCAGAGCCTCGTATACAATCGAATACTACAATATGAACAGCGACGGCCTGTATCCGCCGTTGGGTTCTCCCCAGCATTCGGAAACCCTGTCCGGATACGTGGGCGAGAGGGTGACCGCGCCTGAGCGGCCCATGGTAGGCTTTATCCTAGACTTTGGCAACAGCTACTTGGAAGGCTTTATCGAAGACGGCGACACCCTGGTCCTTCGGGTGTTCTACCGCAGGGTGATGCAGCAGTGGACGGTGCACTATTACCATACGGGCACCACCATACCTGCCGTCCAATCAGAATCCGGTACCATGCAGGTGGGGCAAACCAAAACCGCCACCGAGTTGGATATGCCCGGCTATGTGTTTCATTCCGCCAATCCCTCGTCCAAGAGTGTGGTCATTAGCGCTGATCCGCTGGTGAATGTGATCATCTTCTATTACACTAGGATCACCGACGAGCCCACAAAGCATATGCTAGACAAACCCGACGGTGTGCCTGTGTACGTGGGCGAGACCCTGGTGTATGAGATTACCTACGACGCGCCGGAAGGCACAGAGATCATCACGATTACCGACGAATTGCCCGAAGGGCTAGCGTATGTTGATTCCACGCCCAGCGCCAGCGTAACCGGGCAGACGGTGGTGTGGACGCTAGATACCGGCGAACACGAACTTACCGGCAGCGTATGGCTTACCGTAAAGGCAGTGAGCAAACCCGCCAGCGGCACGCTAAAGAACACCGCAACAATACAGTACGACGATGGCGCCCCCTACGAGGTTGAAGACGAAGAACGCCCAGTTGAAGAACTGGATGAGCCGACCAAGAGCATCCCCGGCAAGGCGGGCGGCGTAGCGTTGTATGTAGGCGAGACGGTGGTATATCAGATCACCTACGACGCCCCCGAAGGCACGGAGACCATCAAGATCACCGACGTACTACCAGCGGATTTGGCGTATATCAGCTCCACACCGAACGCCAGCGTAAGCGGGCAAACCGTGACTTGGAACCTGGCTACGGCAACCCACGGGCTGAAGGGCAGTGTAACGCTCACCGTAAAGGTGACGAGCCTGCCCACCAGCGGCACCCTGAAAAACACGGCTACCGTGCAGTACGACGAAGGCGATCCGTACGACATTGAGGACGATGAGCGCCCTGTGGAAGACCTGGATAGGCCAACAAAAACCATTCCCGCCAAGGCATCAGATGTGCCGATATACGTGGGTGAGACCTTTGAGTACAGGATTACGTACGACGCGCCCACGGGCACGCAAACAGTGAAGATCACCGACGTATTGCCCGCAGGCTTGCGGCATGTGGGCTCTACGCCGGATGCCGATGTAAGCGGACAAACGGTGACATGGACGCTGAATACGGCAACCCATGGTCTAAAGGGCCATGTGACCCTGCTTGTGACGCTGGATACCAAACCAGCCAGCGGCACGCTAAAAAACACGGCCACAGTACAGTACGACAACGGCATCCCTCATGATGTTGAAGACGGTGAGCGCCTTGTTGAAGAGCTGGACAAGCCGACCAAGAGCATCCCCGGCAAGGCGGATGGTGTAGCGCTGTACGTAGGCGAGACGGTGGTGTATCAAATCACCTACGACGCGCCGATCGGCACAGAGACGATCAAGGTCACCGACGTACTACCCGCCGAATTGGCGTATATCAGCTCCACACCGAACGCCAGCGTAAGCGGGCAAACCGTGACTTGGAACCTGGCTGCGGCAACCCACGGCCTGAAGGGCAGCGTAACCCTTACGGTAAAGGTTGAGGGCGTGCCAGCCAGCGGCATGCTAAGGAATATCGCTACGGTGCAGTATGACGAAGGCGCCCCGTACGACCTTGAAGACGACGAACGTCCGGTAGAAGAGGTGGATGAGCCGACGAAGACCATCCCCGGCAAGGCGGCTGGCGCATCGATCTACGTAGGCGAGACCTTTGAATACAGGATTACGTATGACGCGCCCACGGGCACCCAGGCGGTTAAGATCACCGACGTATTGCCTGCAGGCTTGCGGCATGTAAGCTCCACGCCGAATGCCAGCGTGAGCGGCCAAACCGTGACCTGGACGCTGAACACAGCGACCCACGGCCTGAAGGGCCATGTGACGCTGCGTGTGACGCTGGACACCAAGCCGGCCAGCGGCGTAATCAAGAACACCGCCACAGTGCAGTACGACAACAGCGCACCCCACGATGCGGAAGACGAGGAGCGCCCAGTTGAAGAACTGGACGAGCCGGCTAAGACCATCCCCGGCAAGGCGGCTGGCGCACCGATCTACGTAGGCGAGACCGTTGAGTACAGGATTACTTACGATGCGCCCACGGGTACCCAGACGGTTAAAATCACCGACGTATTGCCTGCAGGGTTGCAGTATGTAAGCTCTACGCCCAGTGCCAGTGTAAGCGGCCAAACCGTGACGTGGACGCTGAACACAGCGACCTATGGGCTGAAGGGCCACGTGACGCTGCGTGTGATGGTGGACACAAAACCGGCCAGCGGCATAATCAAGAACACGGCTACGGTGCAGTACGACAACAGTGCACCCCACGATGCGGAGGACGAGGAGCGCCCAGTTGAAGAGCTGACTGAGCCCACCAAGAGCATCCCCGGCAAGGCGGCCGGCGCGGCGCTGTACGTGGGCGAGACGGTGGTATATCAGATCACCTATGACGCGCCAGCCGGCACCGAGACGATCAAGATCACCGACGTACTGCCGACGGAATTGATGTACGTCAGTTCCACACCCAATGCCAGCGTGAGCGGGAAAACGGTGACCTGGACGCTGGCCACGGCGACCCATGGCCTCAAGGGCAGCGTAACCCTCACCGTAAGGGTAGCGAGCAAACCTGCCAGCGGTACCCTAAAGAATATCGCCACAGTGGCGTACGATGACGGCGATCCTTACGATGCAGAGGACGAGGAGCGCCCGGTCCAAGAGCTGGACGCGCCGACCAAGACCATCCCCGGCAAAGCATCTGGAACGCCGCTGTACGTAGGCGAGACTTTTGAGTACAGAATTACGTATGACGCGCCCACGGGCACCCAGACGGTTAAGATCACCGACGTATTGCCTGCAGGGTTGCAGTATGTAAGCTCTACGCCCAGTGCCAGTGTAAGCGGCCAAACCGTGACGTGGACGCTGAACACAGCCACCCATGGGCTGGAGGGCCACGTGACGCTGCGTGTGATGGTGGACACCAAACCGGCCGGCGGCATAATCAAGAACACGGCTACGGTGCAGTACGACAACAGTGTACCCCATGATGCCGAAGACGAAAGACGCCCGGTGGAAGAGCTGGACGCGCCCACCAAGAGCATCCCCGGCAAGGCGACCGGTGCGGCAGTGCATGTGGGCGAGACCTTCGAGTACCTGATTACGTATCACGCCCCCATGGGCACAAGCACCGTTACCATCACCGACGTTCTGCCCGCAGGGGTGAAGTACATCAGCTCCACGCCCAACGCCAGCGTGAACGGGCAAACCGTGACCTGGATGCTGGACACGGCAACAAGTGGTCTGAAGGGCAATGTAAGGGTTATGGTGG
>Ga0123356_10001729_pt1 | contig 23798 bp, 18 predicted proteins | sample TergutEmb28metaG_2_FD_92546 | JGI IMG/M metagenome (GOLD analysis project Ga0123356, IMG submission 92546) | Embiratermes neotenicus P3 segment gut microbial communities from Petit-Saut dam, French Guiana - Emb289 P3 | ecosystem: Host-associated > Arthropoda: Insects > Digestive system > Gut ...
ATTTTAATGCACTATGCAGAGGCGCTTTCTTTAACGATGGTTACTAATTATGGCATTTTTACTCCGATACATTGCACTACGACTTTTGAAAGCTACGCGAGGCAGCAAGTCTCTGTTTTTAGTTTTACTCCGGAGATGGAGATTACTTTTCAGGGGTTGAAGTATGCTGTTGACAGGCAGAAGTTTAAGGAGTTGTGGGAAGGGTCTTTGAATGAGGCGGTGGGGCAGGGGTTTACGGTTGAGTTGGGGGGAAGAGGTGCGGTTTTGGTGTATAGGGTATTTTAATGAAAAAACTTTATCTTCGCTTGCCTTATTTTATTCAAAAAGTAATCTCCACATCTCCTCAATCTTCCCCACCGGAATTAATTTTATCTGATATTTTGAAACGTCCACCCCTTTCATATTATATTTAGATAGGAAAAAGCGTTGAAACCCCAATTTATCCGCTTCGACAATGCGTTGCTCAATGCGGGGCACCGGGCGTACCTCGCCGCTCAGCCCCATCTCGCCGGCAAAACAAGTGTTGGCATCAATGGCAACATCGGCGGTGGAGGATAAAATGGCTGCCATAATGGCTAAATTTATAGCCGGGTCGTCAATGTTAAATCCGCCTACAATATTTAGGAAGACGTCTTTAGCGCCCAATTTGAAACGGCATCGTTTCTCTAAAACTGCCAATAGCATATTGAGACGGCGCAGGTCGAAACCGGTGGCAGAGCGCTGCGGCGTACCATACACCGCTGTGCTTACTAATGCCTGTGTTTCAATCATTAACGGACGGTTGCCTTCTAGTACGGCGGCAACAGCCGTTCCGCTAAACAGTTCTTCGCGATTAGAGAGCAGGATTTCCGAAGGGTTGGTTACTTCGCGCAAACCGGTGGCATTCATCTCAAAAATACCCAGTTCGGCGGTGGAGCCGAAACGGTTTTTAATGCAACGCACGATGCGGTATCCGTAATGTTGGTCGCCTTCAAATTGCAGCACGGTATCCACGATGTGCTCCAATATCTTAGGACCTGCAATGGCGCCATCTTTCGTAATATGACCGATTAAGAAAACGGGCAGCGCAGTGGTTTTTGCCAAATGTTGAAACTCGGCAGCGCACTCTTTTATTTGCGAAATAGATCCCGCTGCCGAATCAATGAGCGTGCTTTGCATGGTTTGAATAGAATCCACAATAATCATATCGGGCTGCAGCTCTTCTATGTGTTTTACAATCTCTTGCGTTTGCGTTTCCGTAAGAATGAACAGTTTTTGGTTGGGATGTTTTGAAATCCGTTCGGCGCGCATTTTCAACTGTGTTTCACTCTCTTCACCGGAAATATAGAGCACTTTGTGTTTTTGCAAAGCTAATGCCATTTGCAGCAATAGAGTGGATTTTCCGATTCCGGGCTCTCCGCCCAGCAGCGTAAGCGAGCCGCGCACGATACCTCCGCCCAACACCGTATCCAATTCCTGATAACCGGTGGTAATACGTGGCATCTCTTCCATCTCTATTTCGCTAATTGCTTTGGGTTTCGATTTAATCAGCGTAGATAACGCTTTGCCCTTTTGTTTTTCTTCGCGGTGTATCACTTCTTCTTCAAAGGTGTTCCATTCGCCACACGAAGGACACTTTCCTATCCATGTAGAAGACTGATAACCACAGTTTTTGCAATAAAAAAAACGAGTTGATTTTGCCATTGAATTTTTGTTGCGAAGATAAAGTTAATTTGCACACAGATGACACAGATTAAACAGGTAAACACAGATTTTATTTGCTTTATCAGATATGGCAATACCTCTTTAAAGAAATTTTATGTTAATTCGCACTTGCAAAATTTTTAACCACAAATTATAATGTCATGAGAAAAATTTATTTTTTTTTGTTTTTGCTTACTTTAGTAATTTGCTTTACTACGGCATATCCTCAAAAATATGCAGCGAGCCAAATGATGACCACCGAGAATGGTGTTTTCTGTAAAGTTGCTTATATTGAAGCGACTACTCCTTCCAAGCAAGCCGAGTTTGTGGCCGATAATTTAGAAATTATTTGGCATAAACCTGAACCCTACGCCATAGGTCAGGAAGTTTATTACTCAAAATTGATAGATAAAAGTTTAGTGCACTGGTATTTAAACGACCAGCGCGTGGCGCAGTACGCCCATACGAATAGTGCGGTTTGGGAGTTTCCTACTACATCGGATTTTCCAAGCGTTTATGCCAACAAAAGTGGTAGCATGTACGTTGTAGCGGATGGCACAAATTTGTCTGTATTAGATCCCGTTACCGGTGAAGAGATTTGGCAAAAAACTTTTGACGCGTCTATTTCATACGCCGCCGCTTTCCCGGATGGTACCGGCTTTTATTGCAGTGTAGGCGAATATCCTGATCCGTACATGGTGTATGCTTTTTTAAAAACTTCTCAAACTCCGCTATGGTCATTACCTGCAGAGAGTAGCGTGGTGGGCATCAGCGTTTCGGAAGACCATTCTCAATTGCTTGTGTGTCTTGCGCAGCCTGCCCAAAAAGCAATGGTGGTTGATCCTGCCAACGGAGCAGTGAAACAGGAACTCTATTATTATAACAACTCGCCTTCGCAGGCGCCGGCTTTTAGTGCAAACGGAGAATACCTGGCATTGGCAGATTTTAGCGGAAAGGGAACATTGTATAAAAGAATAAACGGAAAATACGAAGAACAGTGGAAAACCAATCTTCTTCCTGCCGGATCTAACTCATGCTGGGGTAGCGGGCAAGCCATATCTGCCGATGGATCAACCATAGCATTCGGCACGCTTGATTTTACATCTTCGGGCGGTTTTAACGGATCAGTGTATGTATTTAATAACTACTCAAATGAAGCCATTTGGTCTATCCATAATTGTGGCGATATGGTAGCCAATATTGCCATTACGGATGATGGAAGTTTGATTGCCTGCGCCTCGTGGGGGCCGTTAAACCAAGCAACTCCAGACCTGTACATTTTTAGAAAAGAGAGTTCGGTTCCGGTGTCATCACTCACCACGCCGGGTTCGTTTTCGTATGTGGATTTAGCTCCCGATGGTTCAAAGGGTATTGTAGCAGGCAAAGCAACGCACGCACGCGAAATGGGTTATGGCGGAAATGCTTATCTATTTAAACCAGTACCCTCTACTTACGGCAATATTGGCGGTACGGTAAATTTGGTGGGGGCCAATGACCATAGTTTTTCTTTGATAGAAATTAAATCTCTTGAAAATTACTATGCGTTTTCAGAAGAATCCGGAGCGTTCAACATTAAATATATCCCCGAAGGAACTTATAATGTAACCGTTTCAAAACAAGGTTACTATTCTAAGACCATTGAAAATGTTGTGGTAACAGGAGGAAATACGGTAAATCTTGATATTGAATTAGAGCCTGCAGGCGAAGCGGTAACAAACCTATTTGCCTTTCAAGGTGCATATACCACCGTATATCTAAAATGGAACGCTTATTCGGGCGCACATACCGGATATAACATTTACAGAAAGCGGGCAGAAGCGGCTCCTTTTATTGAAAAAATTGCCACAGTGGGCGCTAATGTTACTGAATTTATTGACGATACCGCCCTGCCCACGATCCATTACTATTACGCGGTAACTGCAAAAATAAGCGAAGATTTGGAATCTATTTTCTCGAATACGGCTTTGGGATATGTGAATACTTCTTTTATTACCCGAGAAATTGACATTTATACGTGCGACATCATTCCCAACATTGATGGCGTAATTTCTCCCGGAGAGTGGGATGATGCTTTTGTTTTCGATGCTTCCGACTTTTTGGGTAGCGACGGAAGGTTTGAGCCTGTTGGAAGTGTGATCATTTACATGAAAGCATATAACGATAACCTGTATGTGGCTGTGGAAAATAAAAATGATACCCAATTGAGCGCCGGCGACCGTACCGCACTTTATATTGATGACAACAATAACGGTCGTTATGAAGAACCGGGGAATGACTCGGAAGGAAATTATTGGATCAACTACGGACCTGCCGGAAATTACAGTATTCAATACCGTCCTATTTACAGTAATGGCGGTGTAGGCGCTGTTGTAGATTTAGCCCCCAATGTGGCCGCTTCGGATGCCACAGGCTATGTGGTGGCTGAATTTGTGCTTCCAATTGGTACGAACGATGCTGACATTACTCCCGGACCCGGAAACAAAAGCAGCGCTTATATCTATGTGAGAGACGGCGCTTTTGGAGGGCAAGACGGACAATGGCCTTATGATAACCCTGAAGTATTTGTGCCCACCGGATACGGAACGCTAAACTTTTTTACTACAAGCCAAGTTCCTCCGCCTCCCACAAACCTGCGCTATACTACGCACTATTTCAATTCTCCGGAATTTGTGGCCATCTCTTGGAACTTGCCTCAAATAAATAACTTGAAAATGTTTAAAATTTCTATAAAAAATATGAATACCGGAGCTACTGACCATTCTGAAGTCATAGGTGCTCAAATGATTTACGAAGTTGCAGACCAAACTACCTACCATGTAACGATAACCACAGTAAATAAAGCAGGCCAGGAATCTGTTCCATCTGCTGTATTGGAAATTAAAACCGATTTTACAGGAATTGTCACGCCCAACAAAACGAACTTCAATATTTATCCTAATCCGGCAAACAATATCTTACACATCACATCCGAAATAGTTGAACCTGTGAATATTGAAATTTACAATCTCACCGGCAGTAAAATTCTACATCAAGTAATGACTGAATCGCATCACAGTATAAACGTTACAAATTTCATTGCGGGCGTCTATTTTATCAAGGTGGGAAATGCGGTGAAAAAGTTTGTGAAATATTGAGTTTTAGGAGTTGTATTTGAAGATTAACTACGACTCTTGTAATTCGAACCACTTTTCTTCTTTCTCTGCAATATTGCTTTTTAATTTTTCGTATTCTACGTATAACGATCCGTTTTCAATCTCTTTAGCATACTGTTCAGGTTGCGCCAATTTCATTTCAATATGATGCAACTCTTTTTGGACGTTTGCAATTTCGTTTTCTAATTTTTTAAGTTGATTTTGAATTTTTCGATGTTGCGCTTCCTGCTCTTTTTTAAGCAGATAGTTTTCTTTGTTAACAGAAACGGTTTTATCCTCTCCGGCTCCAATATTTAATTTACGCTGCAATTCGTTGAGCGAATCTAATTTTTTCTTTTCCAAAAAATCGAAAACATCGCCGATGTAGGTTTTTAGTTTTTTGTCTTTAAATTCAAAAACTTTATCGCATAAACCGGATAGAAAATCACGGTCGTGCGAAACGATGACTAAACTTCCCGTATAGTGCAGTAACGCGTTTTTCAACACATCTTTCGAGGCCATATCCAAATGGTTGGTAGGCTCATCTAAAATAAGCAGGTTAAAAGGCGATAGCAACAATTTTGCCAGTGCCAGGCGCGATTTTTCGCCGCCGGAAAGTACCGATACTTTTTTCTCTGTATCTTCCGTGGTAAACAGAAATCTTCCTAAAATAGTTCTGATTTTCGGGCGAATATCTCCCACTGCGACTTCGTCAATGGTTTCAAAAACAGTTTTATTCGGATTTAATAATAACGCTTGATTTTGTGCGTAGTAGCCAATCACTACCTGATGTCCCAATTGCATAGAGCCTTGTTGCGGCGCAAGTTCGCCCACAATGCTTCTTACGAAGGTGGATTTTCCTTCGCCGTTTCTGCCCACAAAAGCCACGCGCTCGCCACGCTCCAAGTGCATGTCAATATCTTTCAATACATTAAGGGAGCCGTAGCCCAGCGACAATTGTTTGGCTTCTACCGTTACCTTTCCGGAGTGTGGCGCCGCCGGAAATTTAAAAGAGATGGCGCTGTCATCTACTTCATCTACAATAACTTTATCCATCTTTTCTAACAGTTTTACTCGGCTTTGCACCTGCTTAGCCTTGCTGGCTTTATAGCGAAAACGCTCCACAAATCGTTCAATTTGTGCAATCTCTTTCTGTTGGTTTTCAAATGCGGCTTGCTGGGTTTCAATACGTTCCAACCGCTGCTCCACATATTCGGAATAGCTGCATTTGTAATCTTGAATATTCCCCAAAGTAATCTCAATAGTGCGGTTGGTTACCCGATCTAAAAAAGTGCGGTCGTGCGATACCATAATCAGGGCGCCTTCATAATTTGTCAGATACTCTTCCAACCACTGAATAGACTCGATATCCAAGTGGTTGGTCGGCTCATCCAGGAGGATAATTTCCGGCTTTTGAAGTAAGATTTTGGCGAGCGCCACGCGCATTTGCCAGCCGGAGCTGAACTCGTTCAGCGGGCGTTCAAAATCCGTTGGTTTAAAACCTAATCCCAGCAATACTTTTTCAGCATCCGCATTCATGGTGCTTCCGCCGAGGAGGTGAAACCGCTCTGTAAAATCGGACAACTGTTGCGCCAATTTGTGATACTCTTCCGACTCGTAATCCTCACGTATAGAAAGTTGTTCCGTGATTTGCGCAATTTGCTTTTCCAACTGTTTCTGTTCCACAAAAGCAGACAGTGTCTCATCCCAAACATTACGCGAAAAGTTATTTGCCATTTCCTGAGGCAAGTAGCCGGTTTTAAAGCCGGCAGTAATCACCATAACCCCCGATTCAGGCTCAATCTCTTTATGAATAATTTTAAGTAGCGTTGATTTTCCGGCACCATTTTTCCCCACCAAGCCAATACGGTCGCGGTCGCCTACCACAAAAGAAACGTCTTTAAACAGGAAGTCGCCGGTAAAATTAACTGAGAGTTTGTGGATTGAAATCATGGGGGCGAAAATAGAGATTTTATTGTTTCTTTGCACCCATGAAAATCATCTGCATCGGCCTAAACTACAAATCCCACATTGAGGAATTAAACAAAACAGTTCCCAACAACCCCGTGTTTTTCTTAAAGCCCGAAACCGCGCTTACGTTACGAAACCGTCCATTTTTTCATCCCGAGTTTTCAAACAACATTCATTATGAAGTGGAATTGGTGGTGCGCATCAATAAGTTGGGAAAACATATTCAAAAAAAGTTTGCGCATACTTATTACGATGAAATTGGGCTAGGCATAGATTTTACGGCGCGCGATATTCAAGCCGATGTTTTTAAAAACGCCTTGCCCTGGGAAATATCCAAAGCCTTTGATGGCTCCGCTGTAGTAAACAGGTTTCTTCCTAAAACCGATTTCGTTGATTTGCAAAATATCCACTTTTCACTTCATAAAAACAAACAGCTTGTACAACAAGGAAATACATCAGATATGCTGTTTACGATAGATGAAGTGATTGAATACGTGTCTCAATTCATCACTTTAAAAATCGGAGATTTAATTTTCACCGGCACGCCTTGCGGTATCGGCAAAGTAGAGATTGGGGATGAGCTGGAAGGATATGTTGAAAAGGAGTTGATGTTTAAGTGTAGGGTGAAATAATTAGGAATTCAAATGTCTTATATTTTTACCACCTTCCTCACAACCACCCCTTGTTCCGTTGCTATCCTAACAAAATAAGCCCCTGTCGGGAAATGTGAAATATCAACAGTTATGGTGTTGCCGTTTCGTAGAGACAAGGCATGCCTTGTCTCTACCATGCAACCATAAACATCAAAAATCTCAATGTTTCGAACGTCATTGCGGGCTTGACCCGCAATCTCCACAATTCCCGTGGTTGGATTAGGAAACAAACTCACTTCTTCTAACTCCCTAACTTCTTTAATCCCAACTCCTATCGTTTCTTCAACATAGTTCGACGTATCAGAACAGCCATTTGTATAATATGCAATAACATAATATTCGTAATTGCCAACGGGCAGGTTCTCATCTAAATACAAGGTATCTGTTAATAGTGCGTTGGTTATTCGCATATTGTTTCTATAAACATGATGACCTCTAATGAGTTGATTATCTGCGGAACATGACCATTGCAATTGAATGGAGCTTTGATTTATTACATGGGCATCTAAATGGGTAGTGTTATCGCATATTACCTCCTCATATTCATAATCTTTGGTTATATCATGGCAATAAATATCTACCAGCGTTTCTCCGTAATCTCTGTAATATTCCACACATATTTTCATGTGCCAGCCCCAAGGGTTTGTATCTTCTACTTCATAACCCCTAATAATATAAAACACCCCCGGCTCTCTATCGCTCATAAATAGAGGCGTGGGGGCACTTCCGTTAGCATAACTCTCGCTTACAAACACATGGCGAAATGTATGCCCCGTATCGGCGCTAAATGATACTTTATAGGTTACGTAATAATTAGGATCAGGAAACAGGGAACTTACATATACCTCACCTGCTTTGCCACCACGATAAACATCGGGAAAAACTCCGCTGATTTGACCAAAAACATATTCTTCATTTATTGTTAGGTTAATATAACTTTGAAAACAATCAAAGGTGTGATAAAAACCACGACCACTTAGCCCAAATGCTTCTTTTTCTTCCCATCCAAATTCACTAAATTCCATATAACCCGCTCCACTGACATTCAAAAAAGTTGCACCATAATCTGTACTTTTTGATAACCATTCTCCATACCCACCCCTATAAAGAATCCCTTCAACATTTGCCGGAAAATAGTATTTTGACCCTATATTTTCCTCTCTAAATACCCAGTTTTTTCCGTAATCAAAACTCACACAAAGCTGCGTATGAGTGTAGTTGTTTTTACTATAAGTTCTTCTGTTATAAAGCACTCCATGTGTAGCATCGGCAAGAATAGAAGAAGGTTGCATTTCATATTCAGGATTGGCAAAATAGTTGGCAGCATATTGTATGGTTAACTTTTTGCCGTTTTCGGTTAAACGGTAAATGGCGGTGCGGAGAGTGTCGTAATATGGCGGTCCCCATGAATCATGAATACCATACCAAGGTGCGGATAAGTATAATTCGCCAAGGGCTGCACCACGAGCAACAACACGATTTTGGGCAAAAGAGAGGTTGTTTGTAAAAAGAAAAATAGAAAGTAAGAACAATACTCGTTTCATAAGGTTTAAAGTTTAAAATTCAATATTTTTTGTAAAATTATGCAGCAATAAGTTTGTTTTTTTTCATAAAATAAATATGTTGGTTATTACTAATATGCGGCACAAAGTACAAGATTTTTTTTAATTGCCTTTTTTTGCTTTTTAGCGCAATTAAAAGCAATTAAAAGCAAATAAAAGAATCAAACATTTCATAATTTTAAAACCTGTTTATTAACCAAATTATTCAAGTTATGAAAAAATTTCTTATTCTTTTATTTTTGGCAATCGTTTTTGCCTTTTCTGCCCATGCCCGGCAGTGGGTAAGTTTTTCCAAAAGCGATCCGAGCACGCCCGAGCTTAATCTATTAATTTCCAATTCTCAAACTGTAAGTTTTGAGGTAACTATTCCGGAGTTTCAAATTATCGGCGATACTATTATCAATACCAATGCAGGCAGAGATATTAGTCAACCTCCGGGTCCGGTGATGGCTCCTTATGGCGAGGGTATCTATCTAAGCTCTGCCGGACAAGGGAATGTTGACAATAGAGTAATTTCAGGAAATGAGATTTCCCAATGTGAAACCGGTTTATATATTTACAACTCCAAAGCCAAGATTTGTGGAAATCAAATATTCAATAATCATTTCGGCGTGCGTTTATTTAACAATAGCCAAACTTCTTTCACGGGGTTCAATGGTGTTATAGGTGAGAGTAGATGTGGTTATCAAATCATCCGCGATAACAGTTCCTATGAGATTTACGCTTCCCAAAACGCTTTCCCCAGCCCATTTATTTACAACCAAATTATAGATGAAAATAATGGCGGCAATCCGAATAATGACCCGCTTCTTTATTACGACATTCCAACAAGAGGCATAGACCCGGGTACAGGACAATTATGTCTTGGTATTCCCTATAACTACTGGGGTGTAAACTTTGTTCATGACGAAGATATTTATCCTCCGGCATACTTCTGCACTTCTCCTATTTGGATACCGCCGGGCAAAGCAAACTCTTCTCTTGAAGAAGAACTCTTTGAAGCCGCTTTGGAGCATTTCATCCTTGGAAACTATGCTTCTGCCCAAACTGCGTTCCTTAATTTAATTGAAACCTACCCGCAAAGCGAATTTGCCATAGCTTCCCTGCACGAGCTTTTTGCGCTGGAGCAGTTTGTAGATAATGACTATGCAACTTTACATGATTATTATGCTTCTTTTACGCCGGCAGACAGTACATTGTTCGATGTGGCGGACTTTTTGGCAACCCGTTGCAATGTATGGACACAAAACTGGCAACCCGCAGTGGATTGGTACGAGTACCGCATTGAAAACCCGCCAAGTTACCAGGATAGCGTGTTTGCCGTAATAGATTTGGGAGATATTCACTTAATGATGGCGGCAGATACCACCGATACCCCCACCGGCACAAAAGCAAGACCTATTTGCTATTACCGTTTGGCAGATATAAAACCTCGTTCCAAGCAAGAATATGAAACAAACAAATCGAATCTGTTAGCAACTTTACCCCAAATAAAAAAACCTCACACCACAAATCCCATACCGCAAACTGATAAAAAAGGCTCATTAGGTCTGTGCATTCCCAATCCAACCACCGGAAGTGCAACGATTACTTTTGACATTTACACCGAAGGAGCAGTAGAACTCAAAATTTACAATACATTGGGGCAATTGATGCAAGCGCTGCCGCAAGGAGGTCTTAAAAAAGGAATTTATCGAACGAAAATTTCTCTTGCAGGTACTCCGGCTGGAATTTATCATTATGTGCTCTTTGTAAATGGGGAAAGGGTTGATGCTAAAAAATTGATAGTAAATTAACTTTAGAAACAGCTAAACCTTATTTCTTAACACTGACAATATAATGGGGACTCCTATTAATTTGTTCTTACTGTTTTTGATTTTTCAAAAAGCCGAAGTCCATTAAAACTCTTTGAAAAGGATATTCAGTAAATAAAAAACCAATCCCAACAATTTCAGTATGAATATGTTGGGATTTTTTGTATCTTTGCGCATTACCTCGAAAATACGGATTGTGAGCCAAAATCGGGGTAATCTAACCCAAAAGATATGCGCAAATTAGAAAAATTTCCGAATTACAACCCACCATTGCTTTTTCCGAATTTGACATCTTCAGAGATTACGGTCAAAGTTTTCTTAAGCCGATGCGACCTGTTGGTTTGAATGTGAATCTTGACATAACTTATTTTTGCAGCGAATATACACTTATTTTTCTAAATGTCAAGCAATTAATAAAAAATATTCATAAAAAAACGACATAGAAGCAAAGCCCGAAAAACGCCGAAGGCGTTGAATGTGAATAACCCCGTGCAAGTTCGCCAACGGCGAACGCAGCTCGGGGTAAGAATGACATGCGGATAAAGCAGCGTGCCGTTAGGTACGCAACCATAGTAAAATGCTGATGTTCAACCCCTACGGGGTTGTAGAAAGTGCGCGTGCTTTTCCTACCCCGAGCTGCGCCTTCGGCTTGCACGGGGTTATTCATATTACACACCTGCGGTGTGTTAGTTGAATGTGTTGAATTAGAGCCTGTTGATTTTTAGGAGCGCCCTAATATCTAAAAACCCTGAGTGTCGTTTAACGGCGTTCAGGGTTTCAGCTTATGGTTATCTCGGAACATTCAGCAAGTAAAGCCAATGGCAAATTCCTAATTCTAGTACCCTCCGCCCCATTTCCGCAAAAACCACTCCACCCCAAAAAGCAGCACAATCACCCCAAAATACCACCAAGAGTTCAGAAATAAACTGTAACGCTTTTGATATGAGGCGATCGCCTTAATATTTTCATTTTTCCTAATATCATTTTCTAAAGCAGAAAAATCATCCGCTGTGTAAAATTTTCCATGCGTTGACTCAGAAATGTTTTGCAACAATGAATGGTTTGCCACTAAATTCAAGGTTTCGAGATGCACTTCTTGAACGGTGAAAACGCCTGATTTAGAGTATGATTTATCGCCGAATTTTACATTGGCGTTCCAGGAGTAAGTTCCGGCAGGCAGTTTACCCAACGACAAGAAATAGCCGTTATTCTGCTTTGAAAATTGCATCTCATGTTTTTTTTCTTCCGGATCGGTGAAATGAAAGGTAACCTCCGGGTCGTTTCGCAGCTCGTAACTTTCATTATACAGCTCAGCAGTAATCTCTACCGGCGCATTTTCGTTAAACACATTTTTCGTTATGACACGAAAAAAACTCCTGTCGCCTTTTATAGACAAGAAAAGCGCCGTTTTGTTGATAATTTCATTAAATACATCATGATTATTGGCATACAAATAATTATAAATTTTCCATTGCCAAATTCCTGTTCCTGTCAATATACCTGTTTTTCCGGCATGCATTTCATTGAAAAGAAACAACGGGTAATTCGTAGTTACATTATTGATTTTCTGATATAAAAAAGTATTGGCGGAAACAGCAGTTTTGTACTCTCCAAACGGCGTGCTTACCGGCGGAAATTTAGCCAACATCTTTTTGGCTTCTTCTGAAAAAGTAAACGAAACAAAATTGTTGTTAAACGCCGGCATCGCTTCGTTCCGCAAATTCTTGTTCTGCACCATATTCAACCCCAAATTCAAGCTGTTGAACGATGCCAAATTCGTAGATTCTCCCACAATAAACCAACACGCGTTTCCGCCTGTTTGAATTTTTGCTACTAAATTATTGGTAGCCTGGTGCGCAGAAGGCAATTGATGCAAGATAAACAACACATAATCATCAATATTGGCAGGCAATTTATCGGTGGAGAAAAGGTCGATTTGATAACGATCGGAGGTTTCGAGCGCGCTTTTAATAGCTGCAATATCGGGATGCGGCGCATTGTAAATAATTGCAATCTTTTCGCGCTGATCTACCACTTCTATGTAGAAAGAGGCGGTATTGTTTTTGGTAGAAATCTCGTTTTCAACGGGCGCCAAAGAGATTTGATAACGATGCACGCCTTTTTCTTTTGCTGTTAATGTAAAACGCACCGTTTCAAAGAATTGATTACCTGCAATGGCAATATTTCTCGTAAAAATATCCTGCTTCCCATCGGAAACGGTTAAGGTGGTATTTTTTCCGGCTAATTGTGTGGCCGCCACTTTAATTTCTACCGGAAAAAGATTGCCCAAAAAGGTTTGTCTATTATATATAACATTAGATATATACAAATCGGGCTGTGCTTCAGGGTTTCCCATTCCCACCGTGTAAACGGGCGCTTTTTGCCTTTCCGCCGCGTACAATGGATTGGCGCCTTCGTTAAAAATGCCGTCGGTAAAAAGCACCACGGCGCCGATGTTTCTATTTGTGTAATAGTTGTTTATCTCTTCAAACAGCGCGGATAGATGGGTGGATTTTTCGCTAAAATCCAATGTCGCGTCATCATGAATTAACCGCACGCCTTCACCTACGGAATAATTCACAATTTCGTAATTCTTTTGCAGATGTTGGATAAAGGTTTTATAGTTTGTTTTAAAAGTAGTGGTGTAAAAATTGGAATCGGGTGTAGCAATAATAGATTCGGTATTGTCAATCCCCACAATGATAATCGGTTTTTCTGTCTGTTTAACGGTCAGTCGCAACATGGGCGCCAACAAAAGAAAAGCCATCAAAGCCACCACAATGCCGCGAAAAATAAACATTACCCGTTTGGCACGATTCTCAAATACGATGTTTTTATTTTTGTAATACAATAAAAAAGAGTAACCTGCGCCAACTAAAATGCAAATGAGGACAAGCCATAATGAATATTCCGTAAGAAATGACATAGTTTAAAAAATTAGGCGGCAAAGGTATGGATTTTTTCGATTTTGTTGAAGGGTTTTTAACATCATTCCATTTTCCCCCCTTGACAAATGCCATTTCAATGTGTATATTCGCCGTGTAATTGATGCAGGGAGAAAATATTTTCAGATTCGTTCATTTTCAATATATTACACTAACAACTCATCCGCATCGGTTAGAAATAATTAACCAACTTACTCATTAAATCTTAAAAAATGGACTATCAACCACAAAATTTCCCTCCTACTATTGAAGGGCTAAGGGCTTCCATTGAAGCATCTAACCGTTATTTAACGGAAAAATTTGCCGAAACCGACAGGCTAATGAAAGAAACTGACAGGCAAATGAAAGAAACTGACAGACAAATGAAAGAAACCGACAAGAAATTTGCTGCTCTCAATAAGCAACTCGGCGGCATTTCAAATTCTAACGGTGCTGCGGCAGAATCGTACTTCATAAACAGTTTTATGAAAAGTATGGAGTTTGCCGGACAAAAGTACGACAGTATTGATTCTAACTTTAAAAGGAAGGTCAAAAGCCTTAATCTTCAGGGCGAGTACGATCTGGCGCTCTACAACTGCACTTCAGTAGTGATTATTGAAATAAAGTACAAGGCAGATGAAACAGATGTTGATGATTTACTTGAAAAAGCGCCGATTTTTAAACAATTGTATCCACAATACACAAATCTCGATCTCTATCTTGGATTGGCTGCACTACACTTCAGTAAGGGAGTGGAAAAGAAATCGAAACAACAAGGAATTGCTGTCATCAAGCAAGTGGGGGAGAATATGGTAATTTATGACGATAGATTGAGAGTGTTTTAGCATAGAGAATTATTTTACCGCTTCTCATGCGTGCAAGCCCCCTTCGCCTCCTCCTTTATATCCGCTTTAAAACGCCCCTCAATTTGATAAAATTGATATAACGTTTTAGGAGAAAGCACCTTTTTTAATTGCTCATAAAGTTTTTTCTCCAAACGAAGGAGCTGCTCTTTCGTTTGAATCCGGTCTTCCATGATAATATACAATTGCTTGTCGCTGAGCTTGGTGTGATCAATGCGCCCTTTGCGGCGGTCAATATTGTTTTTTTGTAGCAGCGCTCTGCTCGCTTCAAAAATCTCCGATTCTTCTTTAAGATAAGGATTATACAAATCCCAAAATGCGTGACGCTCCCCATCGGATAAAACCAAATTCCGTTCAATAAAATTTTTCTTAATCATCATAATAGACTGACAATCATCCTGTTCCTGCGCAAACGAAAAAGAAAACACAAACATAAAAACAGCGGTAAATATTAAACGTAGTGGTTTCATAATTTAAAAATTTAAAATTTAATCCTGTTAATCTTATTTATCTTGCTAAAATCTTGGTTCAAACTAATAGTCAAAGTAACACTCCAAATCATACATCACCTCACAAAAACTATCAATCTCATAATCATCTACATAAAAGTCCACCGCACGATATACAATGGTTTCTTTAGCAACTGGAGTTTCATTCGTTTCAATAAATTCATTTACAATGATTTCTGTGTTTTCAGCTAAATGATTTGTATCTAAAGTTAAAATACTGTCTTCAGGTTGTGCAATTTCTTCGTGTACATAAAAATGGTCGTTAGGATTGCTATTGGTAATGAGATAAACGGAAAGTGTAACAATAACGGCGAGTGAAGCCGCCACAGCAGCAGCGGAAATCCATTTTTTTTGCCATTTTTGGCGCCTTTCTTCTTTTGCAACATGTTGCATCACATTGTGTTGCAATTGTTCAAAGTAATGTTCAGGAACTTCAAACAACGGTTTATCCTTATTTTTTTCTAATGTATCCATGGTAAATGGTGGTTATTAAAACTGTTCTTAGACATGTTATATATATTATAAGTTTAATGTTTTAACAAAAAATCTTCTACTTTTTTTACAGCGAAGTGGTAAGAAGCTTTGAGCGCGCCTTCTGAGGTGTTTAGTATTTTCGACATTTCTTCGTACGGCATCTCTTCGTAATAGCGCAATGAAAATACAATACGTTGTTTTTCAGGCAAACAAAGTATAGCTTGTTGAATAAGTTGTATGATTTTTTCGGAAGATAGGTATTTATCATCGGGAATCGTTTGCAGCATCCATTCCGTATAAGAATCGTCGGTGAGATGGAGTATTTTTTTCTTTTTTTCGATGAACGTTAATGATTCATTAGTGCAAATTCTCAATATCCAGGTTTTTAAGCTTGATTCGCCGCGAAAACTTTCCAAATGGCGCCAAATTTTGATGAATACATTTTGCGATACATCATTGGCATCATCGTGTAGCCCCACCATTCGCCGAACATTCTGATACACTTCTCTTTGATACTTTTTGACGAGCATTTCAAAGGCGCGGTTGCGCGTTTTTTCATCGGAAAAGAGTTGGAGGATGAGCTCGTCGGTGGGCATAAAGTGGTTAATGCTTAGTGGTTAGTGGTTAGTGTTAGTTCGGCTGAGGCTCAGCCTCAGTCGAACTTTATTTTATTCTCGCTCTTCTTTCACACGCTCAATGTACATACGCAATGCGCGGATGCCGTAGTTGTCGGCTTTATTTGAGAATTGGTTTACTACAAATTTATATTCGCCGGTTTCTGTGAAGTATCTTTTGGGATAAACTACCAATCTGTAGATTTTTTCATTTTCGGAAGCGCCTTGTATAAAAGGCTCTTGCGGATTTTTAAAATTAAATATAATAGATTTAACCGTTCTTCCTCCGTTAGGAGAAAGAATGATGAAATCGGCATAAAACTTATCTACGTTTGGCGTGCCGAAGAGGTCAAGTTCAAGAATAACGGCGTATGGTTGGTCTGATCCTGTGAGGTGAGCGTTGAAATTGACCGCTTTATTTTCAAACGCCCAATTTGCATTCGGGAAGACTACTTTTTCATCGAAAACAACTTTTTTACTGCAACTTACCAATAGAAAAACGGTTAAAGCGAGGAGGAGAAAAGAGGTGATTTTTTTCATTGTGTTTTTTGTTTGCAAAATAATACAAAAATTTCGTTTTTTTTGTTGCCTATTTTTATCCCCATGTGTGCCGAAGTTTTAAATCATTCTAAAATCGTTGTTGCGGGTCCTTGTGCTGCGGAATCAAAAGAGCAACTTTTGGCTACGGCAAAGGAGATTTTTGATTTATATATAAACTACCCCGTCGCCGCAAGCGGCGACACCCCTTCAAAATTTGAAGGGGATTTTGATTTCCGGTTTTTCAGGGTTGGGGTTTGGAAAGCGAGGACAAATCCTAATGATTTTCAAGGTGTTGGAAGCGATGCCTTCGATTGGTTGCGGGAAATAAAAAAACAGTTCGGTTTTAAAATTTGTGTAGAAGTTGCTTCTGCCGAGCATGCGAAACTTTGTTTGGAGAACGATATGGATGCGGTTTGGATTGGCGCCAGGAGCACGGTAAATCCGTTTGTAGTGCAGGAAATTGCAGATGCGGTGCAACATTCGTCGCTTACGGTTTTGGTAAAAAATCCGGTAAATCCCGATCTTAATTTGTGGATGGGTGCCATAAAACGTTTTCAAAATGCCGGCATCAAGAATATTATGGCGGTACATCGCGGGTTTTCGGTAGCAAATGAAAATGTGTATCGCAATGCGCCTTGCTGGGAAATTCCGGTGGCATTAAAAATGAAGCAGCCCGATATTCCTATTTTGTGCGACATTTCTCATATTGCCGGTAATGTTGCTTTGCAACAAATAATTGCGCAAACTGCTATCAATTATGGTTTTGCCGGACTTATGATCGAGGTGCATCATTGTCCCGAACAAGCGTTGTCGGATAAAGAGCAGCAACTTTTACCGTCACAATTCGCTTATTTGTTGAAAAATATTACATTACCAGTTTCTCATAACTTCGCTGATGAGGCATTATTTGTTCAAAGAAGTTTAATAAAAAGTATTGATATTCAGCTTAGTAAACTATTGATCAAACGCATGGAAGTAGTGGATGAAATAGCGGCTATTAAAGCCAAATATGCGCTTCCCTTGTTACAACCGGATCAATGGAAAAAAGTAACGGAAATTTATGCAGAAAATGCATTAAAAGATGAAAATTATCAGCAGTTTTTGGAAGATTTTTTACTATTGTTACATAAAAATTCTTTAAAACGGCAAGAATAATTATTTTTTTTGCCCTCGAAAAATTTAATCTTCTCATATTCAAAATGAAAAATTATTAACGTTATTTTGTTAATTCTTTCATATAAAAAAAATAAAAAAAATGCAGGCAAATTTTATTTTAGCAGAACTTAATAGACGCTTATGTTTTACTGATATTTATTTTATATTCAATCTCTTACATCATTCATTACTCGATAATTCTTCAAAAAAGCATAAAAAGTCATTTTGTAAAAATTTATAGTTTGTTGATATTGAAAATTTTAGGTTTATGAGTAACGAGATTTCATTTTTAGATTTTGAAGAATCCCCTGTTTCAGTGAAAGATGAAAGAACCCCCCATCCCCCCCCAGCCTTTGAAAACATAGTAGAAATGCGGGAAGCCAATTTGGAAACCCTAACCTCGCACCTTACTGCGGCGCCCCCATCGGAGCAATTGGCAAAGACAGGCATTATGGATATGCCGGCGCAAACCTATACTAAAAAAGAGATTTTTGATGAAGTAGTAGATTATTTTGAAGGCGATGAGCTCGCCGCAGGCGTTTGGATTGATAAATATTCGTTGAAAAACGACAAAGGCGAATTGTTAGAGCGCAACCCCGATGAAATGCACCGCCGCTTGGCACACGAATTTGCACGTATCGAAAAAAAATATGTGAACCCGCTTTCCGAAGAAAAAATTTATGAACTTTTTAAAAAGTTTAAATATATCATTCCGCAAGGAAGTCCGATGGCAGGCATCGGAAATACACACCAAATTGCTTCGCTGTCAAATTGTTTTGTGATTGGCAACGACCACCGCTCCGATTCTTACGGAGGCATTATGAAAATGGATGAAGAACAAGTGCAACTGATGAAGCGCAGAGGTGGGGTAGGGCACGACCTTTCCCACATCCGCCCGGCGGGAAGCCACGTAAAGAATTGCGCTCTTACTTCTACTGGTGTCGTTCCTTTTATGGAACGCTACTCTAACTCCACCCGTGAGGTAGCGCAAGATGGTCGCCGCGGTGCGCTCATGTTATCCATTTCAATAAAACATCCTGATGCAGAGCATTTTATTGATGCAAAACTGACCGAAGGTAAAATTACCGGAGCCAATGTTTCGGTAAAAGTTGACCACGAATTTATGGAAGCTGTGAAATCAGGAAAATCATACATTCAACAATATCCCATTGATGTTGAAAATCCCAAAATCAAACAAGAAATTGATGCTACAAAATTGTGGGATAAAATTATTCACAATGCGTGGAAGTCTGCCGAACCGGGCGTACTGTTTTGGGATACCATTCGCCGCGAAGCCGTTCCGGATTGTTATGAAGATGAGGGATTTAGAACAGTTTCTACCAACCCTTGCGGCGAAATTCCACTTTGCCCGTATGATAGCTGCCGTCTCATCGCGTTGAATTTATATAGCTATGTAAACCTACCGTTTACGGAACAAGCCACCTTTGATATGACGCTCTTTAAAGAGCATGTGCAGTACGCACAGCGTTTAATGGATGACATTATTGATTTGGAAATTGAGAAAATTGATCAAATTTTGGAAAAAGTAACCGGCGATCCTGAAGCCAATGATGTAAAACGCGTGGAAACAGAACTTTGGAATAAAATAAAACGCCAAACGCTGAAAGGACGCCGCACCGGTTTGGGCATTACTGCCGAAGGCGACATGCTGGCAGCGCTGAATATTCGCTACGGCTCCGAACATGGCATTGCTTTTTCTACCGAAGTGCACAAACAGTTAGCCGTGGCTGCTTACCGATCTTCCGTTACGATGGCACGCGAGCGCGGCGCATTTCCCGTATATAGCAGCATGAAAGAAGCCGTTAACCCTTTTATTTTGAGGCTTAAAGAAGTTGATGCCAAATTGTACGAAGATATGATCCGTTTCGGAAGAAGAAACATTGCTTTGTTGACGATTGCCCCTACCGGAAGTGTAAGTATTTGCACGCAAACTACTTCCGGAATTGAGCCGGCTTTTAAAGTAGCTTACAGCCGGAAACGCAAAGTAAATCCTAACGATTTGAATAACCGCCAAACCACTTGCGACCAAAACGGAGACTTCTGGGAAGAATACCATGTTTTCCATCCTAAGTTTTTTGTATTTGCCGAAACGTTAGGCATTACAAAAGAGCAGCTCTATAGCATGAGTAATGAGGAGGTAAAGGAGATTTTTGAAAAATCGCCCTACTATAGATCAACAGCTGCCGATACCGACTATTTGAAAAAAGTAGAGTTGCAAGGCAGTGTGCAAAAATGGGTAGATCATTCTATTTCTGTAACCATAAACTTGCCGGCAGATACTACGCAAGATACGGTGGGCGCTTTGTATGTAAAAGCATGGGAATCAGGATGTAAAGGCATGACGGTATATAGGGATGGCTCCAGAAGCGGCGTTTTGGTGGATAATAGCGAAAAAGACAAGAAAAAGGCAGAGGCTCCTAAACAGGATGTGCAAAATTTAAAACGCCCCAAAGAACTAAAAGCGGAAATCGTTCGCTTTAAAAATGATAATGAAGACTGGGTGGCGTTTATCGGCACAAAAGACGGAAGACCGTATGAGATTTTTACCGGAAAAGCAGAAGATGACCGGTTTCCGCTTCCCAAAACACTGACCTCGGGTTTTATTATTAAAGACAGGTTGGTTGATGGTAAAAAACAATACGACTTCATGTATTACGATGCCGATGGATATGAAGTGATTCTTCGCGGGTTGTCGCGTTGTTTTAATCCGGAGTTTTGGAATTATGCCAAAATGATTTCCGCGCTGCTTCGTCATGATATTCCGGTGGAAAATGTGGTGAGTATTATTGAGGGGCTTAACTTCCGCGAGGATTCGATTAACTCCTGGAAAAACGGAGTGATTCGTGCATTGAAAAAATATATTGCGGATGGTACCAAAGCCAAAGGGCAAGTTTGCCCGAATTGTGGCGAAACGGAAACCATGGAATTTAAGGAAGGATGCCTGACCTGTGCGGCATGTTCCTACTCAAAATGTGGATAAAATATGAGTGTTTTTGGTGTTTTTAAATGTGGAAATGCCGCAGAATTAACTTACTACGGATTGCACGCGTTACAACATCGCGGGCAGGAAGGATGCGGAATTTGCACTACAAATGGAATGGAACTCTATCGCGAACGCGGCGAAGGGTTGGTCATCGAAATTTTTAACGAGAAAAAATTAACACAACTGAAAGGCGATTGCGCTATTGGGCATGTGCGCTATTCTTCTGCCGGCGGCGGAGTGGATAACGTGGAGCCTTTTCTGTTTCGGCATCATACCGGCGATTTTTCTATAGCGCTGAACGGAAGTTTGGTGAATTCGAACCAACTCCAAATGTCGTTAGAAACCCAAGGAAGTATTTTTCAATCTTCTTCCGATGCGGAAATTATAGCGCATTTGATGAAAATGAATCGGATAAAAGATAAGACTAATGCCATTGAGGAAGTGCTTACTATGATTGAAGGGGCGTATGCTTTTCTTATTTTAACCAAAGATAAATTGTATGCTTGCAGAGATGCAAACGGGCTGCAACCTCTTTCCATCGGCAAGCGAAACGGCGGCTATATTGTTGCAAGTGAGACATGTGCGTTTGAAGCAGTAGGCGCTACTTTTGTGAGAGATGTGAATCCGGGAGAAATGGTGATTTTTGAAAAAGGAGCAGACCCAAAAAGCATTCTGTTTGCCGATAAGTCTTCGCATAAAATGTGTGCCATGGAGCTTGTATATTTTGCACGCCCGGATAGTGAAATTGAGGGCGTTAACGTGCACACGTTTCGTAAAAACTGCGGCAAATATTTAGCCCGTTTGGCACCCGTTGAAGCCGATTTGGTAATGGGCGTTCCCGATTCTTCCATCTCAGGCGCCATAGGTTACGCCGAAGAAAGCGGCATTCCGTATGAAATCGGATTAATTAAAAATAAATATATTGGACGTACTTTCATTCAACCTTCGCAAGAATTGAGAGAAAAAGGAGTGCGTTTAAAATTAAGTCCGGTGCGCTCGCTCATTACCGGAAAAAGAGTGGTTTTGTTAGACGACTCCATTGTACGCGGCACGACTTGCAAGCGCATTGTCAGAATGTTAAAAAGTGCAGGCGCCAAAGAAGTGCATGTGCGTATATGTTGCCCTCCCATGCCCCATCCTTGTTTTTACGGCGTAGATACTTCTGCGCGCGAAGAATTAGTCAGTGCCAGATTAGATGTAGAAGGCGTGCGCCAAATGATTGAAGCAGACTCGCTTTTCTATCTTCCCGAAGAATATTTACGCAAAGCCGGAAATGAGACGGGGCTTTGTTTGGCTTGTTATAATGGGGAGTATCCGACGCGGTTGTATTAGTACGCGGATGACGCGGATTATCATGTTGTGTGCAATGCGCGGGCAACGCAGCGGCAGCGGAAAGTGCAAAAAATAAAATTGAGATAATTGGAAAAAAGTAGCATCTTTGTGTTTTTAAAAAGAGTAATAAATTATGGCAAGAGTTTCAACAAATAAGGATTTGCACAATGCAAAAGATGCTAAGAAAGACGAGTTTTACACTCAATTGTCCGATATTGAACGAGAATTGAGGTCTTACGAAGGGCACTTTAAAAACAAAGTGGTCTATTGCAATTGTGATGACCCATACGAAAGCAACTTTTTTAAATACTTTGCCTTGAATTTTAATTTTTTAGGACTAAAAAAACTCATTGCAACTTGTTACATAGGGTCGCCAATCGCTAATACACTACTGTCTTTGTTTGACGATGAGAGCGAAGAAAACAAGACAACGAGAGTGCCACACAAAATAGAAATTACTGAAATTCCGGATATGAACAATAACGGTAAGGTAGATTTAATAGATGTTGGAATTTTGCTCGGCAGTAATAAAAATTATTTAACTCGCCTTAAAGGAGATGGCGATTTTCGAAGCAAAGAGTGTATTGAAATTTTGAAACAATCCGATATTGTTGTAACAAATCCACCGTTTTCGTTATTCAGAGAATATGTTGAACAATTAATGAAATACGAAAAAAAATTTTTAATAATTGGAAATATTAATGCAATAACATACAAGGAAATATTTAAACTAATCAAAGAAAACAAGGCTTGGTTAGGCGTAAATATGGGCAGGGGTATTTCAGGTTTTATAGTTCCCGACCAATACAAACTATATGGTACGGAAACTCATATTGATAGTTTTGGAAATAGAATAATTTCGACAAACAATTGTTTATGGTTAACAAATTTAGATACATCTAAACGACACGAAGACATTATTCTTTCTAAAACATATTACGGAAGCGAAGGCGAATACCCTAAATTTGATAATTACGATGCTATTAATGTAAATAAGACCAAAGATATACCGATGGACTACAATGGGGTTATGGGTGTTCCGATTACATTTTTACATAAATTTAATCCTGCGCAATTTGAGATAATAAAATTTCGCAAAGGTAATGATGACAAAGACTTGTCAATCAATGGAAAATGTCCATATTTTAGAATTTTAATTAAGAACAAAAAGGTTATAAATAAATGAAGAAAAATCAAACAGACCGACTAAGAGTAGAAAAAATAAGAGGTCAAGGGCCAAAGGAAATATTTGGTGAGGACGCTCAAATGCACGATAGATCTGTAAATAGTTTTTCAAAAATTATTTTTGAAACCTTGAAAAAAGATTTTCCTAATCTTGAATTTCGTTTTAGAGATAGCATTGAAAAAAAAGAAATTAACGAAAAGCTCAACTCTGTTGATTCAAGATTAGGAGTAACAATATTTGTCGAAAAAGCGTCAATAAAACCTGATGGCGGAATTATAGAAGTTAAAGATAAAGACGACAAATGGCGTATTGTTTTAGTTTGTGAAGCCAAACATCAAGGAAAAGATATTGAAAATATCAGTAAGGGAATTTTGGTCGGCAAA
>Ga0123356_10001732_pt1 | contig 23780 bp, 19 predicted proteins | sample TergutEmb28metaG_2_FD_92546 | JGI IMG/M metagenome (GOLD analysis project Ga0123356, IMG submission 92546) | Embiratermes neotenicus P3 segment gut microbial communities from Petit-Saut dam, French Guiana - Emb289 P3 | ecosystem: Host-associated > Arthropoda: Insects > Digestive system > Gut ...
ACCGCCCAGCGCCCTGACAACGTGCGCAGCCGCGTTCTGGCGCCGGTCCTGGTACGCGCCAACGAGCTGCTCACGGACGAGGGTCGGCTGCCGATTGCGCACATGACGCCGCACACCCTGCGGCGCACCTTCGCGTCGATCCTCGCGGCGGCGAACGTTCCACCGAGGCGGGCGATGTACCTGCTCGGCCACACCGACGCGAAGCTGACGCTGAATGTCTACCAGCAGATTCTCGACATGGGCGCGGGTTCGACGGAGGCCCTGGAGGGCGTTCTCGGCTGCTCGCTACAGGAGGCGTGCGACGTGCTGACCGGCCGCGTTCTCGTAGCGAATTCGTATCCGGGGCAGGCGACACACGGCAGCGGGCCCGGTGAGGCCCGGTCATCAACGGCGAAAGGCCCCGGTTTGCAGGGCCTTTCGGAGAGCGGCTGAAGGGACTCGAACCCTCGACCTTCTGCATGGCAAGCAGACGCTCTAGCCAACTGAGCTACAGCCGCAGTGAGTGCGCGAGTATAGCCCGCAGACGGCCCGATCTCGGGGCCAACGCCGGGGCTCGCGGTTTAAGCTGTCGACCGATAGCCGACACGAGAGAGGAGCGCCAGATGGCAACCGCGTCCAACCACACGCATGTCCCGCCGCTCGGGACCCACGTCCGCGAGGACGTGGGCAATCACCTGCAGGACACGCTGGTCGAGCTGATTGACCTGTCGCTACTGGGCAAGCAGTTGCACTGGAGCGTCGTCGGGCCGCACTTTCAGCCGCTGCACGAGCACCTCGACGTGCTGATCGACTCCTGGCGAGAGATGGCCGACACCGTGGCCGAGCGCGCGGTCGCGATCGGCTACATGCCGGACGGCCAGGCCCAGGCGCTGGCAGCCAGCAAGCTCGCTCCGATCGAGCGCGGCGAGCTGGAGGACCACCTGGTCGTCCGCGAGCTGACGGTTCGTCTGGCGGACGTCTCCGAGCGTCTGCGCGAGCGCCTCGAGCGGCTCGGCGAGCTAGATCTGGCCTCGCAGGACGTCGCGATCGAGGTGCTGCGCGAGCTCGAGAAGCAGCTGTGGATGATCCGCGCCCAGTTCGGACACGGCGCCTAAGCGCTGGCGTCCGCGGGGGCCGGCTCGCGGGCTCGGCCCCCGCGTAGCACGTCGCCTGCCCCCGGGTGCAGCCGCGCAGCCTCGACCGTCGCGGCGAGCGCGACCAGCGCGACGACGATGAAGGCGACCCGGTACTCGGCGTCGAGCCCCGGGCGTGTGGACATCAGTCCGCCGACCTCGTGGCCGATCCGCAGCGCGATCGCACCGCCAGCGACGCCGAAACCGATTCCCAGCTGCTGGACGGTTGCCTGGAGAGTGCCGGCGTGGCGCATCTGCTGCGCGGGTACGTCCCCGAATGCCATGGTCGTGTAGCCGGTCGCGCCAACCGATCGCGCCACGCCGCTGATCAGCAGTATCGCACCGATCAACGCGACCGGGGTGGAGGTTTTGGTGAAGGCCAGCGCGACCATCGTCGCGGCCATCGTGCTGGTCGACGCGATCAGCACCGAGCGGAACCCGAAGCGGCCGTAGAGGTACGTCGTCGCGGGCTTGATCCCGAGGTTGCCGACGAAGATCAGGAGCACGATCGAGCCGGCCTTGACCGCGCTCCAGCCGAACACCTCCTCGAACAGGAGCGGCGCCAGGAACGGGCCGGCGCCCATCACCGGGAAGTACAGCGCGGTGCCGCCGATCGCCGAGCGCAACGTCGGGATCCGCAGGGTCCGCAGATCGATCAGCGGCCGGTCGCTCTGCAGCAGATGCCGGATCGCGAGCGCCATCAGGACCAGCGACGGGACCCCCGCCGCGAGCACGGCGGCCCATGTCGACGAGGTCTTCGACAGCAGCACGCATGTGACCGTCAACCCGGCCAGCCCGACGCTGGTCAGTACGACCCCGGCGACGTCGAGCCGACCGGGAGGGTCCTGGGCGGGTGGATGCACAACCCTCGCGGCGGCCACGAGCGCGATCGCCCCCAGCGGCAGGTTGATCAAGAACAGCCAGTGCCACGACGCATAGGTGGTGATCAGACCGCCGGCGAGCGGCGCGACCACGGGTGCGACCAACGCCGGCCACACCAGATAGGCGGTCACCCGCATCAGGTTCTGCTTGGCGCTGTCCGACAGCACCAGCACCCGGCCGACCGGCACCATCATCGCGCCGCCGATTCCCTGCAGCACCCGCATCGCGATCAGCTCGGGGAGGGTCTCCGAGAGCGCGCAGCCGAGCGACGCGAGCGTGAAGATCGCGATCGCCGAGAGCAGGATCCGGCGAGCGCCGAACCGGGCCGACATCCAGCCACTCAGCGGGATCAGCGCCGCCAGCGTCACCAGGTAGGCGGTGATCACCAGGCTGATGCTGCTCGCCGGCACGGCCAGCGCGCGCGCGATCCGCGGCGCCGAGGTCGTCACGATCGTCCCGTCGAGCATCTCCATGAAAAAGCACGCGGCGACCAGCAGGGCGACGCGGCGCTGGCGAGGGTCGATGCGGGTCGGCATCGACCGTAGTTCTATCGGCCGCTCAGTCGCCGGGAGGACCCAGCAGGCGCGCAAAGAACACGTCCAGTGCCGCCTCGGCGGACGCCTGCGCGGCGGGGACGTCGTCGGCGAGCGCGATCAGCAGCGCGAGCTCGTCGCCGGTGGCGAGCAGCATGTGGGCGAAAGGCTCGACCAGCTCCGGGGCGAGGCTGCCCTGATCGGAAGCCTCCTGCAGGACGTTCTGGAGCATCCCGAGGCCGTACCGCTGCTCCATCTGCCGCCAGCGCCGCCAGCCGAGCACGGTGGGGGCATCGATCAACAGGATCTGGCGGACGACGGGCTGGCCGGCCAGGTGGATCCAGGCCAGAAAGCCTGTCCGCAGCCGCGCCTGCGGATCGGACTGGTCGGCGGCCGCCCCGGCCTCGAGGGTCGCCTCGCCGATCTGGGCGTGGACGCTCTCGACGACGGCCTCGAACAGGCGCTCCTTGCTCTCAAAATGGTGGTAGAGCGATCCGCGGCTGACGCCCGCCTGCTCCAGCACGGCCTCGATCGACGTGCCCTCGTAGCCGCGAGTGGCGAACAGCTCCGTCGCGACCGCGACCAGATGCGAGCGCGTAGCACGACCCCGATCGATGCGCTGATCCACTGTTTCTCCCGAGTTGACAAACCGACAGTCGGTCTATAAGTTGCTGGACCGACAGTCGGTTTCCTGATGGTACCGGCGACAGCTTCGGACGATCGCAAAGGAGACGCCAGATGTTCGACGACGATCGACACGCTGAGCTCGAGTCGGAGCGCTTCGAACTGCTCGGGTTGCTGTGCGAGGCGCTGGACGCGTACGACGCCGGCGAGGCCGACCTGCTGGCGGTGGTCCACGACGTGGATTCGGTGATCGTCGAGTTGACCTTGATCTCTGATCCGACGTGGATCGAACACGTCCGAAGTCAATGGAAACTCCTGGCGTGCGCGCTGGCCGAACGAGGGCGACCCGAGGCGCCGCCGCACGCCGCGGACGAGGTCGACTCCGTCGCCCAGGCGATCCAGGGGCTGCGCTTTCTCGCCTCCCAGCCGGTGCTGGCCGAATAATGCCCACCTGTTGGTGATTATTCGGCCAGCACGGTGTCATCGGCGCCGAGCTACGTCAGCGCGCGGGCGACACCGCCGCTGCCCGCCAGACGCGCCGCCAGCCCGACGGGGATCACCGTCAGGATCAGCACCGCGACGACCACCACGTTGACCTCCGGCAGTTGCTGCCCGAGCCGGATCGCGCCGAAGATCCACAGCGGCAGGGTGTTCTGGGCGCCGGCCGTGAAGGTGGTCACGATCACCTCGTCGAACGACAGCGCGAACGCAAGCAACGCCCCGGACAGCAGTGCCGTCGACAGCATCGGCACGCTGATCGTCCGGAACGCAAACCATCCGTGGGCCCCAAGGTCCGCTGCGGCCTCGTACATCGACTCCGAGACTCGGCGCAGGCGAGCGATCACGTTGTTGTAAACGACGACGATGCAGAAGGTCGCGTGGCCGATCACGATCGTCAGCAGCGACAGGTTGATCCCCGCCCACTGGAACGCCGAGTTCAGGGCGATGCCCGTGATGATGCCCGGCAGCGCCAGCGGCAGCACCAGCAGCAGCGAGACCGCCTCGCGACCGAAGAACCTGAACCTGTGGACGCCGAACGCGGCCGCCGATCCCAGCAGCATCGCGACTCCGGTCGCGAGCGCACCTGCCTTCACCGACAGCCACAGCGCGGCCCGAACCTGCGAGTCGTGCCACGCCACCGTCAGCCACTTCGTCGACAGGCCCTGGATCGGCCAGGCCTGGACGTTCGACTTGTTGAAGGCGTAGAGGACGATGATCGCGATCGGGACGAACAGGAACAGGAGCACCAGCGCGACCCACACGCGCAGCAGCAGGCGTGTCGCGCGCCCCTCGATCACAGCGCCTCGAACGCTCCGAGCGACCGGGCACCTGTCAGGTACACGATCATGATCACGATCGGGACGAGCGCCAACGTCGCGGCGAACGGCAGATTGTTGGCGGTTCCCAGGTTGGAATAGATCACGTTGCCGATGAACTGGGAGTTCGAGCCGCCGATCAGCAGCGGCGTGATGAAGTCGCCGAGCGTCAGCGAGAAGGTGAAGATCGACCCGGCGACGACCCCCGGCAGCGCCAGCGGCAGCATCACGCTGCGCAGCGTCCGCCAGCTACGCGCTCCCAGATCCCCTGACGCCTCCAACAGCGAATCGGGGATCCGCTCGATCGCCCCGTACACGGGGACGATCATGAACGGCAGCCACAGGTAGGAGAACACGATCCACATCGCCGTGTTGGTGTAGCCGACGTTCACCGCCCCGAGCCCGAGCTTCTGCGTCGTCCAGCTGAGCGTGCCGCCGTTCTGGAGGATCACGATCCACGCATACACGCGCGCCAGGTAGCTGGCCCAGAGCGGCAACATCACCGCCGTGAACAACGCGCGGCGAGCTCTCGGAGACGCGATCCGGGCCATGAAGTACGCAAACGGAATCGCGACGATCGCATCGGTGAAGGTCACGGCTGCGGCCATCAGCACGGTGCGGCCAATGATCGACTCGTACGTGCTCGTGAAGAGCTGGCTGAAGTTCGCCGTCGTCCACGTGTGCTCGAGGACGTTCGTCAGCGGATTCACCGTCCAGAAGGCGGTGATCAGCATCAGCGCCAGCGACGCCAGGTAGATCACCACGAACCACGCGAGCGGTGGTGAAAGCGTCAGCAGACCGCGCGCCCAGGCTCGTCTCCAGAGCGCGCGGGAGACGGAGTCGGAGAGGCCGGCGCCTGGCGGCGCCGGCCTCTCCTTGTCGACTCGGGCGGCTACGGACACCCGCGCTCGGCCACTAGCCGATTATCTGAGTCCAGGCTGTGACCCACTGCTGGAACGGCACGCAGTCGGTCTTGCCGTTGCCGCACTGGGCGAGTGGCGTCTTCCAGAACTTGATCGTCTTGAAGTACGACTCCGGCGCGTTGGCGTGATACGCGGCGCACGACCCCTTCTGGATCTTGTCCATGATCGTGCACGCGAGCTTGTTCGCCGGGGTCTCACCGAAGTAATCGGCCTCCTCGGCCTGGACCTTCGGCGTCGTCACCCACTGCATCCACTTGTAGGCACAGTTCGGATGCGGCGCGTGGGTCGCGAGCATCCACGTGTCGGCCCAGCCGGTTGCGCCCTGGCTGGGGATCGTGTCGGCGACCGACGCGCCGGCCGCCTTCAGCGTGTTGGTCTGATACGGCCAGGCGGCTCCGACGACGGTGGTCTTGCTCTCGAATAGGGAGATCTCCTGAGAGGCAAGATCCCAGTACTTCTTGATCAGCGGGTGCTCCGACTTCAGCAGCGACACCGCCGCGTTGAACTGCGACTGGGTCAGCTCATATGGGTCGGTGATTCCGAGCTTCGTGTTCGTCTTGGACAGATACAGCGCCGCATCCGCGATCTGGATCGGATTGTCGGGCACGGTGATCCGCCCGGCGAACTTCTTCGAGTACAGGACCGACCACGATGTCGGCGCGTGCGGGAACGCCTTTGTCGAATACAGGAGCACGTTGGGGCCGAACTCATACGAGACTCCGTAGTGCCTGCCGCCGATCGTGTTGAACGCAGGCGTCTGCAGGAAAGGATGGAACTCCTTCCATGACGGGATCAGCTTGATGTTGATCGGCCTGACGTCGCCCCCGTAGATCAGACGCAGGTCGGCATCGCCGGAGGCTGACACCAGGTCGTACTGTCCGCCGCCGCCGTTGGCCATCAGCGACACCATCTCGCTCGAGGTTCCGGCGTACTTGGTGCTCACCTGGCAGCCGGTCTGAGTCTCGAACGGCTTCACCCATTCCGGCTGCGCGTAACCCTCCCAGGCGATCAGGTTGAGGTGACCCTCGGCCTTGCCGACCGACGACGGGACCTTGGCGCCGGCCTCGGGCGGCGTCAGCCCGGCGGTCCCGCTCGCGGCGCTCGCGCTTGCACTGGCGCCGACAGCGACCGCGGCCCCCAGTGCCACTATCGCCGCTGCAGCCGCGGTTGTCCTGAACAAATACCTCATTTGCACTGCTCCTCTCACACGGATGTGGTTTCGATCGTGAACGTCTGGTCCTCCCGCCAGGTCACCGTGACGGGGCTGCCGCTGGCGATCAGCGCGTCGCTGGCGACGGTCTCCCGGTTCTGGTTGACGGCGATCAGCGTCTCGCCGGTGTCGAGCTCGACGACGTACCTGGTGACCGACCCCAGATACACGATCCCGACGACGCGACCCGGCTCGGAGTGGTAGCCATCGACCGACTCCATCGGCGTCTCCGTCAGCAGGATCTTCTCGGGTCGGATCGTGAGTCGCCGTCCGCCGCGGTCGAGCAGATTCGAGACGCCGATGAAGCCTGCGACGAACTCGCCGGCCGGGTGCTCGTAGACGTCGACCGGGGTGCCGACCTGCTCGACCCTGCCGTTGTTCATCACGGCCAGGCGGTCGCTCATCGTCAGCGCCTCCTCCTGATCGTGGGTGACAAACACGAACGTGATTCCCACCTCGCGCTGGATTCGCTTGAGCTCGAGCTGCATCTCCTGGCGCAGCTTCAGGTCCAGCGCACCCAGCGGCTCGTCGAGCAGCAACACCTCGGGCTCGTTGGCGATCGCGCGGGCCAGCGCCACGCGCTGCCGCTGCCCGCCCGAGAGCTGGCCCGGCTTGCGTTCACCATGTTCGGGCAGCCTCACCATCTCGAGCATCGTCTGCGCGCGCTCGCGCCGCTCGCGTCTTCTGAGTCCCTTGACTCGCAGGCCGTATTCGACGTTCTCGTAGACGCTCATGTGGGGAAACAACGCGTAGTCCTGAAAGACGGTGTTGACGTTGCGCGCGAACGGCGGTTCGCGGGTGACGTTGACGCCGGCGAGCCGGATCTCGCCGGCGTCGGCCGGAACGAACCCGGCGATGATCCGAAGCAGCGTTGTCTTACCCGAGCCGGACGGCCCGAGCAGCGTGAAGAACTCGCCCTTGGCGACCTCGAGGTCGACGCCCCCGACCGCCTCGACAGCGCCGAATGCCTTCCTGACCCCGAGCAGATCCACCGCCGGCACGGCGTCGGCACTGGCGCCGGCATCGCCCGCCGACGGTACGACAGGCGTGCTCGTCGCCGATTCGGTCAATCTGCGCATACACCTTATTTCATAGAAATTGCGATTCAAACTCCCATCTGGCCAACTCGCGGCTCACCGACTGGACATTTCGACCAGCGTGGGCGGGTAGGGTTGAGGCGATGCCGATGCCGGTCCGTCGTCGTGCAGGGCTTGCGGCTGCGTTGTCGCTGTGTCTGGCCGCAGGGGGATCGGGCGTGGCCGCTGCGAACCAGGCTGGAGCCGTGACCTGGACGGGCCTGCGGCATCTGACCCGGGTCATCGACCTCGCCGGTCCCAACCCCCAGGGGACGATCCTCGTGGCGGCGAACGGGCGGCTCGACGCCATGGCGTCGAGCGGCGTGATCCAGCGGTTCGCTCCCGGCTACTCGGCCTCGGCGGGGCTCGAGGCGTACATCGCGCTTTCGTCAGGACAGCACGTTTTCGGAGCCGGCTGCAGTTGGCCGACCGGCGACCTGTATGCGCTGGATCTCAGCTCGAACCCCGGGGTGACCGTGATCACCCCGCAGGGCCGCGTCTCGCGGTTCGTCGCCCTGCCGACCCAGGGCGGCCTTGAGAACGGGATCACCTTCGACCTCACCGGCCGTTTCGGGCACCGTCTGCTGGTCACCTCGACGATCTCCCTGAAGACCACAACGGTGTACGCGATCTCGTGCAACGGGCAGGTGCAGGTGCTGACGAGGCGCGGGCCACGGGTCGAGGGCGGGATGGTGGTGGCGCCGGCGTCGTTCGGCCGGTTCGCCGGCGATCTCCTGTCTCCCGACGAGTACTCCGGCAGGCTGTACGCGTTCGCTCCCGACGGACACGCAAGCGTTGTCGTTCAGACGAACTTTCCAGTTGGGCCGGACACCGGGATCGAGAGCCTCGGGGTCGTGCCGGCGAACTACGCGCGGGCGCTCGTCTCGGACCGCTCCTACCCCCCGGACAAGGCCCATCCGGGCGACAACCTGATCCTCAGCGTGACGCAGGCGGCGCTGAGCGCCGCCGGGATTCGCGCCGGCGAGGTGCTCGCCGTCACCGAGGCCGGCGCCAGCACCGCCGTGGTCAGCTGCGCGGCGACCTGTCAGGTGCGCGACATCGGCCAGGGCCCGCCGGCTGCGCACGTCGAAGGTCACGTCGCATTCAGCGACTCGAACCTGTAGGCGCCACGGGTCCTACTCTGTGTCTCGAGCAAACACGTCCGAGGCGAAAGCGAGCGAGTCGATGGAAGAACGGGTCTTCAAGGTGGAGGGGATGACCTGCGATCACTGCGTCGCAGCCGTCGAGCGGGAGGTTCGCGGCGTGGCGGGAGCCCGTGAGGTGGACGTCGAACTCGCGAGCGGAGCGCTGACGATCCGTGGCCAGGGAGTCGACCCGGATGCCGTCCGAGCGGCGGTCGAGGAGGCCGGGTACGAGCTGGCCGAGCGCTGAGGCTGGGCCCGTCTAGCGGCGTTTCGGCCCGACCGGCGGGGTGATTGGCGGAGCCTCGTCGAAACGCCCCCACGACTCGCTCATGAAATGGGCGAGGGTGATCATGCGCAGGTCCGTCACGCGCTCGTGGGTGAGGTCGACGTGGAAGCGGAACCACACCGGCCCGAATTGTGGGATCTCGGTGAGGCCCGCGACGTCCGCGAACCGGGTGCCGCCGTGGCGCCCGGCGTCGATCAGCCGAAGCCCATCGGTGTAGGGAGACCACCAGTCCAGGTAGGCGCGGGCCGAGAACGGCTGGGCGCCGTAGCTGCCCGGCTGCCAGCCGAAACCGCTCCGGTCCCACTCGCGGGTGCCGATGACGACGGTGTCGTCATCTCCGGCGCTCTTGCTCCGCACCTGGTAGGCGAAGCGGTCCGGCGCTTGGACCTGAAGGTTCGTCACCACCACCGCCGACGGAGCGCTGGCGAGAATCTCGCGCGAGGTTGCGCTTCGAAGCTTGGCCTGCGCCGCATCCACGCGCCTCATGACCTCCACGGCGCGGTGGTCGCCGCCCGCCGCGAACGAGATCGGCAGGACCGCACGGTAAGTCTGGCCAGCGATCGAAGTGCGCACCGTCAGGGTGCTCGCCGAACCTGGCAGGCTGAGCTCGTGGCAGCCGACGCCGCAACTACCGGCGAGCGTCGCTGCGGGCATCGTGATCGGGACGGAGGCGGCCTGGGCGTCGACGTTCAGCGTGCGGACCTCGACGCTGAGGCGGCCACCCTCGTGGGTCACCCAGGCCGCGACGATGCCCGGCCCTAGCTCATCCGCAACCGACAGCTGATCAGCTGCGAGCTTCGCGGACGGGACCGATCCGGCCTTCACCGGTGCGATCGTGCTCCGGTACCTCGACCTGGTGCTCGCGGCGCGGGCGTTTGTAACGACCTGTGAGACGTTGACCGGCACCGCGAACGAGCCGCCGAGACGCCTGCCATTTGCGTCGAGCGCGGAGACGTGCAGATCCCAGACGCCGGTTCGCAGTCGGATGACCCCGAACTCGTGGTCTGGGGCGATCGCATAGACCGTCGCCGTCGCCCGCCCTCCATCGGCGGAGGTGGCCGTGATCGGGACGCTGCCGGAGACCGCGGTCGTGCCGTACAGGTAGGCGTGGACGTAGACGTTGCCGGCGGTCAGCGGAGTTACCTCGACCTCCAGGGATTCGCCGTTTGGACCGGTGAAGGTGTGGCTCGCGCTGGACGGGACACCGAAGGTGTTGGGATCGCCGAGCACCAGCGCGCCGAGCAGCAACACCGGCGTCAGGGCCGTCGCGGCGATCGTCGCGTATCGCGCTCGGGGGCTGCGATGGGCCGCCGGCCCGCTCGACTCGCCAAAGCGGCGCAGGCGGAGGCTGTTGCCGACGACCGTGATGCTCGAAACACCCATCGCCACCGCTGCCAGCGCGGGGTTCAGCAGCCCGGTGGCCGCAAGCGGCAGCGCGATCAGGTTGTACCCGAACGCCCAGCCGAGGTTCTGAAGGATGACCGCGTAGGTGGCCCGCGATAGCCCCAGCGCGCGCGGCACCCCCCTCAGGTCGCCCGACAGCACGTTGATGTCGGCCGCCTCGATTGCGACGCCGGCGCCGGTCCCCATCGCGATCCCGAGGTCGGCTTGGGCGAGCGCCGCCGCGTCGTTGACGCCGTCGCCCACCATCCCGACGCGACGGCCCTCGGTCTGAAGAGCGGTGATCTGGTCGAGCTTGCCGGCCGGGGTGACGTCGGCGAGCACGTGCTCGATGCCGACCGACGCGGCGACCGCCTGCGCGGCACGCGCGTTGTCGCCGGTCAGGAGGTGCACGTCGATCCCCAGGTTCTGCAGTTCGGCTACGGCGGTTGCCGCCTCCGGCTTGACCGTGTCCTGCAGCGCGATCGCGCCGATCAGGCCTCCGCCCTGTTCGAGGACGACGGCTGTCCTCCCGGCGTCCTCCCAGGCGGCGAGCACGGCGGCGACCTCCGCCTGAGGCTCGGTCCTCGGACGGCCGACCCACACCTCGACTCCGTCGTGGACGGCCCTCGCGCCGCGGCCGGGAATCGAACGGAACTGCTCCACCTTCGGCAGCTCGAGCCGACGCTCGGTCGCGGCGGCGACAACCGCGGCCGCAATCGGGTGCTCGGAGCCTCGCTCGATCGCGGCTGCCAGCGCCGCGACCCGGTCCTCGCTGAATCCCGGAGCTGCCCAGACCTCGGCGACCGAGAGCTCGCCGGTCGTGACGGTCCCGGTCTTGTCGAGCACGATCGTGTCCAGATCCTGGCTGCGTTCGAGCACCTCGGCTCCTCGGATAAGCAGGCCGAGGTTCGCGCCCCGGCCGGTGCCGGCCAGGATCGCGACCGGAGTCGCGAGCCCGAGCGCGCACGGGCACGCGACGATCAACACCCCGATCGCTGCGTCCATCCCGCGCTCGAGGTGCATCGACGCGAACATCCCCTGCAGACCCTCACCGGTGAGGATCCACGCCAGCGCGGTGAGGACGGCGAGCACGACCACGGCCGGGACGAACACGACCGCAACGCGATCGGCGAGACGCTGGATCTGGGGCTTCGATGCCTGGGCACGCTCGACGAGTGCGACGAGCTGGGCCAGCGCGGTGTCGGCGCCGACCGCGGTCGCGCGTACGAGCAGCAAACCGTCGACGTTTAGCGTCGCGCCGGTGACCTGAGAGCCGGCGGTCTTCTCCGCCGGCAGCGACTCGCCGGTGAGCATCGACTCGTTGACCGCCGAGGCACCTTCGAGCACGATCCCGTCCGTGGGAACCTTGTCACCGGGCCTCACCACGAACGCGTCACCAACGCGCAGCTGCTCGGCCGGAACGAACCGCTCGACCCGCGCCGGATCTTCGAGATCGACCACCCGCGCCTGGGTCGCGCCGAGACGCGCCAACTCGCGGACCGCGCATCCGGCGCGGTGCCGGGCCCGCGCCTCGAGCCAGCGCGAGATCAGCAGGACCGTGATGATCGCGGCCCCCATGTCGTAGTCGAGCCGCATCTCGAACTGCCCGACCGGGACGCCGTGCTGATAGTCGTGCGTCTGCACGACCAGCATCACGCTGGAGTAGATGAAGCTCGCCAGCGTGCTGAGCGCGATCAGCGTGTCCATGTTGGTCGTGTGCGCCCGCGCGCGGCTCCAAGCCGATCGCAGGAACGGGAGGCCGCACCAGAACTGGACCGGTATCGCCAGGACCGCGGTCAAATAACGCGCGGTCGTGTCGTGCGGGCTGATGTAGGTGAGCAGCAGGATCGCGACCGTCAGCGGGATCGCCACGGCGATCCGCAGGAGCAGCCCCCGTTGTTCGTCCGCCTCGCTCCGTTCCTGCTCGGCGAGCTGGTGCGCATGCTCGGCCGCCTCGGTGGAGACCGGTTCCGCGCCGTAACCGGCGCGGGCGACCGTCCCGATCAGCCGCTCGACGTCGACGCCGGGCGACAGCGTGACCGTGGCCCGGCCCGTCGCGTAGTTGACGAGCGCGTCCACGACCCCGTCCTCGCGGTTCAGGGCGCGCTGAACCCGTGCGGCACACGACCCGCACGTCATCCCGGACACGGCCAGATCCAAACGCTCGAGCTCGCCCGCCTCGAGCGTCTCCGCATCCGCTGGGGGCGCAATCTCCGTCGAGCTCACGACATTCATTCTGGCACCAGCCGCCCGTGCCAAACCCCACTGTTCAGCGTGGTGACGCCGGCGGGCACGGCGCCGGTTATCCTGTCGCTGTGTTCAGCCGGAGCCGTATTGGCTGGTCCGCCCGGCTGGTGCCGGTCGCGCTCGCGGGCTACGAGTCGCGCTATCTGCTCGGCTCGATGGGCCGCGATGTCTCGGCGCTCCACGGACTTGTCGCACGCTCGGATCTGATCGGGCTCGCGGTGGCGATCGTGCTGGGGCTTGGCGCGGCCGTGTTGCTACGCGAGATGTCTCGCGGTCTCGCTGCGCGGATCCCCCGCCCGCGCTCATCCCCCCGGCTGGTCGGCCTGTGGTTGCTGTGCTCGGCGGTGTTGATGCTGTGCTTCTCGTGCGTCGAGCTGTTGCACGGCGCCGGGGTTGTCGGTCGACAGCCGGACCTCACGCAAGTGCTTGGCGCCGGCGGTTGGTCTTCGATCCCGGCTGCCCTGCTGGTTGGTTTCCTTGTGGCAGCGTGGCTGAGCTGCGCCCGGTGGGCGCTCCGCGCGGTTGCGGATTGGTGCAGGCCGCGGGGCGCACCGTTGCTTGGCACGTCGGCCGATCACGCCCACGTCGCGCGGCAATCGCTGCTGCGGCTGGGGCCGGTGGCCGATGGTTGGTCCTCGCGCGGACCACCGTTGCACGCCCCGGTAGCCGTCGGCGTCCGCTAGCACGTCGAGCTAGCACCCCGGGTCCGCGCGAACGCGGGTCGACTCGGTGGACTGCGACCGAACAGCGGCCATAGCGAGGTGATCCGCAAGCGATCACCGGTTCAATGTGATGACGCGAAGGCGCGCACACCCAAGTCGCGCGCCTCAGAGAGGATTTCCTAGTGAGTGCGATTGATACAAGAGCGCGAGGTCCGTCGGCAGTCGCGACGCTGGCCGGGCGACTACGGGTGACACAGCGCGGCCTGCAGGTCACGCTCGGCTTCATCTGGCTGCTCGACGGCCTCCTGCAGTTTCAGGCCTACATGTACGCGCCCACGTTCATTCACGGGATCATCGATCCCAACATCCCCGGGCAGCCGTCGTTCATCGGCGCGCCGATGAGGACTTTCGCCAACTTCTACAGCCACGATCAGGTGCTCTGGAACACGCTGTCGGGTGAGATCCAGTGCGCGATCGGCCTCGGCCTGATCGTCAGCCGCCGCACGGTTCGCGCGGCGCTGCTCGTGTCGTTCGGCTGGGCGTTCATCGTCTGGTGGTTCGGCGAGGGATTCGGGACGCTGTTGACCAGCGCTCCGGTGTCGCCGCTGATGGGGGCGCCGGGAGCGGTCCTGGTCTACGGACTGATCGGGGCGCTGCTGTGGCCGCGCCGCGACTCCGAGAGCCAGGGCGCGGTGGACGGCGGGCTGCTCGGTCAGCACGGGGCGCAGTTGGCGTGGTCGGCGCTGTGGCTCGACGCCGCCGTGCTGTGGTTCCTGAACGTGAACAGGTCGGCGAGCGCGATCCACGACCAGATCACCACGATGGCGGGCAGTGCACCGTCCTGGCTGGCCGGCGCGCAGCAGTCGGCGGCGAGCACGGCCCAAGGCCACGGAGTCCTGATCGCGACCGTGCTCGGGATCGCATCGATTCTGATCGCGCTGTCGGTCTGGACGCGAGTTCGGACGATCGGACTCGCGACCGGTGCGGTCCTTTCGCTCGCCTATTGGGTGTTCGGCCAGAATCTCGGCGGCCCGTTCTGGGGCGGGGCAGCCACGGATCTCAACACGGGGCCCCTGCTGGTCCTGCTCGCGCTGACGGTTGCGGCACAACCGCTGCCGCGCCGCGCGACCGCGAGCTCAGCTACCCACAGCGGCAAGATGGCGGTGACGGCATGAACAAAACCACCATGGCGATGGGCAGCGGCTCGCACATGACGATGGGCAGCGGCTCGCACATGACGATGGGCAGCGGCTCGCACATGACGATGGGCAGCGGCTCGCAGATGACGATGAGCGGCTCGCACATGACGATGGGCGGCGTGTCGATGACCGCCGCGCACGGCTCTACCAACATCCTGCCGACGTGGCTGGCGGTGATCTGGTCGCTGGTGTTCCTCGCGATCGTGATCGTGCACGCTCGGCACGCCTGGGAAACCCGTGGCCAGCGTCAGCTGTGGCACGGCGGACACGTGCTGATGGCGATCGGGATGTTCTTCATGTTCGCGCCTCCGTCACTCGATCACTTCGGGATTCCGGCCGAGTTCTGGCGGTTGCTGTTCGCCAATGCCGCCGGCGGACTGGTGCTCTGGATGCTCGTCGCCCTCACCAACGGCGTCCCGGTGAATCGGCTGTGGCCGGCGATCACGGTCGATCTCGCGGCGATGGTCTACATGTGGTCACCAAACGGGTTCGTGCCCGCGGTCACGTGGGTGCTGGTGGCGTACTTCGCCTTCGTCAGCGTGCTCTGGGGGACAGACCGCTACCGCGAGCTCGACGGACAGGCCGTGGGCGGTCGCCTCGCGCTCGGCGGCGATGGCACCCTGACGGCCACCGCCGTATCGAGTCTGGTTTGCGAGCGGGACCTGCGTGTATCGATGGGCGCGATGACACTCGGCATGGCGTATATGTTCGCCGCGATGCAGCTTCTGATGTAAAACCGGAAACCTGCTAACCGCAGAAGATCAGGCACGTATGATGACCCCTGAGCGACGGTTGCCGCACGGCGGTATCGCGCGCTTCGCTTGGACGCGATGAGTTCATCGGGCTCGATCATGAACATGCTGGGAATGCCGATGGCGCGCGGCGTCGGTGGCCACGCGATCCCGGATCTTCTCCCGGTCTGGCTCGGCATCGTCTGGACCGCTCTGTGTCTCGCCATCGCCGCCTCGCATCTGCGCCACATGGCGCTGACGGAGGGTCAGCGGCGCTCGTGGCACGCCTGCCACGTGCTGATGGCGTTCGGAATGGCGTTCATGTACGTGCCTGCCCAGCTTGACCCGGTCGCCGTTTCGCTCGGATTCTGGAAGTTCACCTTCGCAGCTGCAGGTCTGATCGCGGCGATCTGGGCGATCGGCGGTGTTGGCCGGGTCTCGACGCTGATCTGGCTGCTGACGTCGATCGACCTCGGCGTGATGTTGTACATGTGGACGAGCCCGACGCGCTCGAGCTCCGCCCCGTTGACCTGGCTGCTCGTCGCCTACCTGGCCGCCGAGGGGGTGATGTGGGCGCTGGACCTCTACCGGCGACTCGACGGCGCCACGCCGATCGTCAGCTGGCGGCTGCTGGCCGTCGAGTCCGGCTCCGTCGCCTCGCTTCGATCGGCCGCCGGCGAGCAGCAACAGTCGGGAGCGCTGATTGGCGAGCTCGACATCAGCGCCTCGATGATCGCACTGACGCTGGGCATGGCCTACATGCTCGCCGCGATGCAGCTGATGAGCTGAACTCCCCACGGCGCTCCGTGCCCTGTTCACGGATCCACCGAGGCGGCGAACAGATCGAGCTTCCCGGTGCGGCCCCAACGACCGTTCCCCCGGCTCGAACTCCGACGGTTCGAACTCGGCGGCCGCCCGGCCAACCGCGAGCCACGTGTTCGCGCTCGCTGACGGATCGGGTCGGGAGCTGGCGCTGGACCTATATGCGCGGCCGCTCGACACGACCCGACAAGTACTCGTTGGGCTTGCTGCCGGGCTCGGGGCACTGCTTGCCGGCGGGCTACTGCTGTTCTGGGCGGCCGGCCGCTGGCTGGTCGCCCCGCTGCGCCGCCTGAACGCCCAGGTCGACTCCGTCGCGGGCGGCGACGCGATCGGCCCGCGCGCCCACACGCCGCTACGCGAGGTCGACAACGTCGCCGGCGCGATCACGGGCATGGCGGTCAGACTCACCGAGACGGCCGAGCGGGACGCGCGGCTGGAGACCGAGCGGCGCCTGCTGGTCAGCGCGATCGCGCACGACCTGCGGACGCCGCTGTTCTCCCTGCGCGGTTACCTCGACGCGATCGCGTCGGGGATCGGCGATCCGCATGAGCGGCTTGACTGTGCGCGCGACAAGGCCCGGCAAATCGACGGCTGGTAACCGATCTGTTCAGCTACGCCCGCTCCGAGATCGGAGCCGCGCCCGAGCTGCAGACCACCGATCTGGCGCGGGCGGTCAGCGACGCAACCGCCGGCTTCGAACTTGCGGCAGAGGAGCACGGAGTCGAACTGCGCGTCACCGGGAGCGCCAGCACCAAGGTGCGGATCGACCGCGACGCCTTTGATCGCGCGCTGGCCAACGTTCTGGAGAACGCCCTGCGCCACACCCCTATGGGAGGGGCGATCGACGTCACCGCGGGCGAAGACAAGCATGGCCCCTTCATCCACGTCGTCGACGACGGGCCCGGGATCGCCGCCGACCTCCTCCCGCGCGTGTTCAAGCCCATGGTCCGCGGGGACAACGCCCGTGAAAACCAGACAGCAGGAGCAGGTCTCGGACTCGCGATCGCGGCTCGCCTGCTCGACAACCATGGCGGCACCATCAGCGCCGCGAATGCACCCGGTCGTGGCGCGATCCTCACGCTCCGACTGCGGCCCACGACCAACGGGCTCAGGGAGCGCTAGCGGCCTCGCTCAGCAAGCGAGCGAGCACTGATTCGGCGCGTAGGTGCTCTTCGGCGATCCGGTAGGCGGCGCGTGCGTGGCGGGGATAGTCGGCCATGACCGTTTCGAATGCCGTGACTGCGTCCTCGACCGACTCGAATGCGAACAGCCCCTCGCCGGTTGGGAGCGCGCAGCCGAAGCCGGTGTCGTGCACGATCGCGGGGCGGCCGGCGGCCAGGTACGTGGCGGTGCGGTCGCTGAACCAGCCACTTCTGAGCGAGGCGTACTGCTCCTTGGCGACCGAGAACTCTCCGGCGGAGGAACGGATGTAGTCGCGGTATGCGTCGAGGTCTTTGGACACCGGTCCGGCTGGGCGCACCCGCCAGCCCGCTTCCCGTAGTCGGGCAACGGTGAGCTGATCCTCGATCGCGAGTGTGAGTTCGAGCGGCGTGTCGACCTTGGATGGCAGTGGCAGGAAGCGCATGAATTGCACGTCCTTGCTCCAGGTGAGGGTGCGGCCCTTGTAGACGATGTCCTTGGATGTTTGGCGCCAGTTGGCCACCGTCGTGAACGCCCGGCTGGAGATGTCAGCCGTCTGCGGCTGCGGTCGGGCCCACCAGTCGAGGATCACCGGCGGCCGCGTCGGGCGGTAGTTGAATCGAGAGATTGGTACCTGGCAGTCCGTGGCACCGAAGTTCTCACCGTAGGTGAAGTGGTGGGTGTGGGCCGACAGGAACTCGATCGTCGACTCGCGTCCCTGGGCGATCTCGATCTGCGGAAGCACCGGGTCGGTCTCGAGATAGACGCGGACGGGGATGTCCAGATGCTCGTCGCGCAACACCGTCATCCCGGCGAGGTTGATCAGCACGTCGGCGCCGGCGAGGACCTCGGCGAGGCGCCGCTCGCTGACGCCGTACAGGTGGCCGTCCTGTGCGACGTCGCGGTAGGCCCAGCTGTCCAGTAAGCCGCACCTGGACATCAACGCCGCCACGTAGGCGACCGCCGGCCCGGCGTCATCGCAGACGGTCTCATGGGCTGGGTCATAGGGCCAGCGCTGGGTGTCCTCGAGGTAGAACACGGTGTGCCCGAGGCGTTTCAGTCCCTCCAGGTAATGCAGCATCTGCCAGGCGATTCCGGCGAACGGCATCGCCCCGGCTCCGCCGGCCACCACGATTCGCAGCGACCGATCCGCCTGAACTGCGCTAGCCGCCATTCGACCACCCCGCGATCCCGCTCTCGGCCGCCGGCATTCCACCGGGGAGGTGAGTCTGGCGCCGATACAGATCCGCGTACGCGCCGTCGATCGCGACCAGCTGCTCGTGCGCCCCACGCTCGATCAGCTCGCCGTGGTGCATCACCAGGATCTGGTTCGCGCGACGGATCGTGGACAGTCGGTGGGCGATCACGAACGTGATTCGGCCATCCATCAGGCGATCCAGCGCCTCGAGCAGAGACGACTCGGTGCGGGCATCGAGGGCGGAGGTCGGCTCGTCGAGAATCAGGACGGGCGCGGCCTTCAAAAAGGCGCGGGCGATCGACAGCCGTTGCTTCTCGCCCCCTGACAACGTCCCGCCGCGCTCGCCGACCTCGGTGTCATACCCCTCAGGCAGGCGCATGATGAAGTCATCGGCGTTGGCGGCTGTGGCGGCCGCCACTATCTCCTCGGTCGAGGCGGTTGGCCGCCCGTATGCGATGTTCTCGCGGATCGTCAGCGGAAAGATGAACGGGTCCTGGAGCACGAGCGCGATCTGCGCGCGGAGTGACTGGACACGGAAGTCGCGAATGTCGCTCGAGCCGATCGTGATCCGCCCCTCCCACGGGTCGTAGAACCGCACCAGCAGGTGCATCAGGGAGCTCTTGCCCGCCCCGGTCTCGCCGACGATCGCGACCACGTCGCCCGGATTGGCCTCGAGGGAGACATCGCGCAGCGCCGGGCGCTCCGGCTCGTAGCCGAACGTAACGTGCTCGAACCTGATCGGGCCGGCGATCTTCGCGTCGCGCGCGCCCGGCCGGTCCTGAATATCGGGTTCGGTCTCGAGGATCTCCATCACGCGATCAGCTTCCGCCGCCGCGCTCTGGACCGTTGTCGTCGTGCTCGTCAGCGTGTCGAGCGGGTCATACAGCGAGCTCAGGTACGAGAGGAAGACGATGATGGTCCCCGGCGAGAGCTTGCCGCGCAACGCGAGATCGCCGCCGAGGTAGATGACGGCCGCGGCGCCGACGGCGGTCACCAGTCCAGCGACCCACTCGAACCAGATGCCCGCGAGCGTCGAGCGCAGGTATGCGGTGACCGTGCGGCCCGCGTAGTGGCGGAAGCGCTGCACCTCGATCGGCTCGCGCGTGAAAGCCTGCACGGCGGCGACCGCCCCGAGCGTCTGCTCGACGACGGCGATCATCTCCCCTTCCAGGTCGCGCCGCTCGCGGGTCCGCTCCATGATCGGCTTGGCCATGTGCCGGATCGTCACGGCGAGGAACGGAATCACGCCAAGCGCGACCAGCGCCAGCGTCGGTTCGAGCGTCCACATCACCGCGAACATCGCGACCAGCATCACCAGCGCCTGCACGACCGGAATCAGCGCGTTGGTGACGAGGTTCGACAGACAGTAGGAGTCACCGGTGACCCGGGCGATCATGTCGCCGAGCAGTCGTCGGCTGTGAAACATCAGCGACAGGCGCTGCAGATGTTCAAACAGGTCGGCCGCGAGGTCGAACGTCATCCGCTGACCGACCCGCAGCGACAGGTAGGTGTAGAGGGTTGAGCTGGCGGTGGCGAGCAGGAACACCGCGACCGTGCCGCCGGCCGCCCACACCAGCAGACCTTGCGGGCTGCTCGAGCCCGGTAGAACCGAGGTCAGCAGCCTTGGGGTTGGCTGGTGGCCGAGCACGTTGTCGATCACGAGCTTCAACGGCCACGGCTTTGCGAGGTTGAGCGCGATGTCGAACAGCATCGTTCCGCTCAGGAACGCGATCGCCCGTCTGTGCGGCCGCGCGTAGCGCAGGACGCGCACCGCACGACGCAGGGTGCTCGGGGCGGCTCTGGTCTGGGCCACCGACATCAGCCGCTGCGCTCGACCTCGATGCCGAGCGCGAGCGGCTCGATTTGTGTCCCGACGTCCGTGGCTGTCGCGCCCCGGGGAGCGCGGAGAGCCCGTTTGATCGTGGCCATCGCCCGCCCGCACTCGTGCACCATTCGGACCACCAGCGCCGCCGCGATCAGGCCAAGGGGGATCGTCGCGGCGTCGGCATGGCTGAGGCTTGCCAACACGGCGACGCTCCCGAACCCGATCCCCAACGCGATCGCCGCTGCCGGCGCGTGCGGCCAGGACCGGACCCTGATCAGCTGCCGGCCGCCGCCGTGCTCCTCGATCGCGATCCGAAGCCGCGCCGCGCCGACCAGCCCGCCGCGGACCTGAGCGTCCCAGCGGTCCCAGTCGCCGCCCGCGCGGACGACGGCGCCGTCGCCCGTGAGCGCCGTCGTGAGCGCGCCCATGCGATCCTCGACGCCCTGCCACCGCTCGCTCCAGAACGAGTGCGTGCGCGGCACCGGCGACCCAAATCCCGCGGCTCCCCGGCGACGCCACGGCGTCAGGCCGTGGGCCATCCGTCCGTGCAGGCGGGCGAGCGGCTGCAGGAGGTACAGCACACCGGTCAACAACAGCAGGCGCCAGCGCCGGCGCTGCGCCGGGAACCGGGCCCGCGCCGCGCCGAGCGTCGCATCGACCAGCAACGCCCCGATCGCCGCGCACAGCAACGGTACCGCCAGCAGCAAGGGCATCCAGACGATGCCGACACCGGAAAGCACCGCCAGCACCGCGATCGCCAGGTACCACTCAGGCATCAGCGGCAGCGACTCGAGCAGCCCGCTGCGCGGACCGTAGAGCGACTGGTAGAACGCGGTCCCCCACCCGCCGTAGTACACGCGCCAGCGCCACCCGCCGCGGTGCTGCGCCGAGCCGCTGCCGTACAGGCGGCCGGCCCAGTTGACGTGGCCCGCCGCGCTGTACTTGTCCGGGTGCTTGCGCTCGAGCAGCGCCTCTGCCTTGCCATAGCCCCGCTGCTGGCGCAGATACCCGCGGACGGTTCCTCGGCGATGATGCAATACCACCGCGCCTGGGCTGAACGCGATCCGATGCTCGGCGTCCAGCAACCTCCAGCACACGTCGACGTCGTCGCCCGCGGCGCGGAACCTCGGGTCGAATCCGCCGATCTGCGCGAGGGCCACCTTCCGGATCGCCATGTTGCAGCCGGGGATGTGCTCGGCTTCGCGGTCCGAGACGAGCACATGGGTCGGACCGCCCGGGGCGTTGGCAACGCACTGGGCGACCGTCCCAGCTCCCGGCGGCAGTATGTTCGGCCCTCCCGCCGCCGCGAACCGAGCGCCGTCGAACTCGGCCGCGAGGTGGGTGAGCCAGTCCGGGTCAGGGACCGCATCGTCGTCGATGTACGCGAGGATCTCGCCGGTCGCGGCCTCCATCCCCGTGTTCCGCGCAGCCGCGAGGCCGCGCTGGGCCGTCTCGATCACATTGACCCCGTCGTATCCCCGAGCGATCTCTGCGGCGCCATCCGTCGAGCCATCGGAGACGACAATCACCTCGAAGTTCGGGTAGTCGAGCGAGAGCACGCCGTCCAGGCACGCCCGCAACGTGGCCGAGCCGTTGTACGTGCAGACGATCACCGACATGCGAGGAGCGACGGAAGGATCCATCGATGGCGTCAGGTCGTACGCGCGCTCGACGACGTCCAGTGCTGGCTTTGGCCGGCGCGCCCGCGTGGTCAGTCCGAAATCCCAGTCGCGGATCTCCTCGCCGCCGCGATGCCACTGATCGGTCCAGGAGAACACAAACACACCGGCGCAGCCCGCCTCGGAAATCGTCTGCAGCTGCCACTCGAGCGAGTCGGCCTGGGCCTCTTCGCCGCTGCGCCTGCTATCCAGCCCGATCTCGGCAAGCACAAGCGGTCGGTCGTCGGCGAGGTTCTGCAGGCGCGCCAGGTACCGCGACAGCAACTCGCGTCGCTCGAGGTAGACGTTGAAGGCAAGAAAATCGAACTCCGGCAACCGCAGATACTCGGTCGACGGATAGCTCACGTAGGTGACCAGCGCCTCGGGATCCTCGTCCTTGGCGGCACGGCAGAGCCGACCAAGGAAGCGCTCGATCCGGCGCCTCCCGTGCCACCGCACGATCGACGACGGGATCTCGTTGCCGATCGCATAACACAACACCGCGGGATGGCCGGCGCACTCCCGGACGGTCGCCCGGATTGCCGCCTCGATCGCCTGCGCCCGGCGAGTGTCCAGGAACGCTACGTGCTGTTCCCAGGGCACCCCCACCATCACCAGCAGGCCGTGGGAGTGCGCGAGGTCCAGCAGCCAGCGCGGAGGCGAGGTGTAGACCCGAATCGAATTGATCCCGGCCTCCAGCATCTGCTCGAAGTCCATGGCCGCCGTCTCAGGATCGAAACCGCCATCCGGATCCGAGCTGAACGGCCCGTACGTCACTCCCTTGACGGCGAGCTTGTGACCCCCGAGGTACAGCGACTTGCCGCGCACTTCAGGGCGCTCGCCGGACTCCGGCTCGGAGCATTGCGCAAGTGTGGCCGCTCCGCTCTGAGTGGATGCCCAGCGTCTCGTCATCTCGGGAGTCCCTTCGTAAAAGTGCGCCGTCATCGCAGGCCGGGGCCTGCGGGGCCCGCATATAAGAAGACGCCTCAGGACGCCTGGTCTCCGCACCCCGATTTGGGGCGAACGCGCCCCACATTGCCCCTGTCACTCCGCGATCTCGCGACTAGCCCAGCCCGGTCACGCAGCGGAAACAAGTTCGACACGACTCGGCAACCTGAGCCGACGGGCCGATCGAGAGAGTGGTGACGTCGGCGGCGCCCGGACGCCGGGCAGACCGTCAAACCGACGAGAGGAGAACTCCGATGATGGCGCGCAAGCGCATCTCTGTGTTGGTGTTGTCCGCCCTCAGCGTCGTGGCGATGAGCGCTGCTGTCGCGCAGGCGGCAGCCGCAGGCGGCACCCAGTCCACCAGAGGGGTCTTTCAACTCAGTGGGCAGACCATTTCGGGAGCCGGCTCGACCTCGACCCCGATCAAGCACCTGGTGGTGATCTTCCAGGAGAACGTGTCGTTCGATCACTACTTCGGGACCTATCCGAACGCGACCAACCCGGCCGGCGAGCCGGCGTTCCACGCCTCGAAGCACACGCCGGCGGTCAACGGGCTCACCCAGGCGTTGTTGACGGACAACCCGAATCTGGGCAACCCGCAGCTGCTTGACCGGGCGCAGGCCGCGACCTGCGACCAGGACCATGCCTACAGCGCCGAGGAGAGCGCGTTTGACGGCGGGTTGATGGATAAGTTCGTGCAGGACACCGGCGCCAGCCTGACGCTGGCTCAGTGCCTGGCCAACGAGCACAACCCGGCTGTGGCGACGGGGACCTCGCCGAACTATGCGGTGATGGATTACTACGACGGGAACACCGTCACCGGGTTGTGGAATTACGCCCAGCATTTCGCGATGAGCGAC
>Ga0123356_10001734_pt1 | contig 23772 bp, 23 predicted proteins | sample TergutEmb28metaG_2_FD_92546 | JGI IMG/M metagenome (GOLD analysis project Ga0123356, IMG submission 92546) | Embiratermes neotenicus P3 segment gut microbial communities from Petit-Saut dam, French Guiana - Emb289 P3 | ecosystem: Host-associated > Arthropoda: Insects > Digestive system > Gut ...
TCCTGCTCTACATGGCGTACGCGTTCATCGTCTGGCGGCGCCGTGACGGCGACAACGAAGACGGCCCGGCTATCTACGGGCACGCTCGCATCCAGGCAACCTGGATCACGGTCACCGCGGTGATCGTGCTCTTCCTGGCCGGCTTTGGCAGTTACGAGCTGGCCTGGCCGGGCTTCGCCGGCGCGGGCGCAGGCGAGGGGCCGAGCCCGATCTGGCTGCCGAAGGGCGGCACCCCGCTCCAGGTCCAGGTCATCGGCCAGCAGTGGCGGTTCACCTACCGGTACCCGCAGTTCGGCGGGTTCGAGACGACCGCCCTGTACCTGCCAGTGGGCCAGTCGGTTCAGTTCAATGTCACGTCCCTCGACGTGATCCACAGCTTCTGGGCCTACCAGCTCGGGGTGAAGGCCGACGCCAACCCCGGCGTCAACAACGTCGCTTTCACGACGCCGGAGCACACGGGCATCTTCCAGGTGCGGTGCGCGGAGCTGTGCGGCCTCTGGCACGGCGCGATGGCCAACCAGGGCGACGTAGTCTCGGTGGCCGCGTTCCAGGCCTGGGCGCATAAGACGCAGATCCAGCTGGCGTCGATCACCAAGTTGCTGCCTCCGTACGCGACGACCTACGACCCGACCGTGGTTCCGACCATCAACAAGGCCATGGCGAAGGCCGGAATCGGCGGAGCTCCTGGCTACTACTACCCGCCGAATGACCCGGTGCAGCCGTGACGGCCGCGATGAGGGCCAGCAATGAGGGCCAGCGATGAGGGCCAGGGACGAACGCAGGAAAGGGTGACCTGATGGCCATCGAAACACAGCCGGAACGGGCACAGGGCTCCGGCGGCGGCTTGCCCGCGCACGGCAACGGCCGCCCGTGGTGGCGGCGCCCCGCCATCCACACCGCGATCATCGGGGCGGTGATCGGGTACGTGCTCGGCCACATGCTCGGCGACTGGTTTACCGGCGCCACGGGCGCGGCCAATCAGTACCCGAATGTAGCCCTGTCCGATTCCGAGGACTGGCCGATCGTGCTCGGCTATGTGTTCGCCATCGTGGGCTGGCTAGCCGGCCTCGGGGTGTTCAACGACGTCCTGCGCCAGATGGCCGGCCGGCCAGCCAACGGCAACGGCAACGGCAACGGCCACGAAAACGGCGGCCTGGCGAAGTACTTCCGGTACTCGCTCGACCACAAGGTCGTCGGCATGCAGTACCTGGTCGGCATGATCATCTACTTCTGCACGGCCGGGCTGTTCGCCATGGCGATCAGGACCGAGCTGCTCTCACCGGTCAACCACGTGTTCACCTCGCAGGTGTACATCGAGATCGTCGGCGAGCACGGCACGATGATGATGATGCTGATGACCTCGGTCATCGTCGGCCCGTTCGGCAACTACCTCGTGCCGATCATGATCGGCAGCAAGCGGGTCGCGTTCCCCCGGATCGAGGCGCTCTCGTTCTGGCTGACCCCGATGGCGTTCCTCATCCTGCTGTCCGGCCTGATGCTGGGCGGGTTCCCGTTCGGCTGGACCGGGTACGCGCCGCTGTCCATCCAGTCCACCGTCGGCGCCGACTCCTACGCGATGGCGTTCGGGCTCATGGGCGTGTCGATGATCCTGGCGGGCTTCAACATCATCTGCACGGTCATCTGCTACCGGGCTCCCGGCATGCGCTGGAGCAGGCTGCCGATGTTCGTGTGGGCGATGTTCACCACCTCGTTCCTCTTCGTGCTGGCGGCACCGGTACTGGTGGGCGGCATGTACATGCTGCTCATGGACCGGACCGCGCAGACCGCGTTCTTCGCGGACCAGCTCGGCGGCAGCTCGTACCTGTACCAGAACTTGTTCTGGTTCTTCGGCCACCCCGAGGTGTACATCCTGGCCCTGCCGGGCTTCGGCATCGTCTCCGAGATCATCCCGGTGATGTGCCGCAAGCCGCTGTTCGCCTACAAGGTGGCTGGCGCCGGGATGATCGGCGTCGGGTTGCTGAGCTTCTTCGTCTGGCAGCATCACCTGTTCGACAGCGGCATCAACCCGGACATGCGCCCGGTGTTCATGCTCACGACCGAGCTGATCTCCATCCCGACCGGCTTTGTCTACCTGGTGGCGCTCGGTACGTTCTGGAAGGCGAAGATCCGGTTCACCGTCCCGATGCTCTTCGCGATCGGGATGTACTTCAACTTCCTGATCGGTGGCGTGTCCGGCGTGTTCCTGTCCGACGTGCCCGCCGACACCACCGAGCACGGCAGCTTCTTCGTGATGTCGCACTTCCACTACACGATCATGGGCGGGCTGATCTTCGCGCTGATGGCGGGCATCTACTACTGGCTGCCGAAGATGACCGGGATCAAGCTCAACATGACGCTCGGTAAGTGGCAGTTCTGGATCATGTTCATCGCGTTCAACTCGACGTTCCTGCCGCTGTTCGCGGTGGGCATGGCCGGCCAGCCGAGGCGCGTGTTCGAGTACGCGCGCAACCTGCAGGGTCTCAACGACTGGGTGTCGATCTCCTCGTTCGTCCTCGGTGTCTCGATCCTGCTCTTCGTGATCAACTTCGTTTGGTCGACGGTGATCGTGCGCGAGCGGGAGGTCGGCAACGTGTGGGAGTCGCGCGGCCTGGAGTGGCAGGTCTCGTCGCCGCCGCCGGCTAACAACTTCGATCAGGTCCCGGTGGTCTTGTCCGGTCCGTACGACTACGGCGTGAAGGATGCCCTGCCGGTCGCTGACTTGCACCCGCCGGTCGGCGTTCTGACGGCGGCGATTGCGCCCGCGGGCGTGGGAACTGGGGAGGCGTGACGATGGCGGAGGCAACGACTCAGCCGGCGATGAGCCCGGCGGAGGAAGAGGCGGTCTTCTATCACGAAGCGGCGCTGAACGCCTCGTGGACGGGGGTGCGCCTGGCCGTTGGCGGCCTGACGTTCCTGTTCGGCGCGTTCATCTTCGCCTTCTTTTACCTGAAGGCGCTGAACTCCCACCACTTGTGGTACACGCCCAGCGGGCAGTTCGCGACGGTTCCCAAGGCGTGGCTCGGCGCCCTGATCATGCTCCTGGTGGTAGTCAGCGCCCTGGTCCAGACGGGGGCGCTGCAGGTGCTCAAGCGCGGTAACAAGCAGGCGTGGCAGCGCGGCGCGGTGGTGGCCCTGGTGCTCGGCCTCGCTGCCGTCGGCTTCTCCGTGTGGCAGCTCACTGACCTGCCGTTCTGGCCTGGATCGAGCGGGTTCGCCAGTGTTTTCGTGGGCTTCTGGCCGGTGTACCTGACGATCGCGTTCTGTGCGATGGTCTGGCTGGAGATGCTGCTGATGCGCAGCCGGACGATCCCGCAGATCTCGTTCGTCGAGCAGCCGCCCACCTATGCGGAGGCCTTCGCGGTACAGCGTTTCCAGGCCTCACTCAGCGCGTTCACCGTGGCCTGGAACTACCTGGCCGTGATCGCGATCGTCACGTGGATCCTGTTCTACCTGGTCCACTAGGCCGTTGCTCAGGCAGCGGCCGGACACAGGATCAGTCCTTAAGGCAATGCTCATGACAGGTACCAGGAGGCGGCGGTGCATGCCCTGATTCTTGCGGCTATCAATCCGGACAACACGCCGCACGGATACAACTGGACGTTCGCGTTTCCCATGGCGCTGTTCGCGGTCAGCGCGCTCGTGCTGTGGGGACTCTTCGGTCGGCCGCATCACCGGGTCCCGGCCCGGCCGGTGTCGCTGCTGTCGGCGCGGGCCGGTGCGCAGGCAGCCTCGGCTCCGGCGCCGGAGAACGGCACGGCGGCCGAGGACAGCGGCCCGCCGCCGGCAGGCGGCGCGGGAGCCAGCCAGTGACACAGCTCGCGGACGCCCCCGTCGGGACCGCCACGGACGTGGCGGTCGGGGGGCGGCGCTCGGTCAGCACGGTCGGCAGGGCGCTGTTCCTGCTCACCAAGCCGCGGATCATCGAGCTGCTGCTGGTGACGACGCTGCCGACCATGCTGCTGGCCAGGCGCGGGCTGCCGAGCCTCGGGCTGATCGCGGTGACGATGGTCGGCGGGGCGCTCGCGGCGGGCAGCGCGAACACGCTGAACTGCTATCTGGACCGCGACATCGACGCGATCATGCGCCGCACGTCGCGGCGGCCGCTCGTGGCGCGGCAGGGCAGCGGCCAGGCCACGATCAAGCCGGGCGAGGCGCTTGCCTCAGGCATCCTGCTGGGCGCCGCGTCGACGCTGCTGCTGGGTCTGCTCGCCAACTGGCTGGCGGCGGTGCTGGCCGACGGGGCGATCGTGTTCTACGTGTTCGTGTACACCATGGTGCTCAAGCGCCGGACCGCGTCGAACATCGTGATCGGGGGAGCAGCAGGCTGCTTCCCGGTGCTGGTCGGCTGGGCAGCCGTGACGGGCACGGTGAGCTGGCCGGCGATCGTGCTGTTCGGCGTCATCTTCTTCTGGACGCCGCCGCACTTCTGGGCGCTGGCGATGAAATTCAAAGACGACTACGCGTCGGCCGGCGTGCCCATGCTCCCGGTCGTCGCGACCGCGAAGACGGTAGCCCGCAAGATCCTCGTCTACTCCTACGTCATGGTGGCCGTCACGCTCGCGCTGACGCCGTACGCGGGCTGGGCATACGGGGCGTGCGCCCTGGGACTTGGCGGGTGGTTCCTGGCCGAGGCGCACCGGCTGCGCTCGCGGGTGGCGGGTGGCTCTGCTGCTGCGCCGATGCGGTTGTTCCACCTGTCGATCGCGTACCTGACCCTGCTGTTCGCCGCGGTAGCGATCACCGCCGTGCTGCCCTGGCACGCGCTCTGGCCCCGGTAGCGCCGTGACCGCCACCACCGGGCAGGCTGGCCTTCCGCCACGTGCGGGGCCGCGGTGGCACATGCTGCTGCGGCCGCGATGGCTTGCGTGGCACGCGTTTGCCGTGCTCGCCACCGCCGGGATGCTCTACCTGGGTGACTGGCAGTTGCACCGCGCCCTGTCTGGCAACGAGCTGAGCTGGGCCTATACGTTCGAGTGGCCGCTCTTCGCGGTGTTCGGCGTGTACTTCTGGATCAAGTCGCTGCGCGACGAACTGCGCGAGGCCGGGGCATCGGCCCAGGTTTCCGACGGGCCGGGCGCCGAGGCGCGGCCGACGCCCGCCGACGGCGAGGCCTATGTGGCCTGGCTGAAGTCCGAGGTGCAACACCGTAGTAGATGGCAGCGCCGACGCTAACGTCGCAGCGAGTCACTCAGGCTCGGCACCCTGGAGTTTCAGCGTCGCAACGGGCTGCAAGCCGGATACGAAATTGGCTGGAACCTTCAGGGTGTCCAGAAACTAGCTCACGGCCCCCGGCAGAATTGAGAATCGGGTTCTATAAACCGGGAGGAGAACGCCGTGGCATGGGATTTCTCGACCGAGCCGGAGTTCCAGGAGCAGCTCGACTGGGTCGCTGACTTCTGCGCGAACGAGATCGAGCCGCTTGACCTGGTGTTCCCAGGTGCCGCGTGGTCGCGGAACCCGAAGGCCAGGGAGCTCGCCGACCCGCTGAAGCAGCAGGTGAAGGACCGCGGGCTGTGGGCGCTGTTCCTGGACAAGGACCTGGGCGGTCCGGGCTTCGGCCAGCTCAAGCTCGCCCTGCTCAATGAGATCCTCGGGCGGTACCGGTCGGCGCCGGTGATGTTCGGCACCGCGGCGCCCGACACCGGCAACATGGAGATGCTGGCCGCCTACGGCACGGCGGAGCAGAAGGAGCGGTGGCTGACACCGCTTTTGAACCAGGAGATCTTCTCGGCCTACTCGATGACCGAGCCGCAGGGCGGGTCAGACCCCAACCTGTTTAAGACTCACGCGGTGCGGGATGGCGATGAGTGGGTGATCAGCGGCGAGAAGTGGTTCACCAGCGCCGGCGAGCGGGCGGACATCATCTTTGTGATGTGCACCAACGGCATGTACGTCGTGCCGCGCGAGACCCCAGGCGTCGAGATCATGGCCTATCCGCGACTGCACAACCACGTCCGGTATAACAACGTGCGGGTGCCGGCCGATCACCTGCTCGGGCCGGAGGACGGCGCCAAGGTGCTGGCGCAGCGCCGGCTCGGCGGCGGCCGCATTCACCACGCGATGCGCACCGTGGCCCAGGTCCGGCTTGCTTTTGACATGATGTGCGAGCGGGCGCTGTCGCGGGAGTCGCACGGCAAGGTGATCGCCGAGCACCAGATGGTGGCCGAGGCTATTGCCGACTCCTACGCCGAGATCAACATGCTGCGCCTGCTCGTGCTGTGGACGGCGTGGACCATCGACAACTCCAGCACCCGCGAGGCCCGGACGCAGATCGCGGCGTGCAAGTACACGATGGGCAAGGTGCTGCGGGAGGTCTCCTACCGGGCGCTGCACATCATGGGCTCGCTCGGTACCACGAACCTCACCCCGCTGCAGGCCATGTACGCGGGGGCGCCGACCATGGCGATCGCCGACGGGGTCGACGAAGTACACAAGGTCACGGTGGCCCGCAACGTGCTCAAGGGGTACCAGCCGCACGAGGGCCTGTGGCCGACCGAGTACATTCCCGCCAAGCGAGACCAGGCCCGGAAGAAGTTCGCGAGTCTCATCGAGACCGACCCCGAGCTCGCCGCCTGGGCGGACGCCGCGGTCCGGCATACTGCGGGGGGATAACGGAGGGGTCGTCCCCCCGAGTCAACACCGAGAGGGGCTGACCATGGAGATCACCGGCCGGGTCGCGATCGTCACCGGCGGGGCGAGCGGAGCGGGCCGCGCGATCGCGCTCGGGCTCGCCCGCCGCGGCGCGGCCGGCGTAGTGATCAGTGACGTCGACGCCAGCGGTGCCGCGGCTGTCGCGGACGAGGTCGAGAAGGCGGGCGGCCGCGCGCTTGCCGTCGGCGCCGACGTCTCGCGGCAGGAAGACATCGATCGTCTGGTAACGGGGTGTGAGGCCGCCTTCGGCCCAGCTTCCCTGTTCTTCTCGAACGCCGGGATCATCGTCGCCGGCGGTCCGGAAGCTGCCGACGAGGCGTGGTCGAAGATCTGGGCGGTCAACGTGCAGAGTCACGTCTACGTGGCCCGGGCCGTGCTGCCCGGCATGCTGGCGCGGGGCGAGGGCTATCTGGTGATCACCGCGTCGGCGGCCGGCCTGCTGACTCAGCTCGGCTCGGCTCCCTACGCCGTCACCAAGCACGCGGCCGTGGCGCTGGCCGAGTGGCTGTCGATCACCTATGGCGACCGCGGCATCCGGGTGTCGTGCCTGTGCCCGCAGGCGTTCACCAGCAACCTGCTGAGCACGAGCGTGCGCGAGCTGGGCGGCGCGCCGCCGCTGAACGCCGCGGGCGGTGGGTCTGCGCAGGCGGCCGTCGACGGCGTGCTCACCTCCGAGCAGGTTGCGGACGCTGCGCTCGATGCGATCGGCACCGAGCAGTTCCTCATCCTCCCGCACCCCGAGGTCGCCACGTACGAGAAGCGCCGGGCCGACGACCGGGAACGCTGGCTGCGCGGAATGCGGCGGATGCAGGCCCGGCTGGCCGGCCCCGTGTGACGAGCATGGCCTGACAGCCTGACGCGTTTCGTCCTGATAGCGGACCGGCTACGCGATCGAACCGCTCGCGATCACACTGCGTATCTCCATGTGTACGCTCGGCGGCCGCCGGTCCAGAGACAGTCGATCATCAGCGAGGAACCGCCATGTCGACTCTGAACCAACGGCGCCGGCGTTGCCCTGCTCGCCGCACTGGCGGCAGGCTGCAACAGCGTAGCCGCGACACACTCGGACCCGGTTCGCGCCAAGCCGAGGCCCCCGGCCGCAGCCCAGGCGCATCAGTCGTCGCCCGCGCCTTCTCCGGCGCCACTGGCCCGGCGGCCGGCCCTAGGGGAGGCAGCTGCACGACGTGCAGGCTGGCACTGACTCGGGCCAGGCTCGGGAAGACGGGCTGCTGGCGCACTGCCTGGCCTTCTGCGCGGCACTGACGGCACACCACCAGGGCGAGGACGCGGGCTTGTTCGGTGACGTGCTCGATGGCCAGGTCCGGGACACCGGCTGGACTGCCGACGTGCTCGAGTTCAGAAGCTAGCGGCGACTCAGCGGCCGAGCTCAGGCGGAGCGGTGTTCGCGCGCGTACGCGTCGAGTCGCTTGAGCTCGTCTGTGTAGATGCCGCGCATCACCCTCGGCGCGAACATCCGCTCGAAGAAGCCGCCGATGCCGCTCGCCCCATCCCACTCGGTGGAGATCCGGACGACCGACGCGTCGCCCTGCGGTGAGACCCTGAACGTTGTCACTGCGGTTGAGTTCGTGTCGGACTCGGTCAGGACTCGGCCGGGCTCGGGTTCGGCGACATTCATCCGGTACTCGCGGGTGCGCCCGCCTGCCGTCAGCGTGAAGCGCGTCACGGTGCCCGCCCCGACGCCACCCGACTCGACCTGGAAGTCCGAGAAGGCCGGCGGCAGGAAATGCGGATGGTGGTTGCGCATGTCGGCGAGATAGCCGTAGACCGTGTCGGCGGGCGCATCCACAATGGCCTCAGCTGAAACCACATTTCGTGCCATGCCTGCCTGTCTATCACGACAGCCAGCGCCGCATGACGGCGGCGCGGGAACCCGGAGCACTCGCCATTACCAGTAAGGCGTCGGCGGCCTGCCCGCTACTCGGCACCTCAGTGCCCGGCGGACAGCACCTTTCGCGGATGCGAGCCGTCCACGTACCCGACGAACGGCGGGTAGACGTTGTAGCCGAGCAGTTCCTGCAGTCGTTCCGGCAGCCCGCGAGCGACGTCCCTCGGCACCGCCAGGCAATGGTTCTCTTGCTGGCGCAGCCAGCCGGTCGCGTACTCGAGAATGACGCCGAGCCGCGGCGCGGAGGTCTTATTGGCGCCGCCGCCGTGCCACAGGCTGCCGAGGTAGAACATGGCCGAGCCGGGGGACAGCACTGCCGTCTCGATGAGGTCGTCAGCCGCCGGGACCCGGCCAGGCGGCCACGCGTGGCTGTCGGCGATAAACCGGGTCGCTCCGTTCTCGGTGGTGAACTCATCAAGCGGCCACATGGTGTTGACCACGAGCGGCGGGTGCGGCTCTGGAACTGGGTAGATCGCGTCGTCGCGATGCAGGATCTGTGCCTTCTCACCTGGGCCTATCCGGATGCCCACCGGCGCGCTCAGCTGGTAGTGGCCGAGTACCTGATCGAGCACGGCCAGCAGCAGCGGGTGGATGGCCGCCTGGTCGAATGTCCGGGTCTTGGCGAACAGCGCGTACACGCGCTGGGTGGTAAAGCCCTCGAACGCGTTTCGTCCCGTGGGGGTGGCAGACAGCACCCGGCCCAGGTCGGCGCGAGCGGCGTCCAGCCCGGCAGCGTCCATCATCCCGGTCACGACAACGTAGCCGTCAACGAGCAGTCGCCTGGCCACGTCAGCGCTGTCGGACGTGGCGGGCATCGTCGCTTTCACGCGCCTGAGCCTACGCGCCGGGCGCGGCCTACGGGCTAGCTGACGAGGGCGGCCGCGGCGAGGGCCGCGGCGCGAGCTGCGGTAGCGGCCGGCCCCTGGACGGGGTTACGGTCCGACAGCACCGCGACCAGCAACTCGTGGCCGTGACGCTGGATCACACCGATACTGCCGATGACCCAGCGAGGTCCGACGAGCGAGCCGTCCGCGACCGCTGCTGGCGTACCTGTGCTCGCAGCGGCCAGGACGTCCCAGCGGTGAGCCGTCGCGCCTTCCATGAGGCCGAGCGCGTAGTCCTGATAAGCCGAGCGCAGCGGCGACCTCGGGCCGGCGAGGTCGGCCAGCAGCTGCAACTGGTCCGCGACCGTCGTCTGAGTCCACTCCCAGCTGCCGCCGCCGACCGCCATCGGGTTGGTGTCACGCAGCTTCAGGGTCACATTGGCGGCGGCCAGACCCGGCGCGCCGCCGACAAGGGCCCACAGCTGACTTGTCGCCGTACTGTCGCCGTCCATCATGCTCGCGGCCAGCTCGGCAACGCGTCCGCTCAGGCGTGTGCCCGTCTGCTGGTGCCGGAGCAGCAGGGCCGCCAGGATGTTTGCCGTGACCAGCCCGCCGTCGCGGATGGGAGCATCCGACTGGTAGGTCGCGGACGCTCCCGTCGTGAGGTCGACGACACCGACGCCGAGCTGGCCCGGATCGGTGCCGACGACGGGCTTGAGGGCGGTTGCGAGGCCGGCGTCATTGAGCTGCACGTCCGGCCCGGCAGTCAGCTTTCCGCGGATGGCATGACCGGCACGGCCATTCTGGGACCGCTGCCGGAGAACCCCGAGCCCCGCTTTTGGCGCGCTCAGCCCGTAAGGGACCGTGCGCTGCGCCACTAGGGGTCCGGCGAGTAGCTGGTGCCCCGGCGTCGTGGCCGCCAGTACCGGCACCATAACGACGAAGCTTGCCATGAGACTGAAGACCAGTGCGAAGATGCATCGCTCTATTGGCCGAAGTGGCCCGGCGTGCGACGGAAGCCGTGTCACTTCGTTTCCTGTCGCCCCGCGATCGGTCCCCGAGAGTCGCGCAGCGCGGCCCGGCCCGGCCTTGCGGTAATCCGTGCCGCTAACTAAAACGAGCAGTCTCAGCGTGTCCACCAATTATTGGCTTCCCTGTGACCGCTGACTGCAAACCCAGAAAAGTGTTATTAACCCTGCGTACGGGACGCTGCAGGATTTATCGATTACACTAATGAAAGGCTGGTCCTTGTGCCCCTCTTAGGGGCGTGACTGTGCTGGTCAGCCGCGTAACCGAATCATATTCCATTGTCTGTCCGATGGCTATACGATGGCGCCGGGCTGAAATGCAGGACAACATTCTGATGCGCTAGAGCGAGATTCGCCCCGAGTAATCGAAATATGCAGGGACATAGTATTCGTGTATGACCGTGGGCGCCGTGGTCAGCTAGCGGCGAGCGCGGCCGCCACGTTGTAGGACACGTGCCGGGGATGCACCAGCAGCGCCCTGGCCAGCAGGCGGATCTGCAGCCGGAGCGGCATCATCACGTCCTCGGCGTACCGCCACGCCGCCAGCTCGTCGGCACCGAACAGGTCCGTCATGGATCGGCGGAACCGGTGCGCGTCGCCGCCGTCCCGGCGCCAGGCCGTCAGCCAGGCCTGCAGGTCGGCGTCACGGTCGAGCAGCGTCCAGCTCATCAGCTGCTCGCCGAGCTGCCCCGCCGCGTCGACCACGAAGGCGTCGCGGCCGGCCCCGGTGATGCCGTGCACGCGGCCTTCCGTCCGGTGCCCGTGATGGATGCTGGCCGAGCTGAACCGCGCCCCGACGGCCAGCGCGGCGACGGCGTGCCCCGCCTCATGCCAGGCAGTCCGCACGGCCGCCTGACGGGCCGGGGCGAGGCTCCGGTAGCAACCGCAGTCGTAGCGCTGCCGGACCCACCTGGTGTGCACGATGGACTCGTCGTCATATCGGATGAGTTTGCGCAACTCATCCCCGATCGTGGCCACGGTGCGCAGATCGGCCGGCGTCAGCGTGGTCATGTTCGGCAGACTACGTCGTGAGCGCTGCCGGCGGCAGTGCTCACCCGGGGGTGATCCCTGGCCCTGGAGGGGGGCGAGATGACCGACAAGCTGACGAAGGCCGGCCTGGAAAACCTGCGGCGTGCGGCAGCCAAGCACGTCGGCGCCGAGCAGGTACCGGGCCTGGTCGCGCTGGTGGCTAGCGGCGATCAGGTGCACGTCGAGACGCTCGGGACGCTGTCGGTCGGCGGGCTGCCGGTAGAGCGAGACTCGCTGTTCCGGATCGCCTCGACGACGAAGCCGGTCACCGGGGCGGCGACGCTGGCGCTGATCGAGGAAGGCCTGGTTGGCCTCGACGAGCCGGTCGAGACGCTGCTGCCGGAGCTGGCAGGCCAGCGGGTGCTGGCCCGGTTGGACGCGCCGCTGGAGGACACGGTCCCTGCTGACCGGCCGGTCACCCCGCGCGACTTGCTGACCTTTACGTTCGGGTTCGGCAATGTGACCGAGATGTTCCTGGCGCCGGAGCCGTGGCCGATCCAGGCCGCGGTGGAGGAGCTCCAGCTAGGGGCGCTCGGCCCGCCGGACCCGGCGAATAAGCCAGATCCGGACACCTGGATGGCGCGGTTCGGGTCGCTGCCGCTCATGGCGCAGCCGGGCGAGCGGTGGATGTACAACACCGGAGCGGTCGTTCTCAGTGTGCTGCTCGCGCGGGCGGCCGGGCAGTCGTTTGGCGACGTGCTGCGTACCCGGGTCTTCGAGCCGCTCGGCATGCGGGGCACCGCTTTCTGGACCAGCGAGGCTGACCGGCTCGCCACTGCCTATGTGGCAACAAAACACGGGCTAGTCGTGATCGACCCGCCGGACGGGGCGTGGAGCAGGCCGCCAGCGTTCGAGGACGGCGCGGCCGGGCTGGTTTCCACAGTGGACGACCTGTACGCGTTCGCCAGGATGCTGCTGACCGGCGGGGCGCCAGTGCTGGCGCCTCAGTCGGTCGCAGCGATGACCGTCGATCAGCTCACGCCCGAGCAGAAGGCTCATGGTGGTCTCGGCTTCGATTTCTTCGACCATCAGTCCTGGTCGTACTGCCAGGCCGTGCGGGACACGGGGGCATTCGGCTGGGACGGCGGCTACGGCTCGTCGTGGCTGGTGGACCCGGCGACGGACCTGGTCGTCATCGTGCTGACGCAGCGCCTCTTCGACTCACCGAGGCCTCCGGCTGTGCATGGTGACATCCAGGCGGCCGCTTATGCGGCACTCGCCGACAGGTAGCGCGTTATCCGGCTAGCTCCTCGCCGAAGCCTGCTGCTACGTGTACGGCCCGGTATTCGCTCGGCGGCAGGCCGTAAGCGGCGCGGAAGGCCCGGCTGAAGGCCGCCGCGTCCTGGAAGCCCCACCGTGCGCCGACCGCGCGGACGGGCCGGGTGGACAGGCCGGGGTCGAGCAGGTCCTGGCGGCACCGCTCGAGCCGCCTGCGCCGGATCGAGGCCGCGACCGGTTGTTCCTCCGCCTCGTACAGCTTGTGCAGGGCGCGGACGGACATGTGATGCGCGGCCGCAATCATGGCGGGGGACAGCTCAGGATCACCGAGACGGCGCTCGATGAATGCCCTGATCCTGAACGTCATGGCGTTCTGCCGCGTCTCGGCAGGCACGGTGCCGACGCGGCCAAGCCGGGCAGCGACAGCCAACGACAGCAGGTCGAGGAACGCGGTGCCGATGCGCGTGTCACGGGTCGGCTCAAAGGCGTCAAGGTGCGTCGTCAACTGAGTCACCAGCCCGGTGACCAGCGCAGCGTAGGGGTCCTTCGGGGAGAAACGGACCGCGGTGAGCTTGCGGATATCGTCACGACGCAGCGGCAGCAGGGCGCCGGGAAATATCACGGCCGAGCCCTTCTGCCACTGCTCGATGGCCACCCGGCTTGGCCGGCTGAGGTCCATGAGCAGGAACTCGCCCGGTATCGGCATCGACTCTCGGTCCTCCTGCGCGAAGACGGCGCGTCCGCCGACCGCGAGATCGATCTTCAACAGTCCGTGATCAGAGTTCCGGATGAGATCTGGCGTACGGCTGACCTCCATCGCCGAGACCTTCACGTCCAGCACGGCGACCTGGCCGATTTCGGCATGCCTAATCTGACTGCGGAGGTTATCGCCGACCTTACTGATCTCGTATGGAGCGAGCGTATCGGTCAGGACGTGCCGCCAGTAGTCCACTCGCGTACGCGCGGGCTCGTCTTCTGCCCGGAACGAGCGTGTCACGGCAGATCCCGAGAAATCAGCACGACTTCTTCCGGCCGCTACCTGGCCAGGGCACCCATCGGATCCCAGGCGGGCAGCACGATGGGAGACGTCGCCAGCGCCTGCTGAAGTTCCTCGGGAAGGGCGCTGCGGCGGGCGGCAATCTCGAACACGTACTGGCTGAACCACGAGTCCTGCATCGTGTAGAAGCCGTCCTTGCCGCGCTCGGCGCCCCAGCTGTTCTCGACCCGCCAGCGGCGGATGACGCCGTCGAGCACGTCGACGCCGGTGAACAGCATGGCGTGCGTCATCTGCGTCTCGTGAAAGGCGAGCCGTTCGGCCTTGTCCAGGCCGAACGGGGCGTCGTAAACAGCGGGCAGGTCGTAGAGATTGGCGTCCCAGTAGCCGTAGTCGTTGCTCATCATCTTGCCGACGTCGCAGCCGAACCACACCGGCTCGCCGCCCTGGATCGTCTGTGCGGCGATGTCCTTGATCAGCTGCATGTCGACGTTGAGGTAGGTGACCGGCGGCCCGCCGACGACGTTGCCCAGGTATTCCACCGTGAAGGTGCGGCCGACCGGGCTGGTCGGGCGCGGGTCGTGCACGAGGCAGACGTAGTCGTCCAGCGGCAGGTCGACGTACCTGGCGGCAAACTCCTGGGGGGTCAGCACGCCGTCCCGGTGGAACTGCTTGTCCTTGTCCGTCCACTGCCAGTCGAAACGCTCTGGCGGCGTGCCCAGGTGGATGCACAGGACCCGGTAGATCGTGCGGAGGATCTCGGCCTTCTCTGCGCGGGCGGCCTCGTCGCCGCCGGCCGCGGCTGCCTCGCGCACCAGCTTCGCGCCCTGGCGCAGCTGGTAGCGCAGCACCGAGTTCATCCGGGCCGTGTTGGCCGAGCTCTGTGTCTCCGGCATCGCTGCCTTGGGCACGAGCCCGTGCTTGGCGACGATGGCGGCGAACATGTTCCACTGCCCGCCGTCACCGGCCACCGACTCCAGCAGGAAGGCCACGGTGCGGTCGTCGACGTCGCGGCCCGCGGTCTCGACAATGGCCTCGAGGAAGTAGTTGGCTCGCTCGATCTTGTCCCAGAACATGGCGTGGTTCTGCGAGAACTCGAAGTCCTTGAGCCCGGTCTTGCGCATCACGCCGACACGCAGGAGGTTGAGGCCGGCGAACAGCCAGCAGCGGCCGCTGCGCTCCTGGTTGGTGACCTTCCAGTCGTCCAGGTGGGTCGACTGCGAGTGGTCGATGCTGTTGACGACCTCGCGGTTGATCGCGACGTCGTCGACCGTGACCCTGGTGACAGCGTTCTGAGTCAGCCGGTAGACCGGGTTGGCCGCAAAGTCCTTGCGCAGCAGTTCCAGGTCGGCCTCTGCCAGCGTCGCATCCATCCGGCAACCCCTTGTCCCGAGCTAGTTTCTCCTCACGGTACCAGCGCGGCGCGAGTCGGGCATGCTGAGATATGACCGGGAACGTGGCTCGGCGGCATAAGATCTGCTGGTTCGGTCGGCCAGCGGCCGAATGAATAGCCGGTGCGCGAACACGACGCACGCGGCGACCGGCCGCCGCAGCGTCTAGGCCCGGCTGGTGCCACGTGGGCAGCTCCGGTTAGACGGGGGACGGCGGGCTGAGGCCCGCGTGAGTCGCTCGGTACTCGCCTGGCGGCAGGCCGTAGGCCGCGCGAAACGCGCGGCCAAAGACCGGTGCGTCCCGGAATCCCCACCGGGCGCCGATTGCGCTGACGGGACGGCTGCCGAGGGACGGGTCGAGCAGGTCCTGGCGAATCCGTTCGAGCCGTCGGCGCCGGATCGAGGCGGCGATCGGCTGGTCCTCATACTCATACAGCTTGTGCAGGGCGCGGACGGAGATGTGATGCGCGGCGGCAATCATGGCCGGGGACAGCTCCGGATCGCCGAGATGAGACTCGATGAACGCTCGAACCCGGAGCGTCATGGCGTTCTGACGGCTCTCGGCTGGCACCGCGCCGAGGCGGTCGAGCCTGGTCGCGACGGCTAGCGAGAGCAGATCGAGGAGCGCAGTACCGATCCGCGTGTCACGGGCGGACTCGAAGGCGTCAAGGTGCCTCGTTAGTTCCGTGACCAGCGCGGTGACGAGCGCGGCATACGGGTCTTGCGGGGAGAACGGGACCGCGGTGAGCTTGCGCAAGTCGTCATGCCGCAGCGGTAGCAGCGTCGCCGGGAATATGACGATCGAGCCGTGCCACTGCTCGAGGGCCACCTGGCTCGGCCGGCTGAGGTCCGCGAGATGGAACTCGCCTGGCGCCAGCATGGACTGCCGGTCGTCCTGCGCAAAAACGGACCGCCCGGCCGTCGCGAGATCGATCTTGTACATGCCCAGGTCGGAGTTGCGGATCAGGTCCGGTGTACGGCTGGCCGCTCCGATCGACGCCGTCATGTCCAGAACGGTGACCTGGCCGATTTCAGCATGACGTATCTGGCTGCGAAACGTGTCTCCAGCCCCGACGATCTGGTACGGAGCGAGCGTACGGGTCACTACATGCTGCCAGTAGTCCACTCGCGTCGTCGCGGGCTCGTCCTCTGTTCGGAACACGTTCGTCATGACAGATCCCGAATAAGCAGTAGAACTGCTAGTAACTGGTGGCGGCATCCGACTCTGTAGTGGGACAGGCAGACCGGACGCGCTGACTCTCGAAAGTCTACGTCGGCCAGCGTGCCCGCCGGATTGACCAGGACTGGCACGAGCCGCCGTCGAATGTGCGCGCTGCGTCAATGCCTTGCGCTGCCGGCTCACGACATGGCCCCCCACTGGGATCGACCCTGGATATACGTGCGTGAGCCGTCCGGGCATCTTCGAGCGGCCTACCAGGAGGAGAGACGACAATGCCAGCTACCACAGTGAAACTGACTTTCTTCAACGGCATCAGGTGGCAGACGGTCCTGCTGCCAGACGGGACGCGCGCCGTATGGCCGTCCCGGCCGGACGGCCGGCCGGTGGGCGGCGGGACCGTGCGCTATTACCGCGGGCCTGGTGCGCGGCGGGACTGACCCCCCGCTGCGCTCACCCTGCTCAGGGCTTCCGGGCCCGGCTAGGTGCAACCCGGGGCAGCTCGCCTGGCTGCTTCGGGTAGACCGGCGGCCACGGCGCGTCAGGCAGGCCGGCCTCCGCGTCACGCTCGGCCATGGCCAGGAACGGCTCGAGCGACTGCGGGTCGTCGTTCATGGGCAGCCACGGGTCGCCGAGGGTGTCGAGCCGGGCGGGGAGCGAGGCGATCGTGAACTGGTCCGGGTGAACCTCGCCGACCTCGTCCCAGCTCAGCGGCGTCGACACCTGCGCCCCCGGCCGGGCCCGTACCGACCAGGCGCCGAAGACGGTCTTATGCGGCGCATTCTGGTTAAAGTCGACGAACACTCGCTCGCCCCGCTCTTCCTTCCACCAAGCCGCGGTGATCAGGTCTGGGCGCCTGCGCTCGAGCTCGCGTGCGATCGCCACGGCGGCACTGCGGACCTGGTAGGAGTCCCACCGGGGTTCAAGCCGGACGTACACGTGCAGCCCGCGGTTCCCGGTCGTCTTCGGGTACCCGGTCACACAAGCCTCGTCCAGCAAGGCGCGGAGCTCGGCCGCCGCCTGCTGGATGTGCCCGAAGTTGACGCCGGGCGAGGGGTCCAGGTCCATCCGCAGCTCGTCGGTGTGCTCCGGATCGTCGGCCAGGTACGGCCAGACATGGAAGCCCAGGCAGCCGAGGTTGACAGCCCACAGCACATGGTCGATGTCGGCCGCGACCAGGGCTTGCGATGTGGTGCCGTTCGGGGTGGCGACGACCGTGGTCTGCAGCCAGGCCGGCGCGTTCTTCGGCACCCTCTTCTGGAAAAACGATGTCCCGCCGGCCCCCTCCGGGAACCGCTGCAGCAGCACCGGCCGGCCCCCCATGGCGCGCAGCAGCGGAGCGGCCACTCGCAGGTAGTGCTCAGCCAGGTCACCCTTGGTCTCCCCGCGCTCGCCGAAGTAGACCTTTCCGGCCGAGGTGATCAGATCCCGGCCCGATGCCCCTGATGTGGCAGGCCCGGCTGCCCGCTGGCTCATGCACTGATGCTAGCTTTCGGCCGGTCGCGGGCCGGCTGAAAGGTCAGCTGCGTCCGCAGGTGGCGGCGCCTGAGGGTAGCCTGTCGGCCGTAGATCCCAACGAGCCTGCGAGGACCAGCTAGTGACCGACAGTGTTCGGGCCGTCGCGTTCGACCTGGACGACACGCTCGCGGTGTCGAAGTCCCGGATCGATGACCGCATGGCCGGGCTCCTCGCCAGGCTGATCCAGGTCACCGACGTGTGCATCATCTCCGGCGGCCGGTTCGAGCAGTTCGACGCTCAGGTGCTGCAGCACCTGAGCGCGGATACTGGCACGCTGGCCTCGCTGCACCTCATGCCCACCTGCGGTACGCGCTACTACCGCTGGGCCGACGGGGCCTGGCAGCTCGTCTATGCCGAGGACCTGGCTGAGGATGACAAGCGCCGGGTCGTGGCCGTCCTGGAGCAGGGCGCCAGGGAACTGGGCTTCTGGGAGGACAAGGTCTGGGGCGACCGGATCGAGGACCGTGGCAGCCAGATCACGTTCTCGGCTCTCGGACAGCAGGCGCCGCCCGCGGAGAAGTATCAGTGGGATCCCGACGGACGGAAGAAGCAGCAGCTGCGGGCGTACGCCGCTGAGCGGCTGCCAGGCATGGAGGTGCGCATGGGCGGGTCGACGTCGGTGGACGTCACGCGCGAGGGCATCGACAAGGCCTACGGCATGCGCAAGCTCATGGCTCAGCTGGGTATCTCCGCCGAGGAGATCCTCTTTGTCGGAGACCGGCTCGAGCCCGGCGGCAACGACTACCCGGTGCGGGCGGTGGGCATCCGGTGCGTGGAAGTCAGCTGCTGGCAGGACACGGCTGATTACATCGAGGGGCTGCTGGCATCGGCGGCTATCTCCGGGGACAGCGACCGGCTGGAGGTACCAGCGAGGTTATGAACGACAGGGCTGGCCAGCCTGCCACCGCGGCGGACCTCGTGGACGTGCCGGCGCTCGTGACCGCCTACTTCAGCGAGCACCCGGATCCGGCCGAGCCGTCCCAGCGGGTCTTGTTCGGCACCTCCGGGCACCGCGGCAGCGCGTTGTGGCTCTCGTTCAACTCCGACCACATCGTCGCCATCACCCAGGCGATCTGCGAGCACCGGGCCGCCGCCGGCATCACCGGGCCGATCTTCGTCGGCCGGGATACGCACGCCTTGTCCGAGCCCGCCATGGTCACCGCTCTGGAGGTGCTGGCCGCCAACGGCGCGGAGATCCTCATCGACAGCCGGGACGGGTACACCCCGACCCCTGCGCTCTCGCGCGCGATTCTCGCCTACAACGAGGGGCGCCAGGCCGGCCTCGCTGACGGGATTGTTATCACGCCCTCCCACAACCCGCCCGAGGACGGCGGATTCAAGTACAACCCGCCCGACGGCGGGCCGGCCGGATCGCAGATCACCTCGGCCATCCAGCAGCGGGCCAACGAGCTGCTGGCGGCCGGGCTGCGCGGCGTGCAGCGCGTTCCCTGGGAGCGGGCTAAGGCGTCGGCCGGCCGGTTTGACTTTCTCGGGCAGTACGTGGCCGCGCTCCCGCTCGTCGTCGACATGGCGGCGATCCGGGCGGCCCGGGTGCAAATCGGGGCCGACCCGCTCGGGGGCGCCAGCGTCGGCTACTGGGGCGAGATCGCCGAGCGATTCGAGCTTGAGCTGACGGTCGTGAACCCCGACGTAGACCCGACCTTCCGGTTCATGACTCTCGACTGGGACGGCCGGATCCGGATGGACTGCTCGTCGCCCAGCGCCATGGCGTCACTCATCGGCCGCCGCGCCGATTTCGCCGTCGCGACCGGCAACGACACCGACGCCGACCGGCACGGCATCGTGACGCCGGACGCCGGGCTGATGAACCCCAACCACTTCCTTGCCACCGCGATCGACTACCTGTACCGGTACCGGGAGGACTGGCCGGCGGCCGCGGCCGTTGGCAAGACGATGGTCAGCTCGTCGATCATCGACCGGGTCGCCGACGACTGCGGCCGGCGTCTGGTTGAGGTCCCCGTCGGCTTCAAGTGGTTCGTGCCGGGGCTGCTGGACGGCAGCGTCGCCTTCGGCGGCGAGGAGAGCGCCGGCGCATCGTTTGTACGCCGCGACGGCCGGGTCTGGACCACCGACAAGGACGGCATCATCCTGGACCTGCTGGCGGCCGAGATCCTCGCCGTGACCGGCAGCACGCCGAGCGTGAACTACCGGTCGATCGCGGAGCGGCTCGGCGATCCCGCCTACGCCCGCATCGATGCGCCCGCCACCCGCGAGCAGAAGGACATCCTGGCGAAGCTGTCGCCCGACCAGTTCAGCGCTGACGAGCTGGCGGGGGAGCCGGTGGTCGCCAGGCTGACGTCCGCGCCTGGCAACGGTGAGCCACTCGGCGGCATCAAGGTGGTGACCGAGTCGGGCTGGTTCGCGGCGCGTCCGTCCGGGACTGAGGACGTGTACAAGCTGTACGCCGAGTCGTTCCGGGGTCCCGGGCATCTGGCCCGTATTCAGGACGAGGCCCGCACGCAGCTTGCCGGCATACTCGCATAGGGCTGCCGTGCAGGCCGACAGTCCCGGCCAGCTGCCGGCTGTCGTGATCAACGGCGCTCGGGTGCGGAATGCTGACCGGCTGCGCCGGGCCTGCAGGGAGGCAGCTGCTGCGGCGGGCTGGCAGCCGCCGCTCCTGCTGCCGACCAGTGCTGAGGACGGCGGTGCCAGTCAGGCCCGTGCCGCGATCGAGGCCGGCGCCGCACTCGTGGTCGCCGTCGGAGGTGACGGGACGGTGCGGGCGTGCGCCGACGCGCTGGCCCGCGGCCGGGTGCCGCTGGCCATCGTGCCCGCCGGCTCGGCCAACCTGACGGCGCGCGCGCTCGGTATCCCCGGTCGGCTGGAGCCGGCGCTTGACGTCGCTTTCGGCGGCCGTAGCCGGCCCATTGACCTGGGCAGCGCGGACGGGGCCGTGTTCGTGGCGATGGCGGGCATCGGTCTCGACGCCGCGGTGGTCGGCGCGGCACACGGGCTGGCCAAGCGGCTGACGGGCTGGACCGCCTACGCGGTCGCCGCGGCAGGCCAGCTGCTATGGCGACCGGTTACCTTCACCATCAGGATTGACGACGGCGAGCCGCTGACACGGCGGGCGCGCTGTGTCACGGTCGGGAATTCAGGAGCGCTGCCCGGCGGCTTCGCCGTGATGCCGGACGCGCGGCCGGATGACGGCAGGCTGGACGTCGTCGTGCTCGCGCCGGCCGGGCTGCCCGGCTGGGCTGACGTCGGGTACCGGGTCGCGCTCGGCAGCCGGCGTGACGACGCCCAGCTCGAGCGCTACCAGGCAACGACAGTGGAGATTCAGGCCGAGAGCCCGGGGCTGCCGCGCCAGCTGGATGGCGAGATCGTGGCGACGTCAGCCACGCTGTCGGCGCGCGTGCTGCCGGGCGCGCTGCTCGTCCGCGTGCCCCTAGCCAGCTAGCCCGCCACTGGCCGGATGACGATCTGCGTCAGGCCGGACAAGCCGAGGCTGAGGGTCCGCGGCTGGGCCGTGCTCCTGTCCACAATCGCAAGCCCGCCGTCCGAGGTGACAACGAAGAGCCACCGGGAGTCGGGCGACCACGCCAGGGACTCACTGGCGGAGCCGACTGCTACCGGAACCCGGACGTGCAGCACGGCACCGGAGCTCAGGCTAACCAGATCCAGCCAGGCCTGACCGGTAGTATCGCCGGGCACGACGACCGCCGCCACCGCGCCGTCGGGAGAGACGACGCCCGGCAGCGGCTGCCAAGGCCACGGATACATGTTGGCACCGAGACCGGGCAGCGTCCGGGCGACTCCGGTGGCCGCGTTGACCACCACGTCATGGCAGCTGTCCTTGCCGCAGCCTAGGCCGAGCCAGTTGCGCGGCCCGACCGCGATGGGGAGAACGTTGATCGTCCGGAGCTTTCCGTCGTTCGCGTCATACACGCTGCCGGATGGGCCGGTCAGGACGAGACCACCGTGGCCGTCGGAGATGACCGGCACTTGGGTCGCCCAGAGCAGCGCAGACTCCGGCAGCTGAGCGTGCTCCGGCTTGCCGTCAGGTCCGACGAGCACGAGGTTGCCGGAGTCCATCCACTGCTGCGCTGGGGTGGGGCCGGGCAGCAGGGTGCCGCCGTGCGACAGGACGCCGGTCAGTGGCCGGGCGGGCTCGCCGTCAGGCACGGCATAACCCTGCACGTTGTCCAGGGGCCGGACCAGCACCTCGCCGGGCGCCGCCACCAGGGACACGATGCCGTCTCCGGCGAACGGCGGGATGGCCGTGCGGACGATCCGGCCACGGGCGAACTGGACCGCGATGACCCCGGTGGCCTCGAGACCAATCAGCTGCCAGCCGGCCCGAACCCCCAGGATCGGATGTCCGAAGCTGGTGACGGTCATCGGCGGCGCCGCGGGTGGCCGGCGAGGACCGCCTGATCGGGCGACTACCAGCACCACCGCAGCAACGACAAGGCAGACCAGCAGCAGCGTGCCCAGCCGGTACTGGCGAGGCCAGGGCAGCCGGCTGCCGAAGGTCACGATCTCACCGCGACCCGGCTGCCCGGCGTCGCCGCCGCGCTGATGCAGGGCCATCGTCTCAGCGCCCTCGGATCGCGATCTGGCTGAGGCCGGACAGCCCCAGGCCGAGGTTCTGCGCCCGGCCGGTCGCCGGGTTGACCGCGTCCAGGTGGCCAGTCGCGGTGATCACGAACAGCCAGCGGCTGTCAGGCGACCAGGCGAGGGTCTGGCCGGACGCGTGCGACGCGACCGGCACCTGAACCGCCGTTTCCGCGCCCGACGTCAGATTGATCAGATCGAGCACCGTTGTTCCGTACGTGCCGTTGACGAGTACGGCGGCCGTCGAGCCATCCGGGGCGACCGCGCCAGCCGGATCGAGCCACGGCCAGGTCAGCCCCGAGAAGGTTGGCCCGGGGAGCTGCCGCCTCGCCCCGGTGGCCGCGGTGATCACGACATTCTGGCAGGCGCCGCGTTGATCGCAGCTCAGGCCCAGCCAGTCAACCGGCCCGACGGCGACCACCAGCGCGCCGACCGGCCGGAGAATGCCCGGCCCGGCGTCGTACTCACGGCCGCCGACGCCGACCATCAGCACGCCGCCGCGCCCGTCGGCCATGCCTGACTGGGCCGGGAACTGGCTGGGCGTCGCGGCAAGTCGGGCCCGCAGGGGCCGGCCGCGGGCGCCTACGAGCGAGATGGCGTGGCCGTTCCGGATGTCCCAGGCCTGCGCAGTGGCCGGGCCGGGCAGCAAGAGCGCGCCGTGCGACAGAACTCCGGTTAGCTGCCGGGCGGGCTGACCGTCCGGCACGACGTAGCCGGGCACGTTGTCGAGCGGACGGACGATGACCATGCCCGGCTCGACGATCACCGATACCGGGCCGCCGCTCTCCGGCGCCGGCAGGGCCGTGCGGGTGATCCGGCCGCGGCTGAACTGCACCGCCACTACGCCGCTGCGATCGAGGCCGAATAGTTCCCAGCCCGTCCTGACGCCGAGGATGGGATGACCGACATTGGTCACGGCCACCGCAGGCGGCGACGGGCGGTGCGGGTGCCCGCTGGAGTGCAGGACGACGGCGAGCACGGCAGCGGCGGCGAGAACGGCCAGCACCGTAGACCCGAGCCCGCGCGGCCGGCGCCGCGCGCGGCCGAACTCGACGATCTCCTCGTGGCCGTGCGGCGCGATGCCGCTGCCGCCGGCGGATGACCCCACGGTTTATCTTCGCTCCGGGGTTGCCGCCCACGCCAGAGCAGGCCGCCGCCGGTGCGCGTCGCTAGCCAGGCGACCAGAGCGGGTCGGCCACCGTGAAGCCAACCGCACTGCCCCAGGCGTTGCGGTAGGCGACCTCGTGCACCGGTCGGCGTGGCGCGACGCCCCATCGGCCGGTCGGGTAGCCGAACGAGACTAGGCAGTTCATGGTCCATCCGTGGTCTTCGGGCACACCAAGGATCTGATTCGCCTCGGCGCCGTGGAAGACGCCGAGCACCGACGTCAGCGAGCTGCCGACCCCCTCCGCCCTGGCCGCGAGCTGAGCGCTCCATACCGCGGGGAAGATCGAGCCA
>Ga0123356_10001735_pt1 | contig 23757 bp, 14 predicted proteins | sample TergutEmb28metaG_2_FD_92546 | JGI IMG/M metagenome (GOLD analysis project Ga0123356, IMG submission 92546) | Embiratermes neotenicus P3 segment gut microbial communities from Petit-Saut dam, French Guiana - Emb289 P3 | ecosystem: Host-associated > Arthropoda: Insects > Digestive system > Gut ...
CTCCCATATTAAAACGCATCTCACCGTCGACAGCCTGACCCTGAGGGCGCTGGAGCAGCTGCATAAGAGTAAGGCTCATAACACTTTTCCCGCAGCCGGACTCGCCGACTATCCCGACTATAGAACGTTTCGGAACATCGAGACTGACACCGTCGACAGCTCTGACAGTGCCGACATCCGTAAAGAAAAAAGTGCAGGCATTTTCAATCTCAACGACATTGTTTTCGTCGCGCATTTTTGTGGTGTATCCTTGCGCAGTTGCCTGTTTTTCCGCACGCTTGCGCTCGATATTGCGTACAATCTTACGGTTATACGCTGAGATTTTCTTAGATTCACTTCCCGATATGTACTTATCTTTTTTCTTTGGCATTACTTAGTCCTATCCGCTTTGTACTATCTTTTCATTTTCGGGTCAAAAGCATCGCGCAGCCCGTCACCGACGAAGTTAAACGCAATAACAGTCAGGCAAATAAGCAGCCCGACAGGCACCCATATATATGTATATTTTATCATTGCCTCCGATGAGCTTGCCACTGAGTTAATCATTGTTCCCCATGTTGCATAAGGATGCTTGACACCAAGTCCCAGAAATGACAGTGTTGACTCATAAATAATAACTCCGCCGACACCCATTGTTGCCGAGACAATCAGCTGCGGCATAACATTGGGGACAAGATGCTTAAAAATTCTCCGCCTTGTTTTCATACCTGTTGCTTCTTGTGCGACCATAAATTCCTGCTCGCGAAGTGAAAGAATCTGCCCGCGTACAAGCCTTGCAATAGGCGCCCAGCCAAAAATACCAAGAGTGACCATCATCCACATAAGCCGTTCGTAAGGATCCATCCGCAGCTTATCGAACATAGCACCCATAATGATCAAAATAGGCAAGCCCGGTATACAGAAGAAAATGTCAACAAGACGCATAATAAGAGTGTCCACCCATCTTCCAAAAAATCCGGATATTCCACCCATTATAACACCGAGAATTATCTCGAGGAAAACAACAATAAAACCGACCATGAGCGAAACCTGCCCGCCATACATCATACGTGCAAGCAAGTCCATGCCGTCGCCGTCGGTTCCCAAAATATTTTGCCTGTTCGGCAGTGCATATCTGTCTATAAGATAGGTTATTTGCTCGGCAGATAAAACATACTCTCCCGTATGCTTGCGCTCGACATTTATTTCAAAATCCGCAAAAACAGGCTTGCCGTTTTCGTCATAAATAAAATTACCGTTCTCATCAATATCGTGCAGCGCATATGTAAACTCAGCGGTTGTCACACCTGCGCTTGTCATATCGTCGATAACACTGCGTACAGTTTCCTTAAAAGCAAGCTCCAAAGTGTCCAGTCCTGTGTACCGGCGTATAGAAAATGTACTGAGTACTGCTATAGTGTCTCCTGCAGCATCAATGATAGAAGGCTTCTCTCCCGGGTCTGTAAAAAAGTATGTATTCCCGCCTGCTGTAAACTCACCTGTGCCATATAATGCAAACAGTGCGTTTCTGATAAAATCTTCGGAAAAAGTACGTGTAACATCGGTTGAGTCAAAGACAAATGTTGATGCGATTATAGAAGCTGAGACATCACCTGTTTCAAATACCTCAAAGACTCCGCTGCCGGTGTCTTCAATGCGGTATACCTTGCCGCCAAGCTCAAATGTTCCCTCGTCAAGATTTGCTTCAATGATATCAGTGAAACTGTTGTCGGGTGGTGTGCCAATAAAATCAGGCACCATTTTACTAACGGTAATGTTTGCTCTTGTGCCGCTGATAGAATATTGAGTGCCTTCAAACTCAAAATCGTTTTGCCTGTCGTCTATTGCTTTAATTGCAGCATCGGAAAATGCGGCAGACATGCTCTCTCCCGTCCATTCAAGCTCCCCGGTTAATCTGTTAAATGCTGCGATTTCCGCACTTTGCCGAAATGTTCCTACATATACTAGCTGTGCCGTGGAAAGTGTGTACACTCTATCTCCGAGCTTTGTGACTATATATTCAACATCATCCGTGCCTGTAACAACAAGCTCTGTGACTCCTTGCTTTTCAAGCTCAATAATATATGAGTTGAAACGGTTGCCTATGGTGCTTGGAAGAGGCGGGCCGTCAGGTACTATATAGGGTACATTTTCTGTTCTTTCAATAGCGCTTGCATAATTGATGTTAAGTAAATCAAATTTATAGAAAATCTCGGTCTGTGAGTACTGATAAAAAAGCGGTCCTAAAAAAGCAAATGAAAACATTGTAATAAGTATTGTCAAGCCTACCATAGCGAGTTTGTTTCGGAAAAAACGCTTGACAACCAGCCTGCCGGGCGAGAGAACCTTAACTCTTTCTATGTCGTCAAGCGCTAAGGGAGTATCCGCAATTTCTGCGGTTTTTCGCAAATCAGCGGTTTTTTCATCTTCTTTTTTCTTTTTTAATATCTCGTATAAATTAATAGCTTAACCCTCCCCTCAATTGACACGTACGCGCGGGTCCACCACAGCGTAAAGAATGTCTGAGATAAGGTTTCCAAGCAAGGTTAGAATCGCAATAAATGTCAGGTAGAACATTGTAAAGGGAATGTCACCGGTTGTCATAGAGTTATATGATGTAAACCCAATGCCTCTTATTGCAAAAAGTGTTTCGGTAATAAGCGCTCCCGAGAAAAGCGCAGCAAGAGAGCCTCCTAATATGGTAATAAGAGGAATAAGAGTATTTCGGAAGGCATGGCGGTTTATAACAACTCTTTCCGACAGGCCCTTTGCCCTTGCGGTCCTTATATAGTCGGAGTTTAGAACCTCAAGCATGTTTGTGCGTGTATAACGCATGAGCGGACCGATACTGACGACTGTCAGTGTCAGAGCAGGCAACACAAAATGATGCGCCATGTCCCAAAACTTGCCCCAATCGGAGAGTATCAGGTAGTTTCGCCCCTGCATACCACTTATATTAAACCATCCCAGATTGACGGCAAAAATCAGTTTTAATAATGTTGCTATAAAAAACGTGGGTAGTGATATCCCGATAAGAGCTACCACAGTTACAGAATAGTCAGTAATACTGTACTGCTTTCTCGCAGCGAGTATCCCAAGGGGTACGGCAATAGATACCTCAAGTACAAATACTATCGCAGCGAGCGCAAAGCTGTACCATATTACTTCCTTGAATTTTTGCGTGACAGATATTGTCCAATACCAGCTGTCACCAAAATCGCCCTGCACAGCAGAGCCAAGCCACGTAAAAAACCCGCCCATTACACCCTTGTCAAAACCGTACTTTACATTAAGGTCCTCTATCCATTCCTGTGCGGTTTTGGTTGTTCCCGGTTTCATTGCAAGGTCGCGTGCAGTCGCTTCGACATAACTGGTCGGAAGGCTGTACATAAGTGTGTATATCATGAGCATAACAAAAAAGAGTATTACAACACAAAGCAATAAACGCCTTATTAAAAATTCTGCCATTTAATCAACCCCGTAAACATATTCGCTTTAGCGGTGGAATATGTATTAAATGATGTGAAGAATTGTTAGATTCTTCCTATGTCTCGGTAAGAGTGACACTGTCACTCCGACCGAGACATTAGAGACATTTTAGTGCATTTTGATGTTTTCGATGTCGTTCATCCAGCCCCAGAATGTGGTGATATCGGGGGTGATTGTTGACATGTTTACTCTTTCGGGTGAGAAGATGACTGCGTTTTGACGTTGATAGTTAGGTATTTCAACTGCCCATTCCATGATTATCTCGAGGCAGCGGAAGTATGTAGCCTTACGGAAGCTCTGGTCAGCGCTTGTGCGTGCTTCCATTATAAGTCTGTCAAGCTCGCGGTCGTCAACACCATAGTTGTTTGAATCTGTGCCGCCTCTGCCGGTAATGTTGTTACTGTGATAAATCTGATACATATCGGGGTCTATTGTTGCTTGCCATGCTGCGCACCAGATCTCAGCACTACCCGCGTCAAGAGACGTCCACAGTACATTTGAGTCGGCAGGGTCGTTTATTTCAAGTGTGATGCCAAATGATGCAAAACCTTCCTTTGCTGCCATAAGCACACCATATGCCGGGTGGTCACCCACACCGTCGGCGGGGATGATTACTTCGTATACAAGTGATGCACCTTCCGGAGCTGCGGTAAATTCGCCTGCTGCGTCATCAAAGGTATAACCTGCAGCCTTGAAAAATCCGATTGCAGCAGCAATTGCAGCAGCTTCTCTGTCAGCTTCGCTCATGTCTGCAGTGAAAATTGCATTGCCGTCTACATCAACAGAGTAAGCCTCTTTGTAGCCGGGATCATTCGGACGCGGTGCTGCCCATGATGTGTTGGAAATCGGGTATTGGATCGTGCTGGCACGGTCGCCGTAATAGGAGTTATTAACAGTGTTGCGGTATACTGCAAATACTGTTGCTAAACCTGCGCGCAGACTCTTTGAATCATCACTGCCCGGATCGCCGTCAACATTTACATTTTCTGCTGCGATACCAATGTATCCATAACCAAGGTTATCAACAGTGCTGGTATGTACCAAATTGCCGATGAGATCTCCGTTGTCGTTATAGTCCTTAATGCTGTTTACTGTTTCTGTAGAGAAGCTTGGATCTGTTACGTCAAAAGAGCCTGAAATGATACCTGTAAGCTTATCGCCATCAGGTGTTTCCTGGAAACGGATGTATTTGGTTGCCGGCTCACCTTTATAATAGTTTGGATTTGCTTCGAAAGATACAACTCCGCTTTCAAATGAAAGGAACTTATATGCTCCGGCTCCGACGGGGTTAGATGTCTTATCTCTTACTATCGAAAGGTCGTGCTTGGGGAATCCGAATTTATTGTTATCATAGTCATACTGGCTCAGGTCTCCGTAATAATGCAGGGGAGCAACCGAGAGAGCCATTTTGTAGATAGATGTCGCATCAAAGTTGTCTGTGGTGATTGTTAAGCTGTAATCACCGGTCTTTTTGACACCTTCGATATGCATAACTTCGCCGCCTGCATCAGGATCCTTCGGACCTTCGCCGGCAATAAATGCCATGGTTAACATATCTGCAAATGATTGGTCGCTTACACTTTCGTAATCTAAAACACCAAAATCAAAGTCGGCTTCTTCTTTAATTTCAGCCCAAAAATCTGCTAAGGTAGGTGTTTCGCCGGCGAGAATATCAAACTCGGCTCCTGAAACGGTATAGAAAACTTCGTCCTCATCGTCGTCAGGGTCGCCCGGCCAGCCAAAGCCCCATAGAGCTATAGTCATTGCGATTTCATCACCCATGCCAAAAGCATCGATATAATCATCAGTATAGGGCGCGCAGTAATCAAATATATCCTGTACAACAACAAGACCTACCTGATCATAATATGTATTCCAGAATAACTCTTGAAGCGCTTCGCTCCATTTGTCAAAGTTATCGTTGTCGGGACCCTCTTCAAGCATTCCTACGGCAATTTCCAGATACTTGTCAAATATGTTCTGAGGAAGACCTGACAGAAAGCTTCCCATTCCTGTAATCGGCAGAGTGTAAAATGTGCTGCTGCCGTCATATGTTGGGTCGGAGTTGACATAGATGTTAAAGATAACATCATCGATTGTCATTTTTTCGCCGTCGGAAAAGACGATGTCATCACGGATTGTGATATTGTAATCGACTGTTCCGTCAGCTTTAATGTCAATGTCAAAGTCTGCTATGCCGGAATAGTGATAGTCTGTGCCGTTGTAGTTGTGTGTTTCACCTTCAATACCTTTTAAAATGATATTGCCGACACGGTCATTGGTCAGAAGTGAAACCTGTGTCATATCGGCGACGTCCATGTCATATCCTGTTGTTCCGAAAAACGGACTGAACTTGCCTGAAAACATACTGTAGCCTACAACTAAGGTTTTGGGATCGCCGGGGTCGACAGGTCCTACAGGACCGCCCGGATCGATAGGTGTATCGGGATCGTCCGGTTCGTCAGGTGTATTGCATGCTGCGATGCCGACAAGCATCACGAGTGCAATCGCTAGACATAAGATTTTGCGTAGTTTTTTCATTATTATCCTCCTTTTATTTATCAACACGCTATGCGTGAATTGATTTTCAGTTAATTGCTTTAATGCTTCGGGTTTTTATTAAGATAAAAGTGGCAAGAGCAGTTATTATCAGTGATAGAAAACTAAAGCTTATGTCTCCGGGCTGTATCAAATCCGGCTGCAGCGATAATGTTATAATCTGTGCCGTAAAAGCAGCGCCGTTGAGTATTGCTGTTGTAAGTGCTCCGGCAGGTAAGCGGTTTGCTATACGTTGTGCCTGCTCGCGCTTCATAATGTCCTTTGCCTTAAATAATGAAAAAGCGGAGGCTGACATTATAAATAACGGTAATGACGAGAAAACGAAAGGCAGTATCACATAAGTTGTGCGGGCTGCTTGTGAGTGCGGGATTAGTGCAATAATCAAAGAAACGCAGGAAAGTAAAGACATTAATAAAAATATGAGCTTCTCGTTTTTGGAAAAAACAGGTGACAGACCATAATCGCCGCCTATATACACAGCTTTGGTTCTTGCTCGTCCGCTGCTGTCAATTTGCTCTTCCAAGCGGTAATCCTTGAGGTATTTTCCGGAAATCATCTTTGCCGGTTTCCTTTATCGATTAATAAAAATTATTAAAAGTCGCTCAACTACATATAATAACGTGTTTAGATGTAGATTTCAATAGGTAATTTCGAAGAAAAGCAGTGTTTTGATAAAAAACAGGGTAATTAAGGGTAAATTTTTTATCAAACAAGAGTAAATTGCAAGAAATGTGACCAAAACTTGCAAAATAACGTTAATAGCTGTGAGGAATTACAAAATTATGCAAGAAATAAAAATAAAACTTGCATAATTGCAAGGAAGATGTTATTTTAAGATAAAAGAGGAGCAATGTAGATTTTGCTTCGGCAGCGTACCCATGGATGGGGGAGCGTCGGCAATTGGCGCCTCGGATGAAGCCACTTGCCGGTAGAAGCAAATCTACATTGCGACTGAATGACTTAAATAGCAAAAGTAAAAGGAGCAATTGAAATGAGTATAAAAGATATTGAAAAGATTAAATTTAGCGAAGAAGTAATGAACTTATTAAAAAGCAGCGCCGGAGTAACAGTCCCCAAAAGCCGTGGTGAGATAGTCAACATGACACTCGGAGGCGAGAATAAAAACAGCTTTGACGTCTGCTATGATGTGGAAGGTAAAAACTACCACGAAATAAGCATAGTCCGTTGTAAAAACGGAGTAGCAGTTAATTATACCGAGGATTATATGCGGCGCAGAGACCCGGATTGCCTTATAATAGCAGATGAGCTGCCGACAGATAAGCCGAGGTTTAAAGATGAGTACGGCTATGAGTTTTGCGCGCTTCGTACAGAAACATTTGACTGGCTGAAAGAGCAGGAGCTGATAGTTGTGCCGTTTATGGCAGGTGGTGAATATGGCGGATATCACGGAGCTTTGGTTGCGCCAAAAAACGCGGCATTTTTTGCAGCAGGACTTGCAGGCTTGCAGCTGTTTGTAAACATAGATGAGTATGAGGGTGTGTTTGAACCGATAGTTATAATATATCTTGCGCCTCCGTTTCGGCATACACACTTTGAAGGCAAGCAAATTGTCGTACATAACCGTACACCAAAAATGTACGAGATGTTTTCATACAACCTCTACCCGGGGCCGAGTGCAAAAAAAGGAGTTTATGGCTTTTTGCTCGATATTGGAGAAAAAGAAGGCTGGGTCACGACACATTCATCGGCAGTTAAGGTTATCACACCATATGAAAACGAAATAGTCCTGATGCATGAAGGAGCATCGGGAGGCGGCAAAAGTGAAATGGGAGAAAATATCCACCGCGAGCAGGACGGTAAGATACTTATCGGTCAAAACCTGACAACAGAGGAAAACTTCTATTTGATACTCGAAGAGCCATGTGAGCTGCGTCCGATATCCGACGACATGGCGCTTTGCCATCCGAAGCTGCAAAACGGAAGAAAGCTTGTTATACGAGATGCCGAGGACGGTTGGTTCATTAGGCTCGATCATATAAAAGAATACGGCACGGAGCCGTATCATGAGAAGATCTATGTCCATCCGTCAGAGCCGCTTGTATTTATCAATATTCAAGGAGTGCCTGATTCAACATGCCTTGTATGGGAGCATACAATAGACTCGGACGGCAAGCCCTGCCCGAACCCGCGTGTTATACTCCCGCGCAGGATGGTGCCGGGTATTATAAACGACGCTGTCGAAGTAGACGTACGCAGCTTTGGGATCCGTACCCCGCCATGTACAAAAGAGCGCCCGAGCTACGGAATCCTCGGACTGTTGCATATACTCCCGCCTGCGCTCGGCTGGCTTTGGAGGCTTGTAGCACCACGCGGGCACAATAACCCCAGTATCATAGAAACCGAAGGCATCACAAGTGAAGGAATCGGCTCATACGGACCGTTTCTTACAGGAAAATGGGTAAACCATGCAAACCTGCTGCTTGAGCAAATCCAAAATTCGCTCAGCACACGATTTGTGCTTGTACCAAATCAGCACATAGGCTGCTACAAGGTTGGCTTTAAGCCGCAATGGCTGATGCGTGAGTATCTGGCAAGGCGCGGAAGTGCAAAGTTTAAGCAAGAGCATCTTGTGCCGGCAAGACTGCCAATGCTCGGGTATTGTCTTGAGAACATGAAAATAGACGGACAGTTTATAAGAACTGCATTTTTGCGGCCGGAAACACAAGCAGAGGTTGGAACCAAAGGCTATGATGAAGGAGCAAAGCAGCTTACGGAATTTGTTAAAAAAGAGCTTTCCAAGTATGATGTGCCTGAGCTTAGTGAGCTTGGCAGAGAAATTATCAAGGTCTGCAAAAACGACGGCAGCCTCCGGGACTACATAGACCTAATCCCAATGCGCTACTAAAAAAGGGTACAGGGGTAGGTACAGGGGTAGGTACAGGGGGACGGTTCTACTGTCCCCTTTTTATAAAAAGAGGTACAGTAGAACCGTCCCCCTGTACCTACCCCTGTACCTACCCCTGTACCAATATTAACTATTGCTACTGGTAGATGATTATGGTAAGATTTACCGAATGCTGATTTAATAAGAGGGTAAATAATGAACGACGCATACTTGATACTTGAAAACGGAGTGGTTTTAAAGGGGAAATCATTCGGATTTGAAGGAGAAGCTGAGGGGGAAATTGTATTATCAACCCGTATGACAGGGTACATGGAAACACTGACAGACCCTGCATATAACGGGCAAATTGTAGTACAAACATTTCCGCTTATAGGAAATTACGGAGTTATCTCAGAGGAAAAAATATCGGACAAAACCCATCTGAGTGCATACATAGTCAGCAGCTGGTGCGAGGAGCCTTCAAACTTCAGAAGCGAAGGCAACCTCGACATTTTTTTGCGCGAAAACAAAATCCCGGGTCTTTATGGCATAGACACACGCTCGCTGTCACATATACTACGCGAAAAAGGCACAATAAAAGCAAGGATATCGAGAAATGAAAGATAACACAATAAAAAAAGTGATGGTAATAGGCTCGGGGCCGATTGTTATAGGACAGGCGGCGGAATTTGACTATGCCGGCACACAAGCCTGCCGCGCACTTCGCGAAGAGGGTATCGAAGTAGTGCTCGTAAACTCAAACCCCGCAACAATAATGACCGACAATCAAATGGCAGATAAAATATACATCGAGCCGCTGACGATACCTGTACTCGAACGTATAATAAAAAAAGAAAAACCCGACAGTCTGCTCTCAACACTCGGAGGGCAAACAGGGCTCACACTCTCGATGCAGCTCGCCAAATCCGGCTTTCTCAAAGAGCAGGGAGTCAGGCTTCTCGGAGCAAACCCCGAAACAATCGACAAAGCGGAAGACAGGCAGATTTTCAAAGACACAATGATAGAAATCGGGCAGCCTGTTATCCCCTCAAAGGTTGTCACAACACTTGAAGATGCACAGGCTTTTGCGATTGAGCTTGGGTTCCCGCTTATAATCCGCCCGGCATTTACTCTCGGAGGCACAGGCGGTGGCATAGTAAACAACATGGAAGAACTCGACGAAACAGCGGCAAACGGAATCCGCATGTCACCAATCGGCCAGATTCTTGTCGAGCAGTCTATAGCCGGCTGGAAGGAAATAGAGTTTGAGGTTATGCGCGACGCAAAAAACAACGCAATAGCCGTCTGCTCAATGGAAAACCTCGACCCAGTCGGAGTTCACACAGGCGACAGCATTGTTATAGCCCCTGCGGTGACAATGTCCGACAAGGAATATCAAATGCTGCGCAAAGCCAGTCTCGACATCGTCTGTTCGCTTGGTGTCGAAGGCGGCTGTAACGTACAGCTTGCGCTCGACCCTCACAGCTTTGAATACAAGGTAATTGAAGTCAACCCGCGCGTGTCGCGCTCATCAGCACTCGCTTCAAAAGCAACCGGTTACCCGATAGCAAAAATCGCCACAAAGGTCGCAATCGGCTACACACTCGGCGAAATCGCTAACACAATAACCGGCGGGAAAACCACGGCAAATGAGGAGCCTGTGCTCGACTATGTTGTAATAAAGTTCCCAAAATGGCCGTTTGACAAGTTTGTATATGCAAAACGCACCCTCGGCACACAAATGAAAGCCACAGGCGAGGTTATGGCTATCGGCAAAACCTTTGAAGAAACTATGATGAAAGCAGTCAGAGGAGCGGAAATCGGCAAGGACTGCTTTATTGACAAGGTCTGCGAAAAGCAAAGCACCGATATAATCCGCAGCCGGCTCAGTGACATAACAGACGAACGTATATTTGTGGTGTATGAAGCGCTTCGTCGTGATATTAAACTCGACGAAATCCATGACATAACAAAAATCGACAAATGGTTTTTAAATAAGCTTTTAAACCTTGTCCTGATGGAACGAACACTAACAGAGACAAAAGATGAGTTTGTTGACGAGAAAACTTACCTCGCGGCAAAACACTTAGGCTATCCCGATGCCGTTATAGAGCGGTTTTCTAAAGCAAAGATAAAATCGCCGCGCCGTGCGGTATACAAAATGGTAGACACATGCGCAGCAAAGCATCCTGCCGAGAGAGCATATTTCTACTCAACATTTGACGACGAAAACGAAGCACTTGCGTTTAAAATGGTACAGGGGGACGGTTCTCCTGTCCCGCCTTCTGTACCAACACTTCAATCACAATTAACTGCTCAAAATACCAAAATGGTACAGGAGAACCGTCCCCCTGTACCACACGACCCTGCAAAAAATAAAACTGTTATAGTTTTCGGCTCGGGTCCTATCCGCATAGGGCAGGGAATCGAGTTTGACTATGCTTCCGTCCACTCTGTTTGGGCGCTCAAAAAGGCAGGCTATGACGTTGTTATGGTAAATAACAACCCCGAGACTGTCTCGACCGACTTTGACACAGCCGACAGACTATATTTCGAGCCGCTGACAAACGAGGATGTACACAGTATCATCGAAACAGAAAAGCCTTATGCTGTTGTTGTGGCGTTTGGCGGTCAAACCGCAATAAAGCTGACGTCATATCTTAATAAAATCGGAGTGAAAATCCTCGGAACACAGCCGTCAAACATTGACGCGGCAGAAGACCGTGAGCGGTTTGATGCGCTGCTTGAAAAGCTGCAAATACCAAGACCAAAGGGTGACACGGTAATGACAGCCGACGAAGCGGTCGAGGTGGCGGCAAAGCTCGGATATCCTGTGCTTATGCGCCCGTCTTATGTGCTTGGCGGCCAAAACATGATAATAGCCTTTACAGAAGATGACATCCGCGAATATATGGAAATTATTCTCAGGCAAAACATAGAAAACCCCGTGCTCATCGACAAATATCTGCAAGGTACTGAGCTGGAGGTTGATGCGATATGTGACGGTACGGACATTTTGATACCCGGCATAATGGAACACGTTGAAGTCGCAGGTGTCCATTCGGGTGATTCAATAGCGGTTTACCCTGCGTGGAACGTTGACGATTATATGAGCAGCAAGATTTTAGACTACACAAAACGCCTTTCATCAGCGCTTGGTGTTATAGGCATAGTAAACATACAGTATCTACTGAGTGAAAACCAGCTGTATGTCATAGAGGTAAACCCGCGCTCCTCTCGCACTGTGCCTTATATCAGTAAAGTGACAGGGGTGCCGATGATTGACCTCGCCACCCGTTGTATGAACGACGAGAGACTCAGTGATTTAGGTTACGGGACGGGAATATTCAAGCAGCCTCCATATGTTGCGGTAAAAGTACCTGTGTTCTCATTTGAAAAACTCGGCAATGTTGACACACAGCTTGGGCCCGAAATGAAGTCCACAGGTGAAGTGCTCGGTATTGCCTCAACACGTGAGGAAGCTTTGTACAAAGGAATGCGCGCTGCAGGGTATAAGATGAAAAAAGAAGGTGGTATTTTCATCTCCGTTCGCGACCAGGATAAGGCTCAGATTTTGCATGTCGCGCACAAATTCGCCAAGCTCGGGTTCAAAATTTACTCGACCGGCGGCACTGCTGCAAAGCTAAAAAGTGTTGGGCTTGATGCTATTTCCGTAGGTAAGGTTTACGAGAGTGAAAACAACATCCTTCCGCTTATCGAAAGCGGAAAAGTGAGTTACGTTATTTCGACCTCAACAAAAGGGCGAAACCCCGACAGAGACAGTGTAAAAATCCGCAGGAAGGCTGTCGAGAGAAATGTCCCGTGCCTGACATCCATAGATACTGCAGATGTTGTCGCAGACTGTCTTATGAGTAAATACTGGGATACTACTATAGAGCTTGTTGATATTAATAAGATGCGCTCAAACAAAAGAGCTCTCAAATTTACAAAAATTCAAACCTGTGGTAATGACTACATATACTTTAACTGCTTGGATTATAATGTAATTACAGACCCCGAGAGCCTTAGTATCCGCCTGAGCGACCGCCACTTTGGTATAGGAGGCGACGGTATTGTTCTTATCGAGCCCTCCGGCAAAGCGGATGCCAAGGTTAGTATCTACAACCCGGACGGGTCAATGGGTGGTGTTTGCGGCAATGCACTTCGTTGTGTTTGTAAATACCTCTACGATGAGGGGATTATACGAAAACAGGAAATACATGTCGAAATGTGCGGTGTAATAATAAAGATGCAGGTGGAGACAACAGGGAGAAGGGTTTCGACAGTTACAACAGACATGGGCAGGGTAGAATTTGACGCAGCAAAAATTCCTGTAAAGCTTGACGGTAAAAAAATCGTCGGCAGACCCGTTTCAATCGCCGGCAATGACTATGCGATAACATGTCTGTCAATCGGTAATCCTTATTGCGTCGTTTTTTGCGACGATGTGCACACGTTAGATCTCAAAAAAATCGGACCGAAGTTCGAAAATGACCCGATTTTCCCGGAGCGTGTCAACACTATGTTTGCGCTTGTTTTAGACGAAAACACTTTGCTTGTCCGTGTTTGGGAACGCGGCAATGGTGAGACCAAAGCATGCGGTACAGGGGCTTGCGCTGCTGCTATAGCGGCTGTTGAAAACGGTTATTGTAAAAAAGATACCAATATCACGGTAAAGCTTCCCGGTGGTGATTTGTTAATCCGTTACTCAGGTGACCGTGTCTTTATGACCGGCTCTGCTACAAAATGCTTTGACGGCGAGATTAGCATATAGTAAATTGTTAATATCACACATTTCGCAACATTTACTATATATCAGCTGAATGTGTGATATGCTTTTTGATGTCGAGAGAAACTCCGGCTGAAGTGACCGGATTTCTCGAGACAAAAAAAGTATTCACACATGAAGCAGATATTATAGTAAAGCATATCAAACATTCAGCTAAGAAATTAAGCAATAACAAGAAAGGTTATCTTCAAATGTATAATGGAATTTTAGAAGCAATCGGTAATACTCCGCTTGTGAAAATAACAAACTTAAATCCGAATCCGGCTGTGCAGATTTATGCAAAGCTTGAGGGTTTTAATCCGACAGGCAGCATAAAAGACCGCATTGCCGTCAAAATGATTGAGCAGGCTGAGCAGTCCGGTGCACTAAAAAAAGATATGATAATAATTGAGCCGACATCGGGTAATACAGGCATTTCACTTGCTATGATAGGCACAATCAAAGGCTACAAGGTACATATAGTGATGAGCTCTGCTGTCAGTATAGAGCGCAGAAATATGATAAAAGCATTCGGAGCAGAGATAATCCTGACTGATGCCGAGAGCGGTACAGACGGAGCGATAATAAAGTGCCGTAAAATGATTGCCGAAAACCCCGGAAAATATTTTAATCCAAATCAATTTTCAAACGAGTACAACAAGATTGCTCATTACAGCACAACAGCGCAGGAAATCTGGGACCAAACAGACGGGAAGCTGACACATTTTGTTTCGGCTCTTGGTACATCAGGTACTATAATGGGTATAGGACTAAAACTCAAAGAGTTAAACCCGGATATAAAAGTAATAGAAGCGCATCCGGAAAAAGGGCACTATATACAAGGGCTTAAAAACATGGACGAAGCTATTGTGCCGGAGCTTTATGATGTCGCTCAAATTGACGAGAGTATTATGATAGACACAGAAGAAGCATATAATATGGCAAGACAGATAGTAACACAGGAAGGGATTTTTGTCGGTATGAGCTCAGGCGCTGCGCTTTTAGCTGCACAGACAGTTGCAAAGTCTATCGACAGCGGTTTTATTGTGACAATATTCCCCGACCGGGGTGAAAAATATTTAAGTACGAATTTATTTAAATTAGACTGATAGGAGCAAATATATGTCTGAAGAAAAAAATATTAATAAAAGCGCAGCAGCAGAGCTGAGAACACAGGAGTTTATTTCAAACTTTTCAGTACCGTTTACACAGACGTATGATTTTGATGACCTGATATACAATGCACTCTACGAGCTCCGTGACTTTACAAAAACCGACAGAGCTGTCATCTTGGAAATCCAGTCGGACGGTTCGCTGCTTTGCACTCATGAGGATGTTATAAACGATGAAACACCAAAAATTATAGGAAAATCCCTGGCTTTCAGGACGATGAAACCGCTGCTTGATAAAGCAGAAAGAATAGGTTGCTTTTACGAAAAAGCAGCTTGCAACTTCTTTCAAAGACACCCCGAGACAGATTTGGGCGAAAAAAGCTTTTGTTATATACCTTTGACCATTGGTGGCAACCGCGCGGGTTATCTTGTGTTTTTTACAATGTTCAAGGAAGCAAACTGGGCAGAAGGTGAGTTTAGACTTGCTACAATGGCAGGCTCGATTATTGCCGGTGCTTATTCGAGAAAAAAGAGTGAAGAAAGACTCCTGGAGGCAAATGAAGCGGAGCTGCGCACGCAGGAGTTTATGTCGGAATTCTCAGTCCCGTTCACACAATCTTATGAATTCGACGAGCTTATAAACGATGCGCTATACGAGCTTCGTGACTTTACCGGGACAGACAGAGCCATCATACTGGAGTTTAAACCGGACGGTTCGTTACTTTGTACCCATGAAGACGTTATCAACAAAGATACCCCAAAGGTACTTGGCCGCTTACTTGATTACAGGGTTATGAAGCCAATAATAGACAAGGCTGACAGAACCGGTTGTTTTTATGAAAAAGCCGCGTCCCGGTATTTCCAGCGGTATCCCGAAGCTGATTTGGGAGAGAAAAGCTTTTGTTATATACCGCTGACAATCGGGGGGAGCCGTGCAGGTTACCTTGTATTTTTTACAATGTTTGAGGTGGCGAATTGGGCAGAGGGTGAGTTTCGTCTTGCCTCAATGGCAGGCTCTATCATCGCCGGTGCTTATTCACGAAAAAAGAGTGATGAGTTTCTGCTTGCGGCCAAAGAAGCCGAGCTGCGCACACAGGAATTTATATCGAAGTTTTCGGTTCCTTTCACACAGCCTTATGACTTTGATGAGCTTATTAATCATGCGCTTTTTGAACTTCGTGACTTTACGGGTACAGATAGAGCGGTTATTTTAGAATTTATACCCGACGGCACCTTGCGCTGTACTCACGAAAACGTCATAAGTAAAGATACCCCAAAGGTTATCGAGCGTGTATTAAACGTTGAGATTATGAAACCTATACTGGAAAGAGCAGATGCAACGGGCTGTTACTACGAGAAAGCAGCAGATTTGGTTTTCCAAAAAAATCCCGGGACATCACTTGACGAAAAAAGCTTTTGCTACATTCCACTGATGGTAGAAGGTGCCCGTGCGGGATACCTTGTTTTTGCAACAACCTTTAAAGAAGCGGACTGGACAGAGGGTGAGTTTAGACTTGCAACGATGGCGGGTTCAATTCTCGCCGGTGCATTTTCTATGAGAAAGGTTGAAAACGCACTTAAAGAAGCAACCTTAAAGTCGCAGCAGGCGAATGATGCAAAAAGTATGTTCCTTTCCAACATGAGCCACGAAATCCGTACACCAATGAATGCTATCATTGGAATGACACATATCGGGAAAACAGCAAATGACCTGCAACGTAAGGACTATTGTCTTTCAAAGATTGAAAATGCTTCTCAGCATCTGCTTGGTGTTATAAATGACATTCTTGATATGTCAAAGATTGAAGCAAACAAGCTCGAGCTGGCATTTGACGAGTTTGATTTTGAAAAGATGCTGCAGCGTGCTATAAATATTGCAGTTTTCCGCGCAGAGGAAATGAACCAAAAGGTAACCGTGCATATTGACAGGTCTATACCGAGAAATCTTGTTAGTGACGAGCAGCGGCTGGCGCAGGTTATTACAAATCTTCTCAGTAATGCAGTTAAGTTTACCCCCGAGGGAGGCGAGGTCTCTCTGGACACACGTTTTCTCGGTAAAATAAACGATGAATATGAAATCCAAGTAACTATTTCGGATACGGGAATAGGAATAAGTCCCGAACAGCAAAAACTCCTCTTTCAATCCTTCCAGCAAGCTGAGGTACATACATCCAGAAAATACGGCGGCACAGGTCTGGGACTCGCTATTTCCAAAAGCATCGTAGAAATGATGGGTGGAAAAATATGGATTGAATCCAAGCTTGGAGCAGGAGCAAAATTCTCATTCACGTTTAGAGCGAAACGCGGAGAAAGGCGCACACCAAGCCTTTCTGAAATCGGTGTTGACTGGAGTAACATAAAAATACTGGCAGTTGATGATGAAAAGTATGTCCTCGATTATTTCACCGATATTATAAATGCTTACGGTAAGATATGTGACACAGCTATAAACGGCAAAGAAGCGCTGGAGCTTGTTGAAGCAAACGGAATGTATGATATAGTTTTTGTCGATTGGAAGATGCCCGGAATGGATGGTATCGAGCTTGCACAGAAACTGAAGAAACGCGCCAAATCATCCGATCATTCATTTATTATAATGACCTCCGCCGCCGAGTGGAGCAGTGTGGCGGCTGAGGCAAAAAACGCAGGTGTTGACAAATTCCTGTCCAAGCCCCTCTTCCCGTCTTCTATTGTTGATATGATTAATGAAGCAATCGGAATAAGCTACTTAAATGAAGATGATACAATTGACTTTAGGCATATTTTTAAAGGATTTAAGATTCTTCTGGCAGAGGATGTTGATATCAACCAGGAAATCGTTGAAGTGTTGATAGAACCTACTTTACTTGAAATGGATTGGGCAAAAAATGGTGCCGAAGCAGTCTCTATGTTTGAAAAGGCATATGACGAGTATGATTTAATTCTTATGGACATTCAAATGCCGGAGCTTGACGGGCATGAAGCAACCCGTCTTATAAGACAGATGCCTTTTGATAAAGCAAAAAATATACCGATAGTCGCAATGACAGCAAACGTTTTTCGCGAGGACATCGAAAAATGTTTTGAATCAGGAATGAATGATCATATTGGAAAGCCGATTGAAATAGAAGAGTTTATCGCCACGTTGCAAAAATACCTCAAATAGTGACAGGCAATATTACTACAGCCTATAAAGGAGCAGCAGCATGAATAATGCTACTCTAATTGGCACATCAGTGTTAATATTCTGCATTCTTATAAACATTATTATATTATTTATTGTTCTGATAAATAAATCCTATAATGACAAACGAAGCAGGATGTTTACCGGGGTGCTGGCAGTCAATATTGTCTTGCTTACATCGTTTTTAGTCAGACAACTTTTGGAGGGACAACCAAACCCTGCATATAATATCCCGCTTATTTTTACAGCAAGCATTTATCAAGCTGTGTCACAGGTTTTACTATTGCTTCATATAAGAATAACTCTGCTTTCGATAGAAAACAAAACTGTTATATCGAAGATTACACGATATGCGGCATATGTGGCAGCTGCTGTAGTAGGTATCAACTTTATACTATCAGTTTCAAATCCTTTTACACATATATATTTCTTTTTCGACGAAATGAATCGTACAGTTCTTCAGGATTTAATTGCAATAAGCGATATTTGCGTATTTATATGGACTGTACTTTCTGTTTTTATTTTGATTTCCAACAGAAAAAACCTGAGCACAAGAGAAATGGGAGCACTTATATCTTATGTGATACTCCCGACAATTGCGCTTATCATCTATTTGATGACATTTAATCTTATCTTTATCGTTTATTCAATAAATCTTAGTATAATCATATACTTTGCGAGTATACAAGCCGAGCTTTCACAGCAAATCAAGCAAAAAGAACTCGAGCTTGCTCAGAGCCGGATAGCATCCATGACAAGCCAGATTCAACCGCACTTTATACACAATGCTCTTGCTGCGGTTAAATCAATGATCCGTGTTGATCCTGACCTGGCGGCAGAAACAGTAACAGAATTTTCAAACTACCTGCGCAGTAACATAGATTCTCTTTCAAATACAAAACCCGTAAGCTTTGATAATGAATTAAGCCATGTGGAGACATATCTTTCGATTGAGCAAAAACGCTTCCGCGACAAACTGAATATAACATATGACATAACAACAAGAAACTTCTCTCTCCCTGCGCTTTCACTGCAACCGATAGTGGAAAATTCGGTAAGACACGGGATAACAAGCCACAAAGAAGACGGCGGAAATATCAACATATCGGTGCATGAGGTTAACGATGAAATAGTTATAACCGTAACCGACGACGGGCTTGGTTTTGACACAAACCAAATCACAAACGGGCAGGGACGGGCAAACATAGGAATACAAAATGTAAAAACACGCCTTGCCGCAATGGTCGGTGGAATCCTTGAAATCCAAAGCGAAAAAGGCACCGGTACAACAGTTACAATGAAAATACCGAAACAAACCCAAGGAGAAAGTATATGAATATAATAGCCGTTGATGATGAATACCTGCAGCTGATAGATTTAGAATTTGCAATAAAAAAAGCCACTCAGGAAGCAAAAGTTCATTGCTTCGAAAGCTCTACAGCTGCCGCAGATTTTGCAAGAGAGAATTATATCGACGTTGCATTTCTTGATATAAACATGCCGGGCTTAAACGGCATTAATCTCGCTAAAAAGCTAAGAGAGACAAACCCTCAGATAAACATCATTTTTGCAACAGGTTATGATGAGTATGCAAAAGAATCATACGATGTTCAGGCGAGTGGTTATCTGACAAAACCAATAACAGAAAAAGCGGTGGCTGACTCTCTTATGCACCTGCGCAAACCGGTATCGACAGCTTCAAAGCAAAAGCTGCGTGTGCAATGCTTTGGTAATTTTGACGTGTTTGCCGATGGCAAAATATTATACTTTAAGCGTCAAAAAGCAAAAGAGCTACTGGCTTATCTTGTTCATAAAAGAGGAACAAGCAGCACTGTAAAAGAACTTTGTGCAGTAATTTATGATGACAGAGTCAGTGAGAAATCAATAGAAAAGCAAATCCAATCGGTAATATCGGTTATGATGAAAACCCTTAAAGAAGCCGGAGTCGACGATGTAGTTGTTAAAAACTATAATAGCTTTTCCGTAGATGTGACAAAGGTAGATTGCGACTTTTACCGGTTTATCGAAAAAGACCCGACTCTGACCCGGATATATACAGGAGAATACATGTCAAATTACGAATGGGCAGAATTCCGCCCCGAATACCTCGACGGGAATAGATATTAGCTAAAACTGTAGAAATAGCATATAAAAATCACTAAAAAAACACATATTTTGAGAAAAATTTTTATATGCTGTTATGTTGATACCATTTTGATACAAGTTCGCTATACCAATTATGATTAAATATCTCTGTATACATTTTTTGTATACAGAGATATTTTTTGGTGCAGTCGCCGGTCTCGTGAGCAACAGCATATGGGTAAAGGCGATTGCGCCGGAAAATAAAAAAAAGAATGGAGTTACGTTATAGTGAAAAAGAAAAACAAGGCAGACAGCAAGTTCCCGCTTGTTAATGTTTTATTCTATATATCTTCAACAACATTGCTCATTGTAGCTGTGATATTTGCTGTTTTAATAAACGATATTGAAAGAGAAAAACTCAAAAGCATCCAAACCCACCTGCGGGTTGCGGCTCAGTATGCTGCGACTTATGTTACAGCAGATGAACTTGACCTCTTCCATACGGCAGAAGATATGGAAAGACCCGAGTGGGACGAGATACGTGCAAGATTACAAGAGTTTGCCGATGAAACAGGGGTTCTCTACGTTTATTATTGGCGCTACACAGGGGACGGTCAAATTCAATACATTATAGATAACGATGAAGATGAAGAGGAAATGGTGACACCAGAGTGGTTTTTTGATATTGAAGATGACCCGTCTACTGCCGAAGCAGTTGAAAAGATTAAAGCAGGGGAAAGCTGGGTTACTGAAATAGGTGTTTATACCACGACTTATGACAACCTTCTTTCTGCTGCGGTTCCTGTATGGAGCGATGATGGTAAGGTTTATTGTGCGGCAGGTGTTGATATAAGCGACGAGATTCTGGTTTCCATGCGAACCAATAGTATGATTATGAGATTTGCGTTAATAATCACATTACTTACTTCGATTACTTCGGGATTTTTCGCTATGCGTTCATATAACAAGAAAAAGGTATTAGCCGAAGAAACGTCAGAAATTTTAGCAGAGCAATTAAAAACTATCAACGAGGGCATCCGGTATGCAAGCAAAATCCAGACGAGTATTATACCCGATAAAGAAAAGCTCGGGAGGGCATTTTCTGATTATTCAATCATTTGGAAACCGCGTGACATAGTAGGTGGCGATATATACTGGGCTAAAAACTTTGATGACGGTACTGTCCTTTGTGTATGCGACTGTACAGGCCACGGAACGCCCGGTGCGCTACTTACCATGCTTGTTGTGAGTGCATTTGAATCAACTATTACAAACGAAAATCACAAGAATACAGCAGAGATTTTATATATGCTCGACAAAAGGATTGCCTCTGTACTTAATGTAAAAAGCTCTGCGGAAGAATACTCAGACATCAATGACGGTTGTGACCTGGCTGTACTTTTTATCGCAAATGACGGATCTGTTACATTCTCTTCAGGGAACACAAATATATTCGTAAGTGACGGTAAGGAAATTACACGCCACAGAGGGCAGAAAATATACGTCGGTGAGGGCAAGATTAAAAGCAAGGATAAAGTTAAAACCACGTTTATCGAAGCTAATGCTGACAATAAATTTTATATAGCCTCGGACGGTCTTTATGACCAAATCGGCGGCGACGATAAAATACCTTACGGGTATGATGAGTTTGAACGGCTGTTACTTGAAAACCACAACAAAAAGCACAAAGTAATATCAGACACAATATGGCAGTCGTTTGAAAGCTACAGAGGCGATAACGCAAGGCGCGATGACTTTGAACTAATAACCTTTACACCAAAACTAAGAAACGAGGGAGAAAATGAAAAAGGAGTTATCTCTTAAATCTGTGGTATCGAGTGCGATACTAATCATCGTAATTCTTATCGGTTTACTTTTAATTATTTCCACATATATATCCAAGCGAAACTTAATTATAACAGCTTATGGGGAGCAAACGGTAAGAATAGCACAAACAGTAGCAAGTGCAATTGACCCTGTAAGGTTTTCTCAAACTGCCGGGTTGGATGAACCGGACGAGTACTGGCATGAGGTAAAAGCCCTTCTTGACAGGACAATCAATTCAACGGGTGTAATGTTCATATATACTTTACTACCCTATTATGGCGAAGATATTACATACTTTGCAACCGGAGATATTATCGGTGCCGAATGGCCTGTTGATTTTCTGCAACAAGACCCGGTTGACTGGTATCCTCCGGAGCTTTTTTATGCGATGGATACAGGCACAGCCGGAAGCACCGGTATCTACGATGCTGATGAGTTTGGTATCCTGATTGGCGGCTTCGCCCCATTATTTGACAACAGCGGCAAGATTGTCGGACTGGTAGGTGTTGAAATAAATGTCGGCGATGTAGTCGATGCGATAAATATGAGTATGCTTATGATGATCTTATTTGCTCTGGGTGTTCTAACTGTTTTCTTTGCTTTATCTGTGTTCGTCGCTAATCGTGGGCTTATAAAACCCGTAAATGAAATAGCCAAAGCAATGTCAAAAATAAGTGACGGAGACTTCAATTTTCAATCTCCTAAAAGCTCCATACGCGAAATCAAAACATTATCGGAGTCCTTTGGCAATATGACTCATACCATTTCTACAGTGATTGAGGAAATCCAAAAGAGAAATCAAGAAATAATTGAAGGAAATTTGACAGAAAGTAATGATGGATTTGTAGCAAAGGGTGATTATCAAAAAATTCTTGACGGTGCTGACGCAATTCGGGAGAACATGGCAAAACACATGGAAGAGCTTGCAAAGCAGCTTCATACAATAAATGAAAGCATTAAATATGCCGGCAAAATCCAAAGAAACCTTATTCCCGATGACAATAAACTCAAAGAAGCATTTTCGGATTATTCGGTTATATGGAAACCTCGCGATGTGGTTGGTGGTGATATTTACTGGGCAAAGAACTTTGATGATGGTACGGTGCTTTGTATATGCGACTGTACAGGCCACGGAACCCCCGGGGCGCTTTTGACGATGCTTGTTGTAAGTGCATTTGAATCGACGGTTGTGAGTGATAAGCATAACGACCCCGCAGAAATTATCTATATGCTCGACAAAAAGATTTCATCCGCACTAAACGTTAGAAGCAGTAGTGAAAACAGTGCAGACATTAACGATGGTTGCGACCTTGCGGTGCTATTTATTGCAAAGGACGGCAACATCACAATGGCAGCAGGCAATATGAGTGTATATGCATGTGACGGCAATAAGGTCACACGCTACAAAGGGCAAAAAATGTATGTCGGTGAAGGTAAAATAAAAAGAAAAGATTCTATAAAAACGAACTTCATACCTTACGATTCCAACAATAAGTTTTATATTGCTTCAGACGGCTTATATGACCAGATTGGCGGGGAGCAGCAAGTACCGTATGGTTATGATGAGTTTGAAAGAATCATACTTGAAAAGCATAACGATAAGCAAAAAACGATTTCAGATGAAATATGGAAGTCATTTGAAGCATACAGAAACAATAATGCCCGCCGCGACGATTTTGAGCTTATAACATTTATACCAAAAATTATAATGGAGGGAGAAAATGAAAATGTTTGACATGATGGACTATCACAAAAAACTCAGGGAAAGCAGGATAACGCTTGTTTATAGCGGGCCGCTTTGGGCAGAAGGGATTGCAGGTGTTGCCGGCACCTTAAAAAAACGGCTGGAATTCGATAATCTGCCGCTTGAGACATCACAGGAGGTTTTTTCGGTTTTTGTTGAGCAGATGAATAATATGCTGATGTACTC
>Ga0123356_10001736_pt1 | contig 23756 bp, 25 predicted proteins | sample TergutEmb28metaG_2_FD_92546 | JGI IMG/M metagenome (GOLD analysis project Ga0123356, IMG submission 92546) | Embiratermes neotenicus P3 segment gut microbial communities from Petit-Saut dam, French Guiana - Emb289 P3 | ecosystem: Host-associated > Arthropoda: Insects > Digestive system > Gut ...
TGATCATCTGGGCAAACCCAGAAACGAGAATGATCGCAATGATATTATCGTCGCCAAGCACATGATATTGTCCGCCAACATTAAGATACACTGCAAAGACAAAGATCAAGAGCACGAGAATAATTGGTATTATTAGGCCATCGAAAATCGTTGATAGTTTAAATTTGTTTTCTTCTGCCAATTTTTATCCCTTGCTCTATTTTACGTGGTGGCATGTTTATAAGCTTAATGCTTGGAAGCTTGAGATGTATAAAAATATTCCAATGATTCAAGCCGCAGCTAATAAATGATGAAATAACTCTTTTAGATACACATGTGGCAGGTAAGAAAAGTAGAAACTAAAAAGATAAAAAAGGAAAGGGATGGTTTATTGGCGAGCCATTTTTACGTTGTATGATAACGGTAGTCGGGCTGGACAGACGTATGAGCAAGTTCCGCATACGATGCAGTCTTTTGCCCAAAGTTTCTCTGCTTTTGCAAAGTCGCCTTTGATGACAGCGTTGTGGATGGCTACTGGTTGCAGGCGTGCTGGACATGCGCTGACACATCTTCCACAGTGGATACATGCAGTGGATTTTGCTGTTTTTGCTTTTGCGAAGTAGATGATGCTACTGGTGCGTTTGGTGATGGGTGCGTTGATTGTTGGAAGTGCCATACCCATCATGACTCCGCCGACTACTGCGGCGCTTGTCTTGGTGGCTTTGATGTTGTTTGCGTTAAATATGTCGCTTATGGGTGTGCCGATTTTTACCATTAGATTCGTTGGTTTTGCTACGTCGCCGTTTAGGGTGGTGACTCTGCTGATGAGGGGTTCACCTTCGAAGACTGCGTTTGCGATGGCATTGATGGTTGCAACGTTCTGTACGATGGTGCCCATTTCGTAGCTACGTTTGCCTGCAGGGGTTTCGTAGTGGAGGATTGCTTTCTGCATCATGCTTGCGTCGCCCTGCTGGTAGGTGAGGTGTTTTGCGATTACTTCAGTGTCAGGTTCCTTACTGAAGGCTTGCACAAGTTTAGGTACGGCTTCGACTTTGCTTTCTTTGGTGACGATGATGACTTTGGGGTTACCTAGGATTTTGCGTACAACGCGGACACCGCGAACCAAGTTGGAGGTGCGTTCGATCATTATGCGTTCGTCGGCTGTGTCGTAGGGTTCGCCTTCTGCGCCGTTGACGAGGAGGTATTTGATTTTTTTGTCTGCTGGAACGGCTAGTTTGGCTGCGGTTGGGAAACCGGCACCGCCCATGCCGATGATGCCTGCTTCGCGGATAATTTTTAGGAGAGCCTCGTTTGTGGTGGTTGCGAGTTCGGATTCAGAGATGGGGCTGATGCTATTGGCTTTGGATTTTTTGCCGTCGCCTTCGATGTAGATGGCTTCTGTGGGTGCTTCGAAGCAGCTGTTGTATGCATTTTCGATTTTTATGACTTTGCCGCTTATGGGGCTGTGGATTGGTGCGCTGATGCGTTCTTTGGTTTCTGCGATCTTTTGTCCGATGCTAACGGAGTCGCCTACTGCAATCAAGGGGGAGTTTTGGGCACCGCTTTGCTGGTTAACCAGGACGACTGCGACTTTGGGGTCAGGGAAGACTTCGATGGGGTTTTTACGTGCTACATCTTTAACTTCGGGTATATGTACTAAGTTTGCCATTTTGTTCATCTCCCAAAGGGTTTGTTGATCCGTATCTTGTCAATAGCCGGTGTGAGCAAATTCATTATTAGCAATGCCAGTAATGCGCCTCCGAAGAAGTTCATATAGGTTTGTATTACAATCGTCAAGACTGCGAGACCGACTCCGAATATGATTTGGCCGACTCCACTGTAGGGGGTTGTCGCGGGATCCGTTGCCATGAAAAACGCCATGAATATTGAGCTGCCGACGAAGAGCGAGAATAGCAATCTGGGCAGGAGATCTGCATCTGCATACATGAAGCTGAAGATGACTGAGAGAAGCGCAATGGATAGGAGATAACTGGCGGTGATTTTCCATTTAAAGTATTTGCGGCCAACTACGAAGAGTGCTATGCCTGCGACGATAACTGCAATACTACATGCGCCACCGACCCATCCGTGGAATTTACCAAGAATCATCATGTTGAGCAAATCGCTAGTGGTTACATCGCTTATCATAACGTTTGGGTTGCCAAAGCATGATGCCAAATAGTATGCGAATGATGCTCCACCATTATCATTTATAGGAGCCATACCAAAGCCTAATGGCCCTGCGAGGGAGGGAACCATAAGTGGCCCGTCTAGTAGATGGTCTGCTGCTAGAAGAGTTGCTGGAAGTGCGGGAAGTAAGACAAGAAATTTGGCGGCTGCCGCGGGATTGACGAGTTTTCTACCTGCTAAACTCATAACTTTCTTGAAAACGACGAGACCTATGACGGATATTAGTGCAACATAGTAGAATGCAAGAGGAGCTTCAGCGGGTATGCCCATTTCAGTGTTCATAGCCGGTATACCCAGCGTGAAGCAGTCAGTCACTATTAAGCCAAAAACTGCTGCAGACCAGGTGTTGACTTCACTGTCAGAAGCGGTTTTACCGATGAGGAAGTCTAATGCTACTGCGATGCCTACGGCAATAACTGCAGATATAGCAACGGTTAAGCCCAAGTTCCATCCTGATGGAGTTGTGACTGATGACCATATTGCTGCTGACACTACTGTTACGGCGAGAAGCGCAATGAAAGTATATTGCATCATTCGATTCTTTGTCATTGTACCGTGAATGTGGGGTGCTGGATTTACAACTAATTCATTTGAGCTATTGTTACTCATATTATTATTTCCCTTCTCAAATGAAGAGGTATTTCAAAGCGCTGACTTATTAAACTTACTCGGAAATCAGCAATCTAAGCCAAAAGAAGCATATTTCAAGGGATATTAAACGCTTGTTTTTGTTTTTACGTGATGAACCAACCGGTCAGTATCGGTTGGAAAGCAAAGCTAATATTAGATACTAAACTAGCATGCAACGGGGAAAATGCAGTGACGCCCACAAACAGCGGGAAACCGGAAGGAATCACATTAGAAGTCTACCTCTATGTCGCCAAAAAAGGACGACCAGCGGGTCCCCGAGATGTTACCAAGGGCGTCAACCTCAGCAGCCCCAGTGTTGCCTACCGTCATCTCCAAAAACTCGAAGACCAAGGTTTGATCACTAAAAACGAGTACGGCGAATACATAGTTAAGCGCAGGGTACCCGTTAAAAATCAGGTTTGGCTGGGGCGCCACCTGATACCTAAACTTTGGCTCTATGCCCTGCTGTTTTTGGCAATATTGGTTGTGGAGCTTGTGATTTTAGCAGTTCACTTTACTGTGGAGACATATGAATTCAAAGTTTTCTTCTTGCTATTAACGCTGATTACGGGATTGGCTTTGACGGTTTTTGCCATAGAGGGCTTTCTCCAGCGTAGACACAAAGCAGACAGCACTGCAACCGAATAGACAAAAAGGGTGGTTTGGATGACTTTGCTTTCTGCCCTTCCCGCAAACCAGGGAGAAGAATAGTTTGTTAGAGTAAATCTTATATCGAATAGGCAAATCTATTCTCCACGGTGAATTAAATGAATCCAACCACAACCCCCTTGTTTATGGTTGTTTGGCGATGTACCCGCAACTGCGTTGGCACTTGCACCTACTGTAGTTACATAAAGGATTACGCAAAAGATCAGGAGTTAACCACTGAGCAAGCCAAACATATGGTTGATGAAATAGCAGATTTTGGCTCGCAATGGTTTGGCATCAGCGGTGGAGAACCCCTGGTTCGCCCAGACATCTGGGAAATCATCGAATACGCCGAAAAAGAACACGGATTAAACGTTAGTTTAATCACAAGCGGCTACGCTTGGGATGAGGATCGCTTCAACAAACTCACCAAGTACAACGTGAAAACAGCCATCAGCATCGACGGAGCAAAGGCTTCAAACGACAAAATCAGACGCCAAGGCGGCTACGACAAATCCCTCCACGCTATGCAGAAACTCAGCAGCGTTGGTTTACTGGATTGCTTAGTCACCACCATGACAAAATTCAACATCACCGATTTACCCCACACCGCCGCGTTAGCGGAACAGTATCACGCACGCTCAGTGGTCTACCATAATTTAGTTCCGGTGGGACGTGCAGGCGAACACATGGAAGACATTGCACCAACCCCCCAAGAATACGAGAAAGCTTTCGAGGAAATCTATGAAATTCAACGCAAACTCTACGGCAAAGTCAAGGTCAACGTCTACGCACCCTTCTATGCCCGCATAGTTAAACAGAAGAACACAGTAGACTTCTGGGACTGGTTCAACGAAGGCTACTTGGGCAGATGCACCATCGGTGGCAACTATATCGGCATCACAGAGAACGGCGACTACCGAAGCTGCGGCTTCCACGAAGGCTATCGCATTGGCAACGTTAAAGAGACCAAATTACGCGACGCATGGGATCAGCTACAACAAAGCGAATTCCACCTCAAACTACGCGACAAAAACAACCTCAAAGGCAGATGCGGCATATGTGAATACCGAGAAATCTGCGGCGGATGCAGAACACGCGCTGAATTCTACACAGGAGACCTCTTCGCATCAGACCCAGCATGTAACTACATTCCCAAAATCATACAGGAAGATCCCAAGGCTTTTGCTGCGATGCAAAAAGAATCCTACAGCGAACTCAAAAACCAATAACCAATTTAACTTCTTTTAGTCCCTTTTTAACTCAATTTCGGCAGTTTGGGGAAAAAGTGTGTTGAATTGATTTTCCGTTTTAGATCTGGCGGAAAACGCGGGTTGTTTGTACTTAAATTATCGCGTGTTTTGGATATTTGTTGGTGCAAAATAATTTTTGGCTGTTTTAGGGCAAACTGCCGGACATGAGTTCTAACATACTCAAGTATATCGATTTCTACGAGCATTTCCATAGAAGAGTGCACCATCGGCGCACCGATGCTAGAAGAACAACGAAAACCATCAAGTTTTCATGGAAAAACTGAAAACTCTGCTAAGCGGATTTAGCCGTGCGTTAACATTGGAATAGGGCGAGAAGAGTCTGAAAGGTTGCCGTCTCCGCTGTTAACAGCCAAACCCGCCTAACATCTGGCTATTCTTTGCATTCCATCCAACAGGTAGCTCGCTTCAACCATATAAAAAAGTGTGATTACCTGATGCCTACAACAAATTGAAATCTTAGCTTAGCACTCAACCTACAAACCGCTAACCAGTGATATTGCCCAAAAAAAGTAAAGTTCAGAAGGTGCGTTAGCGGAGTTTCATTAGCACCATTTCAGCGGCAAGTACCATGGGTTCCCAAGTTTCACAGAGCGGCGGCGCATAAGCTGTGTCCAATTTCGTTAATTCATGCACAGTCATGCACTGCTGGATTGCAAGACTCAGACAGTTAATACGCTGAGTCACCTCTTCGCCGCCCACGATTTGAGCGCCGATGACACGTAGGCTCGCCTTTTCGACAACTAGTTTAATTCTTATAGGGGTGACGCCTGGGAAGTAGTCTGCACGGGTTTTGCTGTTAATTGTACCGGTGACAACTTCGATACCGTTACGTGCTGCGGCGGTTTCAGTTAACCCTGTGTTACCAACTTCTATATCAAAGATGCGCGTGACGGCTGATGCTAAAACGCCCCCAAACAGCGAATCGCCACCTGCTACATTGGCACCCGCCACTTTGCCTTCTCGAACTGCAACTGTGCCTAGTTGTGCGCAGGTGTATTTGTGGGTAATAATGTTTGGAGCTTCGGCGCAGTCACCAACGGCATAGACGTCTTTGACTTCAGTTTCCATCCGCTCGTTGGTTTTGATCGCTTTGGTTTCGCCCAAGGGGATACCTGCGTCTGCGGCAAGCTTAGTGGTGGCGCGAACGCCAAACGCACTTATGAATAGGTCAGCTTTGATAACATCGCCACTGGCTTTGACCGCGGTAATCTTGTCGTCGCCTAAGAATTCCTCTACGCTCTTGTTAAGTAAAATCTGCATCCCTTTTTCTTCAAGATGTATCTGGACAAGCTTGGCCATGTCGGCATCCAGCAGCTGTGGCAGAATCTGGGATAACATCTCAACTACGGTGACTTTTAGGCCGCGTTCCATCAAACCCACAGCCAATTCTAGCCCAATGAGACCTGCACCCATGATGACAGCGGATTGGGCACCTGCCTTGATTGCGGTGTCAATTTTTTCCCCATCCTCGATGTTACGCAGTGAAAGAATACCCTGTTTTTCTCTACCCTTAATCGGGGGCATGAAGGAGTCTGCACCACTAGCGATAACCAATGCGTCATAGGGAATGTTTTCGGTTTGTCCGACTTTGTTTTGAACGGTGATGGTCTTGTCTTTGATGTTGATAGCGGTGGCTTTGGTTTCTAGTCGCAGATTCAGTTTAAGCATCTGGAAATAGGCAGGTGAGTAAACTATGAGTTCAGAGAAATCTTTGATGTGACCACCGATGACAAATGGCAACCCGCAACGACTGTACCCTGCGATCTTTTCCATAGTAATGAGCGTGATTTCGGCGGTGCGATCTTTTTTGCGTGCAGCCGAAGCGGCTTCGATGCCTGATGCGTTTGCGCCGATTATTAGAATGCGTCGTACCATCGGTGTCGCCTTAGCATTTCCCCACTGCCTGAGCTTTGTGCCACTCCACAGCCTGGTTGAAGTCAAGAAGAGTCGCGAGGTCGGCTTGGAGGTTGGATGGTTTGACTACGAGGAGCCAACCTTGGCCATAGGGGTCGTCATTTAGGATTTCGGGTTTAGATTGGACTTCTTCGTTGACTTCTTCGACAACACCACTGATAGTCGAAATCAGATCTGAGACGGCTTTAACCGATTCTAGCGTTCCAAACGGTTCGTTCTGTTTAACTTGTGTACCTGCACCAGGAAGTTCAGCGTAAACGACTTCACGGAGGCTTTTCTGCGCGTAGTCTGTGATTCCGACGCGGACTGTATCACTTTCAATTTTGACCCAGGCAAAATCTTTACTGTAATAGAGGCCTTCTGGCACTTCATATTGTTCAACTTTAACCATTGCCAAATTAACCTTCTAGTTTGTTTATAGAATGGAACTATAGTGTAAGATATAAAAGGTTTAAGAGAAAAGGAGAGATTTTAACGTTCCCGCTTACCTGCAATCCACTCTTCAGTCCACTGTAGTGCTTGGCTGTCGGGGATTTGGATGGGTGGATGCTTAAACGAGTATGAAGCCATGCTAAGCAATGCACCGCTGATTTTGCGGTCGAGTGCGATTTTGGCTGCTCTGATGAGATCGATGACGACACCTGCACTGTTCGGAGAATCTTCGACTTCGAGTTTGACGCTAATGTTTATGGGGCGATCGCCGAATTTACGTCCTTTAAGAGAGATATAGCAGATTTTTTTGTTTCCAAGGAATGGGACAAAATCGCTGGGACCGATGCGGGTTGGTAATGCGTATGGTACCAGAGATGTAACGGCCTCGGTTTTGCTGATACGCTTAGATTTGAGGCGGCCTTCGACAGTCATATTTTGGAAGTCGGTGTCTCCGCCCAAGTTGAGCTGATAGGTCTCGTCGACGATGACTCCACGATCCAAGCAAAGGCGCACAAGTTGTCGATGAAGTATGGTGGCACCGACTTGGCTTTTGATGTCGTCACCCAACACGGGTAAGCCGGCGGTCTCGAATTTTTTAGGCCACTCGCCTGATTTGTCGCTGCCGATGAATTCGGGCATGCAGTTAACAAAGGCGCATCCGGCATCGATGGCGCATTGTGCGTAGAATCGAACTGCATCATGACTGCCGACTGGGAGATAGTTGACTAGGACCTCGGTTTTGGTATCTTTGAGGGTTTGAACTACACTTTCTTTTGTTGCGGAATCGTCATAGACGTTGAAGACTTCACGCATGTGGGGGGCGACGCCATCCAGTATGGGTGCGGGTGAAACGATGACTCCTAGATGTGGGACGTCAGCAAATTTTTCCGCACAGTTGGGTTTAATCCATATGGCTTCAGAGAGATCTTTGCCGATTTTGTCTTTGTTGACTTCAAATGCTGCGACAAATTTGAGATCGCGTATGTGATAGCCGCCATAGTTGACATGCATCAAGCCAGGCACAGTTTCAGTGTCTTTTGCGTCTTTGTAGTACTGGGTGCCCTGGACTAGGGCGCATGCGCTGTTACCAACGCCGATAAGTGCTACACGAATTTCAGGCATAAGGGGTAACCATCCAATGAATTGATTGTAGCTCACTTAATGTCCACGTGCGCTATAACTTTTTCTCAAAAGAAAGACATAGAAGACGACGACTACTACTCTAAGCGCTCGCCCTGGCCCTGCAGATATAGTATAGAGCATCGTTTTGTAGAAAACACCGAAGGCAACGATTTCTCTCAGCTCTTTTAAAGAAAAAAAAAGCCAAATCAGTGAGTTTTTGCTTTTCCAATGTGTTTTTCCATTTGTCGCATTCCCTTGGATAGCAGCAGTTTAGTCCACCAAAAGTGTGAGACAAGTTGAGTCATGATATGTCTAAGAGGTGCGGCAGCATGGTAAAGATTTTGCTTTGGCAAAATTCTTAAGCTACTGCTTATACTATAGAGTTGTGTTTGATTATGAGTAAAGCTGAAGTGACTGTGTCTTATGAACCGTTCAAAGAAATTGTGATTATGGAGAAAACCCGGTTTAACAGTGTTGAAGAAATCGCCCGGTTTACCTCGGTTAGCGCTGGTGGCAAATTAGCGGGACTCTATTGGGTGGATGGAGTCGTTTTTCTCTACTTCCCCCTAAACGCATCTAATGTGGCGGTGGCAAGGGAGCTTTTAGAGAAGCGCAAAGTATATTGGACCTATGTCTGCTACGCCTTGATGCCTCGTTATGTACAGACCATTGAGACCAAAGAAAAGATGATTATACCCGTCGTCGACATATCCAGCGATCCCATCCTCAAGGCCGTAGCGCATTGGCTCAAAGAACAAATCTAACTGGCGGCATATATGCCGCAGTTGACTTTTGTGGGCATAGTATTTTCAGGCACAGGTAAAGGCAAACGTTTCGTGCAGTTGCCATGGGTTAAACGACAAATTGAAGAAAACCTCGGTTTTAGCCCATACGGGGGCACACTAAATCTGCGTTTATCCAAAGCAGAAACAGAAAAGAGGAGACTGCTTGATGTAGCAGAGGGCGTTAGAGTTGTGCCTGAGCAACGGTTTTATCCAGGCAAACTTTTTTTGGCAGAAATTGATGCACAACGATGTGCAGTAGTCCTACCGATAGTTCCCAATTATCCCGTTGACATATTGGAGGTCATCGCCCCTGATTGTCTACGAAATAAATTGGGATTAGCTGACGGCAGCTTTGTGGTTACTACCGTTAGGTTCTAGATGTTTACTTGCCAGATGTCGGATGGACAATAGTGCCTCTTTTAAAGTTGGCAATGTAGCTGTCGAGCACACCGTTCTTGCGGAGGTATTCACCATACCAAACAAGTGCTTTCATGGCGCGTGCTGCGTCTTCTGGACTGCTAAAGCTGGGAACACAGAGCCGATCGTAGCGACCACGGGTGTAGATCGCCATTTCTGTTTCACCTATGTCGACCATGAGCATGGGTTTAGTGTATTTGGCTGCAACTGCGGCGGTATCCTCGATGTATTTCTCTTGTAATCCGGGCATGTGGTGAAGACCTAGCAAGATAACGGCGTGGGTTTTAGGATCTTGGAACATGAGCTCGGCTGATATTGTGAACTGGTCATCGGTGACTGACCCAGTTAAGTCAACAGGGTTGTGGGTAGCAGCGATAGCTAAAATTTTGCCTTCTTTTTTGAGTTGCTCAAACTTTTCATCAGTTTCTTCGTCAAATCGATCAGCAGTCAATCCGACAGTTTCGAGTTCATCAACAGTCATGACACCGGGTCCACCTGCATCAGTTAAAATGCCGATGTTTCTGCCGGTTGCGGGGGGTTGCATGGCTAATGCTTTACCCATGTCGAAGAATTCCTGCATACTGCGAGCACGGATGACTCCACACTGCTCAAAAGCCGTATCATATATTTTATCGCTTCCTGCAATAGCACCCGTGTGTGATGCAGCTGCACGTGCACCTGCACTGCTACGGCCTGATTTGATGACTACAACGGGCTTTTTAAGTGTGGCTTGTTTGGCAACTCGTAAAAAGTCGCGCCCGTTTTTGACGTCTTCGAGGTAAACCAAGATAACGTTGGTTTCTTTATCATGCATGAGGTATTCAAGTATGTCAGATTCACTGACGTCACATTTGTTGCCAAAACTGACGAATTTAGAAACACCCATCTGTCGACCAGTTAGGTAGTCTAATGCTGCGGAGCCAAATGCACCGCTTTGGGTAATCATAGCTATACTGCCCGGCAACGGACGAGGTGTGGCAACGACTTCTCTGCCTGTGCTAAGGGTTTTCATTTCGGGTAGGAACAATGTGTCGATACCACTCCTAGAATAGAAGACTCCCAGACAGTTAGGGCCCAAAACTCTGATGCCGCCTTTTTTGGCGATCTCGACAACTTGATCTTCGAGTTCTTTGTTGCCGACTTCTTTGAAGCCAGCAGTGATTATAACTGCAGTTTTAACTTTTTTAGCGACTGCCTCTTCCATGACGGAAGCAACAGCCTTCGAGGGAACAATAATCACTATTAAATCAACTTCGCCGGGGCAATCGCTCAGTGTTTTGTAGCATTTAATACCCAACAGGGAGTCTTCACCGGGGTTAACGGGGTAGAGTTCACCCTTAAAGGTACCGTGTTTCTTGTTAGTAACCAAGTTTTTGAATATGACTTGTCCGGCTTTGCCAGATTTTGTGGTGGCGCCGATGACTGCGACTGACTTTGGATTAAAGAATGAATCTAATCTTTGTAGTGATTCGTCCATAGTTGATCCCTATCTTTCCGCGTAGTGCTCGCAACCCAATTTTTATATGTTGCTACTCTAAAAAACTATTTCGTGTATAACCTAATACTTAATTTAGACACTCCATGTTTAAGATACTTTTTTCCTGACCACGACAATGGGTTTGTGCAAAACTGTGTTAAGCATCATCCAACTCACCATGTCAACAGCCACATCGAATCTATCAGCCATATCCCACACAGTTGCACCCGAACCGGGTCCCCGCGCGCGATCAGCAATATTTGTAATAGTTAAGGCTTCCCCCGCAGTCAAAGCATACCCAGCAACCGCCAATGGTGTGGAGCTCCGCCGCAACCTCAACATTCGCCCAGCCACATAACAAAAAATACCTCCAAATGAGCGAATACCTCGTAAGGGGTTGGGTCGAGAAGTGAAGTAAAAATTGTGGAAACGATAAGTTTTGTCGGTATCAGCGATTATAACACATACATGTTTACCCAAAATCGCCTCTATGTCCACCTGGATTTTTTGAGCGAGTTCAAAACTGTTTTTGAGGGATAAACTTACATATGAATATGCCAGGTTTGAGCCGTCGATGCCACCTTCCGAGCCAAAGAGAAGTGCTTGCAACAGCCCCGCCTGCTCCAACACCACCTGCTTATGTCTTGCACCTGCCTCTTTGGGGTATTCTCGGAGGCGATTTAGCAATCGGGCCCCAAAACCGCACAAGAACCCAAGAGGATACCCCCAGATCTTGCGCATCCAAAAATCTGCAAGGAATTGTGCAGTTTGATTAGGCACAACTTTGGATTCATCGATTATGTTACCTGTGGCTACAGATAGCGCTTTTTCGGAAACAACCACAAAATCACCATCCTCAATTCGACCCTCTAAAGCCAGAGTTATCCTGTCGAGGTAGGTGTCTTTTGGTTTCCAGTAACTGGTTGAGACCGCCAAAGCAGAGTACTTAGCCATCAGTGCTCGAATGAAGTTAGGTTTTAACCTATTAAGAGTTAATTGAACTAAAACAGTGCGTATGGGAAACGTGAGTGTTTTTGCCATAATTTGCCTTTTATGGGGATGGCTTGGTTGCATACAGGACAACATATATCTGCAGTAAGGTTCCACTGAGTGATCGCAAAGGCTTCTCGCCTGATAACAGCGGTATCACAGTTGGGGCAATACGTGTTCTCACCAGGGTGATCGGGGACATTGCCAATGTATACATAGTGGAGGCCTTGGTTTTTTGCAAGGATCAAAGCTTTCTCCATCTGCTGGACACTTGTCGCGGGGAGAGTTGTGTACTTGTATTCGGGATGGAAGCGCAACATATGAAGAGGCGTGTCAGCACCTAGGTAATCCATTGTCCACTTCGCTAAGGCACTAATACGTTCGGGTGAGTCTCCGGTTCGGGGAATAACAAGGTTAGTAAGCTCAATGTGTACACCTTGCAGCTTGAATTCCTTTAGGCTTTCATAGATGGGTTCCACTTTTGGCACACTCATAACGGTTTTGTAGAAGTCGGGGTCTGCTCCGCCCTTAAAATCCACAGTCACCGCATCAAGGTAGGGCGCTATAGTTCGCACTGCTTCAGGCGTCAAGTAGCCGTTGGTAACAAAGGTGTTGAACAGGCCTTCCTTTTTGGCGAGTTTGGCGGTGTCGTAGGCGTATTCCATAAAGATTGTGGGTTCCGTATAGGTGTAGCTTATACCTTGGCATCCCGCATTTTTGGCGGCTTTAACTATTTCTTCGGGCGGGAAGGGGTTGTCGGGAGTGTCGTGGTCTTGGCTTATCATCCAGTTGTCGCAGAATTGGCAACGAAAGTTGCATCCAGCGGCCGCAACAGAAAGCACAAGCGATCCGGGGTTGAAGTGACTAAGGGGTTTTTTGCCGATGGGATCAACTGCTGCAGAGACGGCTTTACCATAGTTTAGGGTGAATAGTGTGCCAGCTTCGTTTTTGCGCACTAGGCAGATGCCGGGTGCTCCGTTGCTGATTAGACATCGGCGTGAGCAGAGACAGCATTGGGTCTTGCCTTCGTCTTGGCGTTCGTAGAGCATAGCTTCGTGAAGAGACATGTCAAGTCACAAATTATAGGAAGAAGGTTTGTTTAAAAGCATTAACTACAAGGGTTTGCTCGCAGGGTTTTATATTTCAGGATTTGTTGGATCGATAGCGGATTTTTAAAGTTGGAAAAACGCCATAAAAAGAGCGTGCTCTTTTAGTTTTTAGAGCAGGTTGTTGTAAAAGCAGCTGTATTCGCCTGTGTGACAGGCTGGGCCCGTCTGCTCCACCAGATAGAGCAAAGAGTCGTAATCACAGTCTGTGCTAACGGAGACTATTTTTTGGGTGTGCCCGCTGGTTTCGCCTTTTATCCAGAGTTCGTTGCGGCTGCGACTCCAATAAGTGGCTTTCTTAGTTTTCAGTGTCAGTTCCACTGCTTCTTTGTTGGCAAATGCCTGCATCAGCACCGTTTTTGTTTTGGCATCTTGGGTTATGACTGGTATGAGTCCATTACCTTTGCTGAAGTCGAGTTTTGCGAGTAACTCGTAGGGGGTCATTGTCTAATTGTCACCCCCATTTTACGTAAGTAATCCTTAACGATTGGAACGGGATAGTTGTTGTAGTGAAAAATCGATGCTGCCAGCGCTGCGTCTGCTTTGCCCTCTGTCAGCACGTCGAATAGATGTTTGGGTTCGCCTGCGCCACCACTGGCGATGACCGGTAAGTTGACGCGTTCGCTGATTCCGCGGGTTAATTCGAGGTCGTAGCCGTCTTTTGTGCCATCCTTATCCATAGAGGTGACCAATAATTCGCCTGCACCAAGCTTCTCTGTCTGCATTGCCCAGGCCAGAGCATCAATACCGGTAGGTTTTCTGCCGCCGTAAGTGACGACTTCAAACCAGAGTTTGTTCTCGCGGGTGTCAACCATGATTTTGCCTTCGGCGGGGGTGTGGTTGCGTTTGGCATCTATAGCGCAAACTACACATTGGCGCCCAAAAACGTCGGCTAATTCGGTGATTAATCCAGGGTTTTCTACTGCAGCGGTGTTGACTGAGACTTTGTCAGCACCACTACATAAAACCGCTCGGGCATCTACAACGCTACGAACGCCGCCTCCGACAGTAAAGGGGATGCTAATTGCTTTAGCAACGCCCTCAACATACTTGTGCATGATGTCACGTTTCTCACTTGAGGCGGTGATGTCAAGAAAAACAAGCTCATCAGCGCCGTCATCGCTGTAGCGCTGTGCCATCTCGACGGGGTCGCCTGCACATTTTGGGTTAAGAAAATTGATGCATTTGACCACTTTTCCATGATCTACGTCAAGACAGGGCACGATTCGTTTAGCTAGGGGCATGTTATTTTCCTATCCTTTCTAATGCTTCTTTTAACGTGAATCTACCTTCATATAGAGCTTTTCCGATGACTGCCCCACTACAGCCGATGCTTTTTAATGCGACTAAATCACCGATGCTGCCAATGCCTCCGGCCGCGATGATTTTAGCGTTTGACGACCGCACCGCATCGGAGAGTGTTAGAAGGTCGGGTCCGTTTAGCATGCCGTCCTGTTCGATGGAGGTTATGAGAAAGGTTTGAACTCCTATATGGATATATTTGTCAAGAGCCAGCTCTACGGTCAGGGGAGTTTCGGTTTGCCATCCCTCCACCATGATGTGACCCTTTCGGTTGTCCAAGGCAACTATAACGGAGTCTGGGCCGAATCGATTGATTATTCTAGGAATAACAGAGGGGTCACTAAAGGCCAAAGAGCCCAGTATGACTTGGGCGATACCGACTTTGAGCAGTTTCTCAGCGGCTTCGTAGCTGCGTATGCCTCCACCCACTTGGAGGGGTAATGAAATGTTCTTTGCTACCTCAGCGATAACAGTTCGGTTGTCGCCTATGCTAAAAGCGGCGTCGAGATCGATTATGTGGAGTTGCCCTGCGCCCTCAGTTTTCCAGCGTTGGGCCGCTTCGAGAGGAGTACCGAATTGGGCTTGATAGGATTTGGCGGTTTCAGCTTCACCTCTGGTTAAACGAACAATCTTACCACCCATTAAATCAATAGCAGGAATAAGCTGCATGTAAAATCACCTAATCACTGCCTTGGCGAAGCTTTTAAGGATTTTTAAGCCGTCTTCACCTGATTTTTCTGGGTGGAACTGGGTGCCGTAGATGTTTTTTTGGGCAACTGCAGAGGTAAAGGTTGTGCCATACTCGGTTCTGGTGAGGGCAATTTTGGGGTCTTTGGGTTCTGGATAGAGGGAATGTACGAAGTACATGTAGGTGCCCTCGTCTATATCGTCTAGGAGAGGGTTTTGTTGGACAATGTCTAGGGTGTTCCATCCCATATGGGGAACCTTAACTGTGGAGGGTAGTTTTTTGACGGTTCCTTTGAAGAAAGCTAAACCATTGCCGGGGCCCTCCTCGCTGGATTCGAAGAACAGTTGCATGCCCAAGCAGATGCCCAGCAGGGGTGTGCTCTCCGACACTTTTGTTTGCAGGGTCTCTTTTATGGTGTCAAGTCTGTCCAAAGCTGCGGTGAAGCTTCCAACACCAGGTAATGCGATGGCATCGGCTTTCTTTAAATCCGCTGAGGTGGTGCCGATGGATACGATTAAGCCTGTTTTTTCCAAAGCGGTTTTTAGGCTGAGCAGGTTGCCGACTCCGTAGTCGAAGATGACGACGTTTGCCAATTAGATGACTCCTTTGCTGCTAGGTACGCCTTTTCGTCGGGGGTCAAGAGCGACTGCCTGACGAAGTGAGAGCGCGAGGGCTTTGGTGGCAGCTTCTGCTTTGTGGTGGTCGTTGCTGCCGTACTCGACGAATATGTGGACGTTGGCTTGGAGGGTTTGGGTTAGGGACTCGAAGAAGTGCACGATATCTTCGGTTGGCATCGCTTCTATTTTTTTACCTCGGAGTTTGAGGTCGATTTTGAAGTAGGGCCGCTTCACCAAATCCACTGTGGCAAATGCGAGCGAGCAGTCCATGGGTGCGGCGGCGTTTCCGAACCGTGTGATGCCTTCGCGTGTACCCAGTGCCTTGTTTAAGGCTTCGCCTAATCCGAGTGCGAGGTCCTCGACCATGTGGTGTACCAAGTCACCTTCGATGGAGGCTTCGATGTCGATTAAGCTGTGTGTCGCCAGTGAGGTTAGTATGTGGTTTAGAAACGGTACAGGTGAACTGATGACGGCTGTGCCTTCGCCGTCTAAGTTGACTTTAACTTTGACCACGGTTTCTTTGGTTTTACGGGTAATTTTTTCGTATCTCATGACAGTCACTGCGAAATTTGTTTTAAGGCTTCAATCAGTTTGGCATTCATTTCGGGCAATCCGACGGTGACACGGAAACAGTTCTCGTACTGTAGTAACTTGCCCCATTTCTTGAGCATGATTCCTTTGTCAAGGAGTTTTAGGTAAACTTCATCGGCGGGGGCTTGGGTGTTTATGAGCACAAAGTCCGCCTGCGAGGGGAACGCGTGTACACCGTTTATTTGGTTGAGTTGGGTTATGAGGTTTTCGCGTTGCTCTATCAATGCCGCCACCGCTACACGTTCGATATCTTGATTGTCTAGCATTTTTATACCCATGCGGATTGTGAAGCCGCTCACCGGATAGGGCACAGGCGCTTTATCGCGAAGGATTGTTGCTAACTCGGGGTTTGCGACGGCGTATCCCAATCTGAGCATGGCTAAGCCGAATGCTTTGGAGAACGTACGGAGGATTATCAAGTTTGGGAACTCTTGGATGCGTGGTACAAAGCTGTAGTCTGCGAATTCACCATAGGCTTCGTCGAGGATAACTATACCGGGAAAGGCTTTGACAAGTTTCTCGATGTCTTCAGGTTTCAGCTGGTTGCTCGTGGGGTTGTTGGGTGAACAGAGATAGAGTAGCCGGTTTTTATCGGTGAACACTTTGAGCATACCTTCGACATCAAGTTGGAAGTCATCCTTGAGGGGCACGGTAACGTATTTGGCTTCTTGCCGTTTGACACATAGGTGTGGGATGGCAAATGAGGGTGTAAAGGAAACTGCAACATCACCCTTTTCGACGAAAAGACGAATCATGCGATCCAACAGTTCGTCGCCTGCGTTGCCCACGACAAGGTAATCGGCTGGGACACCCATGTAGACTGTGAGTTTTTTTCGGAGTTTGATTTCTTCGTCTTCTGGGTACATGCGCAAGTCGATTTCTTCAGCTAACTCCTTCATGAGCACTGTTTGCCTATCTCGGTCGACAAAGAGGTTCTCGTTGAAGTTGAGTTTGACGATTTCTGATGGATCAACCCCGATTTGCTTCGCTAAATCCGCAGGTGTGGTGCCTGCACTGTAGCAATCGATATCCTGTAGCTTCGCCAATTTGACTTTTAACCACGTCTGATAGGATGCACTCATTTCTGGAACCTCGCGTCTATGGCTTTGTAGTGATTGGGAAGGTCCTCTGTGTCGGTTAAGACTTTGACTTGAGCGCGGATTCGCTCTAAACCTTCCCGTGAGCATTCAGTAATGCTGACGCGGCGCATAAAGTCAATGGCGGATAAACCCGAAAAGGCCTGCGCAAAGCCGCCTGTGGGCAACACGTGATTGGTTCCACTTGCGTAGTCGCTAAGCGGTACGGGGCTGTATGTACCAATCAGGATTAGGCCTGCCACTAGTTTTGGGGCGATGACTTTGGCGTCTTTGGTCATAACTTCAAGGTGTTCGGCGGCAAATTGGTTGGTTAATTTGATCGCTTCGTCGATGTCTGTGCAGACGATGATGAATCCGTATTTGGAGAGGGACTGGGAGATTTTTTCTGCCCTTGGCGCGGTAGCAGCTATCTTAGTCAAGTTCTCTTGTACTTGTCTTGCAAGTTCCGCTGAGGGGGTAATAAGGGCAGCTACGCTGTCTGTACCGTGCTCTGCCTGAGAAATCATGTCATAGGCAATTAACCGCGGATCCCCATATGCGTCTGCTAGAATCAAAACCTCGCTTGGACCAGCGGGCATGTCGATGGCAACGTCCTGAGAAACCAGCACTTTTGCGGTGGTGACGTATTTGCTACCTGGACCGACGATTTTGCGGACGGGTGGGATGGTTTTGGTGCCGTAGGCGAGGGCGGCTATGGATTGGGCTCCGCCAACCTTGTAAACCTCATCTACGTTGCAGATGTCGGAAGCGACAAGCACCAATGGATTAACTTTGCCCTCTGCGTTAGAAGGCGAACAAACCACCACCCGAGACACCCCTGCGATTTTGGCCACAAAAGCAGTCATGACTACAGTGCTGGGGTAAGCTGCTTGGCCACCGGGTACATAGCAGCCGACACTTTCGATGGGTCGCAGTACCGTCTGCACCATGATGCCCTCGTTGAAGGCTGTAACATCTGTGTTTGCCAAGAGTTGTTTTTGGAAGATGCTGACGCGTTTTTTCATGAATTCGATGGCGGTGACTTGTTCTTTGCTGACTTTGTTGTAGGCTTCTTTGAATTCTTCTGGGCTGACTCGGAGGGTGGCTGACGTGAGTTGGGCTTTATCATATTTTTCTGCGAACCCAATCAGTGCAGCATCGCCTTTGGCTCTAACCTGTGTTATGATGGTTTCTACGTTGGTTCTAAGTTCAGATATGGCGCTCTGGTCCACCTGCTGGCGCTTAAACCAGTCCGGGGGTAGCTGCTTTGCATCCCACTGTTTTACGATTGGTTCACCCTGCATTGGTCTTCGTTTCTCCGGGCAATCTCATCAAGCGCTAGCACCTGCCGTGGTTCGTGCACAACTAATCCCTGGGCGAGTCTACGGATTTTAGGAAGTAACCCGAGGAGGCAGTCCTTTTCGATAACGGTGTTTACGCCCACCCAATTGTCATCAGCAAGTGGTGAAATAGTCGGGTTCTTTAGCGCCGGCAACTCTGTTAGTAGCTGTTGCAGGTTAGATTTTTTAACGTTGACAAATATGTGTATGCGTTTTTGTCCGTCAACTACACCCTTTAGAAGAGCAACGATGTCGTAGATTTTTTCGCGTTTTTCAGGGTCTTCGAGAGTTTTCTTGTTGGCAATAAGTATGGCGGCTGAGCGCAGGACAGTATCGATTATGCGTAGGCCGTTGGCTTCGATAGTGGTGCCTGTTTCGGTTACATCCATGATGCAGTCGCTGTTTTCCGGAGGCTTAGCTTCTGTGGCACCAAACGAGAGGAAAATTTTGACACGTGTGTTGTCGCCTTTTCTCCACCAGGGTGTAACCAGCATGGGGTCGGCGTCGCCGAAGCGTCTTTTGTATTCAGGTGTGTTTTTGAGGTATTCGGAAGCAATATTGAGGTACTCTGTGCTCACTCGGAAGTTTTTGCCCTCCGCCCAAACAGACTCCATGAATTGGCCCAGCGTGGTTTCTTTTGGCACAGTATTGGGAACTGCGATGACGAGGCGGATTTTTCCGTATTCAAGGGATTGCAGAATTTCTACGTCGGCTTTGTTTTCTCGTACCCAGTCTTCGCCTGTTATGCCCAGATCTTGCAGGCCTTCACTTACGAACACGGGGATTTCTTGTGGACGTAGAACTTTCATTTCAATTTGAGGGTCGTTAATAGTTGGACGATAAGTACGATCGGTACCACTGATTTTGAAACCTGATTTAGCGAAGAATTCTGCTGTTGCTTTTTCTAGGGAGCCTTTTGGAATTGCAAATTTTATTTTTTCCATAAATTTTCACCAATACGTAGAGAGTTACCTAAGAGAGTTTTTTGTTTTTGGAGAACGTTTGACTGGGGGGTTGTACCTAATTTACAATAACAAATTAACGTTAAGCTTTCAATGAAGGCAATCGCCTTGTATGAACACAATCCCTCATCATAGGTCACTAAGTGACACCTCAACGCCTGCCACCCTAATAAACCTAATTACTAATATTTAACCGTCAAAGATGGTGAACAGTTAAATCGCAGCTTACGAGGGTTTTGATTTCAAAACTATTGAAGACCCTAATCTTCACCTAACACACCTTGAAGGACATTACGTTAGGTTTCACGGTTGATACCTTGTGTATTGTGGAACATATTAGATGATGTTTAGCTTAACACTACTTGTTTACCAGTAGATCAAGAATTATTTGCTCTCATAGGGATTGCCAGTGCAAGAGGCCAGCTATCCTTGCAGCAACAAACAAGGGAGTTTGGGCGGCTTGTGTTTATGGTTGTCTGGTTTTTGCGATTGGTGCTTAGTGGAACTGCCCACACAAATTTTTGCTCTACACGTCATGTAGGAGAGGGGGGCAGTCGTAGTTTTCAGATAAAGAACACTGCTAGAAGAATCATTAATAAAACAGGTTTGTCCCTATTTGCTGCCGATGAAGAATCTAAAAAGCTGATCGGATGATGCACTCTAGGGTATCTGAGGCAAAACTCGGGGGTTAAGTAAGGACTTTTTTGTGCGCCAGATAAAGCATCATTATTATACCGACAATGAATAGGACTGCACCGGTGCCTATAGCGGCGAAGTAATTGAGCTGTAACAGTTCAACCATGACATAGGGTATGTAGGTTGGACCAGCAAAAAGAAGCACCACCGCAACAACTGTTAATGCTATACGGGTGGTCTTGGATTCCATGTTGTCGATTTGTTTGATTTCATCATTAATCTTTGTCATTTGCGCCCAACCTAAGTGTCTTCTGATTGATTGTTTTCCGTTAAACCCTCTTTTATCTCTTTTCCCAGAGTCTTCATCAAAAACTTGAAAACTAAAAATCCAGCTTCCTTATCTGCCTTAAATCCCATTGTTGTACCTAGCAGGCTGGCACCTTCGATTTTGCGTTCCTTAGCCAACGCTAAAGTCAACCCTGTGCCGCCGACGATTCTGCCTTTGCTATAGATAACTCCGCCTTTTTCCATAAACTCCGTCGCAAGTCGCGGTGAGGTAGCAGCAATGTAAACTTGGGTTTTGTCCTCAGTTATGGGAACGCCGCCCATGGTGACTATGAAGTGGCAACCGATTTCTTCGACGAAATCAAGCACGGATTCACAGACCGTATAGTGCGCAACTACATCGTCAAAACTGGGTTGGATTTCACCAGTCATTATGATGAGATTGTTTTTTTCCATTGGTGCATAGTAAAATTCGTATCGGGGTAGATGTGCGATGCCTTTAGATGAGATGGATATGTAGTCTGGGAAGGTGGGGGAGTAGAGTTCAGCGAATGGTTTGGCGTCACAGAATTTGATGAGGAGGTGAGCCGCTATCCGCCCCACGTTTCCAAAACCGGGTAAGCCCTGTATGAAAATAGGGTTATCTAATGGGGGGGTTGAGAGTTTGCGTAAATACGGCTTATCCAAAGTTGACCATCCAGCCTATGGAAAGAGTTTCTACACTAAAAGGCTTTTGCCAATGGAGAAAGGATACCACTTTGGAAAAAGAAACTATTAATATCTGATGAGCGGATATATGACTTCGCGGGAACCCGTTTTCGCGTAATCCATAGCGGGGTGGGGTAGCCAGGATCAACCCGCTGGGCTCATAACCCAGAGATCAGTAGTTCAAATCTACTCCCCGCTACCAACAGATTCTCTGTGGGAAAACTGCTTTTGAAGGCGGACCATAGGTATTTGGGCGGATTACATAAAACTAAATAAACAAGTTGACTAGACAAACAGTAGAAAACGGAATGGGTGATTTATCCTGAAGCAAACATGGGTGGCACTCTTAGTTGTAGCACTCACTCTACTAGCGATGCTGTCTCTCGCATTTTCAGGTACTATGGTTTATGCGCAAGCTATCGGCTACAATATCGACAGAGTTGACCATCAAGTTCAAGTTATGTATTCAGGCCACACAGCCATCCTAGACACCATTTATGTTTCGGGGCAAATAAGCGATGGCTTCATGATTGGGTTGCCCTACCAGTACAGCGCTGACCTCCTTAAAATCATCGCGTACGACAACAGTCACGTCTATGATGTCAACTTGGGCGTGCAACTAGGCAACCACAACGGATTCTACGCAGCCACAGTAGACTTCAACGGCAACATGCCCAACGTGTTCACTGTGGCATTTGTCTTATCCAATAGCCTTCTATCCGAGCAGGGCAACAACCAATATCAACTCTCATATCCAGCATATCCCAGCTTAACCCAGCCAGTGAGAACCTGTAACGTAAACATTACGTTACCTAGTCAGCCATCCAGCTTTAGCATAACTAAGCCTGACGGAGAAACCACACACGCCTCCTACACCAGAACCAATCTGCCTGCATACTACTCTTCGGCATCGATCGCGGATTTCAGAGTACCCTCAGGTTCCATCCAGTTAACCAGCGTGACAAACCTCAACCGGAAAGTAACTATCGATGCCACTGGGGCGGTTGCTGTAACTGATAGTTACCGAATTGTAGCTAACTCTGCCACACCCCTTAACTCCTTTGTGCTAAGTTTACCGCTAGACGCTACAACTCCAGTTATAAGAGACCAATTTGACAATATCCTATCAATGCAACAAAGCAGAACCCCAAGCGCTCTGCTGGCAAACGCGACGCTTATCTCTTTTGTAAACCAGGGACAAACTACCCTTATAACAGCACACTACACCGTGTCAAGCGCACAGATCGAGGCCCCAAACTATGTGTTAGATAATTTTAGACTCTTCCCCAATTTCCAATACTTAGTGGAGCAAGCAACCACTACGCTTAATCTTCCAGAGGGCGCAAGCATCATTACCCCACAAACCCAAAGTCTCTCCGCAGCCTCGATCTTGCTCCGTGGCACCTATCGGGATACTCTCATGGTAACTGCCAAAGACGAAAGCTATGTCGACTATCTAGCACCCCAACAGAACCAGATACAAGTAACCTACAACTATAACCCAGTGTGGGTTTCTTTTCGACCAACATTTTGGGCGGCCTTAGCAGCAGCTGTCAGCTGTGTAGGTGCAGTTGTTTATCGCAAAGTCAGGCCCATGGAGGAAACTTATAAAACCAGAGCCGAAGCCCACGCCCGCAAAGCACTATCGCAACCCCAAACCGCATATGAGGTCAAGTCTGGACAGCCCGTATCTATAGAAACCATCAAAGAATTCTATAATGTTTACCAAGATAGGGGGCAACTAAAAGCGGAACTGCGTTCGATGGACCTCAAAGCTCAGAAGGGCAAGGTATCAAGGAACCAATACAAGGTGCAGCGAAGGGCTGTGGAAATTCACGTTGAAGGCTTAACCAAAAGTGTAGAGCGTTTAAAGACAGCACTTCGGTCATATAGCGGTAACTACCCCGATTTGGTACGGCAGATAGATTTAGCCGAGGCAGACTTAGCTGAATCTGAGCTGAATATAACAAAACTCGAAACAATCTATGGTAAAGGCGAGATTTCGTGTGAAAACTATAAGCAAAAAATTGTGGAATACCAAAAAGTGCATGACAAAGCTGAATCGGCTATAAAGGGAATCATGTTGGGATTACGTGAGAAAATCCGTAAAGCCACCTAAATCCTTTTATTTTACGTGCCCAAGTTTTTCAGAAAAATATCAAGTGAGGTAAAGACAAAATGGTTAAAATTGTTGTCGATGCCAAATGTACTGGATGCGAAACTTGTGCCAACACTTGTCCAGTCGGCGTTTATGAAATGAAGGATGGCAAGTCAGTTCCAACCAAAGCAAGCGAATGCCTAGTCTGTAGAGCTTGCGAGGCACAATGTCCTGAAGGTGCAATTCAGGTAATCGAGTAAAACAAACAACTCTCACTTCGATGAGAGAACTTCCTTTTTTATTAACACCTATTTCTAGGCCATAATTAAACGTATCCAAACTGCAATTTGTTTGTTTTCCCGAAAATTTTGGTCATGTCTTGAACTAGTTTATAAACGAGTTGTCCCATATTTTAGTGTGAACAGTTGTGATAAAAGCGCCTGTAAAATGCATACATTGTGGAAGCGAAAACATAGTAAAAATGGGCCA
>Ga0123356_10001737_pt1 | contig 23747 bp, 19 predicted proteins | sample TergutEmb28metaG_2_FD_92546 | JGI IMG/M metagenome (GOLD analysis project Ga0123356, IMG submission 92546) | Embiratermes neotenicus P3 segment gut microbial communities from Petit-Saut dam, French Guiana - Emb289 P3 | ecosystem: Host-associated > Arthropoda: Insects > Digestive system > Gut ...
GTCGGCGGCAGCATCGTTGGGCTACTACCGGGCAGCCCTCACCGAGGTGGCTGGGGCTGAAGGCTTGGTGGCTCGCACCGGCTACACCGGCGAGAATGGCTATGAGGTGGCTGTGCCGGCCAAGCTGGCTGTCCCACTGTGGCGCGCCCTATTTGAAGCTGGCCAGGGGCTGGGCCTGGCCAAATGCGGCTTGGCCTGCCGCGACACCTTGCGGCTGGAGGCTGGTATGCCTCTGTATGGCCACGAATTGGATTTAGACACCACTCCCGTGGAAGCCGGCCAGGGCTGGCTGGTTCGACCCGGCAAGGGTGAGTATGTGGGCGGCGCCGCCCTGGCCGCCGCCCCGGTCCGCAAACACCTGGTGGGTTTGACCGGACAAGGCCGCCGGGCGGCCCGAGCCGGGAGTGTCATTGAAGACAACGGACAGGTGGTGGGCCAAGTCACCTCCGGGGCTCTTTCACCGACCTTGGGCTACCCCATAGCCATGGCATTTGTGCACGGCCCAGCACCAGATCTTGGCAAGGTGTACCAAGTTGACATCCGAGGCACCAAAGCGCCGTACACGGTGGTTAAGCTGCCGTTCTACACCAAGGAGAAATCATGACTCTGCCATCGGCCCTGGGCTACACCACAGAGCACGAGTGGGTCTCTGACCCCGACAGTCCCACAGCCAAGGTGGGCGTGACCGACTACGCCGCCGAGGCTCTCGGAGATGTGGTTTTCCTGGACCTACCCGAGGTGGGCGACCAATTGTCTCCTGGGGTTGAATGCGGTGAGATTGAATCGACCAAGTCTGTCTCCAGCCTGTTTGCGCCGGTGGGTGGCACCGTGACTGCCATCAACGAGGCGGTCATCGACGCCCCAGAGCTGGTCAACCAGGATCCCTTCGGCAAAGGCTGGCTGTTCGAGCTGGCGCCGGACGGCCAAAGCGGCGAGCTGCTCGATGCCGCCGCTTACTACGAACTAGTGTCAAGCCTGGCGGACTAGCACCATGGACGCCTTTGCCCCGCGTCACCTTGGGTTGCGCTCAGCGGACCGCGCAGCGGTTCGCGCCGCCCTGGGTTTGGCGCCTGACGCCGAACTGGTGTCTCTGGCACTGCCCGCCAGTTTGCAGACCTCAGCACCGGATTTAGGGCCAGCGCTGGACCAAGACGGCACCCTGGCGGCACTCAGAGCCCTGGCGGCCCAGAACCAACCGGCTCGCTCCATGATTGGGCTGGGTTTCTACTCCACCGTGACGCCGGCGGTCATCCAGCGGTGCGTGCTGGAGAATCCCGCCTGGTACACCGCGTATACCCCATACCAGCCGGAGATTTCGCAGGGACGGCTGGAGGCCCTGTTCGTTTTCCAGACCATGATTAGTGAGTTGACCGGCTTGCCCGTGGCGGGTGCGTCACTGCTGGACGAGGCCTCCGCCGCCGCCGAGGCTATGACGCTCAGCCACCGCGCTAGCCGTGGCCGCCGCCAGCGTTTTGCGGTGGACGCCGATGTGTTCCCACAGGTCAAGGCCGTACTCGAGACGCGGGCCGAGCCACTGGGCATTGAGCTGGTGTACTTTGACCCGACTAGCGACTCGGTGCCGACAGACGCCTCGGGTGTGCTGGTGCAATACCAGGGCACCACCGGACGCCTGGTTGATCTGGCACCGTTGGCCCAGGCGGCTCACCAGACCGGTGCCTTGTTGGTGGTCGGAGCGGACCCGCTGGCGCTGACCCAACTGCGCTCGCCGGGTAGCGCTGGCGCCGATGTCTGCTACGGCTCGACCCAGCGTTTTGGTGTACCCATGGGGTACGGCGGGCCACACGCCGCCTACCTGGCCGTCACCGAAGGGTTGGTGCGGCAGTTGCCGGGGCGTTTGGTGGGGCAGTCGGTCGATGCCGCAGGCGAGGTCGCTTTTCGACTCGCCTTGGTCACCCGGGAGCAGCACATCCGCCGTGAGAAAGCCACCTCGAACATTTGCACTGCCCAGGTCCTCTTGGCGGTGCTGGCGGCCATGTACGCGGTTTGGCATGGACCAGACGGGCTGGAGCGCATTGCCCAGGAGACCCATGCCAAGGCACGCTGCCTGGCTGAGGCTCTGTCCGGCATCGGCCTACAGGCTCAGAACGCCACCTTCTTTGACACCTTGTGTCTGAGGCTGGAGGGCCGGGCCGCAGCGGTGCAGGCCGCGGCCCGACAACGCGGCGTGACGGTTTGGGCGGACCAAGACACGGTCTTGGTTTCTACCGACGAGGTGACCAGCCAGGGCGATCTTGAGGTGGTCCTGGGTGCGGTGGGGCAGGCTCTGATGGTGCCGGTGCCGGTACAGATCAAACCTTGGCAGGCGTGGCTAGACCAGGCTGCCGCGGCCATACCCGAGGCCATGCGGCGAACCGATACCTTCATGAGCCAGGCGGTGTTCCATCAGCACCGCACCGAGCTGGGCTTGATGCGTTACTTGAAGACGCTGGCCGACAAGGACTACGCCCTGGACCGAGGCATGATCCCACTGGGGTCTTGCACCATGAAGCTGACCTCAGCCATCCAGATGGCGGCGGTCACCTGGCCGGAGTTTGCCCAGCTTCATCCCTTCGGGCCGGTGGCAGACGCCGCCGGCAGCTTGGCTCTGATGCGCCAACTAGGCACCGATCTGCTGGCTCTGACCGGCTACGATGCCTTGTCGCTGCAGCCCAACGCCGGTTCTCAAGGAGAACTGGCTGGCTTGTTAGCCATCCGCCGTTACCACCAGGCGGCGGGGGAAGACCGGCCGGTTTGCCTGATCCCAGTGTCGGCTCATGGCACCAACGCCGCCTCGGCCGCTCTGGCGGGCTTCGAGGTGGTGGGCGTTGGGGTGGACCAGCATGGTGACGTGTCGGTGACGGAGCTGCGGGCCAAGCTGGCTGAGCACCAAGGACGGGTCGGTGCCCTGATGATCACCTACCCGTCGACCCACGGGGTCTACGAAGAGACCGTTACCCAGGTCTGCGACCTGGTGCACCAAGCCGGTGGCCAGGTCTACATCGATGGGGCCAACTTCAACGCGTTACTGGGCTGGGCCAAGGCCGGTCAGTTTGGCGGGGACGTGTCACATCTGAATCTGCACAAGTCCTTTGCCATTCCACACGGTGGCGGCGGGCCCGGCGTGGGGCCAGTGGCGGCCAAAGCCCACTTGGCTGCCTATCTGCCGGGACACTGCCTAGTGGACGTGGCACTGGGTGGGGCACCGGCTGACTTGCGCCAGGGTGCGGTCGCGGCGGCGCCCTTCGGCTCTGCCCTAGTGTTGTCCATCTCTTGGGCCTACCTGAAGCTGATGGGTGGTGAAGGTCTCCGCCAAGCCACCGAAGACGCGGTCTTGGCAGCCAACTATGTGGCCCGGGGGCTCGCAGACGTCTTCCCGGTGCTCTACCAGGGAGCTGGTGGCTGGGTGGCTCATGAATGCTTGCTTGACTTGCGGTCTTTCGCTAGCCGCACCGGCGTGAGCGTCGAGGATGTGGCCAAACGGCTGATGGACTATGGCTTCCACGCACCTACCATGGCCTTCCCCGTGACGGGCTGCCTGATGGTGGAACCCACCGAGTCGGAATCGCTGGCCGAGTTAGACCGCTTTATCCAGGCCCTTAGGGCCATCGCGGCCGAGGCCCAGCAGGTGGCTGAGGGTGTCTGGCCTACCGCAGAATCCCCCCTCCGCCAAGCTCCGCACACCGTGGCAGTGGTGTGCGCCGACGAATGGCACCGGCCTTATCCGAGGAGCCTCGGCGCCTACCCATCTGGCAGGGTCAGCGTCAAATACTGGCCACCGGTAGGCCGGGTGGACAGTGCCTTTGGTGACCGCAATCTGGTGGTCAAGGCGACGGACTGACTGGGTTGGCCGGTCACCTGCTAGAGGCGGTGGGTCCAGGAGGCTTCCATGGCCTCTTCTTCTAGATCAAGCTCGCGCATGATGAGCCGCATCACGTTTTCACCCAGGCGGCCGGCGTTGCGTTCAGCCACCACCACGGCGCGCTGTGCCCTGACCATTTGAGTGCGCAGGTCGTTGACCTTGGTGGACAAGGCCGCCGCCGCTTCGCGAATCTCTTGGCGAGAGCGTTCTGGTGTGGCCGCTTCCAGGACCTGTTTGGCTTGGCTGATGACGGCGGGGGAGGACTCACTGGGCAGATCCAGCAGGGTGGTGCTAATGGTCGGAAAGTCCTCGGTTTGCGGCGGGTGCAGCAAGGTGGCTGCGGCCGTCTCACGGGCCAGCAGTCCCTGAGTAGCCCAAGCGGCGATCTTCTCCGCCTCTGGCCGTCCCATCAAAGGCGCCCACGCGTCCACTTGGCCCCGGACCACCCGCGCCGCAGCCCGGGTGGCTAGTAGGCGAACGCGGGCCTCGGAGGCTTTGTCGTCCTCTTCTTCTTGCTCGTTGGACAGCTTTAGGGCCCGGATTAAGGTGGGTAGCGTGATGCCCTGCAGCAGCAGCGTGCAAATGGCCACCATGTACGCGGCCAACTGGACTGTGGCCCGGTCGGGGATGGCGGGTATGGCCGCGGCTGCGGCCAGCGTGACCACACCGCGCATACCGGCCCAGGAGGTCACCAGCATCTCGCGCCAGTTCATATGCGGTTCGCGTTTGCGTTTACCTGGCCAAATCCCCAGGTGAGGAACCAATTCGGTGACGTAAATGTAGAGCGGTCTGATCCCAAGTGCCACCAACAGCACCACACCGGACAACACAAAAGCATCACTGAGGCGCTGGCCGGGCGCCTGGGACACGTCGACTATGACCCAGCGCAACTGCAAACCAATCAGCGCAAAAGTAAACGATTCCAGCAGCAGGTCAATCGAGGCCCAAATCGGTTCCTCGTGCAGCCGAGTGGAAACCGTGGTGCGCGGACCAGACTGACCAATCACAAAACCGGCCGCTACCACCGCCAGCACGCCCGAACCCTGGTACTCCTCAGCCACCCAATAGGCCACGAACGGCAGCATCAGACCAATCACGGTGTCAACCGTTGGGTCGCGTAGCACCGAGCGGCCCATTTGGGCGAGGTAGGCCAGGGCCAAGCCGATGGCCACCCCCACCACGGTGGCCAAAGTGAACACCACCACACCATTACCCAGCGACCCCATGGCCGTGGTGGTCAGCGCGGCTACGGCCAACCGGTACAACGTCAGCGAAGTGGCGTCGTTGATTAGGGATTCGCCCCCCAAAAGCGTCATCACCCGGCGGGGTAACCCAAGGCGACGTCCCACGGCGGCGGCCGCGACGGCATCGGGCGGCGCCACCACGGCGCCCAGCAACAAGGCGGCGGGCAATGACAAGACCGGATCGACCGCGTGGGCGGCCAAGCCAACCGCCAATGTGGTCACAATCACCAAACCGACCCCAAGGCGGACAATGGGGCGGATGGCGTCCCGGAAGTCCTGGTAAGAGCTAGACAGCGCGGCCGAATACAGTAGCGGTGGCAGTACCACGCCCAGAATCAGCTCCGGGGCCACGTCAATTTGTTGCAGGCCTGGTAGGAACGAGGCCGCCAACGCCACCGCCAGCACCACCAGGGGGGCGTTGAGTCGGCGCTGCCGGGCTAGGGCCGTGACCAGGACCGCCACCAGCACCACCAGCACAACCTGGAACTGGTTCACGGTGGCACCGCCCTCCTAGCGAGTGGTGGTCAGGGGTTGGACGGGTCTAGCTACTCCTCGGGTATGACTAAGTCCCCAAGGTCCAGCTCAATTTCGGGTGAGCCCGTGTCAGCTGCCATCTCGGCGGCCCATGGTAAGGGTTTGACCAGCGCCACTACATCAATCACCACGGCGCTGGCCGGGTAGGCCTGTTCTTTGGCCGGCAGGCTCACCAGAATCCGCGAGCCGACGGGCACTCCCACCAGCGCGGCGAACGCGGTGATCTGCTCTAACGTGTCTTCCGGCACTAGCACTGCGATTGGGCCTGAGCCGACCTGCCAGGTGGAGCCAGCGTCGGCGCCGGTCCATTCGACCGCGGCATAGTGGATCAGCACCGTGTCACCAACCGCGGCCTCAGGCCCGCTGCCAGTGGCAATGATCTGGACCGTGAACTGTTCCGGAGTAGCCGTTCCGCCAGGCACGTTGACAGTGGCCTCCTGGCCGAGCTGACCGTTGATGACCGGTCCGGTGACTTCGCCGGTGGGCACGGCGTCGCTTTGGGCTTCGCTGGCCTGGGGCCATTTCTCCCGCAGATCCATCATCACCACGGTGTTGGAACCAGCCTCACCGCCCAGGGCAACGTTGAGGTCGCCCATGGCTGGCGGTACCACCGCCGCGACGCGGGAGCCCATCTGTTGTCCAACCACTATCCGTGACAGTACGCCCAGGGCCGCCTCGCTTTGCAGCGAGAAGACAAAGGGATCTGGGATCAGATAAGAGTTCACCGAGGTCAGAGATTCGATCTTGCCCCATTGCCAGGCGATCAGGCTCACCGACACAATGTCCTCGGCCTGGACCACGTCGCCGGTGCCCTCATCGCCTACCACCCAGACCTGCAAGGTGGCGGGTGGGTCAATGTACGGTGATGGTTCTGGTGTGGCAGTGGCCTCGGGATTGTCCTCTGGTGCCTCGGGGTTGTCCTCTGGCGCCTCGTCGGTTGGAGTTGGAGTGGGTGAGGTGGCGCCTTCCTTCAGCGGGAACGCGATCTGGGGAATCTGGTCGGTTTCACCTTCAATGGTGGGCAGCTCTTCCAGGCTGACCGTCAAGCCAGCCTTGTCGCCCAGGGGTGGGGCCGATGCCGTGGGCTCGGCTTGGTTGGTGCAGCCCGCCAGGGCTAGCAGCCCAACAAGCGCCGCCGCCGTCATCGCTTTAGAAATAGAACGCACGTTTCCTCCACTGCGCCGTTGATCCGCACCAATAATGCCGTACTTCGGCGGCCTTGCGCCATTTGCCGCACCAGGGGTGCGGCCAGAGACTGCCCACCTCCTAGCGGGTTCAGCCTGCCGAACGGCAGGGGCGCCCCTCGGCTAGACCGGAGCGCCACCCCTGCCACACCGCCCAATTAGAAGGCGGGTATCACCGCGCCATCGGTCCAGGTCTGCTCGATGAAGGTTCTCACCTCATTGGAGTGCAGCAGTTGGTCCAGCAGGATCAACTCAGGCCGTTCTTTGTCCGCGTTGCGCACCACCATCATGTTTGAATACGGGTTGCCCGCGCCGTCTTCCAGGAATAGCGCGTCCGTGGAGGGGCTCAAGCCAGCGTCAATGGCGTAGTTGCCGTTGATCACCACAAAGTCGAAGTCCGGGAGTGACTTAGGCAGCAGTTGGGCTTCGAGCTGGGTGAGCACGGCGTTGTACGGGTTGTCAGCCAGGTCGTCGATGGTTGGGTCGTTGGGGCTGGTGTCTTTCAAGGTGAACATGCCAGCGCTCTCCAGCAGCCGCAACCCGCGGGCCTGGTTGGATGGGTCGTTGGACACGCCGATCTTGGCATTCTCGGGTACCACCGTGAAGTCTTGATACTCCTCGGAGTAAATGCCGAGGGGCTCGATGTGAATGCCTTCGTAGGCGTAGAAGTCGTAACCGAACTCCGCCATTTGTGCCTGAAGATAGGGCACATGCTGGAAGTAGTTGGCGTCCAGTGAACCGTCGTCGAGCGCCTTGTTGGGTTGCACGTAGTCATTGAACTCGACAATCTCCAGCTTCAAGCCGGCTTCGGCCGCCAGGTTCTCAGAGACAAAGCGCAGTATCTCGCCGTGCGGAGTAGGGCTGGCGCCAACCTTGATTGTGGTGAGGTCTGCGGTGGGTTCGGCGGGCTTGTCGCTGCCACCGCAACCGGCCAGCGCCAGCGCGGCGACAGCCGCCACGATCAACGATGTCTGGATCTTCTTCATGGTGTGGGGTCTCTTTCTATGAGGTACTGCTGCGGGATGGATTGTAGGTGGTAACTGGGCTTAGTAGGGGTTTTGGTCAGCTATCTGGTGTGGTCGAGTTTGCGCACCACCCAATCACCGAGCAACTGGACCAGCCCAACCAGCACCACCACCACGACCACCACCATGACAAAGATGTCGCCTTGATTGCGGGTGTAGCCCACGTTGTAGATCAGGTCTCCCAAGCCACCGGCGCCAATGGTGCCGGTGATCATGGAATAGCCAATCAGCGTGATGTAGGTGACAGTGCCGGCGGCTACCAGGGTCGGGGCTGCCTCACGGGTGGCCACACCCCAAGCCACCCGCCAACGCGATGCGCCGGCCATCAGAGCCGCCTCGACCTTGCCCACTGAGACGCCGCGGAAGGCGTTTTCGGCTAGGCGGGCGTAGAAGGGAATGCAGCCGACCGCCAGTGGTGGAATGCCAGCTTGCCAGCCAATGATCGAGCCTGTCACGGCCCTGGTGAAACCAATCAGCAGCAGCATCAGGACTATGAACGGGATGGCCCGGCCTAGGTCAACGATTAGCGAAATGACTCGGTGGATCAGGCCCTGCGGGCGTAGGCCGACCGGTGAGGTGGCCCAGACAGCCAGGCCGATTGGCAGGCCCAGCAGCACACCAATTAGGCAAGAAAAGGTCACTTGGCCCAGGGTTTGCCACAGCGCCGGACCGATGCGCTGCCAGAAAATGACGTTGTCGAAGTAGGTGCCGGTGTCAATTGTGGCCAGCCAGGTCATGAGGCCTCCCCAGACGGCTTTGCCACATGTAAGCCCTCGGCTCTGAGCGCGGCTTCGACGCGCGGCAGAGCCTCGCGGTCAACCTCTAGTTGGAAGCGACCAACCCTGTCGCCGGCCAGAGTTTCCACAGTGCCGGTCTGGATGGCGGTGCCCTCACCCAGCTTGGTCAGCAGCCGCAGGACGTGGTCAATCGAGAAATCGGCCGAACTGAATGAGACCTCCAAGCCAGCCTTGGCCAAGCCAATGGGGGAGACCGCCAATGGGATCAGGTCACGCGCCAAGGTGGTGCCATACTGCTTGACCACTTCACCGATGGGCCCGCTCTGTGCCACCTTGCCCAAAGACAGTGAGGTGACGGCATCGCACACCTGGCGCACCACTGCCATTTCGTGGGTGATGATCAGCACGGTCAACCCCAGGTTCTGGTTGAGTCGCTTGATCAACTCCAGCACTTGGCGGGTGGTCTCCCAGTCCAAAGCCGAAGACGGTTCGTCGCACAGGAGTACCGAGGCGTCGGTGGCCAAGGCTCGCGCTATGCCAACCCGCTGGCGCTGTCCACCAGACAATTGGGCTGGGTAGGCTTTGGCCCGTTCAGCCAAACCCACCATCTTGAGTAGTTCCATCGCCCGATTCTTGGCAACTTGTCGGGGGGTGCCCACCACCCGCAGCGGATAGGACACGTTGCCCAGGGCGGTGCGCGAGTCGAACAGATTGTCATGCTGGAACACCATGCCGATTGAGCGCCGACGTGCCCGCAAAGCCGCGCCACTCAGCCCGGTGATGATCTGGCCGTCAATGGCCACCGTGCCACTGGTGGGTTGTTCCAGACCGGTCAGGCAGCGGATCAGGGTGGATTTGCCGGCCCCCGAAGGCCCAACAATGCCATGGATTTGGCCGCTGGGAACGGTCAGGTCAATGCCATCTAGAGCTGTTACCTGGCCGGACGGTGTCACAAAGACCTTGGTTAGCGCCGATAGTTCAATCAAATCTCAACCTCGCTCGGGGCTTTGTCTTGGGGAAAAATGCTTGGCGCGACGCGGCTGGGCGGCCAAAGAAAAATTCGCTGAGAGCGGAATAATGCCAGCCGCGCTAGCACATTCGAAGGGGCCGTCGCCCGGGCTGAGTGGCCGCTGTATGCGGCTGGGAGCTAGGGCTCCTGACACGGTGTTTTGACGGCGACACCCCACCATTGAACCACACTTGGATGGCCTGTCCTGGAAGTGGTGGCAGCCCATTGATCTGGTGTCCTAGGTCACATTTCACCGTTTTGGCGTAAGGAAGGGCCTAGAGGGGTCTCACAATCAGTGTAGTAACCACCGATATGATCGTTTGCAGGTCAACGGGAGTACCACGGGACAAGCCCGCTTGACTCAGCGGCAAATTTGATCATGAGGTCGGTTAGGTCATTACGCTGCAACCTGGGGAGGTATTGGGAAGGACAGATTGAAACATGCGCGTCCTATTGTGCGTGGCGTCTAAACACGGCGCCACTCTTGGGATTGGGCACGCGATAGCCCGCCGACTTGGTGAGCATGACTTAGAACCCCAGGTGCGCCTCCCCGCTACCGTGACCTCCCTTGATGGTTATGAGGCTGTTGTGTTGGGTTCTGCTCTTTATGCCAATCGGATGATGCCTTCGTTGACGGCCTTCGCTCTGCGGTGGGCCGAGACTATGGCGCAGCTGCCGACCTATTTGTTCAACTCCGGACCACTGGACATGGGGCCAGTGGGCGATCTACCACTACCAAAGGATTCGCGTGATCTGGCGGCACAGCTCGGGGTCAGAGACTCTCAGCTATTCGCCGGACGCGTCATTCCCAGCGAACTGCGTGCCACCGAGCGAACCGTCCTTAGGATGATTGGCGCTCGAGCCGGGGACTACCGAGACTTTGACGAGATTGACCGGTGGGCTGATTCGATCGCCCGTGACCTGGTCTCCGTCCCGGTGAGGTAAACCAGACCATACCGAGTGCCAGCCCAGAGCTGGGGGTTGGCCGATGCCGACTCCCGGGCTGGACTGGGGGCGCGCGGCACACCCCGGCGAAAGGCACTAGCCGGTTTCGGCCGCAGGTCGCGTGGGTGTGGCGAAACTGCCGTTGCCCTCGCCGCATCCGCAGCCAGGCGCGCTAGGGTTTAGCGCGTGCCAACAAAGACTCTGCAACACTCCAGGCAGTTGATGATCGGTGTGGTGGTGATCGCGGCCACGCTGGGTTTAGTGGCTTGCGGCGGTGGGCAGTCTCCAGGCAGCACTGGGGCAGCTACGCCATCGACACCACCTGTGACCAGTGATCCCACCACGGGTGGCGACCAAGCCGGCCAACTCGATGAGGTCTCATGGCGCGGCGAGTGCGGCAGTGAGCAGGTTGAGCTTGAATTCCCCACGCCGTTCATCATCACCGACAACGCCTGGCGGATGGTTGAGCCAGGCACCGGAGAGGTGATCGAACCAGGCACCCGGGTGGCGGCTCAAGTGGTGGCCTACCACGCTGGCAGTGGCGAAGTCGAGTTTTCTTCCGTCCAGGCGGGCAAACCGGAAACCATCCCGATAGCTGGCGAGGATCAAGCCGCGGCTGACGATCCGATTTACCAAGCCCTGGTGGGCCAGAAGGTGGGGACCTGTGTGATAATGACGCTGACCAGGACTGACGCCGACGGCGAGATTGACCCCAACGGAGGCATGGTGGTGGCCATGACGGTGACCGGCATTGTCACCGTTCTGGAACGAGCCACCGGGGAAACGGTGGCGCAAACCGATGAATCCCTCCCCAAGGTGTCCTTGGCGGCTGACGGCCAACCTTCGATAGAACTGCCACCGTCAAGTGACCCGCCGAAGAACTTGGTGGTGCAAGAACTGATCAAGGGCACCGGACCGGCCGTCGAACTAGACCAAGAGATCACGGTGCACTACTCCGGTTGGTTGTGGTCAGATGGCACACAGTTCGATTCGAGCTGGGAGAGGGGTAGCCCCGCCACCTTCGAGCTGTCCGTGGGCCAGCTGATCGAAGGTTGGACCACAGGTTTGGTGGGGCAGACCAAAGGCTCGCAGGTCTTGCTGGTGGTGCCGCCGGAGATGGGCTACGGCAGTACCGACCGCGGTACCATTCCGCCCGATTCAACCCTGATCTTTGTGATTGACATTCTGGGCGCGCAGTAGGACCGGCGGTGAACCGGGACTGAGTGAATCAGCTGCTTAGGGCGCGTCTGCTAGGCGCTCGGTGAGGGCCTCGACCTGTTCGCGGAGCACCTCCACCACCATGGTGGCTCCAGCCTGTTCAATGGTGGGCCCCACCAGTGGGACCATCGCGAAAATGTCGCCATCGATGGACAACTCGCAGCCATCTGCGGTGGGGGTCAACTGGACGGTGCCTTCCAACTGGACTGGTGCTCCCACTATTTCCCCTGCCATGGTGGCACTGCGGGCACCATCTGGCGCGGCGGGCTGCCACACCAGGGCCTGACGTAACTCAAGGTCACCGCCAGTGAAGACCCGCACGGAGGCAGGTAGGTCGTCGGCGGGGACAGGCCGGCGCAGGGACAAAGTGAAGCCGCCGTCGGGCGCGTGGCGCACCGAGGCCTGTGCTGACTCAGCGCCACCGGCTGTCTCTTCAGCAAACTGAGGGTCGGCCAATAAAGCGGCAACCCTGGTGGCGCTGGCTGGGATTTTGTAACTGGCTGCCACTTGCATGCTCATAAGGGTAGAGGACTCCGAGCATCAGTAACCAAACTGGTCGCCATCAATCCACCTCTAGCGGCTGACTGACTGGTGAGATCCCCTGTTTGGGCCGCGCCTTGACGGCAGGTGGTTTGATGGCGATCGGGGCACCCGGTAGACCAGAAGGAATCGTGGCGGGTGCCAACACCGCCTAAGCTGGCGGGGTGACCACCTTGAGTTCAGTCCTGCGGGAACACGCGGAACTGTCTCCAACCGAGGAAAGCTGGCTGCGGCGCCTCAGTGCCGAATGGCAAATCGTGGCCGATCTAGCCTTCGCCGATCTGGTGCTATGGATCCCAAGAGCGACCGGTGGGTTTGTCGCAGGGGCGCTGTGCCGGCCGCAAACCGGTTCCACCATGCACTACGAAGAAGTGGTTGGGCTCGAGGCTAGTCCGGTCAAGGCCAAGGATCTTGAAGACGCCTTGAGCCTAGGAATCATCCAGCGGCACCACGAACCGCGCTGGAATGGCGCCTATGGGGTTAGGGAAGAGATTGTGCCGGTGGGCTTCGAGGGGCGGTCCATCGCCGTAGTGACCTCTCAAGGCAATCTTGGGGCAGTGCGTACCCCCAGTCGGCTGGAAATCAACTACGTCGAGGTGGCAGAAGAGCTAATTGGCATGATTGCCCGCGGTGAGTTCCCCGCAACCTCTTCGCCCAGTGGCTCGACGCGCCATGTGCCGCGGGTGGGAGACGGTATGGTGCGCTTAGGTATCGATGGCCAGGTGCTGTACGCCAGCCCCAACGCCTTGTCGGTCTTTCACGCCATGGGGATAGTGACCGACCTGCAAGGCACCATCTTGGTAGAGGTGCTGACCGAGGCGCTGCGCGGTGAGGGGCACGTTGACGAGGCCCTGCCAGTAGTCGCCATGGGCCGGGCTCCTTGGAACACCGAGGTCGAATTCGGCGGTTCTTCCTTGTCGCTGCGCTCAGTGCCGTTGACCGACCGCGGCGAACGGACCGGGGCTGTGGTGTTGTGCCGCGACGTCACCGAACTACGGCGCTCCGAGATGGAGCTGATGACCAAAGATGCCACCATCCGGGAGATTCACCACCGGGTAAAAAACAACCTGCAAGCCGTCAGCGCGTTGCTGCGTTTGCAGCAGCGTCGCAGCGACAACCCTCTTGTCAACTCAGCTCTGGGCGAGGCTGTGCGGCGGGTTTCGACCATTGCCACGGTGCACGATGCGCTGTCCAGGTCGTTGTCGCAGCAGGTGGACTTCGACTCTGTTTTCGGCCGGACCTTGCGTCTAGCGGCCGACGCCGCCGCGGCTGGGATTGGTGTTCACACCGTGCTGCAGGGTTCGTTCGGAGACGTCAATGGCGACGATGCCACCATCTTGGCCATTGTGCTCACCGAGTTGGTGACCAACGCCGTTGAACACGGCTTAGCGCCGCGGGGTGGAGGCACCGTTTGGATTAGCGCCGAGCGGCGAGGCATGGAGTTGGAAGTGGTCATTGGCGACAATGGAGTGGGTTTGGGACCAGGTGGCGCGGCGGCGATGAAGGCCGGCTTGGGTACCCAAATAGTCAAGACGTACACCGAGGGTGAATTACGTGGTTCGATTGAATGGCTGCCGCGCCTTGGGGGCGGGACTGAAGCGGTTGTGCAGGCCAACCTCAGGAAATAGTGTGTCGAATAGAAAGTGAGCTACGACACATTTTGGTTTTGGTCTCAAGGGAATTCCGAATGGGGGGATCGGTGTTATTTGCAGCAGTTAGTTGGGCTTCATGCAGCCCGGCGGGCACGGGCCGTACGCCGACGCAGAGCGCGACGTTCGTCCTCTGACAACCCACCCCAAACGCCGTGATCCTGGTGCGTGCGCAGGGCCCACTGGAGGCACTCTGCTCCCACGTCACACTGGGCGCAAACGGCTTTGGCGGCTTCAATCTGTACTAGTGCTGGTCCGGTGTTCCCAATTGGAAAAAAGAGTTCCGGATCCTCGTCCAAACAAGCGGCTCCATGGCGCCAGTCCATTATTACTCCTCAGTTTCCTCCGCGACCTGTGAGGACCCTATAAGGGTTCTCTGGTATATGCACTGTCGCACAACGATAGAGTGTTTGACAAGGCTTCTTTCGTGTGATTTTCCTCACACTTATCTAAGGTGCAGGTGAATCAACCAGTGACTGCTTGGACTGAAGTAATTCGACCTGCCCGCGCCGCCACGCCGCGACCTGGCAAACGCTGTGTGGCTAGGGCAGACGGCAGGCTGAGACCCACCGCCGCGCCGGCTCCCGGGCCACGCGGCCACAGCACCAAAGCCTGTGATGCACCCTGAAACAGGCTGGCTGGCCCGTGAAAGGCCGGGCTGGGAGTGGCAGTCAGAGCCGCTATCATTTGGCCTTGCCGTGGTAACACTCCCGGGCCATTTGGGACTTGCTCCAGATTGTCCAAGACCACAAATGCCCCGCGGCTTAGAGCCTGCGCAATGCCGGGCCACGGGTCACCCGGTAAGTCGGCGTACACCTCGAGACCTGCCGCCCTAGCCTGGCCAGCCAAAGCTGTCAAAACCGAGCTGCGCCCGGATCCAGGGGGTCCCACCACTGCGATCAATTGACCCGGAGCCAGATCTAGCGCCACCGGCAGCCCTAACCGGCCACCAAGACCCCACCACAGCCGGTCCGGGCTGGGAGGCGGTAAATCGGTCGAATCCACCCGGCTTGGTATGGGCACCACCCTCGGTGGTGGGCGCAATGGCGGAGGTGTCCAATCGAAGGACTGCCAGGTGGGTTGGTCCACCAAGGCAACCTGCGCAGAACAATTGATACCTGGCCGGGAGTAGACCACCTGCCCGGGCCGGGAGCGGCCTCCGGCAAGTTGCCTGACCAGACCCAAGGCCAGGTCGTCAGCCGGATCCATGGTGGGCAAGATCAGGCGCTGGGGGAAGTGGGTCAGATAACGCCCTGGCCTAGCCGATGCGGTGATCACCACCCACCAGTCCGGCCCTAGTCCCACCAGAAGGTCCAAGACTGGCCGGTCTTGGTTCGGCAGGATCAATTCGGCCAGCGGTTCGGCGTTGTCAATCACCACTACTTTGGGTCCAGGACTGGTCTCAGATTGCACCGATTCGAACCAGGCAACCAGGTCGCCCGCAGTGGGTTCGACCAGAGTGCCCAACCAGGCACTTTGCCGCAACGGCCCGAAGATGGCCGGCTCCTTGGTCACCACATGGGTGGGCCAACCCGCCGCTAGGGCAGCCGCAGCCACCGTCAAGGCAGATGTGGTGCGGCCCGATCGGGGCGCCCCCAACACCGCCAGGTGTCCGTGGTCAGGGCTAACCACCAGCGCACCCAAGCGTTGTTCGTCTGGCAGATCAGCCAGGCCCACAGCCACGCCACCTCGACTGGACGGTTCGCTGGCCAGCGCAGGTGGCCAGTCGGCCAACTCGGCTAAGCCAACCGCGGCCGGCAATGGTGGGGCCCAGGGAGCTTCCACCTTGGGTTGGCCGCTGCGCTTTGCTGCCGCCGCCAAGGCTGCCACCACACTGTTGGCCCCCGTCGAGGTGGGGGCTGGCGGTGCCTCCCAGTTGTCCGGCCAGGTGACCACCTTGGGTGGCCGGGGTCCGCCATCGCCAACCAGGGCCGCTTGGAAGCGGGTGGGTTCACGTCCGGCGCTAGCCATCACCGCGCTGCCTGGGGCCCCCGGGTCCAGCTTCATGGCTGAGGTGTCACCCAGCATGTCAATTGAGTCTGTCTCCGTGGCCACCCGAAAGCAGACGCGCAATGGCAAGTTGGCCCTCAGTTGCGCGCTAACAGCACCGGCCGGCCGCTGGGTGGCCAGCACCAGAAACATCTCCAGTGACCGACCCTGGGCAGCCAGGCGTTCCAGGGCGGCCCCGGCAGTGGGCACGCCGTCTAGCAGGGTGCGGAATTCGTCTACCACCACCATGAGGCGTGGTGGGCGCACGTCAACCGGCAGATCGGTCAGTTTGGCCTGGCCGTGCTGCTGGATCAGCCGCTCGCGACGGCGCAGCTCAGCCTCCAAGCTAGCCAGCGTTCTGCTGGAGGCCACCGGATCCAGGTCGGTGACCACGCCGGCCAGGTGGGGCAAGCCGCTCAGATCGGCAAAGCTGGCCCCACCCTTGTGGTCAATCCCCACAATCGCCAGGCGGCTAGGGCTCATGGCGGCTGCCGCCCCTAAGATCACCGTGCGCAAGAATTCCGACTTACCCGATCCAGTCGCCCCGGCCACCACCATGTGTGGGCCTGACTGCACCAAATCAAGATCCAATTGGTCGCCGCCCGGCAACCGCCCTACCGGGAAGACTGGCTGATCAAGCGCCCAGCGGTCGCGCAGTTGATGGTACTCAACCGGTATGGCTAGGTTTGGCGCCGCCGGTGGCGGCTGGCGAGCAGCCATCGCCCGGCTCCGCTGGAGCGCCACCCGTTGCGACCAGCCCACCATCAGGAACGGTGGGGCGCCATCGACCCGCACGGCCAGCAAACCCAGCCCCGCCGGCTTGACAACGACATAACTTGGCTGACCTTCACCCTGACCCGCTCGCCAGGTGAGGTGGCTGTCGGTTTGGGCGATGACGGTCACTTGGTTAGGCGCTCTGGCTTGCCCCTGGCAAAACCTGGCCCAAGCCCAGTCCGGTTCTGTGGGAGTGCTCAGACCAGCCAGACCCGCCGCCCAGGCTCGGCTAGCCGCCAAAGCGGCGGCCTTTGGGCCATGCAGATCGAAGTGGTCACTCGGAGCCACTAGCGAGGTGCCCGCCAAACCCTGAACCTGGTCCACCCAGTTGGGGCGCTCGCCGCCCCGCCGGACCAGGCTGGTGGCGAGCGCACTCAGTGCGCCGGCCAATGGCATGGCGGCCCACATGAGGTTCCTGGTCAGAGCCCACATCACCCCACCCATGGCTACCGCCACCACCACGGGCGTGAGCAACGCGACCAAACGGCGAGGTGGCGTGGCTTGGTTGGTTAGTTCCGGCTGAGCGCCAAGCGGCCGGTCCAACACCCAGGTTTGGCTGCCGGTGCGGATCAGTGTGCCGCGACGCGTGACCCTGGCGCGGCGACCCAGGCGCCGCCAGCGAACCTTGAGCCGACCCCGGCGCCCCACCACCTGCCCGGTCCAAAGTGGCCCTGGTGTGCGCCGGCGCAAGCGCAGGCCAGCCTTGGCCAGCGCGAACTGGGCTGGTGTCTGGCGGGTGCCAGTCAGGTTGCGGTCAACACTGCCAGACCAGGGTCGGATGGCCAGGCCCGCGATGGGACCACCTAGTGCCACCAGGCGCCAGTTGCCTGGTGCCGGCCTTTGGTCAGGCTGTGGCGTGGTGGCTAGCTCGCAGCCGGGTAGCACCGGGGCTTGACCAATCACCTGATCGTCTCCCACAGGGGTGGCTCCAACGAACCAGCGGTGCTCGGCGGCTTCGGGCATGAGCTGGCCAATCACCTGACCCCAGGTGGTGCCCGGTTCGGCCCAGAGGTCCATCTGACCCGCTTTGGGCGCCCGCAACGAAAACCGCACGGCCACGCATTGTCCAAGGTGGTCAGCAATAGGCGCGAACCGGGTTGTGGATGACGCATTATCGGCGCTCCGTTGGCATGGGCTTCAGTTCGAAAGCGATCACCGTAGGATGGTGCGTCATGGCCGGTGAAGACTTCTGGGGTGAGCTGCGTGCCCTGCGCCAGGTTTTCGATTCGATCTGGCAGGTCAGCGACACGGCTGGCCTAACAGCCCAAATCGCCGAGCTAGAGGCCGAAGCCGCTACCCCGGGGCTCTGGGATGACCCAGACAACGCCCAAGCCGTCACGTCGCGCCTATCTCTGGCCCAGTCCACCTTGGACAAGCTGACCCAGATGCGAAACCGGATCGATGACCTGGCAGTCCTAGCCGAGTTGGCTGACGAGTCCGACGACCAAGCCAGCCGCGAAGAAGCCAAAGCCGAGTTGGCCGCCCTCAAGCCCGACCTAGCGGACATGGAAATCCGCACGCTCATGAACGGTCCCTATGATGCGCGCGACGCGGTAGTCACCATCCGTTCCGGCGCCGGGGGAGTAGACGCCGCCGATTGGGCGGAGATGCTACTAAGGATGTATCTGCGCTGGGCCGAGCGTCACACCTATCCAGCCAAGGTGTTGGACACCTCATACGCGGAGGAAGCTGGACTGAAATCGGCCACCTTCGAGGTCAACGCACCCTACGCCTACGGCCGTCTGGCGGTGGAGGGTGGCACCCACCGGTTGGTGCGCATCAGCCCCTTTGACAACCAAGGCCGGCGGCACACTTCCTTCGCCGCTGTCGAAGTGATCCCACTGACCGAGGCCACCGACCACATCGACATTCCCGAATCCGAAATCAAAGTCGATGTCTTCCGGTCTTCTGGGCCGGGCGGACAGAGTGTCAACACCACCGATTCGGCCGTGCGCATGACCCACTTACCCACCGGCATTGTGGTTTCAATGCAAAATGAAAAGTCGCAGATTCAAAACCGGGCCGCCGCCTTACGTGTACTCCAAGCCAGGCTGCTGGTAATGCGCCGGGCTGAGGAAGACGCAAAAAGGCGCGAACTGGCCGGTGACATCAAGGCCTCCTGGGGGGATCAGATGCGCTCCTATGTGCTGCATCCATACCAAATGGTGAAGGATCTTCGAACCGAGTACGAGGTGTCTAATCCATCGGCGGTGTTCGATGGCGAGATTGACCAGTTCATTGACGCTGGGATCCGGTGGCGGCGCCAGCAAAACAAAGCGTAGAAGGCGGCGGTAATTCCGCCTCAAGCTGACCGTTTTGCGCTCGGCTCGGCGTGTCACTACCCTGGCCAGGCCGCCAGCGTGCTTAGCCTGGAGGGTGGCCTAGCAGGTCGCAGCCCCATGGGGGACCGCAGGACTATTTGGACTAAATGTGATCAAATTCGACGACGTGACCAAGATCTACAAACGGAAGGCTAAACCAGCCCTTGACCGGGTTAGTTTGGAGATTCCACGCTCCCAGTTCTGTTTCTTGGTGGGGGCATCTGGTTCAGGTAAGTCGACCCTGCTGGCCATCATTCTGCGCGAGGAACGAGTCACTTCGGGACACGCCTACGTCCTGGGCCAGGACGTGGCCATCATGCCGCAACGGCGCATTGCCCGTTTTAGACGTCAAATTGGGGCTGTCTTCCAGGATTTCCGGTTACTCGAATCCAAAACTGTCTTCGATAACGTGGCCTTTGCCATGCAGGTGCTAGGGCGGCCGCGCCACGCCATCGCCCGCACAGTGCCAGACGTGTTGGACCTAGTGGGCCTGGCGGGCAAAGAAAAACGGCTGCCACACGAGCTGTCGGGTGGCGAACAACAACGGGTGGCCATTGCCAGGGCTGTGGTCAACCGGCCGCAGATCCTGCTGGCCGACGAGCCAACCGGCAACCTGGATCCCAGGACTTCAGAAGGGATCATGGCGGTGCTGGAGCGGGTCAACCAGACGGGCACCACGGTGGTCATGGCCACCCACGACGTGGGCCTGGTGGACCAAGCCCAGTACCGGGTGGTGGAGTTGCACGAGGGCCAGGTGGTGCGCGATGAGGCTTCGGGCAACTATGGGGGCGGGCTATGAGGCTGTGGTACGTCCTTGGCGAAATCTTCCAGGGCTTTAGGCGCAACGTCTCGATGATTGCCGCCGTCATTTTGGTTACCTTTGTCTCGTTGAGCGCCGTGGGTGCCTCCCTGATGCTGCAACAGCAGGTCAGCCGGATTAAGGGCGATTGGTATGACAAAGTCGAAGTCGCCATCTGGTTGTGCCCAGAGGATGAAGTCGAAGAGGTCAACTGCCTAGGTGGGGCCGTCACCCCAGACCAGGAGGCGGCGGTTCGGGCCAAGCTGGAGTCACCCGAACTGGCCGACTACGTTCAAGAGGTCTATTTCCAAACCAAGGAAGAGGTTTTCGCCGAGTTCCAGGACCGCTTTGGCGACACCTCCTTGGCCAACCAAGTGACGCAGTCAATGTTCCCGCCCATCTTCCAGGTCAAACTAGCTAATCCAGATGAATACGCGGTGGTGGTCGACGCGGTCAGCGCCATGCCCGGAGTCATGGGCACCTACGACCAGTCCAATTTGTTCGACAAGCTGTTCAGCGTGCTAGGTAAAATCCGTACTGCGGCATTAGGGGTGGCGTTGGTCCTTGGCCTGGCCGCAGTGTTGCTGATCAGCACCACAATTCGGCTATCGGCGCTGTCCAGGCAACGCGAAACTGGGTTCATGCGCCTGGTGGGCGCTTCGAATTGGTTCATTCAGTTGCCCTTCATGCTTGAAGGTGCGGTGGCGGCGCTGTTGGGCTCGATCTTGGCCGTCGGTACGCTTTGGGGGGTAAGCCGTTTCTGGCTGGCAGAGTGGGTCGCCACCAATTTCCCGTGGGTACCTGCTGTGAGAGCCAGCGACGTATTCTCAGTCGCTCCGTGGTTGGTTTTGGCGGCGGTGGCATTGGGAGCCCTCAGTTCTGCGTTAACCCTAAGACGCTTCACTCGGGTCTAGGTGAGAGGAACAGCCGATGCGCCTTCTGGCATCAAGGTCTGGCCGGTTTGGTCTGGCCGGTGTGATGCTGTTGGCTGCCCTTTTTGCCGGTATGGGCCCGGCTGCCACAGCGGCTGATTCGCGCGACGAGATTGAACAAAAGCGGGCCGCCAACCAAGCAGAGCTACAACAGCTGCAAGCCGAACTGGAAGGTACTTCGGCTGAACTGACCCAGGCCTATCTTGACCTCCAAGCCGCCACCAAGGAAGTGCCTTTGGCCCAGGCCACCATGGAGGCGGCCCAGCAGGACTACGCCACCGCTCAGCAAGAGTATGCCGAAGTGTCCGACAAGCTGGCGGCCGCTGAATTGAGCCGTGACAGGGTGGCCCAGGAGCTAGCAGACAACCAGAACGCCGTGGCCAACGCACGGCGTGCGCTGGGCCAGATGGCCCGAGCCGTGATGGCCTCCGACCAGGCAACCACCAACGATTTGCTGTTGCTGCTGGGCGCCAGCGACATCAAAGACGCGGCTCAGGCCCAGATGACGGCTCAGGCGTTTAGCGCCACTCGCGAAGCGGCCTTGACCAAGGCACAGCAATCAGCTGGGGAAAACACGAACCACCAAGCCCGCCTTGAGGCCGTGACGGATGAGATCACCGATCTGAAGGCCCAAGCCGAAGCCGCCATGCAGAAGGCCGAGGCCGCCAAGGTTGAGGCGGAAGAAGCAAAAGCCCAGCTAGACGCCCTCGTTGCCTCGCTAGAGACGTTGACCACAGACCTCGAAGCCCGCCAGGCCGAAGAGACAGAGCGGCAAGCCGAGTTGGTGGCCCAGCAGAAGGTCTACGACGACGAATTGGCCCGGATAGTGGCCGCGGAAATGGCCAACGCCGCTGACCAGGGTGGTCCAGGCCCACCACCCGGCTCCGGTTTCTTCGGTTGGCCCACCAGCACCACGGGGGTCTCGTCTTACTTTGGCGTCAGGACCCACCCCATCTCTGGTGACCAACGGCATCATGCCGGCGTGGATTTCGCCCTGGGTTGTGGTTCATCCATCTACGCATCTGCCGACGGCACCGTGGTCCAAGCCGGTTGGGCCGGTGGGTACGGCTACCGGACGGTGGTCTCACACGGTTCGGTGATGGGCGCCAACATGATGTCCACCTACAACCACCAGCCAGACACCAGGGTGTCGGTGGGGCAGGCCGTGTCAAAGGGCAGTGTGATCGGTGTGGTCGGCACCACTGGGGCTTCCACCGGGTGTCACCTGCACTTTGAGATCCTCAAGAACGGTCAGCCGGTCGACCCGTTGCCCTATCTCCGTTAGACACTTCGAGCCTGGCGGCTCCAGCCGGCTTGACGACTGTGGGACTAGTCAGCGGCGTCTTGGGAGCGCTTGGGGTGTTTGACCAGAGCCTGCGCCACGTCAGGCACATAGTGATTATCTAGATCCCGCGGTGGCCGGTAGAACTCTTGACGGGCGGGGCGCGGCGGGATAGCCAAAGGCTGTGGTTCCAGGTGCGTGTAAGGCACGGTCGACAATAAGTGGGCTATCACATTGATGCGGGATCGTTTCTTGTCTTCGGACTCGACGGTGAACCACGGGGATTCGGGGGTGTCGGTGGCCCACATCATGTCGTCTTTGGCCCGGGAGTACTCCTCCCAACGCAAGATGGCCTGCATGTCGACGTCTGACAGCTTCCAGCGGCGCATTGGGTCTTTGAACCGGGCGTGGAAGCGTCTTTCTTGTTCCACGTCGCTGACCGAGAACCAGTACTTGCGCAGCATGATCCCGTCTTGGATCAGCAAGGCCTCGAACGCCGGGACTTGGCGCAAGAACTGCTTGTATTGCTCTTTGGTGGCGTAGCCCATCACCCTCTCGACCCCAGCCCGGTTGTACCAGGACCGGTCAAACAGCACAATCTCGCCGGAAGTAGGCAAGTGCTCAACGTAACGTTGGAAGTACCACTGACCCTTTTCCCGCTCGGTTGGCTTGGGTAGGGCGACCACCCGGCAGAAGCGCGGGTTGAGGTACTGGGTGAGCCGGGCGATGGCGCTGCCCTTACCGGCGGCATCGCGCCCCTCGAAGATCACCACCAGGCGTTTCGACTCTTGCCTGATCCACTCTTGCATGTTGACTAGCTCGCCCTGCAACCGCAGCAATTCTTGGTCGTACGCACGGCGCGACAACTTAGCAAGTGGATCGATGCTCATAGCGCCATCCAACCATGAAGGCGGCCCGTTGAGTCCGTTGCTTGGCGTCAGATGGTGCCAGGCTCACAGCTGGCGATGCCGCATGGCCTTTTGCGCTTCCATGTCGTCTTGGCGTTGGCGCAGGGTTTGTCGCTTGTCCCACTCTCTCTTGCCCCGGCCAACGGCGATGGCGACCTTGGCCCGGCCGTCCTTGAAATACAGCCGCAGGGGCACCACGGTGACGCCCTTTTCCTTGGATCGTTGCTCCAGCCGTCGCAGTTGATCCTTGTGGAGCAGCAGCTTGCGGCGCCGGCGCGGTGTGTGATTGGTCCACGAACCAGAGAGGTATTCGGGGATATGGACGCCTTCTAGCCAGGCTTCGCCGTGGTCCAGGCTGACCCAGCCGTCGGCAATCGAGGCCCGGCCCATGCGAAGGGCCTTAACCTCGGTCCCCATCAGCACTAGGCCGGCCTCCAACTCGGACTCCAGATGGTATTCGTGGCGGGCTTTGCGGTTGACGGCAATGGCCCGCCCCTCGAAATTACTGGCCCGATTCATTCGACACATGCTAGCCGACCTGCGCCTAGCGGTCGGTTCAGCGTATCTGCAGGTAGTGCCCTAGGCTTGACGCGATGAATGACGAGGCAAGCGGCGGCCGCGAAGAACCGGACGCCGGGCAGCAACCACCCGATGGCCCAAGGCGCCGCCAGAGCGGTGGTCAGAGGCGTGGCGGTTGGCCCTCCAAGGGTCAGAGGCGTGGTGGTTGGTCGAACAAGCGTGAGGGTGGGTTCGAGCCTAGGCGATCGGGAGACAGTGGGGATTGGCGGAGGGACCGCA
>Ga0123356_10001738_pt1 | contig 23739 bp, 19 predicted proteins | sample TergutEmb28metaG_2_FD_92546 | JGI IMG/M metagenome (GOLD analysis project Ga0123356, IMG submission 92546) | Embiratermes neotenicus P3 segment gut microbial communities from Petit-Saut dam, French Guiana - Emb289 P3 | ecosystem: Host-associated > Arthropoda: Insects > Digestive system > Gut ...
ACTTTTTAAACGCCGGGGATAAGTCGTAGGGCACGTCTTGGCGCAATTCTTTGACAAACAGGGCGCGGATGTAACCCTTGGAGGCGTCGGTGGAGTGGACAAAAAATTGCTTGCCGTAGTAATAGCGTGCCAGCCGGTAGTATTTGGTATTGGTGTGAAGCGTTATGGCCGTAAAATTAGCCGCCTCGCAATCGGAGACGACGCGCGCCAATAAATCCGAGCCGATGCCGAGGTTGTTAATTTCCGGCTCCACCGCAAAACGGTAAATGTAGGCGACGGACGCGCTTAAACGGCAATAGCGTATCGCGCCCAAAATCTTGCCCTCTTCTTCGGCGACGTACACGGTGTGGTGCATGATGTCGTCTAAGATGTCGATATCCGTCTCGGTAAGCGCATGGACGGGCGCACCGGAATGCAGCTCCTCTTGGTAGAGCCGAAACGCTTGCTTGGTTAACAGGTTGACTTGCTTTGCGTCCGCTACGACGGCTTTACGAATGGTATACATGTATGGTTAGCCTCGCATTTGTAATCTCTTATCTGTTATCTTTTATCTCTCTCGGCCAGCGCCGTTTCAAAGTCCACGCCGTATTTTTTGTCGGCTGAGGCGGGCGTTGCTTTGATGGAGGCAACGACGAAATCTACGGCTGCTATAGACGCCTCAATCAAAGTTTTGCCGCCAACCAGCGCGGCAGTCAAAACGCTGCCGAAAATGTCGCCCGTGCCGTGATAACTGCCCTCAATGCGCGGGACAAAATAGGTTTCAACTTTCCCCTCGCCGGAGACGGCAACGCCCAAGCTTCCCTCTTCAAAAAAGACGCCCGTCAACACCACATTTTTGGCGCCCATCGCCTTAAGCTCTTTGATAAGTGCTTCGATAAAAGCAGGCTTATACGGCCCGTCGGTGTACTTTGTGTCGGTTAGCAGCATCGCCTCCGTCATATTGGGAACCAACACGTCGGCAAACGGCACGAGCTTTTTCATTTCCTCTACAAACGCCGCGTCGAAAATTTTATAAAGCACGCCGTCGTCCGCCATCACCGGGTCGATAACGGCCACCGTTTTTTCGGTTCGGTACGACTTTATCGCGTCTTTAACAATGTCGATTTGCCTGCCCGATGCCAAAAAACCGCTATAAACCGCGTCGAATTTTAGCCCGAGCGGCCGCCATGCCGCCAAAATCTTGCGCATCTCGTCGGTTAAATCCAAACAGGTAAACCCCGTAAACCCCCCCGTGTGGGTGGAGAGGAGCGCGGTGGGCAAGGAGGCACACGTGCAACCCATCGCGCTTATTATCGGCAGCGCGACGGTTAAAGAGCATCGCCCGACACAAGAAATGTCGTGAATGGCTAATACGTTTTTCATAAATTTACTCCTTTGTCGTAAATTTAAGATAAAAGATAAAAAATAAAAGACAAAAGAAAATGGATTCTTTATTTTTGTGCGCAATATGCTTTGACACAGCGCACAAATTGATCCGCAGTCTTTTATCTGTTATCTTTTATCTGTTATCTTACAACAGACAAGTACCTCTCCCCCGAATCGGGAAAAATGACGACGATTTGTTTGCCCTTGTTTTCTTTTTTTAGGGCAAGCGTTTTGGCGGCGCTTAAGGCGGCTCCGCTTGAAATACCTACAAAAACACCGTCGGTTTTAGCGAGCTCCAAAACGGCGGAAAAGCTGTCCGCGTCGGAAACGGCGATGACCTCGTCGATTACCGACCTATCCAAAATGTCCGGCACAAAGCCCGCGCCGATACCCATAATTCCGTGCGCGCCGGCCGCGCCGCCGGAGAGCACCGAGCTAGAAGCCGGCTCGACGGCAACGACGCGTACGGCGGGGGTTTTGGATTTAAGGAACTGCCCGACGCCGCTTATGGTGCCGCCCGTTCCGACACCCGCCACAAAAATATCGATTTTGCAGTCCGTGCCCGCCCAAATCTCGGGCCCGGTGGTATTAAAATGCACCGCCGGGTTAGCGGGATTAAAAAACTGATTGGGCATGTACGCGCCGGGAATGGATCGGAGTAGCTGCTCCGCTTTTTCAATCGCGCCGCGCATACCGGATGAACCGTCGGTTAAGACAAGCTCAGCTCCGTACGAGCGCAATAATTTTTGGCGTTCCACACTCATCGAGTCCGGCATGGTTAAAATCAGACGGTATCCAAAATACGCCGATAAAGCCGCTAGGCCGATTCCGGTATTGCCGCTAGTCGGCTCCACGATGACGCCGCCGGGTTTTAGCAATCCCCTCTTTTGCGCGTCCTCAACTAGGCCGAGCGCGACGCGGTCTTTAATGCTGCCCGCCGGGTTGAGGTATTCGAGCTTAGCCAAAATGTCCGCGCCGAGACGGTGTTCGCGCGCATAATTTTCAAGCTGTACAAGCGGCGTATTGCCGATTAATTCCGAAATTTTTGAGTATGATGACGGCATGACTGAGTGTATTGTATCGTGTTTTTTTGCGGTTGTCAACACATTCTTACTGCCGATGAAAAAACGGACAGGGCTTACGCATGAGAAAATCGTGGAAAATTGCTTGACAACTGTGAATATCGCAATTTTGCAGTTGTTTTTTCGTTAATTCACGTCTCATCGTCGTCTTGAGCGAGCCGCAGGCGAGTCGAAAGATCCCCACCACTTGAAAGCCGCGAATTCATATGGCGGAGATCCTTCGACTCTCTCCGTTCGCTCAGGACGACGGGGAAATTGAAGCCGTAAAAAGGCGCATTTCTAGGCGCAGTGCAAAGATTTACCGTATTTTCCGTGTGTTTTTCATGCGTAAGCCCTGAAAAACGGACGTGTTTCGGTTACCCAAAACACGTCCGCAATTTATCATTTATCATTTATCATTTATCATTTATCATTCCCCAAAGTCGTCATCGTCATCGTCGTCGTCCTCATCCTCGGGACGGTCTAAAAAGTCGTCCTCGTTCACCTCGTACTCAAAGTCGTCCGGCTCGGCATATTGTGCGGAGTAATCTTCCTCTTCTTCCTCTTCCTCTGCTCCTTCTTCCTCGTCAAAGCCCATATCCTCGGGTCTGATGCCGAGACCCTCCTCGGGCACCAACTCCTCTTCCTCGGGCTCGGGCTCAAAGTCCTCCCACTCTTCCTCGTCCTCCACCGGCTTTTTCTCGCGCTCTTTTTGGCACAAAAAGCAAACCGACTCGTCTTCACCCAAGTAATTCGTGTTGCAAACGGGACACAGCCGCTCCGTTTCCTCCTCCTCCGGAATTAAAATACTGGCGTCGATGAGGCCGACCTCCGCCTTGCAGACCGTGCAAAGCTTATCCTTTTTGAGGATATAGTTTAATTCGCAGCGCGGGCACTGAATGTATACCGGCTTTTCGTCTTTGGAGGACTCCTGCCTTTTGGATTCCAATGCACCCTTTTGCGTAAAAATCGCTTCCGCTTCGCTCTTACCCGCTTTTTTGGCAGCCTTTGCTTCCAATTTAGCGGCTTTTGCCTCAAGCTTCGCGGCTTTTTTATCCGGTTTTGCCATTTTTTTATCTTCTTTTTTCACTCTTGAACTCTCCGATGAATTGCAGTTTTTGAACGGGCAACATAAATATGCTTCTTATTTTTGACTTATTATATTCATATTCATCCGTTTTGTAAACTGTTTTTGCGAAGTTTTTAATAATTTTTTTTGGCTTTATCCCATCAAAAGAGTCATTACGGCTTTTTGCGCGTGGAGGCGGTTTTCAGCCTGCTCAAAAATGACGGAACGCGGGCTGTCAATGACCTCCTCCGTCACCTCCTCGCCGCGATGGCAAGGCAAACAGTGCATAAAAACCGCGGACGTTTTTGCCTTTGCCATTAATTCGGCATTGACCTGATAACGCGCGAGCTCTTTTTCTTTTTGCGGGTCAATCTCCTGGCCCATCGAGAAAAATACGTCCGTATACACCGCATCCGCGCCTTTGATGGCTGCTTCCGGGTTGTCGGTCACCCAAACATTCCCGCATTCTTGCGCTTTTTTCACGATTTCCGGGTTCGGCGCATGGGAGGCGGGAGAGCAAACTACCACCTCCATGCCCGTTTTGGCGCCCGCAATCATAAGCGAGTTTGCCACATTGTTGCCGTCGCCGAAAAACGCGAGCTTGACTCCCGAAAGTTTCCCGCAATATTCGTACACCGTTAAAATATCGGCGAGCGCCTGACAGGGATGAAAATCGTCCGTGAGGCCGTTGATAATCGGGATGGTGCCGCAATTAGCCAGCTCAACAACGTCGGATTGGGCAAAGGTACGGATCATGATGCCGTCGACGTTATAACGCTGCAGCACGCGCACGGTGTCCGAAATCGGCTCGCCGCGCCCGAGCTGGATGTCGGCACCCGACAAAAACATCGGGGTTCCGCCGAGTTGGCGGATGCCCTGCTCAAACGAGACGCGCGTGCGGGTGGAGGATTTTGTAAAAATCATCGCAAGCGTTTTGCCGGATAAATAGGGGTGCGGCTTCCCCTTTTTTAAGAGGCATTTAAGATTTTGAGCCAGTTTTAAAATCTCAAAAATCTCGCAGGGCTGGTAATCCAGCAAGGTTAGCAGGTGCTTATTATGAATTTTCCCTTTGGGGGTGTAATCGTTGATGTCCATAATGATGTGAACTCTCCAATTGATATTTGGGCTGACCGCCCTTCGTTTATCAATCAGCGAATAGCGAATAGTGAATAGTGAATAGCTACTGATGTATTTATGCCGCAACACAAACGTGTCCCGCAAAAATCGTCCAAAGCTATTCACTATTCGCTATTCGCTATTCGCTATTCGCTAAATATGCAGTTCCCCAAAGTCCGCGCCGTGCTTTTTGCCGACGTAGCTTGAGCAAAGGTTTTGCGAGCGGAAAATTTCGGACGCGAGCAAATTGATGGAAGTAACGTCCACGGCGTCAATCTCGGCGATTTTTGACCCAAGATTATACACCTCTCCCGCCACGGTTAAAAGCTTCCCATTCGCGCTCATGACGGATTGAACGTTTTCGCGGGCAAAAACCAGCGAGGATTTGAGCTGCGTTTTGGCGCGCGCAAGCTCATTTTGCGTAATGTCGCCTGATAAAACCTTTCGGATTTCGCACAATACGGCGTCCAACGTTTTTTGCGTGTTTTCGGGCGAAACGTTGATGGCAATGTTGAACGAGCCGTTATGCAAAAACGCGCTCGGTGCGCTGTATACGCTGTACGCGAGACCGAGCTGTTCGCGGATGGCCTGAAAAAGCCGCGAACTCATAGAACCGCCCAAAATGACGTTTAACACGTTTTGGGCGGCGGCCCTAGGGTCATTAAACGGCAGGCTATAAAATCCGAGGCCGATATTAGACTGCTCAAAATCCTTGATACGCTGACGGTGGCAGCGGGTTTTTGGGAGCTTTTGAACCCCCGGCAAATTGGAGGCTTGGGCGCAAATTTTAGGAAGAACGTGCCGCCTTACAAGCACATCCGCCTCGTCCGGCGTAATGTTCCCGGCAAACGAAATAACCGAATTTTCGGCGCAATAGAAGCTGTTTACAAAAATTTTGACGCTCGCTTGATTGAATTTTTTAACGTTTTTTGGGAGTCCGAGAATCGTTTGGCCGAGCGGGCTTTTGCCGTACAGAGCCTCGGCCAATAGGTCGTAGCAAATATCCTCGGGCGTATCCTCAACCATGTGCATCTCTTCTAAAATGACGTTACGTTCTTTATCCAGCTCCCGATTGTCAAATACCGAATCGAAAAAAAGGTGTGATAGCAGCTCAAAGCACGCCTCCGTATGCTCGTCGATGGATTTAACGTAATAGCAGGTGCATTCCTTGCCGGTAAAGGCGTTGACCAGCGCGCCGAAAGACTCGAAGCGGTCGGCAATATCAAAGGCGGAGAGCTTATCCGTGCCCTTAAACAACACGTGCTCGGTAAAATGCGACAGCCCGTTAGACGCTGCCGTCTCTTTTGAGCTGCCCATGTTGACCCAAATCCCGGCCGCGACGGATTTTAAACCCGGCACGGTGTCGGTAATGAGACGCAGACCGTTTTTGTAGGTAGTGAGGGTGGGCATAAATCGTCCTGTTAGTGCAGTAGTGCAGTAGTGCAGTAGTGCAGTAGTTTTTGATAGATTAGTGCGTTGACAAGCCGGAATACGATTCATCTCTCACTACTGCACTACTGCGCTGCTGCACTATTGCACTATAAGCCGATGACTTCGCTGACGGGCGTAATTTTTAGCCCCGCCGATTTGATAATCCGGATAATCTCGGGCAAGGCGGCGACGGACGAGGCCGAGGGGTGAATGCGTATGAGCTCGCCGCCGCCGATATCTTTAGTCGCCGCCAAAACAATGCTGTCGCGGGTCTTACCGCTTATGTCCGCGGCATCGCGGGACCACAAAACGGTCGTATAGCCAAGCTCCTTAGCGATTTTGACCGTGTTTTTAGAAAACGAGCCGGACGGGGGCGCAAAAAACTTCATCTCACAACCTAAAATGCCTTGAACCAGCCGGTGCGTCAATTCGATTTCCTCGCGCGAACGCTCTTGCGAGAGCTTTTTATGTTCTTTGTTAAAATATCCGTGATTGCCGATTTCCATTCCGGCGGCGTAAATCGCTTTTAGGGCTTCATTGTGCTCGGCAGCCCACATACCCGCAACAAAGAACGTAGTTTTAATGTCGTTGTCTTTGAATATGCGCAGCATACCGTCGATATACTCGGTGCCGAACGACACGTTGACCATCAGCGAAACGTTTTGCGCAGAATTGCCGCGGCGTATCGGCGAGCCTTGCGAAACGGGCGCAGAGTCGTCTAAATACAGGTACACAACCGTCAACGAAAGTACGGCAATGATAACGATATTGGCGACAATGTTGCGGAAAAACCAGAGCTTTTTGTTCATGGTATACTATATGTAATTTGCGTTATGCAAATTACATATAGTATACCATGAACAAAAAGAATGAAAACTTAAAACTTAAAACTTAAAAATGAAGGATTTATCAGCGTGTTCTCATATAATCAAGCTCGAAAAATCATCCTTCACTTTTCACTTTTAAGTTTTCATTTTTCATTGATTTACGTCTAAACAAGAAATTTTAATTGCAGAGCAATTAAAATTTCTTGTTTAAGCGTAAATCAACCCTGCCCTTCTCGTCAATCTTTATGACCTCTACCTCGACCTCGTCGCCAAGATTTACGACGTCCGTGACCTTTTCGACGCGCTTTTTATCGAGCTTTGAGATGTGAATCATGCCGTCTTTACCCGGGGACAGGTTGACAAACGCGCCGAACTCTAAGATGCGCACCACCTTGCCGCGGTACACCTTGCCGGGCTCGGGCTCTTCGACGATTGAGAGCACGATGCGCTTGGCTTTTTCGGCCATTTCCGCGTCGTGCGTCGCGATAAACACGCGTCCGTCGTCCTCGATGTCCATCTTGACACCGGTTTCCGCGATGATACCGTTGATGACCTTGCCGGATTTGCCGATGACGTCGCCGATTTTTTCGGGGTCAATGGTGAAAGAAATGATTTTCGGCGCGTATTTAGAAAGCTCCGGCCGGGGCTCGGGCAACGTCTCGAGCATTTTGTCTAAAATAAACATCCTCCCCGCGCGGGCTTGCTCTAACGCGGTGCGCAGGATGGGCTCGTCGATGCCCTTAATTTTGATGTCCATCTGAATAGCCGTGATGCCTTTTTCGGTGCCCGCCACCTTAAAGTCCATGTCGCCCAAAAAGTCTTCCATTCCCTGGATGTCGGACAAAATCGCGACTTTTCCGCTCGCCTCGTCCTTAATAAGACCCATGGCAATACCGGCAACGGGAGAGAAAATCGGCACGCCGGCATCCATCAGCGCCAACGTTGAGCCGCAAACGCTGGCCATCGAGGAGGAACCGTTCGAGCTTAAAATTTCGCTGACCATGCGGATGGCGTAGGGGAACTCTTCCTCGGTCGGGATAACGGGCTCCAACGCGCGTTCCGCCAACGCGCCGTGGCCGATTTCACGGCGGCCGGGTGCGCGCATGGGCTTTGCCTCGCCGGTCGAGTACGGCGGGAAATTATAGTGGTGCATATAGCGCTTGTAGGTTTCATCATCGAGCCCGTCTAATTTTTGCACCTCGGTAATCATGCCCAAAGTACAGCTGGTGAGCGCCTGCGTTTGGCCTCTCGTGAACACCGCCGAGCCGTGCACGCGCGGCAAAACGCCGGGCTCGCACCAAATCTCGCGGATTTCGGTGAGTTTACGGCCGTCGGGACGGAAGCCGTCGTTTAATATTTTGACGCGCACCTTGGCTTTGGTCATTTTATACAGCGTGTCTTTAATTGCGCGAGCGCCGTCGGGGTACTTTTCGGCAAAATACGCGAGCGTTTCTTTATCGAGCGCATCCTGCTTGTCCTGGCGCTTGTCGCGGTCCGTCTCGGCTAAAGCCTCGTCTAAAAGCTTGTCGGCGAACATTTTTACGTCCGCTTCGATTTCCTCCGGAGCCTTAAAGCAGTCTATGGCGCGCTTTTCTTTTCCGACCGCCACCGCGATAGATTCGATAAATTTGACCTGCTTTTTGATTTCCTCATGCGCAAATAAAATGCCGTCCAGCATTACCTGCTCCGATACCTCGTTTGCGCCCGCCTCCACCATCATAATCGCCTCGCTCGTGCCGCTGACCACCAAATGCATCGCGCTTTTTTCACGCTGGGCGTTGTCGGGGTTGATGACGTACGCTCCGTCTACGTAGCCGACGACCGCCGAGCCCGTGGGACCGTAGAACGGGATGTCGGAGATAGACAGCGCGATGGATGAGCCGATCATGCCGAACACCTCGGGCGGGATGTTGGTATCCACCGACAAAGCCGTGGATGCCACCGATACGTCGTTGAAAAAGCCCTTGGGAAAGAGCGGGCGGATGGGCCTGTCGATCAGCCGCGAGGTTAGAATCGCCTTATCGCTCGCCCTGCCCTCGCGCTTTTTAAAGCCTCCCGGGATGCGGCCGACGGCGTACATTTTTTCCTCAAAGTCAACGCCCAGCGGAAAATAGTCGATGCCTTGCCGGATGGTTTCGCTCATCGTGACGTTGGTCATGACGACGGTGTCGCCGCAACGGATGAAGACGGCGCCCGCCGCTTGCTCCGCGTACTTGCCGATTTCGACGGATACTTCCCTTCCGCCGATTTCGGTTTTAAAGATTTGTGCTTCTTTGTTTGCCATTTTTGTGTGTCTCCTTTACACTTCTTGTGACGCCGGCTCATGCCGGAACGCCTTTGGCTAGTGATAAGTGATGAGTGACAAGTGATAAGTTGTGGATGTCTTTTATTTGCAACCAATCATAGGTTTCAATGAATATCATTATCCGAAACTTATCACTTATCATTTATCACTTATCACTCATCACTAAAATAAAAAGAAAGGGCGGCCGCACAACTCCGCTGCGCCACACCCTCTCTTTAACAAACTGATTAACTTATTTTCTTAACTCCAATTTGGCGACCAGGGCGCGGTAACGTTCGATGTCGATGTCTTTTAGGTAGTTGAGTAAACTCCTGCGGTTGCCGACCATCTGCAGCAGCCCCCGGCGCGAGTGGTGGTCCTTTTGGTGCGTCTTAAAGTGCTCCGTGAGATGGTTAATCCGCTCGGTCAATAACGCGACCTGAACCTCGGGGCTTCCGGTATCACCCTCGTGCGTGGCGTACTTTGCAATGATTTCCGCCTTTCTTTCCTTTTCCATAATTGTTTAACCTCCATGGTTTTTTATTCGCCTCCGCTCCGAGTACCCGCGTGGAGAGCGCGGGACGCAGAATCGGGGTATGATGATAGTATAGCACAAGCAAAGCGGTTTGTAAACTGATTTTGACGGATAAATTAAATTGACTTAAAATCCCGGCTCCATTGCTTCATCTGGCGGGCGTTTTCGGCGGATTGGGCGGAAATGTCCTTGGCGCCGGAAAGGCGGGAGATTTCCTCAATCTCGCCCGCCTCGTCCAAAGTGCGAACGGTGGTTACGGTGTCGTCTGCAAGCGTAACCTTTTCGATAAAAAAGTGCAGATCCGCCATCGCGGCAATCGTGGGCAAATGCGTAACGCACAAAACCTGTCTTGAGCGCGCGATAACGGCGAGCTTTTTGGCGACCTCTTGTCCGGTTTTGCCGCCGATACCGACGTCGATTTCGTCAAAAATCATCGTGGGCATGTCATCGGCATCGGAAGAAACGGTTTTTAAGGCGAGCATAAAGCGCGAAAGCTCCCCGCCTGAAATGATTTTTGCCAAAGGCTTTGCCGGCATCCCGCGGTTTGCCGAAAAGTAAAATTCGGGGCGGTCGGCACCGTCGGGGCTAAAATGGTTTTCAAAATCGGTGCGGCTCGGAAATTCGTTAAACTCGACACAAACTTGCGCGCCGGGCATCCCCAAATCCGCGATTTCTTTAATTAATTGCGCTTCAAACCTTTTAGCGCCTTCTTTTCGGATACCCGACAACGTCAACGCCAACGCGTACGCCTCATCCAACAGCTTTTCGCGCTCGTTTTGCAGCTTCTCAAACAAATACGCGCCGTTTGCCATCGCTTCCAACAATTCGGCGTTCCTTTTATAAAAGGCTTGCATCGCGGCGTAATCGCCGTATTTACGCTTTAAGGAGCGGATAACGTCGAGGCGGTTTTCGAGCTTTTCGAGCTCGCCCTCGTCAAACTCCACCGCGCCAAGCTCTTGGGCGCACGTGCCCGCGATGTCGGAAAGCTCAATCGAAACGGAAGAAAGGCGCTCGTAAAGGCTCTCGAAACGATTTGAAAGGCTCGACACCGGACGCAACGCATACATAGCGTCGTCAACGAGGGCGGCCGCCGAGGGCTCGGCTTCGCTTAATGCGGATGCCGCGCCGGAAAGCGCCGTCGCGATTTTTTCGGCGGAGGAGACAATACGACGGCGCTCTAAAAGTTCCTCCTCCTCCCCCTCGCATACATGCGCCTTTTTAATCTCATTTAGCTGAAACTTTATGATGTCGGCGTTGCGCGCACGCTCGGAGGCGTCACCGATATTTTTTATTTCGCGGCTGACCCGCTGCAATTCCCGGTAAATTTCGCCGTAACGCTTTAAGGGCGCTCCCATCTCCGCGCGCAAGGCAAAATCTAAAATTTTTAAGTGTTCTTGCGATTTTGCCAGCGACTGGTATTCGTTTTGTCCGTAGATATCTACAAGCTTTTCCGTCAGGCTTTGCAGCATCCCCGCCGTCGCCGCCCGTCCGTTGACGCGGATTTCGTTTTTGCCGGACGCGGAAAATTTACGGCGCGCAATAATTATGTCGTCGGGGTCAAAGCCGCACGCCTCGAGCGCGGCACTAATGCGCGCGTCGGATTCAAACACCCCTTCTACCAGCCCCTCTTCCGCCCCAAACCGCAAAATAGTCTTATCAAATTTACCGCCCAAAAGCAAAAGCAGGCTATCCACGATAATAGATTTGCCCGCGCCGGTTTCGCCGGAGAGGATGTTTAATCGCCCGCAAAAGTCTAACTCCAACGACCTTATCAGCGCGACATTTTGTATGGAAAGCTTAGAAAGCATGGCTACTATTTTTTTGGATAAATCACAATCCTACGGTTGGGCTCGGAGCCCTCGGAACGGGTGTAAACACCGCCAAATTCGGAGAGGAACGCGTGAATTTCCTTGCGGTCGGAGTTGTTCATTGCCTCCAACGTCACGCGGCGGCTTTGGCGCAGGGCTTTTTCTGCCATTTTAGCCGCTAATTTTCGCAGCGTTTCGGCGCGGCGGGCGCGATACCCGAGCGCGTCCAAACTAACCCTTGTAAACTGTTCTTCGCCCGAATTTACAATCAGCGAGGTTAAGTATTGAAGCGCGTCCAACGTTTCGCCGCGGTGCCCGATGAGGGCGGGCTCCTGCGCCTCAATGGTGATTGCGATACCATCGGACAAATCGGTCGCCAAAGTTGCCGGGATGCCGGACAATTCCAAAACCTTAGCCAAAAATCCTTCCGCTTTTTGCCCGGCCTCAGGGCTCCCGGGCTCGTGCGTCTCCTCGCGGCGGCGGAAATTACGCTTTTCCTCACTGTCGGCGCCCGATGGCTCGGATGCGGATTTATTAAAAGGCTTGTCTTGACGCCCGGGCCTGTCGCCGCGCCCGCCATTCCCTCTTTTAAACTTTTCCGAACCGCGCGGGGGACGAAGAAATTCAGGCGGCTCGTCGGATACGGCGGAGAGCTTGTCCACACGCTTCGCCTGATTGGAGGCGGGCGCGCTGCCACGGCCGGTATTGGCGCCGGGCTTTGATGCAGCGAGCTTAGCCAAGAGGCCTCCCGGCGCATTGCCGCGCCCCGCGTTATCGGCCGGGTTCACTGCGGGCTTTTCTGCTCCGTGGCCGGCGGGTTTGTCGCTTCCGCCGCCGCTGCCGACGGCCGGCGCGGGTCTTTCGTTGCGCACCGCGCTGTAGCCGGACTTTGGCGCGGACTTTTCGGTGTCGCGCCCCGTATTGGTCGCCTGCACCGGCGGCAACGGAGACACGGGCGGCTTATAGGCGGGCACGGCTGAGGCCGGCGCGGGCGGCGGATCGTCAGAGCCGGTGCTGACCTCTAATTTCACCTTGCGGAACAATCCGCCGGGCGAGATGGTTTTAACGGAGGCCTCGTCCAGCGGCACGCCCAATTGGCGCAATCCGTCATTTAGGGCATCCTCGTACTTTTTTGCTTCGACAATTACGGTTCTTTTCATTAATGATGGCGTCTCCTTATTGCAATTTATTGCAATGTTTTTTCTGCAGCGCAAACCGACAAGGCCTGCATGCAAATAATTTTTTTAATAGTGCGGGTCGATGAAGGCATCGACCCCTACGATTGGCGTGCTGTTCGCACTTGCTTTACCGCCTAACAAACGTTATTCGTTTTTTCTCAGCTTTTACCCTTCTTCGGTTTATCTTCCTTGTGCGCGGAATTGCCGTCCGGCGCAGATGCAGATTTCGCCTTGTTCGGGTCGGGCCGTCCGTAGCGGACGATGCCGTCGTCTGAAAGCTGCTCGGCGGCCTCGCGCTTATCCGAAAGGCGCATGATAAAGCTGGCGGCTAAAGAAACCATAATCATCACCAGCGAATTTGTAATCATGTAGAGCGAAAACGCGGTCGTAAAAAACAGCGCGAAAATACCGAATATGACCGGCATCATATACGCCATCACCTTTCCCTGCCCCATGGCGCCCATTCCGCCCGCGCCGTTTAACTGGCCGCTCTTTTTTTGGAGGCGCCGCATCAGCATCTGGCTGCCTATCATCACGATAATCGACAGAATCGGCAGTATCAATAGGCCGTTCGCGCCGTTTTTAGAGCTGCTTTGAAGCTTCTCGGTCACCACCTCGTAAGAATCCATCGCCAAGAAAAATTCCGTCTGCTGCTCCGCTTCCTTAAAGCCCATCATCTTGGGCTTTTTGCCGTAATCGCCCACCGCGCTCAAAAACGCGCTGTTGCTCTTTATGGGCTTTTCCCACGGCGTATCCGCCACCCAAATATTTTGAACCCAAAGGAATTTTTCCTGCACCGGTTTCCCGTCGTTGATTTTGACGATTATGCCGTCCACCTCAATCTCGAGCCCATCAAAATACGCCTTAACGACGGCCTTCTGGCCAATATCCCTTAAACCGGCGGTCTTTGATGCCTCCCACTCGTTGTACTCATCTAAAAAAAGATAAAAGTCGTTCAAATCTGCCGGCAAAAGCACCGATTTCTCCGCGTCGTTTAAAACAAGCCATTTAAATTGGCCGTCCCCATCCGGCTCGCGCGACAGCTCCGAATTTTTCCTCAGCGTGACATCGGTGATGTTGCCGTCTTCGTCGCGCGTAACGGATACGACGTCGGTTACGATACCGGCATACCGCTCCTTCAATTCGACGGACGTTTTACCGATATCTAAGTACATCGTAAAGCCCTTCTCCTCGTACTCTTGCGAAAAACCTGCCTTCTCGTTGTTCACCGCCAGGGTGTAGGCGTCGTATAAATGTAAGTACTGTTCCGTGTTTTTAAATTGGCTGATGGGGTTAAGGCCGCCCATAAGGAGCCAAATTGAAATGAGCAGAGTAATCAGCATGGGCAAACAACCCGCCGTTTGCTTTACCCCTTCTTTCTTGTTTAGTTCCGCCTTTTTTTGTTGCAACGCTTTTGGATTTGAGCCGTATTGCTTTTCGAGTTTTTCCATCTCGGGCTTTAAGCTTTCGGTAATCCGCTGGTTTTTCTTCATCGCGACGCGCTGGTAAATGTCAAGCGGGCTTAAAAGGAGCTTTAAAATCAACGTAAAAATGACGACGCGCCAGCCGTAGTCTTTGATAAAACTAAACAGTCCGAGGATCAGCCAGGACCAGAGCGTTTCCCAGCCGCCTTGGGGGATGCTCGTCTCTTGCGCGAGCCCGAGCAGGTTTATAAAAGCCATTTTAAATCTCCTTTGGGGTTGTCGGGAACCGGATCGAATCCGCCCTCCCGGCCGGGCCTGCACCGCAAAATGCGTTTTACTCCGAGCCAAACGCCTTTAAAAGCGCCGAATTTCCCGATCGCCTCGAGCATATAGGCCGAGCACGTGGGATAATAGATACAGCTTTTCGGAAGTAGCGGTGAAATACAATATCTATAAAATAAAATCAAGCCTAAAAAGAGCCATTTAAAGGTGATGATGTTGATGAGAATACGCTTCATAGTGATGAGTGCAGTAGTGCAGTAGTGCGGTAGTGCAGTAGTGCGGTAGTGCGGTAGTGCAATAGTGCAGTAGTGCGGTAGTGCAATAGTGCAGTAGTTATTGATTTTTTTGTGAGTTGAATACGTTCTTAGAAGTAATTTCTGTTCATCCTTCACTACTGCACTACTGCACTATTGCACTCGTCAGAGCACTACTGCACTATTATAGAGTTTTGCCCGTACAAACAATTCCCGCACGGTTTGTCCCAACTCCGCAAAAGTCAGCAACTCCGCTCCCGGACGCGCGGTAATCACGACTTGCGCGGGCGCTAGTGTGGGAATTTGGCCGCGCACATACGCGCGCAAACGGCGCTTAAGTCGGTTGCGCACATTGGCCTTGCCGATTTTGTTGGGAACCGAAAACCCGATTTTTAATTTTTTGCCCCGCACGAACACTAAGCTTAAAAGGCGGTCGGATTTACGCTCGCCTTTGTTATACACGTACGTAAACGAGCCGCGCTTTGTGAGTCGGTAACAGTGCTTAAGCATAATTTAGGGATTAGGGGTTAGGGGTTAGAACCCGTTGTAAGAGGACACCACCAAAACATATTTTGTTACTTTTTAGCGAATAACGAATAGCGAATAGCGATGGACTATTTGTATTAAATCGGAGTTTTGACGCAAAAAAGTATTGAACTGTGCCCAAGGCTTTGAAGACTGACTTAGAAACATCCGACGCTATTCGCTATTCGTTATTCGCTATTCGCTAAAAAGAGCCTATAGGTGGTGCTGAATTACACTACGATAGAGGATAGGGGGTAGCCCCTAGCCCCTAAAAATCAGCCTAACGACTTGATGGAAACATTCTTGCGGCCTTTCTTTCTTCTGGCGGCCAAAACGCGGCGGCCGCCCGCGGAACGCATACGTTCGCGGAATCCGTGCACCTTATTGCGCGCGCGTTTTTTGGGTTGGTAGGTTCTTTTCATAATGCATAACTTTCCTTATACTGTAATCTTGTCCATTATAAAGATTTTGCTGCAACAAGTCAAGTAAAATGCGGACATAATAAAAATGTAAATGCAAAATTCACGTAAAATTCACGTAAAATTAATAGGCAAATGAAAGGCACCCGATTTCTCTTGACAAATACAATAATCCGACGTATAATTACATATAGGGATTAAAAGGTAGGAGGAAGCCGCAATGAAAAAAATTGTATTCCGCTTAATAACGACGGTTTTAATCGGGGCGTTTGTTTTTTCTCTTCCTGGGTGCGTCATGAGGTTCTCCGACAGGCTCGATACGCACACGCACGATTTCGGGGACTGGACGGTGACAAAGGCTTCTACCTGCACCGCTGCCGGCTTTGAGAAGCGCGTATGTAAGCTCGACCCCTCGCATACGGAAACGCGCGTGATTCCCGCGCCCGGGCATGATTTCGACGCATGGGTAGCGGCGGCCGACGGTACGGAAAAAGGAACGTGCTCCGTTTGCGGTTACGTCGAAACACGCCCCGCATCGGGGAATACGCATATCCACGATTTCGGCGCGTGGGTAATGACGGCAAACGGCGTGGAAAAAAGGACGTGCGCGGTATGCGGCCATACCGAAACGCGCCTTAGCCCGGATTCCGAAATCTTTGACGAGTTGATATTTACTAAGGAACAGCTCATTGCTTTTGGCAGCCGCGGCATAAACCGTGACAACAAAAAAGTCGGGCTTGGCGCAAGCATCGATTTGGGCGGCATGGAATGGACGCCCATTTGGAGTATTTTCAGCATCTTTGACGGCAGCGGCTTTACGGTAAGCAATTTTAAAATTACGGATTTGACAAAAGGCCTCTCCGTCGGCTTGTTCGGGGGCAACGTCGGCATCATCCAAAACCTCGGCGTAACAGACTTTGTAATTGACGCGTCAGGGCCTGCGGGGGGCCTTATCGGGATGAATGACGGGACGATAATCAATTGTTATGCGACGGGCACCGTAAGCATTAACGCGCAAAGCCCGACGTACGCCACGGCGGGCGGCTTGGTCGGGTTTAACAACGGCGGCGACATCATAAACTGCTATGCGTCGGCTTACGTAAACGTTGTCTCGGAAAACCCAATGTATGCCGCGGCGGGCGGCTTAGTGGGTTTTAATAACGGCGGGCTGTTGGAAAACTGCTACGCGACCGGAGACGCAAGCGTGAGCGCGGTGAGCGCAAGCAATTCCACCTCGGTAGGCGGCCTTATTGGGTTCAATAACGGCGGGGCGGTCAAAAGCTGTTTTGCCGCGGGCAGCGTAAACACGGCGGAAGGTTCGGCGGGCACTTACACGGGCAGATTAACCGGGTTCGGCCATATTGAAAACGTCACCAATTGCTATTGGTATACGGGGCAAACCTTTGGAACTGCGCCGAACAACACGCTGGGCGTGGCAGCCACGCTGGCCAACCTACAATCCGAGAGGTGGATTGAACAAAACCTATGGGCGTTTGAATCGGGGATTTGGTCGTGCGCCGCAGGGCAATTCCCTACCCTTAATTACGAATATGTCCGTTCCGCAGTCATTGAAATCGCTACGGCCGCGCAATTGCGCGAATTGCAGGGCAAAACGCTGACGCTAGGCTACAAGCTTGTTGCGGATATCGATTTAGGCGGCGGCGAATGGATTCCGATGGAAGACAACTTTAAAGTATTCAACGGCAACGGGCACAAAATCAGCAATTTTAAAATCCTTAACTCCGCTGCAAGGTATCATCCGGGCATCGGCCAAGGCATGTTGCGAAGAAACAGCGGCACCATCCAAAACCTAGGGTTAGAAGGGGTAACCGTCGACATATTTTCGACGAGCGCCAACGCGGGCGCCTTGACGGGGTTTAATGGCCAAACAGGCCTTATTTTGAATTGTTACGCCGTCGGCAGCGTAACCTCGGCAGCCGAATCCGTCTCAGGCGCAACGGCGGGCGGCTTGGTGGGAACCAACTTCGGCGCGATAAAAAACTGTTACGCCGTGTGCGACGTGAGCGCGACGGCAGCTTTTTTTAGCATCCATGCGGGCGGCTTGGTCGGGAAAAACACCGGCTCCGGCACAACCTCCGGCTGCTTTGCGGCCGGGAATGTGAGCGCGACGGATTCGCGGATCCCCCCTGCCGGCGACACCGTCGCCTACGCCGGCGGCCTGGCGGGATTCGATGATCCCGGCTCCGTAACAAATTGTTACCGCTACGCGGGCCAAACGTTTTACCGCAGGGACACCTCCGGCACATTCAATACGGCAAACGTTACCACGGGTGCGGCTTGCACTCTGGCGCAGCTAAATTCCGCAACATTCTATACCGCCACGCTCGGCTGGGACGACCCGGTATGGAATCTTGCCGGGCTTGATTTTACTTCCGGCAAGTACCCCGTCTAATAATTGCGTTTTGACACAAGGGGGCGTAACACAAGGGGGCGGGGAACTTTGTGTAATTGGTGCGTGAGGTTGAGTGGATGAATTTACACAAAGTTCCCCGGCAGACTGGGGAAAAACTCTTACGTTTAAACGCTTGCAAAATCCGTCATATTTTGGTATAATGTTGTTATGTTGAGTGGGTGGTTTTAAGTAATGCCTATTTTTACCTTTTCGTCCTTTTAATCCGACGTTTAGTCAAACATCTAATAACACCAAAAAGCTAAAAAGATAAAATCCGATTTTTTTCCCCAGTCTGCCGTCCCCATTTGTTACATTTATTATTCGTCCCTCTTTATCTTAGAAAACTGGATGGCAAGTTTGGCTTCCAATAATTTATAGGCACGCAACGCGTCGGATTTATCGCGGGATTCGGGCACCGTACCGTCTGAGGGCTGCTCTTCCTCCGGCTCGTACGGCCAACGGCAGGCATCAACCAAAATCGTCACGCCCTCTTTGCGCACCGACAAAACGCCGCCTGCGGCATGCGCCTCCAGCCACCGCCCGTTTTGGAAAAAACGGATGGTCCCGGGCACCAAAACGGAAACAACCGGCAACGCATGGCATAAAATGCCGTAGCGGCCGGAAATAGTGCTGACCACCAGCGATTCGGCCTCGCCCGTATAAAACGCGCGATCCGGGGTGTAGATTTGCAAGGAAAATGTGGGTTTGGGCATAAATCCTTTTTAATGAGTGCAGTAGTGCAATAGTGCAGTAGTGCAGTAGTGCAATAGTGCAGTAGTGCAATAGTGCAGTAGTGCACTACTCGTTACCCTTTTGCCGCGTCCTTTACCTCGTCTAAGTCCCCTTTCATGTAAAAAGCGGACTCGGGGTAACAGTCGCATTTGCCGTCGATAATGTCGCGGAAGCATTCAACCGTCGTCTTTAAGGGCACGTAGCGGCCCTCCATCTGGGTAAAGACGGAGGCGACAAACATGGGCTGGGCAAAAAAGCGTTGAATTTTACGCGCGCGGTACACCAATTGACGGTCTTCCTCGGAGAGTTCCTCCATGCCCATGATGGCGATGATGTCCGACAACTCGCGATACCGTTGCAGCGATTCTTTCACCCTGCGCGCCACGGCGTAGTGCGTCTTGCCGATAAGGCCGGGCTCCAACATGCGGGACGAGGACTCTAAGGGGTCAACCGCCGGGTAAATCCCCTGCTCCACGATTTTGCGCGAGAGCACCACCGTTGCGTCTAAGTGCGAAAAAATCGCGGCGGGCGCGGGGTCGGTTAAGTCGTCGGCGGGAACGTACACTGCCTGAATCGAGGTAATCGAGCCCGCGCGGGTGGAGGCGATACGCTCCTCCAAAACCCCCATTTCGGTGGCAAGCGTGGGTTGATAGCCCACCGCGGACGGCATACGCCCCAAGAGCGCGGACACCTCGCTGCCGGCTTGAATAAACCTAAAGATGTTGTCGATAAACAAAAGGACGTCCTTGTTCATCTCGTCGCGAAAATACTCTGCGACGGTAAGCCCCGTGAGCGCCGCGCGCATCCGAGAACCCGGCGGTTCGTTCATTTGGCCGAATACCAGCGCCGTTTTGTCTAAAACACCGGATTCTGCCATGCTTTGAATCATTTCAAAGCCCTCGCGCGAGCGCTCCCCGACGCCGGTGAAAATCGAATAGCCGTTGTGCTCGTGCGCAATGTTGCGGATAAGCTCCATGATGAGGATGGTTTTACCGACGCCCGCGCCGCCGAACAAACCCACCTTGCCGCCCTTTGCGTACGGTGCAATCAAATCGACGACCTTGATGCCGGTTTCTAAAATTTCGGCCGAAGGCATTTGTTCGTAAAACTCAGGCGCAGGTCGGTGTATCGGATGTAATCTTTTTCCGTCGCCGATGGGGCCTTTGCCGTCGATGGGCTCGCCTAAAACATTCATCACGCGCCCTAAAACCGACTCTCCCACGGGCACGGAAATCGGCTTGCCAGTAGCAACAACCTCCATGCCGCGGCTCATGCCATTGGTGTCCGACAGCGCAATGCAGCGCGCCAAGCCGCTCCTTAAGTGGCTGAACACCTCCAGCGCGACATATTTTTCGGCGTCGGCCCGCACCAACAGCTTTTCAAATATCGCGGGCATAAAAACACCCTCGAATTTTACGTCTACGACCGGCCCGAGTACGGCCGATACCTTGCCTCTTTGAGTTGATTCCATAATCGTCTTTGTACTGCCATAAAAAAAATGACAATCCTATCTCCCGTTCGTAGGGGACGCCGCCCTCGGCGTCCCGAACCAAAATAGCGCGATTGAGAGTAGTCCGGGACGCCGAGGGCGGCGTCCCCTACTTGATAAACAATTCACAAAATAACTCAATCCAATATCTTTTTAATCATTCCCAACAGTCCCGCCGGCTCATCCGATTCAAAATATAGATAGTATCGGATATCGGACGCCGTGAACGATGCGAGGGCATAGGTCTCGGCTATTCGATATTTTACGTCGGTCCCGCCGATTTGCATAGCACCTGTCAGCGCCGAAAACGCATAATTGTCGGCAACGGTGAAAGCAGGTTCAAGCGCGGCGGTCAGTTTTAGGGTGATTGGTGGTTGGTGATTGGTGGTTGGTGGCTCGATTGCGTTTGCCTCTGTAAATAACAATCCGCTATTTCCTAACCCCTGTCCCCTAACCCCTAGCCCCTGATATATCAGTTCTGCGTACAACGGGTTGTCGGACTTGGGGGCAAAAAACAGCTTGCCGTCGGCAAAAACGAAGCCGTCCTCTGCGGCGGGCAGCTTTAACGCGGGAAAACGCTCCTTAAGCCCCTTTTCCGTTACCGGCACGGAGGTGGGAATGCCCGCTGAAAGACCGATGGCGGAGGATACAATTTCGTTCAATTCGTTTGTAATCGTTTCCTGACGCGCACGGTGATACCGATGCGTCAGGTTTTCAAGCATTTCGTCCGCGTTCTTTGTCGCATTGCGCATCGCAAGCCTTCTGGCGTTGTGCTCGCACGTTGCCGCGTGTAAGAAAGCGCCGTACAACGTCCAAGAAAGGTACTTGGGGATGAGTTGTTCTAAGACGGCCTCTGCCGAGGGCTCGAATGAGTGAGGAGTGAGGAGTGAGGAGTGAGGAGCGGCGGATAAATTATCATCCGATTTCTGACCCCTTACCCCCGAAAGCTGACCCCTATCCATCCTACATTCCAGACTGTTCATTCCTAATTCCTCATTTAAAAGCGGCAGCAGGCGCATCGTCTCCGGCTTCATCACGCCGCCCTCATAAAAGCGCGTATAGGTCAAATACACGCGGCCGACACGGTTTTGATGATAGAGCTGCCGTATCAGCTCCGCGAGTTCTTTTGCGTCCGAGTTGGCAGTTTCGACCGAGGGCTCGGGCAATTCAAGCCCGATTACGCAGCCGTTTTTTTCAAAAAAAGCGCGGATGGCACGGCCGACGACGAATAAGCTGCACTCATCACGATCAAGCCGGACTTGCTCCCATGCGTGTTTTGCGACGTTTAAGTTGTACGCGCCCGCCATTCCTTTATCCGAGGCGATTACAATATAGACGGCGGGAGCGTCACCCGACGCGCTACCAAAAAACCGCAAATCGTTCTCGCTTCCGGCATTTGCGACCTCCCGCATAAGCTCCGATATTTTTGTATAAAAAGGCTTATTGGACTCGTGTTTTGTAAGAGCCCTTTGGAATTTCGCAATCGAAACCGTTTCCATTGCACCCGTAATTTTCCGGGTGTCGAAAACGCTTTTTATTCTGGTTCTTATTTCGGCTAATTTAGGCATGATTTATTTTGATAAAAGTACTCTGCGTACGCGTTCACCGCGTCTTCTATTTTGAGGCTGATCTCCATCGAAATTTCGCCGCCGGCTTTGAGATTTAATATGACCTCGGGAAAGTTCGTGTCTAAGTAGCGGATAAACCCGGCATTAAAGTCCGAAATGTCTTTGCTTTCGACACGTTTTAGCAACTCTTTCATGGTGATATATAACACAATGATTTGGTGCTCCACCGCCATAGGCGCATGAACGTCCTGCTTTAGCGCCTCGACGGTGCGCTTGCCCTGCTCAAGTCGCTGCATAGAGAGCGCGTCTAAATCCGAGCCGAACTGCGCAAAAACAGCCAGCTCGCGGTATTGGGACAAATCGAGCCGCAGTTTTCCGCCTACCCTGCGCATCGCCGCGATTTGCGCCGCGCCGCCGACCCTCGAGACCGAAAGCCCCACGTTGACCGCCGGACGGACGCCCGAATTAAACAATTCGCTCTCCAAATAGATTTGCCCGTCCGTAATCGAAATGACGTTGGTAGGAATATAAGCGGAAATATCGCCGCCTTGGGTTTCGACAATCGGCAACGCGGTCATGGAGCCGCCTCCCAACGCCTTGGATAACTTGGCGGCACGCTCTAAAAGCCTGGAATGCAGATAGAATATGTCGCCCGGGTACGCTTCTCTGCCGGGGGGGCGCTTTAGCAGCAGGCTCATCGCGCGATAGGCGTAAGCGTGCTTGGTTAAGTCGTCGTAGACGATTAAAACGTCGCGCCCGCTATACATAAATTCTTCGGCGACGGCGCAACCCGCAAACGGCGCGATGTATTGCAAGGGAGCGCTGTCACGCGCCGTAGAGCAAATAATCGTCGTGTATTCCATGGCGCCGTAAGAAGATAGCGTGCGGTACACCCGATTGACGGTGCTCGCCTTTTGCCCGATGGCAACGTATACGCACAGCACGTTTTTCCCGCGTTGATTGATGATAGCATCTATGGCAATCGACGTTTTTCCCGTTTGACGGTCTCCGATGATAAGCTCCCTTTGGCCTTTCCCAATCGGAATCATGGAATCAATCGCCAATAGGCCGGTGTACAGCGGTTCGTTGACCGGGCCGCGGTCGATGATTTCGGGCGCGCCGAATTCAAGCGGGCGAAAGCCGGAGGTGTTCAGCTCCCCTAAGCCGTCCACGGGTTTTCCGAGCGGATTGACGACGCGCCCCAAAAGCCCCTCGCCGACGGGAATGTCAATCGTTTTGCCCGTCGGGCGTACCAGCAGGCCCGAGACGATTCTGTTATCGTTATCAAGCGCAATCGCACCGGTTTCGTCTTCCTCTAAGCTTAGCGCGATAGCATAGCCGCGGCCGTCCACATCCAATAGTTCACCGTATTTAGCGGTTCCTAAGCCTTTAATTTTGATAATCCCGTCGCCGCTCGACGTGACAACACCCGCCGTATCAAACCGAAACGCGGGGTCGAATGCTTTGATTTTTTCCGACAATTCGGAAAATGTGTAGTTTACATACTTTTTTGACATTTTTCTTTTATCTTTTATCTGTTATCTTTTCTCTCTATCAAAGCTGCTTGCGTAGCTTTGATAGCTGCCCCTTAATGCTGGCGTCATACACGGCGTCGCCGTCCTCGATGCGGATGCCGCCGATTAAGGAAGGGTCAACCGCGTAAACAAACGAGGGCTCCCCGCCGTATTTTTTGCGCCAAGCCGTTTCAAGCTTTTCGCGCTCAACACCGCTCAGCGGCGCGGCGGAGACGATGCGGATTGCAGTCTCAAGAGAGCAGCTCCCTAACACAATCGTCGATGATTCTTTGGTTATCGGCATCGGTTACCTCACGCGTTAATATTTTTTCTGCGATTTCAACCGACGCTTCGGCTACTTTGCGGCGGTAATCCTCCATCACCCGGTCTAACTCCGAGTTTGCCTCCCGATGCGCGGTTTCGAGAATCATTTTTGCGCGCCCCT